>Ga0209093_1000640_pt1 | contig 19295 bp, 24 predicted proteins | sample SidtaG_4_FD_187450 | JGI IMG/M metagenome (GOLD analysis project Ga0209093, IMG submission 187450) | Marine algal microbial communities from Sidmouth, United Kingdom - Sidmouth_Male1 metaG (SPAdes) (version 2) | ecosystem: Host-associated > Algae > Red algae > Unclassified | place: Sidmouth... | reverse complement strand
GGCGGCGGCGGCGGCGCCGCCGCCGCCGCGTCTGCCCGCGGTGCCGTGGCGCGTCCCCCCCCCTGCGCCGCCGCTGGGACGGCCGGCGGCGCGGCAGCGTGGCGGCCCGCCGTTGCCCGCGGCGGCTGCGCGCGCCCGCCGGCCGCACGGCCCGGCGCCGACCGGCCGTGCGTCGCCGGGAGGGGCGCGCCGACGGCTGCCGGCCGCTGGCGTGCCGTCGGCCGGCCACGCCGGCGGCGGCGGGGGTGGCGGGGGTGGCGGGGGTGGCAACGGCGGCGGGGGTGGCGACGGCGGACCCGCACCGCTTCCTCCCGACGTGTGGGTGTGTCCCAACGAGAGGATGTTTGGGCATATGGTACTGGTAGTGTTTTCTGCACTGCTGCGCATCCCCGCATCACAGCCGTCCGCGCAGCTCGAGCAGCACGCACCCTCCCCCCCCCCCCCCCCCCCCATGGGTGTTGCCTTCATCCTCCCCAACCCCTGTCCGCCCCCCCCCCCTCCACCTCAGTCCGTCACGACTGCTTCTCCGCATGCTCCTCTGCCATCTTGCGGCTCGCCTTGAGCGTGTCGTACGCCCCCCGCGGGGGCGTAAAGCCGAGCGCCCGCTGCATGTTGCCCTTGAGCGCCATCGTGGCCACCGCATACACAAACGCAAACGACGCGTCGGTCGCGTCGCCGCCGTCGGCCAGCCCCCGCCGCGTCATGCCGTGGAAGAAGGGCGGCGCCGCAAACGGCAGCCGCGCCACCACCGTCCCCGCGTACGCCGACGATAGGAAGCGGTAGGCGAGGAAGAGGACGGCAGAGGTGGTGAGGCTAACGCCCGTGCGCGTCGGCGTGCTGAGCGCCGACGAGGCGGTTTTGAGGTCCTCCGTCAGGCCCGCCAAGCGCTTTTCTTGCGCCTTGCGCCGGTGGGCGGGCTCGATGGTGGCTTCCTCGCGGGCGACTGGGGCGGGGGGGAGAGAAAAGGGAAGCAAAAAAGTGAGGCGGGGGGCGGGGGGGACACAAAGACATAGAGGGAGGGGTTGGGGGATACAGGCGAGGGACACCCAGGAGGGGAGCGTACCGCAAGCAACAACAAACCGAGTAGAGCGTCAGCATGTGACGCAGCCAGCACACCCTTTGTGATGTACAAAGCAGCACCGGCCAAGCCGGGACGGCACACGCACACACAACCACGCTCCACCCCACAGCCGCTACCCCACGCAACCCACCCCCGCGCACCCCAAAACACGTACGTCGCTCCGCCAGCACCTTGACGCGCGCCTTGGCAGCCTGGTAGTCCTCCTTGCGGTACACCATTGCCCACGTAAACGCTTCCATGGCCAGCGCCAGCACCGCCGAAAGGGCCACAATGCCCACCCCAGACCAGTACGAGTGGGGGGTAGCGACCACGTCTGCCGCCGTCGCCGCCGCGTCGGCGGCAGCGTCGGCGACCGCCATGGGGATGGGGCGGGAGGGGGAGCGTGGAGGCGGGTGGTACAAGGGGCGGGTGGCGCTGAGGAAAAAACAACAACCACGAGAGGCAGCAGAGACGGAGAGCGACAGCGGGGAGGAGTGCATGAGTGCTCCTTGCCCAAGGGGGGTCGCGGAACGGGCAGCGGTGGGGAGAGGAGGGCGGGGGAAAAGCGCGGGGCCGCCTGTCGAGGCGGCCGACCGGGTGGGGGTCGTCCCCTGCGTCGATGGTGGCAGTCTCCACGTGTACATCGGACGACGAAAATATTGTGAAAATCTTTCCAACCACTCTGCTCCAGCGCTGACGCCGCCAGCCATACTATGGCGACACGTGGACAGCCCGACGGCCATGTGGCTATCGTCGCCCACACAACACGGCCCGTGGGCGCGTGACGATGGGGACGCTGGCGCCCATGGCGCAAGCTACGGATGGACGTGACGCAGCGGCGCGAAGCTCCGTGGGAACCCAGAAGTGGTGGCCACGCACCCGGCGCGACCAGGAAAAGAACAATTGAATTGGCAATCCCGACGGGAGGGGCCGGTTGGGGCGGCGCTCAGCGCGGCACTCACGGCACGTGCAGCCACGTCACGGCGGGGAGACGTCCTCGCGCGCCAAGAGCAGCACCATGACACGTGATCGTCTCCACAGACAATCACGGTCATCGGCGGTCATTGGAGCTCATCCTGGGCCATCGTGAACGGGGGGACCGTGAAAAAGACGTCGTGCAAGCTGCAAGCGGCAAAGCAATGAAGTCAAACCATCGGCGAAGAGCTCCCACGATGACCGACCGTTCTCGAATAGTGTGTATATAAAAATGGCAGCATGACCCACAAAGAGAAGGCCATAATAATGTTATTTTCAGCGAGCGCATCAAAATATCCATGATCGGGCAGGCAAGGCGCACACGCCCGCGTTCCCGCGCCCACCGCGCCGCCTGGCGCCTGGCGCCTGGCGCCGCCGCGCCCCGGTGCAGCGGCGACCCCAAACCCCCGCGCCCCCAATCCCCCGCTCCCCCACGTCATCGTTCCCCCGCGCCCGGGCGCTCGGGAGCCCGGGCGCCCACACGCGCCCCGCTTCTGCGGCGCCCCCGCGCCCCGCTGCGGCGGCATCCTCGAAGCATGGCCGGCGCCGCCCCAACGCTGCGCCCCGGCATGGCGCGCCGCGCTGAGAAGGCGGCGCCGCCATCCTACATTCCGCCGCCGGATGACCTACGCGAGATGCGGTACATTGGAAATGCCATTGAACCTTGGAAGTGGAGACGGGCGGTAGTGTTACCTCTCTCTTGGCGTTCCTTCTGAAAAGCTTCTTTACTCTTCCTCAGCTGGCGCCCCCCTTCCCGTTACATCCCTTCCAGGCCCCCACCCTCGGGTGAGCCGGCGTCGGGTAGTCGCCGCCGCCGCCGCTACCGCGACGGCCGCTCCGCTGTCTGCCTGACGACGCTGGCTGCGGATGACCGGCACTGGCGTCGTCGGCAGCACTCATCACTCCCTCCCGCTGACACTCCCTCTCTCAGTGATCGGAAGCGGTGATTGGAGTGGTGATGGTTGTGGCGGCGGCGGCGCCACCCACTCCCCCAAGCCGACGTCTCCCGTCCCCGTAGACGGTGATGACGGGCGCGGCGTTGGTGGGGGCGGCAGTGGTGGGGGCGGCCGTGACGGGGGCGACGGTGGCGAGGGCGGCGGCGGTGGAACCGATGGTAGTGGGGGCGGCGATGGCCGCGCCAGGGAAGCGCGCCGCCCACCGTTGCTTCCAACCTGGGTGGCCACGCCTCTGGCTGCAATTGTGCGATCACAACCAGGCCCCAGAACGACGGCCACGCCTCGTGATTTGAATATGGCGTGCTGTGATCAACCATTTGTTGTATTCCGGGCGAAACCCAGGATATCTGCTTGGCAGGTATTGCATTCTTTTTTCGCCGGTATCTTCCGCCTCGGTTGCCGGTGAGCCTCATGTCAAGATGGCCAAGATGACCCCTCATGTTGACTCAATCATCTCATCGTGGATGGAGCGATGACCACCGATGAAAGTATCAAAGGAGACGATACAGCGGGCGTACGGGCCCACACCTTGTCCAGTCCGCCGTCGCCAACCCAAGAGCATGATCGAGCATGCATGGTTGTGCTGTGTGTTTCGAGCCGCGCCGACTGGAGCGGATGGTTGGCTGACGAGCCGATTTTTTGGACCGCACAATTCTATGGGGACGGGGGGCGCTCGGCCTTGGCTCCCAGTTTCAATTTCCGTGTCCAACGCCGGGCCGCCCGAGACACAGCAGAAGGCGGTCTTCCGTGTTTCCCCACGTCATCATCAAACTCACCAGCGTTGGCATATGGCCTCGCACTAAATGTGAGTCCTCGCGCGACCGAGATGGTGCCGCTCGATACCCTATCATCTCTGGCCATAGGGTAGCAACAAGGCAGACGACTCCGTGCCTTAGGTGTACTCCGCGGTTCGTGTGGCCCGGCCGTCCAAGAATGCGTAACTGAGACGGCGGGAGGTCGTCTCTGACGCGTTGCTTCGACGCGCTCAGTCCGTCCAGCTGGGGACCGAGCTGACGCACCCACTGCGACCCACTTGGTAGGTGGCCACGGTGGTGCAGACCGGTCAGGATCTTTGTGGCGTGGACAGCGTGTGACCTCTGACAACTGGCTGTACATGACGTGTTGTTCAACCAGTTTTCAGAGATGTATTGTCTCCGGGCGCAACCCCGACTGGGTCGTCATCGGCCTGTCTGGTGCTTCCACTCAAGAGGAGTACGAGGCCCAGCACCCTCCTCGTTGTCGATTGAGTGCACCCGGTCACACTTTTTTTCAATCGTGAAAAAGCTCGACGGGTGCTTCTCCTGTCGATGACGGGATGCCCCTCCTGCCCGTTTTGCGAAGGAGAGAGGGGAGGGATAGAATACGCGTACCAGGTCATGATTCTTCAACAAATCTTAATCCTCGACAGCCGTTCGGACCAGCCATCGCCCAGAGGAGCACACAAGCTGCAGCGTGACATGCCTCCCGAGGCAGAGCGGCCGCCACAACGGTCGCGAAAGCAGGTGCGCGGCCCAGACCCGCTGTCCATGACGTAACACAGGTTTAGAAAAGCAAATAGAGGCCTCTGACAGGTGCGACAGTCCGCGGACCTGTGCAGCCATGCTTCCCCCTATTGTGGACTCTACCGATGAGCAGACAGCTCATCCCCACGCACTGCTTCCATCCACGACATTGCTATGTTGGATAGATGACCCCGCTGGCGCGGGGTGGCAGGGCTGAGCTACTCGGCTCAGCAGAGCCGCTGCTCAGACACGGGGTGGCTCAAAACAGCCTGATGTGCCCGCTGCCGTTTATTTAACCCCAGTCTCCCGCGGCGTTCGCCTCTGCACATCAACGACTTGCACCTGGACGTCCAGTGCTACCGCCGGTCGATGCCCAAGCAGGCGCAAAGACGCACCAGGTCGGGTACCTGTCCACGTTGGCGGTGATCACCGGCGGCTGTTGCGCGCGGCGGCGGGCGAGATCACAAGGACAACGCCGGACGAGCGCACAAGGAAAACGGCAAGCGAGCGTACAAGTGCAGCAGCGGGAGCGGCACCTTGGTGACAACCGCCCCCATCGTTGGGGTCCGCGAAGGCGACGTGCTCACCCTCCCCCCACGGTGCCCGCCCCAACAAACCACACGATGCTCCATGTACACAACGTCCGCGCCATGGATGTCGATACCCCGTGGCCGTTTTTACGTCCAACCCACCCCCGCTGCGCCCATGTGCGGCCGATGCCGCAAAAGGAGCTGCTCGACTTGATGGGCAACCACGCCGGTTGGTTGATGTTTGAAGACACCGACCTAGCCGCAGGTTTTCCCCAGCCACCCGAGGAAGAAGACGCCCGATGGCCTTACGAACTGCCGCCGCTCCACGTTGTCATTGTCGCCATTTCTCAAGAGGAGCTGTTGCAGCTGGTGGCCGGCAGCCATTCGGCGAACCTATGAGCCGCGTAGGCTCGGAGGAAGGCGACGGGCCTGGACGACCATAGCGGTTTCCATGCAGACACACTGCATCCGCGGAGAGCGGCAACGGGAGCGACGATGACGAAGGCGGGGCGCCGTGCCGACACGGCCGGCCGGCGCAGCTGCAGGAAAGGTGGTGCATGGGAAAGATTTGGGTGGTGGTGGGGAGAAAGGCGGTCGTGGGGGAGTGGGTGAGAGAGCGTGGGGGGAAGAAGTAGCGGGTTCAGAAGGCGGGCCTCATCTCCCATGCTTGCTTTGCCCTCCAACCACCTTAGAAACCGTCGCCAACGTCAAACCGCACGCCGCGGCGCCATGGCATGGCGACAATCCGCCCTGAAGAGCAGCGTCGGTGGTGAGGATCGCATGGCGATCAACAGCAGCCAGACCACCCGCGGGGGGGTCACGCCACCTCTCAGACGGCAGACAGAAGAGCGGGGGTAGGTAAAGCGAGAAAGAGGGATACAGACAGAAGGCGAGGGTCCGAGAACGGCGAGAGTGCGAGAGGATAACAGCTGCCGACGTGAGGAAAGTGGAAGCAACCGCCAAGCGTGGAGCTACCTGTCGCATGGCTGGGAGAGCCGCGAGGCATCATGGCACCACAGATGAAGCGGCATCCATAGACAGAGGGAGTCGAGGAAGGAAGCCTCCAGCCAATCCAGCGCCGCCGGCCGTCACGGCGCCAGGCCGCGCTCGGCCGCAGCTGCTGTCGCGGCGACGGACCGGCACCGCCGCCGGCATCCCACCGCCGCCGCCGGCGACGTGCGGCGCGTCATCGCGCCACAACGGCGCCTGCCAGAGCGAAGCACCTCCTTCGCGGTCAAACGGCAACGACTGGGAACCTGTATAGGGCAGGAGGGCGCCAATGCGCGGGTGCCACACTGTACGGCAAACACGTCCGTCATCGAAGCGCACGGCGCGGACTGCAAATGTGCGAGGCGGGGTGGGACCTCGCTCGCGCGGCCGAGAAGGTACCATCAAGCGATGCGAAGCAGACACAACACGGAGCACGTCGGTCGAGCAGCCAAGACGAACGCGGCCATCCCCTGCTCGGTCGCGCCCTGTCAGGGCACGTCGTCTCTCACAACGATCGCGGCGGCAGTACTGCGGCCCCCTCTCCCCGTTCTCCCGCCCGGCCCCGTCCCAAAGCACACGGTTGGCCGCACCGTCGTGGGTCGAGTAGGGGATGCTGCGCCGCGCCGGAGCGGCGCGGCGCCGCCACCGCTCGGGTGTGGCACAGCGCCACGCGCGGGTGCAGCCCCAGGGCCAAACGACGCACGCAGGCCGGGCGACCAAGCCGACCGCCGCCGCGCCGGGCGGACTCCCACGGGGTCGCCGCGGGGACCCCCGCATACGAGCGGCGTGGCGTGGCCGGGGCGGCTGCGGAGGTCGGCGGCCACGCGGCTGCGGCGCTGGGTTTTACTGCCACGGCTCGTGGGCTTGGCCGTCTGCCGTCCGTGGGGCGATTCTCGCCCAATTTTTGGAAATTTCAGCGCCAACCAATTGGAGCCCGTGTCCCGTTTCACACCCCACGCAGCCGGCGGGCCGCCGCGACCGGCTCGGACCACTCCGTGCACCGACGTTAGACGTACAGCACTGTGTTGCGTGCACTGAGTGGTCAGCGCCGGTCGCGGCGGCCCACCCACGGACGGACGAGGCCGCCGGGAACACTGCCAGCAACACTATTCAATAGCACACAGCGTCTCCCGGACTCTCGTCTTGGGAATCAAGGCCTCGCAAAGAGGGGTTTTCTGCGTTTGATTGGCCCTGGCTGCTTGATCTCGGCTGGGGCCATTCTAGCCGTTGCCAGAACGACCACGACGCAGACGCTGCCCTGGTGCGCAGCACCGTCGGTCCGTTAGGTGTTTGGCCTGGTGTCGACAAGAGAGAATTCAGGGCTTGTCGAGAGGATGGCGACCAATGGGGACGTGGCACGCCTCTCTAGCGGCGTTTCGTCAGCACTTCGCGTCGGTAGCCGAGCTGATCGATCAACAAGTAGTGGAGAGAGGATGGCAAGCAAACTGTCGGAGGATGTAAGCGGGGGTTACAGTCCCTGTGGCGCTCTCTGTGGCTCGGCCCTGAGTGCCGGCGGGTTGTCAAGGGGACCCCCCCATTCGCGCTGCACCGACCCCTCTCGGTGTTGTGATACGCACCGACGGACACGTAGGCTGCTCGTGTTTGGCTGACCCGTCACCAGTCAGATGGGGTACGGCGGATGCCTTTCTGTCAGCGGGATATCCGCTGGTCACGCACGGCGCAGCGGCCGTGTGACCAATAAAATAGAGCTCCCGCCCCGCCTTGAAGCGGGGCGGTCGAGCGAGGGTAGCCTTTCACTGTGGTTCTGGGCCTGCCTATTGCAGGCGGCGCCGCCTTGTGCCGTTCTGTCACAGCATCAGCTGGACCGAAAGCATCCGCGGCTGAGAATTCTGTAGGCCATGGGACCAACGGGTGCCGTCAGCTTCGCGCCAGAGGGGCCTAGCCGAACGAGTGTGGCGCGACGTCAACTGTTCCACAATTTACCAACGAACGCGATTCTCGTTGGCATCTCGTTGTGGGGGGGGGCCCAATGATTCCAAAAAAGAATGGGGTTTGTTGGGCTTTCGTTGGGCTCTTGGTCTCGTTCGGGATCGTCGGGGATTGCCGCAGCGAGTCCCTCACGATATCTCTCTCGTGACTTTGGTGCAAGGACACTCTTTCTGGGCAACACGGATCGCGGATCACTGACCAACTACCATTTGATACTGCTGTGTCTCAACTCGCACTGCACTTGAGAACAGCAGGTGTTGCATCAAAGTAGCACTTTCCGGGGATGTGGATAAGCCCGACGGGGATGGACACCTGGACGGGGTGTGGAGTGAGAGAAGGTCGTTGTCTTGATGCAGGGCTTGACCGGACTGATCCCAGCCAAGCCCCACTCCTTTTGAAACCCACCAGTGCGGTCTATAGCGAACGCGCTATAGCGCGCAATAGCAGACCGCACTCCGCGGAGGTCCCTGCTCCAGTTCCGGCGCCGTTCCTCACGCCCGTACTCGCGCCCGCCCTCCAGCCCGCCTGACGGCGGGCACTGTCGGCCGGTACAGCGTACCCCAAAAATATCACACGGGGGACGGAGGCGTGGCATTCACGGACAGTGCGGGACGCCGTTGCCAGAGCGACACACTTTGGATAGTTTTTCTTCAGTTCGCCTGGCACGTGACACATTAGCGGACACGTTCGTAGTCGGACTTCCGCGTTCTGTGGGCTGTAACCAGTTCAAGAAAGCCTGGACGTGAATGCCGAAGAAAATAGGCTGTGGTGGACAACATCGCTGTGGTTGAAAAAGTTGTAGATCTGGGCTGGCGGGTGTCCCGCTCGGTGTACGACATCTACGTCGCGGTATGGCCACTTCAAGCCATTCAGAAGGTACAATACGCCCCAGCACTAGCCATGACCACATATTTCTGTGCGGGGGCCGGCCGGCTAGCGCTGGACTTGCAAAACATGCACCTTGACGGGCGCGACGATGTGTGCGCGGCGGCGTGCAAGGTCGCCGCCGCCTGCACAAGCGCCTCAACACACACCGCGACCATCACCAATGCGCCGCCGCATAGCGCGACGCGCGCCAGAAAGTCGACGGCGTCTGTTGGTGCGCTTCATGCGGTGTGTCCCGCGAAAAAATGTCTAGAGCACTGTACGCAGTTTGACCGACCATTACATTGTGTTTGGTCCTTAACGTCACTGATATCGACTTTGAACAAGTTCTTTGGTCCTTAGAAGAGACCTGCCCCGGCTCATCCTGATCAAGAGAGACTGTCGCGCCAGACCCCAACGAAACCGGCCTCCGTTAGGGGCTTCGTTGGGCTTCGTTGGGAGCCCAACGAAGCCCAACGAAGACACAAATCGTTGGCTCGTTGGCCCATCGGTTGCTTCGTTGGGGAATCGTTGGGAGTCTTAGTCAAAGCTGACGGAGATGCTCTCGCCGCTGGCGGGAGCTCGCCGCTGGCGAGAGCGGGGCAACGAGGCGGTCGCGCAGGCCGGCGACCCGGCACACCCGCGCGTGACATCATCAAATGGCTAAATTGAAGCGATGAACGAGAGCAGCCCGCACCAACAGCTACTAAATTTAGTTACAGGCGCATCATGAGCCATCTACGATCGGTTTTGCGGCGTGCCGTCATGCTGTCAAATTCTGTCACCCCCAACAGCGGCCATCTTGGAGAGGTGGGATGACAAGACTTGACAACCACACAATGGAAGAAGTGTTTGGCGTCGGTCCAGCCCTTTGCTTGCGGCTGGCGCCGTCGACGACAGAGGAAGACGACGTATGAGGACACGCAATCTGAGCCGCACGGACTTGAGCTTCCACTTCTGGGCACGCATCGTCGACGGCTCGAATTTCTCCATCCCTAATGTATCGGGGGACCAGCAGACCGCCGTCGTCATCACCGGCTATCGACGACACCTTGACTTGCTCAGCATGGGAGCCTCGCTGCCGAAACGGCGTGGCAGCGAGCCATCGGCGGCCCTCGGTGTTCCTCACTTTTTCCCCACTACACAGGGGTTTGCGTCATCGCTGCTCAATGTGCGTGAGCCGTGCGGTCTTTTGCCAGGAGCCCAGGATTGCATAAGGGCCCCTTGACCTTCGGGGGCAGCCAGCGGTTGGAAACGACACCCTGGGAGCACATCATGGGTCTGCTCTCCAGCATACGGACCACGGCAGTTGCAAGCGTGCGCTGAGTGGATGGCGTCTTTCCTTGCAAGGCGGCCGGCCGCAGGGAGCCAAATAGAGCTCTAGGTGTAGGGCACCAACTGATGACGTGGTCCTCGAGCCCGGCCGGTCGCATGCCGTCTTATGCATTCAGCACGGAGACCGCGCTGGCACTGCTGGAGCTTGCTACTAGGGTCACTACAGACTGCTCCGTGACCTCGTCGTGTACAAGGTCTTACGTGGAATGATACGGCTCTGTTCCCTAATCGCTGCCTCTGCGGCACAGAGAAGGTGCAACCGACGTAACAGCAACGTTGACCGTCTCCTCACACGCGAACGCCGCTCAAACCTTGCAATACTATCCGCCACAATCCGTCGCACCCCACACAAAGAGCCATCCATCCGCGGTATCTTAGCTCATCCGCCCTCGTTACCGCTTGAGCGCGCACTTGGCGGCCAACGGTGCGCTCTAGGACTCCTTCCCACGTCGTCTGTCCCCACCGGCGGGTGCAACAGTCGGTAGGAGAAGCGACCAGGCACCAACTGAGCGCATGATCTACGCAACAGGTGCAACTCGTTGGCGGCGACGACGACCAACCTTTGCGCCTGCGCAGACGTCCCGGTCTCGCCCCTTGCGCCCGCCCCAACGCCCGAAGCCATGGCCCGGGTTCCGGAATCGACTCCCTCTGCTGGTGGCGCTCCGCCGCTCCTGTCGGCGTCCGCGCGCCCCCGTCACGTCCTCTTGCGGGCGGTGGCCCAGGAGGAGCTACTTGAGTTGCTACGCATCCCCGGTGGCTGGGCGGTGTTTGACGCCCCCGGTGGGGCCACCGCTGCACCCGTGCCGCCGCAAGAGGAAGACACCGGGTGGCCGCACGAGCTGCGCCGTCGCTCTACATCACCGTGGTGGCCGTCTCGCAAGAGGAGCTGCTACAGATGTTGGTGGGCGCTCGCTCGATGATCTTGTGAGCGCCGCCAGAGAGCAAGGGGGCGTCAGGAGCAGACCCCCACGGTGTGATCGTGGCGACATGGGAAGCGAGTCGCGCAGGCAGCCTTGACGGCATGCGGGATGACGTACGTAAAGGAGCTGGGGGGGGAGAAGGCGCAGAGGGGGAGAAAGGGGTGGTGGGACGTCGACGAAGGAGGAGAGGAATGCGGCGCCAGCCACAGTGCCTTTTCCCGCGACTGGACGCGCGCCGTCGTCCATTCGCCCATCGCGCCGCTGCTGCCACCGCTGCCGGTACCACAACAAAATTGCCCACGGGGGGCGAAGTCACGATCATCGCGGCATCCGTATCACACCGTGTGTCACACGGCAAAGAGGTGGGGCAGCGTTGCCGCCCTGAGGCGCCAAGCGGAGCGTCGGGGCACAAGCGACCGGCGACGGCAGCGACAGTGACAGTCCCAGAGATCTGTGCAATGTGGCCGTCACGGTGCAACCACCCCACCACCGGTAAGCGCCGCGGTACCGTGGGCGCGTCGATACACTTGGGGACAGCGGCGGCCGCGGCGGCGGTGTGGTACACCCGTCGCTGCGGCACCAGGGCGGGCACACGAGAAGATTGGGAAAAAATAGAAAAAAGAAGGGAAGAGAAGGACGGGGTGGGACGGCGGTGGGGGGACAGGCAAGAGTCGCAACTGTGTCCGAAAAGCCAGCAACGCCGCGTCTTTCGCCGCTCTGCGGCGCGGGCACGTTACGCAGTGGGCGCTACGCTGGCCCCACTGGGCAGGGCTCCATCGGCGGCGCGATTTCATTGTGGGGCTACTTTCGCCTGATGCATAGTCCCGCCGACGCGGCGCCACCAGCGTCGGTCCGGCGTCGATCGACCAACACCCACGGGCTTGGCCGCGGTCGACGCTTTCGACAGGCGGCGTCGTCGCCCGCGCGGGCGACGAAGCTGTCCGCCGCGCCATTGCCGCGGCGCGAGCGGACGTCTAGCTCCGCATCCAGCAACCTGACGGATCGACGCGGTGCCGTTCTTTTTTTGGCTTTTCAAGCAGCCGGACCCCGTTGTTTGCTGTGGAGCACGCGGATGGTGCCCCCGACTTGCGATTTGCGGGCCTCGCTGTCGCCAATGGCGCTGGTGGCGAGAGGCGCTTGCAATGCGCCCCCCCTCTTCGTCTTCTCGCCCCCCCCCCCTAGCGCAGAGGCCGTCCTCTCTTCTCCCGCTCACCTCTGTCACCCGACTCATCGCCACGACCCCTTCCGCCATCTTCGGTGCTCACCCTGCTCGCCACGACCTTCTGGGCGGCGTTTAGCCTCACCACTCTCCGCCCTTGCCCCCTCCCTTCTTGCAGGCGGGCGCACCTTTGCCCCCACCAGTGTTTTGTGCGCGGGGAGCCCTGCCCGTGACGCCGGCCGCTGCAGAGCGGCTGCGTGTGCCGCCGCATCCCTGTCGCAAGCGGAGCACCGCGGCGGTGGCGGCCACGAGCGGTGCGCGCCCCGGTGGTTGCCACCATTGGCGCATTTGGCACGGTCGCGGCGCGGGTGGGCGAGGCCTCGGCCGATGGGCGGGCGGCCGGTCTAGCGGGCGTGATGCTGGTGCCGCCCGTGGTGGCATCGACGTGCCTGATTTTCACCTTGCCGCCGAGGAGTGGTTGGCGCCCGCCCCCCTGCGGCCCCGCTTGCGGCGGCGGCCGCCGCCAGCGCGCCTCGGACCTTCGCGTGCCGCAAGGCCGGGACTTTGGGGTTGCTAGTCTTGACCCAGAGCGGGCGGCGGCGCTGCCCGATGCCGCCCCCGCGGTGGCGACCGAGGCGCGGCGCGCCTCTGCCACCACCGACGGGGCGCCTGCATGTGGGCTGCGGCGTGCTTCTGGTTTTCTTTCTCTCGGCGCGACGGCGGATTTCGAGCGTCGACACGGCAACCGGCCCGGGGCGGGGCGGTAACGCCCCCGCCCAGTCTGGCGGGCATGCCTCATTGCTTTTCCCAAGTCCGTGCTGGACGTGTCCAGAGTGCGCTGTGTCGTTCACTCCCCTCTATGCACAGGTGGAGTGCCGCGAGTGCCCCTAACGCGTCTATTCGAGACGCAAGACGTGTGTGGCTGTCGGCGTGACTCCATCGCGAGCCCCCAGGGCAATGTGCTGTAGAGACACGCGGTTTGTCAGGACTCACCAGCGCAGCGCTGCAACCGCCTCTGGACGCCGCGATAATGTAAGGCAGGGACGGATTCTCGCACGCGCAAGGCAAACGGTCGGGCCGGGTGTGTCTGTGGGGAGAGGACCAACAGCTGTGACTACAGATTCGCGCCCTAGCAACAATGACCTCGGCAGTCAGCGAAGTTCCATAATTCGACGTCGACTGCACTTGTGGCGGGTTACGATAGAATCCCCGTTGTGTGCTATTTTTGACGCCACATTTTTGTACAGCATTGAAGAGAGCGCGATGAGCTCTCCTCATTGCTGTGTCTAACTCAAAATGACATATAATGACGATTCTATCGTCACCCGCCACACTTCGACCGCGAGAGCGGCAGCAGGCGCCCCGTATCTCACTAGTGTCCAAAAGAGCTCTCGAGCTTCAGCGGCGTGCGCGACCCTCTTGCGATGCTACAAGGAAGCACCTCGCCTTATTGGCGGAGAGACAGGCCTTCCAGACGTCCACCCTGTTGCCAGCCGTGGTGAACCTTAGCGGCATTGCTGGCGGAGACAGGGCAGAACAGGATTGGCCAGGTTGTTGCGCTGCCTGCGCTGTCCTGCGCTGTAGACCCTAAACCGTGGAGGCACGCAAGGGCATTCTTGGCCAGTTCAGCGCCACAAGGCTTGCGGCGAGGAGCTGTTTTTGACAACAATCCTCGAGAGATACCCACAGGTCCGTGAAGACCAAAGAAAACGTGCCGGTCGCAGGATCACACCATGCAAGGCTATGCTGTCACCCACTCCTTTAGCCAATGGGCTGGAGAGTGCCCTTGTTTGGCTGACCATTTGTGGCGCCTTTCTTTAGAATCCTCATTGCACTTGAGGTCGGTCGAACAGAGATACGGACGTTTGAAGTTTTATCCAATTCTAAAGTCGCTCGGAAACCTCCCCCAATAGGTTGGGACGTCAAAACCGATTCTTGAGATCGGGGAGCCGTGACGATACGACGTCCAGTCAGTCCACAATTTCCGCTTGCAACGTGATTAGAGTAGTCCTCGTCACTAAGATCCAACAGGGCTCCACACAGTTTGACTCTCTCGGCGGTGCCGGCCCCGCGGCAGCACGTGTCCCAGGTGCGTACAGCCGTTCTCCCAAGAATCCCACACTCCAACTGTTGCAAGAGAGTTTCAAATCGGCCTCTACGACCCCACAGAGGCCGATTTGGAACACTTTTGGAACTGTTGCAGTGAGGGATTTTTGGGAGAACGGCTGTACCCGGCGACATGTGATCGCGAACCGTTAGGTGAGCGGCCATCCTTCGCTTGGAGCAGCGACTGGACAAGCAGTTGACTGCTCCTGGGGCTCACGAACAGAGCAGCTCTCGATGCGTGTTCTCAGCTTAAATTCGAGTGCGGGGCTCAACTGGACGGCACTCTCAGCCGCGGCTACGCCCGTGCCCCTCTTGCAGGGTGACCCCCCTCAGTAGGTCCCTCCGACCCACCGACGTGGTGCATCCTCCTCCTGACGAAGTGCTCTCTGTCCCCGACGAGGCGTCTCCCTCCCTTCTGCGAGCAGGAGCCTCCCCCCCTCTGTTGTGGAGCTTTCCTCTCCTCCTCGGACGTGGTACCCCCCCCCAACGTGGCGCCCACCCCTCCCATTGAGGCGCTCCTCTCGTTTTTGAAGGATCTCCTTGTTGTGGACACCACGTGCTTCCCCCACCAGTCCAAGAAGCAAGTGCGCCATTGCATGGACCCTGAGGCCTTGAGCACTCCCCAGCCATTGTCGGTCGACAACGGCGCTGTGGGCGGACGACATCCCCTGCGCCCTCCGACGTGAATCCCCGCTCTTCCTCAGACAAGGGCTTCCGTCCGCTGCAACGTTTTCCCCCGCCCACCTCTGGCACCGCGGCGCCCCGCCCGCCGCCTCCCCCGGCGTGGCGACTCCCCCCCCAAGCCGATACATCCCCTCTTCTCCTTCTCGGCCAGACGACTAGTTTCTACGCGCAAAGCGTGAGCCCCCCCCCCGTCGTAAGGAATACGCGCTTGTCTCTCAAGGTGTTGAGCACATCCCTACTTCCCCGAGCACTTCTCCGAATCACAGTCGGCGGTGTACGAGCGGTGTCCAAGGGCGGTGCCCCCCCCGTCCTCCTCCAAAATCAAGCAAGCTCGCTCGCAGTACAACGCCATGTGCCTTCCCGTCATCCCGCCGCCGGGCAGCCCCTCGGCGGCACCGGCCACGCCGCCGACCGGCGCCGACACTGACGGCGAGTGGCCGTTTATCTACGAGCCGGAGCCGGAACAAGACGCCGCCGCAGACAGCGGTGTAGCCTCCCCCGTCGTCCAGCCAATGGGCAACTCCCCGCCTGTGACATCGCCGCTGTCCACGCCCCCGCCAGCCGACGACGACGACGAGTTGCCGTTTGCCGTTCCGCAGCTGATGCAAGACGCCACGCAGAGCGTCATAGGCCCTCCCGTCGTCCAACTGTTGGGTAGCACCGCGCCCGCGACGGCGCTGCCGTCCACACCGCCTCCCTCTACGCCGCCGCCCGCCGCCGACACCTCCTACGAGTTGCCATTTGCTGTGCCGGGACCAACGCAAGAACCCGTCGCAGCTGCCATCGAGACGACGTCGGCCGGCAGCGTACGTGCCGTTGGTCAAGAGAAGCTCCTACACCAGCTTCAGATTGGTCAGTGGGAGCAGTGAACGGATATTTTGGCCACTGTAGGTGGTGGTGCCGGCCAACGGGAGTCGGCCACTTGGGGGTTGTGAGGACCAGCTGTTGACGGACGATACGTTGGCAGCTTCCTGTGTGTTTTGTCGGTTACATGTGCGTCAGCTGAGCTCTTGTGAGTTGGGGAGCACCTGCGCGTTTTAGACCATGCTTTTTTGTCGCGCTCATCATGCAAGGCGGTTCCGTGTAAAAGTGTTTGGCGCCCGATGATGGGGGACTACGCAACGCCTCGTTCATGCAGCTCATCTGCGTGCAGCGGCAAGCAGCGAGAACGGTTGTGGCCAGAGAGCGTCGCAGGCCCGGGCGCAGTGGCGCGCAGCACGTGCCGTCGCGTGGAGGCGATGCCGCAGTGGCGCAGCCGCAATGGGCGAGAAAACGAGTGGGCCGGCGCCGTGTCAACCAATCAGGCACTACCTCGGGCCTATCGGAGTGGGATTTTTCTGTGCTGCCACGTGGACGTCTGAGTACTCCCCACGTTGTGGGCCAAGGGACCCAAGATCGGTTTGTTGGTGGCCTGAATCATGAAGTGCAAATCTTGGCCGTGCTTCGCTCACTTGGACTGGAGGCTGGAAGGTGCGCGACAACATGGTCGGCAGCGGGGCCTCCCACGAGAGGCCCCGGCGGGACGAGTGTACAGTACAGTACTGTGGGGGACCTGCTCGGCTGCTTCTCCGTCAATGCAGCTGTGCATTAGAGGCACTTGAAGACCAGCCCAGGCTCCACGACCGACGGATCCGTGGATGTCCCGGATTGCGATTCTGCACGGCCACTACCAGCCACCCACTGTGTGCGTGCTACCAAACGAACTGTTAGCGCGGGCCGCTCCCGACTTCTCACAGTCCACAGGTGACCAGTGCGTTGTCCACCTCTCGTGCGTTACTTTGCCAGTGCCATGTCGCCGTTGCGACCGGCGTCCGAGGGAGCAAAAGCCGCCCGCCACGCGGCGCGGCACTCTCCATTTGTTCGAAACACAGATTCTTTCCACAGTTGGATCAGCCTGTTGCGACGAACAGGGAGGGTAGCCCTCGCCAGAAGGGAAAGCCGCTCGTTCGTGCCACGAGTTGCTCGACACACGCACCGGGGCGGCGAGGCGGTACGAGCCACCGCCTACGCGTGGACAGGCCACACGCGGCAGGGGTACAACGCCCACCTCCTTGCGAGGGCGCAAAAGCGCTCGTTGTGCGCACGCTCGGGTCTTAAACACACCAGTCCATTGCCTGCGGTGTCCATGTAATGCCCGCGCGAGGTCTCCAGTATCAGCTGCGGAATGAAGAACGCCTTGCGCGAGGGTATGCTCAAACGGCCCTGGACGACGGGAGCGCATGCGAGCGGCAGCTGTTCATTCCTTGCCTGCCCGCCACACTGCTTGATCAAGTTTCACGAGCGTGCCTAGAAGGGTGTGCTCGGAGTGGTATGTGGCCATGGGACGCTCTTGGCACGGCGGTGTGTGTATGGTTGGCTGTCCGCCTACCTGCGCGCACGCTTCGTCATGTTGCTCCGCACTGCGTAGTGCGTTGCATACAAGAGTGCGCAGAGACTGGCCGGATCTGCGACGGCCCGTACTCCCACATCGCATCTGCACACCTCTATCGGTTCTTTGTTGGGTGCCTCCCTTTGTCTTTGGACTGTTCCCCACCCAATCTGCTCCTCTGCGAGGGTCCTCCCCCTCCCCCCGCCACCATTGACACAACGAGCATCCTCCGGCCCATCGGCATTCGGACGCCTTTCGCCATGGCCAACACCAACGACGGCCCCGACCCCCGCACCACACACGTGCAAGGCGCGCAGACGGGTGCGCGCGGCGCCCAAGCCAATGGCGACACCAGCGGCACCGACGGCGGCGGCGCAACGGCCATCGGCGGTGCCACGTCGGCGGCTGGCGCAAGCCACGGCGTGGTCGCCTTCGGCGACGACGGGCGTCCAGCGGCGTCGGCGCTGACGCGGGCACCGCTGCCGCCGCCATTGCCGAGGCACGAAGCCGGGCATTCCGACGGAGCGGTGACCACCAGCGGCTCGCTACAGCTGGGGACGACCGCAGACGGTGGCAATGGGGAAGCGGCAGCGGCAGCGGCGGCGGATTTGGTGGATCATGGCCTGCTCGCCTAAAGAGTGCAGGAGGCGGCACATGGCAAGGTCAAGTGTCGCGGCACGATTTGCGCGCCGCTGTGTTTGCTCGACGATGCGGAACTCACCCAGCTGGATTGCTTGTGTTGTTTGGTTTGCGCCTTGGTGTTTTTAGTCATTCTGCCGGTTGCCGGGTGGGTCGGAAGTACGATACTGTTAAAATGTGGTTTGTGTTGTCTCACAGCCTATTCATTTTTACGTCTGTGTGCGCTCAGTTCAAGATGAAGGCGTTTGTCTTCTTGCTTTATTTGTTGCTCGTGGCACGTGCCGTATCCCACCCCCGTGTGCTCCCACAACGGCTGCGTCGCCGAGGAGGAAAAGCACAACCCCGCCGACCTCGTACAGAGCAGCTCCCAACACCCCACTGGCACCAAACAGACCCACCGCTACCGAGCGGCCACACCCAATGAGACGCGGCGCACGCACGTCGGTGCTGCAGGCTCCGCCGCGTGCCCGTGCAAAGCGCACAGCCCGCCGGTACCGTCAGCCGTGAGCTTTCCAAGCCGCCGCCGACACACCTCTCATCGGCCACATCATCACCGTCCATCCCCCCCCCCCCCCCCCCCCCCCCCATCCGTGTTTGACCTCCTTTACGCCAAGCAGCGTGACGCAGACGGCCTCAACCGGCTCCCCCCCAGCACGCCGCCACCCACCACGACCACGCGGAACGTTGCCCGCCCCCCAAACGGCACAACCGTCACGCAAACGAAGACGGGCCTACAGCAAAGACGACCGCCCACACCCCAACGTCCGCCACAGCGGCCCACAACGGGAGCCATGGGCCATCCAGGTGCTCGGCGGCGGCAAGCGCGACCGCGCCGCCATCCCGCAACGGCACCGCCGGCGGCACCGGTGCGGGGGCGCCCGCTCGCGCAGGGGCGGCTCGCCCCGCACAGATGCGCGTCGTACCGGACCGCGGTCGGGGGAGGGGCGCGCCGACGCCACCGGCCAGACGGCTCGGCGCACGCGAGCCGACGGCGGGCCGCCCACCGCGAGTCGCACACCCGCGCCGACGGTTGGCGGGACGACCCGCGCCGGCGGCCACCGCCGCTGGGACGCGGCGCCGCCACCGGCGCCACCGTCTGCCGACTCCCCCACTCCCCACCCGGGAGGCGCTCGAGCGCACGCGCCGTGCGGCAGTGACACAAGGCGGGCGGGCGGAGCGGAGCGTCCCCCCCTCCCGCGCCCCGCCATGGTCACGGGCACGCGGGCCCGCATGCGGGCCCGCGTGCGCGCATGCTCG
>Ga0209093_1000639_pt1 | contig 19309 bp, 20 predicted proteins | sample SidtaG_4_FD_187450 | JGI IMG/M metagenome (GOLD analysis project Ga0209093, IMG submission 187450) | Marine algal microbial communities from Sidmouth, United Kingdom - Sidmouth_Male1 metaG (SPAdes) (version 2) | ecosystem: Host-associated > Algae > Red algae > Unclassified | place: Sidmouth... | reverse complement strand
GGCAGGGGCCACTAGAGGCCCGGGCCTGAGACCGTGGCCCGTTGGGTACCGGTCCCCCCATGGTAGCGCCAGGGGGTCGGGATTGTGCACGTCCTGCGTCTTGTTTCTGAGGGTATATGAGAGTATGCTTTGGGGTCATCGTGCGTGTTCGAATAAATCATCGTTGCGTTTGCGTTGCTTCCGTCGTTTTTGTGCGCTTCGCGCCCAGTGATCCCGGCGTTCGCGTTGTGACTCTGGCGTAGCGATCCGCATCCTGTGCTGGGTTTTCTGACGGGGTTATACCCCGTTGGCTTTGAGGGCAGGATCCACTACAGGCCCGAGGGTGTGCTGTCCACAGCTGAGGGGCCGCGCCCCTTTCAGCCGTGGGACCCCCGACCGCTACAGCCTAGAAGGTCCATTGCCAGCCCCGAGAAGGGCTCGAGAACTGGAAGCAGCTTCTTCATGGAGAAATGCCTTCTCTCGGCGAGGCGACTCTTCTCGCACTCGAGGCACTGCTCCACGTGCTTGTTGACGTCTACCACCACGGTAGGCCAATGGACATACCGGCGGAGGGTGTCATACATCAGACCTTACCATGCGTATCGAGTTTTGTCGCGAGTATTTTCCCACCGAACATGTTGGGACAGAGTACTTTCACACTATCGGAGTCGCGACGCGAGGATTGGTATCTGAATTACCCAACGATGAGGGTTTTTGATACTCACTCATCATGTGAAACCTTTATGCAGGGCTACATGGCAGATTGGGGGACCACTTCTCGTTGAGATCTCACCGGGGCGATCTCTCTTATGGTTGAAATTATCGCAGGCGCTCGACGACCGCGGGGGAGGTTCGTGCTGACAGTCTCGAGAGACAACCGGGTACCGCGGAGCCTTCGTGACGTGGCCGAATCATTTTTTACATGACCATTTCGAGGCAGCAAGACCCTGTGCAAGGGTGGCTGTTGCGCCGAACGAGTGCAGAGGGTGGGGGTGTTCGTCAAGCGTGAGCCGCAGCGTCCAAGGAAAAGGCTCGAAGCGCGTCCACGGGGGGAGGCAGCCTCCATTAAAGTCCGGGATCGTGGGTGGCCGGGAGGGGGGCACGGGTCATGCCGACGTCGGGACGTGCGGCAAGTCGCTTTATCGGCCGCTGCGCACTGTGCGCTTTTGTGTTTTGCTGAATAGTTTAAAGGCGGGAAAAAAGCATCATGCCAGAGGCAAGAGCGAGCCGGAAAGCTTGAGGCCGGAGATGGAGCCCTCCTCAGCTCAATACACGAGCGACGCTGTCTTCTCGTGCGGAACCCGCTTCTTCGTGCACGGAAATCAGCGCTCAGACTGTCCGAGCTCACGCGACGGACCGTATCGCAGCGTCAGCAGATATTTCGGGTCCTAATGCTGAGCATGACGGGTACAGTGCTGTGTGGATCTCCTGCAATCTTGCTGGCCGACGTCTCAGGCATGCCTGTTAATACTGATGGTGGAGAGAACACGCGGCGGGAGCCGCAAGAGAGATCCGAGCTCTGATCGGCCGAACTAAGCGTCTCACAGGATTGTTCTCTGATGCGGCCGCTTCAGAGCCCCAGCTTTGAGATATTGGCTCGACCAAACAGTAAGGATGGTCGCAGTTCTGCAGTGCTTGGATTTTCAGACCTGTACGTTTCTGCTTACACTCGCGATACTCTTTTCTAGCTCTCGCATAAGAATCTTCTTGTATTACTTCCCGAGCTTGGGTGGAATCGCCCACATGCGAATGGCTTCCGAGTATGGGTGCCGACATCTAGATACTCATGGGTATACTCAAGCACTAAATACCCATGGTAGGGCCTGTCATACATCTTCCGCGGGCCGGGGTGACCGGCCAACACCGATTGGTGTTAATAGCGTAGCAGGCGCTGTTTCAGCGCCTCGGGGATGACCACTTGGGTCCCCCTCCCGTACACCGAATGTCGGCATTGGAGCCCATTCTTCTCCCTAAAGAAGAAGGCCCGCCGACTTCACTTCGGGTCGGGTGGAGAAAGAACGTCCAGTTCTTTGAGTCGTTCTTTACAGAAAGCATCCTCTTCTTGGCCAAGGATCATCTATTGGGCAGTTAGCGCCCCCATCGGGGCTTCGGCTGGCGATGCTGCCTCCAGGGCGTCACTCGCCCGGGTCTCGACGGCCAGGACGGGGATATCCTCGTCCAAGGGAGTCGAATCGAGACCCTCCGTGGGCAGAAGCGATAACGCGTCTGCGACCTGATGGTCTTTACCCGGCTCATGCCGAATCTCTTAGGTGTACTCCGATGATCTGAGTCGCCAGTGGTTTATCCGCGCGTTCGAACTCATTTTTTTGAGTACCGATAGTAGGGCCCGGTGGTCACACCGGACCAAAAACTCTGCCCCCTTGAGGTATGACCTCAAGTAGGTCACTGCCCAGACGACGCCGAGCGCCTCTATCTCGGTGGCGAAGTAGATCTTCTCCGCAGGGAGAAGAGCGCGGCTATAGTAGCCGATGGGGTGATACTCCCCATCGGGCTGTTGTTTCTGAGAGCCACAACCCAGCTGTTCATAGCTGGCGTCTACATCGACGATGTAGCGCCCTTCTCTCCTTGGGAGAGCGAGAATGGGGGCGGCTAAAAGCTGTCTTCTTAGTTCTTCGAAAGCCCTCGAATCCTCCTCCCTAGGGAGAGGTAACCTCTTGGGGAGCTTAGTGCTCGTCAAGGCTGTAAGGGGCTTCGCTATCCTGGCGAAGTCGGCCACGAAGCGTAGATAGACACCGCGCATACCCAGGAGACTCTTCATCTGGGTTTGGGTCTCCGGATTCCGGAGACCCCTCAGTGCCCGGAGATTCTTCTCCAGGACATGTACTCGTCCCGGCCTGATAACATGGCGGAGGTCCTCCACTTCCCCTTGAAAGAAGTGGAACTTAGCCGCCTTTAGGGTGACCCCTGCCTTTCCTAGGCGTGTCAGCACCTCATCAAGGTGTTGTAGGTGTTCCTCTGGGGAACGGGAGAAGACGATAACGTCATCCAGATATACTATGCATATCTGCCACTTGACCCCTGCCAGGATCATATCCATAGCCCTTTGAAAGGTGGCAGGGGCATTGCAAAACCCAAAGGGGAGGCGCACGCATTGCCACGCGCCTGAATGGCACGTGAACGCCGTAAGGTGTTTATCCTCCGTGGCTACTGGTATCTGCCAGTAGCCGGCGTTGCAATCCAGGATGGAGAACACCCTGGCATCCCTTAGGGAATGTATGCATTTATCCATCATAGGAATGGGGTACGCGTCCTTGACGGTCATCAAGTTCAGCTTTCTGTAGTAAATACAGAAGCGTACCGAGCCATCAGGCTTCGGCACCATAACGACTGGGCTAGCCCATTCCCCAGTGGAGGGTTCTATAACCCCCATCGAGCGCATGCGCTCGACTTCAGCTTTCTCTCTCTTCCGGGCCAGAGGCCCGGCCTTGAAGGGGTGTTGCCTCACGGGGACAGCCCCGGGCTTCAGACGAATGCGGTGTTCTACACCGCGTATCAGCCCCAAGTTACCTCCCAAGAGGGGCGCATGCTTCTGCAAGAGGGCCCCTAGGGCCCCTGACCATTCGTCGGGTACCGACGACACGTCCACTCCTGGGAGTGGGGAATCCTTCTCCTCCTTAGAGGTCTCGTCGCGCTCCTGGAGCTCGTCTCGGGGCACCTCATAGGTCGGCCCGACATAGGGGCCGATATACCCCACGGTCATGTCAGTTGTCAGCCGTAGGGGCGTAGCGCCCAAGTGCATCACTTGGACGGTTATCGGCTCGCCCGCCACCATGATGGCGGGTCCCTGAGCAACCTGTATACCATGGTGTTGATATGACAGGGGTCGCCCCGTAACGAAGTCATGCCCCGTGTAGGTACCCCTCACGGGGATGTGGGTAATAGTCCCGGGTTTTACCCAGGTCTTTCTTGCTGGCCTTATCTTAGCCGTACCTCCTTGGAGACACGCACATACCGCGCTGACTGACGTGATCGGGTGCCCTTTGCGGGCACCGTCTCTTCAGATAGGTACCTTGGTACCATTGAGGAGCTCCGCATGTTGCTCCTGAGTCGCAATATTCTTTGTTGAGACATTCATAAAGGAGGCTCCCAGTATAGCTGGGACACTCATACTGTCGACAACTCCAAAGGAGATGTAGGAGGTCTGGCCCCCAAGGGCCACACCAAGACATACTGAACCCACAATGGGGAGCCATCCCCCATTCACATCGTGGAACATTGAGGCCCACTCCCCTAGGGGTTGTAGCGGGGTGTCGTCCGGCAGTAACTGCCGGCTTATCAGCGTGGGGCCACTCCCTGTATTCAGGATGGCTCTAGTGGTAAGGTCGAAACCTTCCGTCAGGAATAACCTGACGTCTATCTTATAGCTGCAGAGGGCATGAATACACATGCCGTGCCCTCAGGGGGTTTCTTTTGGGATACCCCAGGTGGCCGCTTAGGCCAGTTCTTCTCGGCTCGCCGGGAAGACTTGTACCTCCTTGTTGCCCTTAGAGATGTCGGGGAAAGCGGGACCACCGCCCCCGTTACTCGTTTTCCGAGGAGGACTTGTCCTCCTGGACCAACTCATCGGCCTCCACCGCTGGGGGTGGAGTGTCATCCGACGACGACTACGGTGGCCCTAGGCTTGTGCCCACGGCTGTCACCATCTCGTTTGGGCGGCGCTGGTCCTCTTGAGGACGTTCCGCCATACGCTCCTCGTAGGCCTTGTTTGACAGGGCCTTGGTCGCCGCGTCGAGGCGGTGACACTCACGGATGAAATGTCCTCGCATGTTACATGCGAAGCAGTTGTAGTTCCTTGGTTGCCCAAAGCGCCCTGTATCTTTTGGGGAAGGACCTGCCGGGACTTCCCCCACCTTAGTTGGGGCTGTCACCGCCGCGGTAACATACTTGCGTGGTGTCGGCCGTGTGGCTCGACGCTCTCGACAGGCCTCGGCCCGTCGGGCCTCTTCGGCATGTTGCTCCTTGTGACGTCTGCGAAAGACGTCACCGTTCCTCTCGGCATACTGCACCAGGAGGTCCATCGGCACATTGCCGGTGTTGTGTTCGCGCACATCTGCGCAAATCTCCCAACCGAGCCCCTGCATATAGCGGCTCTTCATCTGGCCCTCTGTGTGTATATACCCACAGAGGCGACGTAACTCCCTAAGGCGTGCGTAGAAATCGTTCTCGGTTTCCCCCTCCTCCTGGGAGGCTCCGTGGAACAGAGCGTCCTGGTCGCTTAGCGACTGCACGTCCGCATATTTGCGGAGGAGCCAGTTGACCAGTTCCATATAGGAACTGACCTCTCCACTCCGCCCTCCTTGGGGAGACGGCATGATGGTGTACACCTCCCGTTTGAGATCACCCTTGGTGAACTCCGGGAGGAGGTAGAGGGCTCTGCCTTCTGACACATCATTATCATGCCCCGCTTTTACAAAGCGGTTCAAGAACTCAAAAACGCCTAAGGCTGGCGTCCCATCCCACTCTGCGTTTCGACCAAAGGTGGCCGAGACATCCTTGTGCAGACGGCCTAGGCCGTGTGCCATCGTCCGGTCATACCGGACGTCCGTATTCGCCAAGGCGTACGATACACAATCCAGAATCGCTGCATAACGATCATCCGCAGGGATGATCTTCTCGGGGAGACTACGATGAGGGGCTCCCTCTAGCTCGCGCCCTAGGGCGCGTCCTACCGCACGTCGGGGGACATGACGTCCCCCGTCTCCGCCGGAGTACTCCCCATCCGAGGAGGAGGAGCTCAATCGGCGACGACGGCGCCTTCACCGTCGGGAGGCCCCAAGAGCTGTCTCCAAGAAAGACAGCCGTTCATGTAACGGGCTAATGAACGCATCCAGTGAATCCCTTAGGGCCGCCGAAGAGGCGTCCCGTTTCAGGGCCCCTTGCGGAACCCGAACCCCACTGACTTGTGGGGGTGTATGGGGTAAGCCGGCGGGCCTAGCCCGCCGAGCCCGAACGTCATACTGCCCCTGTTCCTGGGGTGGAACTTCTTGTCCTCCACCCCTCAGGGGTCCCGGCACTCTGGGGGAGACTCTCTCTCGTGACTCAGGACCCGTCCCCGGCTCATGCAGGGGGGTCGTGTCACCCCTGACAGGGGGTTTCCCCCACACCTTCTTTGTCTGGGGCATACCTTGAACCCAGAATCGGACAACCGGAGGCGCCAGCGAGCGACCCGCCGTTGTCCAGTGTCAATGTTCAGAAACCAGCATAGGCTGGAATGGTCGGTTCGGATCAGAAACTCTTGTCTCTCTAAATAGGGTCGGAGGATAAAACACGTCGAGACCACGGCGAGTCATTCTCGGTCGGTCGTGGAGTAGTTTTGCTCGGCCGGGATGAGGCCCTGGCTATAGTAATCGACCGGGAGAATGCTCTTGTTTGGTTGTTTGTGCAGGAAGGTACAGCCGACTTAGACAGCGCAGGCGTCGGTATGCAGGATGAAGAGACCCTCACTTTGGGGGATCTTCAGGATCGTGGTCGACGTCACGCGCTCTTTGAAGTACTCGAGGGCCGCCAGGTGCGCGGCATCCAATGGAGGGAGCACGCGCGGGCGTTTATTGCTGGTGAGCTTGGTCGGAGGCTTGGCGATGTGCGCTCAATCCCTTATAAAGCGCCGGTACACGTTACACATGCTCAGAAGCTCTTAAGCTGCGTCTGGTTGCGCGGGGGAAGCACTTGAGCCAAAATCTTCATGTTCTTCTGGTTCATCAGCAGCTGGCTTGGACGGACGCCATGCCCCAGAAACTCGACTTCTGGCTGGAACAGGTGGCACTTGGAGGGCTCCATCGAGAAACCGGCCTTTTTCCGCAGGAGAAGGACTTCACGGAAAGCCCGGATGTGCTCTTCCACGGTCCGGGAGAAGACAATCACGTCGTCAAAATACACCAGGAAAGTTTTCAACCGGAAGCCAGACAGGATGATGTCGAGCAGCCGTGGGAAGGAGGCTGGCGCGTTCATCAAAGAAGACGGGAGCCGGAGAAACCGGAACAAGCCAGTGTGAGACGTGAACGTGGTCTTGTCTCTGTCCTCGGCGGCCGCAGGGAAATGCCAGTACCCTGTGTTGCAGTCCAGGGTAGAGAACATCTTGGCGTCGCCGAGGGAGTCCAGGCAGTCGTCCATCCTCGGGGTCGGGTAGACATCCTTGACCGTGCGCTCGTTCAGCCGGCGGGAGTCCACGCAAAACCGGAAGTGGCCACCTGGCTTGGGTGCGACAAACACCGGGAAGGACCACTCGGACTCCGAGGGCTCTATGACACCCACGTGAAGCATGTTCTTCCCCTGCTTCTAGATCTCCAGGCGACGGTGTGGTTGACCCCTGTATGGAGCTGAGTACACGGGCTTGGTGTCTGGATTGAGTTGGATACGGTGCGTGGTGGCCTTGAGCTCTCTCAGATTCCCCGTCCACATGCCATTGAACTGATCCAGAAGTCCGGGCACGTTGCCATGGAGATCCTTGGGCAAACCGCCCCAGTTCACTTCTGGCGTCTCCGGCTCCTTGGCGGACGCAACAAACGGGGGCTCCGGCGGGCCCCTCGCCTCGGACATGGTCGCCTGCTTGTCCACCTCCTGCCGGGGCGCCAGCCCCTGTTGGACGGCAAGAAAGGACCGCTTGGGAGACGGTTTGCGCCTTGCTGGTATACGGCTCGGAGACCCCCACTCGGGAGCCTTTGGCAAACGTCTTTGTCTTGCGACCCAGGTTAACCAGGAGGACCGAGAAGGACTCCTGCCAGTGTACCTTCGTGTGATGCCCATGGGCCAACTCCTGCCCATTTTTGGCCTAGCCCTTCGCCCGGCCCTCCATGAGACAACTGACCGTCGACCGGCTCACCACTTGGACTTCGGTCCGGGCACCGGGGGGAAGGACCGTTGCGCCCGCCAGCGTCAGCTCGTTCGGGTGGATCCGGGGCCTGGCCGGTGCCTTGTGTTGTCGCCCTTTTCCGCCAAGATGGTCGCCCAGGATGTCCGAGACAGCGCCCGTTGACCACTCGATCTTGCCGTCCTGAGGGAGGATGGCCTTGGTGTACTGGCGCTTGAAGTCAGACCCGATGATGAGCGGGACCAAGAGGCGTTTCAAAACAGTAAACGAGAAATGCAAAGGTTTTTCATGTACATGCAGGGTGAGGGGGAGTCGAGCAAGAGCCTTGAAGGCCTGCCCCGAGGCATCCACCGTCCGAGTTCGGGTCGACGCACGTCACGCATGGGCGCGCCAGTCCGGAGGGAGCAGGTCCTCGCTGACGCTGCTTGGTCCGGCCCCTGTGTCCACCACCGCAACCACAGAAACCGGGTCCTCACCCGTGAAACTCAAGGTGGTCTTGAACTTGAAATTATCAACACGCAAGAAGAGCAGAGTACCCCGACAGGCACACGGTGTCCATGCGGCTACCTTCGCTCGTACCCGACGATCGCACCGGCAAAGGAGTCCAACTAAGACCGACGCCGGGTCACCGGGGCCTGGAGAAGACGAGAGGGCGCCGACGGGTGCACCTCCCCCACCTCGTTTCCTGATCCGGAGGTTCCCGTGGTCGTGGTCTTTTCCTCGGGATGGGAATCGCAGTCCTCAGGGATCTACTTTCACAAGTTCTCCTGGATGCTCTGCAGGATCGCGAACCGGAGGTTGTGAACCGTCTTCGGGTCCCGCCGTCCAGGGGAGGCAACTTTGGCGTGCTGGTCTGCCCGGCGAACGTTCGTGGAGAACTGCTTCCCCCGGCGGGCTTGCTCATCATGGAGCTCCTTTGGAATTTCCGGACAGGCTGCCAAGATGTGGTCCTCCTTTGTACGCAGCCAGCACGCCCGTATCAGGTGTCGCATAAATCGCCGTGTCACCCCAGCCCACAGAAACAGATAGGGACACCTGCCCAGCTGAGGGAACCCACCCGCACACCCTTGTTCTACTCTCGCCCGGTGACACGGTCACCTAGGAAAACACCCGAAGGCGCGAAGAGGGAGGAAGGAGGTGAGAACGCAGTTATTTTTTTGTGGGGAAGCCGGGCCACGGGCGCCCCGCTGTCCCCTTAAGCTCACCGAGCAAGCGGGCCCAAATGGCCCCGATTCCCACGCAGTAGCCTATCCATCGGAAGATCTGGGGATCCGTTACAGTGGACCCCCCTACTGTAAAGCAGATAATTCAAGCAATTGACATACAAATGCAAACGACCCACAATCAATCAAGATCCCAACCAGCACCGACAGCGCCACCTGTCCGAACCGGGGCGTGACACGTCATCCGCGTCGCCCGGCGCGCCATAGACCTCCAGGCCAGCCAAGAGGCGTGGGTCGGGACGCATATTGCGACATAGCTCCCTTCTCAGCGTGGACCGTCCCGGGCCAGCCCAGGCGGTTCCCCAACCGGCGCCTCGTCACGACCCTTTGGTGTCCCGCGGGTCTCGTGGGGTGGCGTGCTTGCCCGGCTGCCGTCCGTCCCGATCTCGGGGCCGACCGGTTCCCCGCGCGTGGGTGGCCCGTGGCGAGTAGGAGGATCGTCGGGGCTGGGACGCGGGTTGCCCAGGGTAAAAGCGAGGAGGAGGGTACACGCCCGGGTGAGGGCGAGTCCGCACGTGCGTCTCCCCCCTCCCCCACCTTTTCCTGTTCCACTTGTGCACACCTTATCCCCGTGGGACCCCGAACCAGGCCCTCCATCCTCAGTCCGCACCTTGTCCGCTGGAGGAGGTCCGGTCTTGGTGGAGCTAGCCGGCACAAGGGCAAGGCGTCCCATTCCAAGGCCAAGGGAAAGATCAAGGCGTCGCTGACCAAGCTCTAGATGTCGTGGTCCGGGTCCGTGGAGGTAGCGCCGGGGTCGGTAGACCACTCTGGGGAGCATGGCGGTCCCCCCGGCACGAGCCCAGCGCCCGTCGGTGGGGTCATCCCTGGCGTGGCCTTGCCCGTGGCTAGGCCGGGCGAGGCGCCCCCGCCGAGTCTCCTGGCAACCGACATGTTGGTGCGCCTGTACCGGGTGGTCGTGGGTGTCGTGCCGGCGCCGCCCGAGGATGTCAACACGTCGGAGCGCCTCCAGGGGTTCCTGGCCATGTGCCCCGACATGGCGCTGAGCTGGACCCGGGAGCAGCGGCGGGGGTTCTTGACGCGGCTGGACACGACGGCGCTTGTCTCGGCTGACTACTGGGCGGGGGAGGTTGTGCACTCCGCTCCGGGTTTGGCCTTTGGGGCTGACCGCGCGCCTTGTGCTCCGGGTAGCGCATGGGCTACTTGTCTTGCCGGCCTCCCCGATTGCTTGGTCCGGGAACCCGCCGTGCGCTACGACGCTATCATCTCGGCGCCGGTTATCCGAGCGCCGATCGCGGATGAGTACCCCGGGTGGTTGGCCGCGACGGTGTCCCGGATGAAGGCCTTGGCCGCGCCGCCAGCGTACCCCAACCTGCTCCACATGCCGATTCCGGGTCCGTACTTGCGTAAGCTGCCCATCATCCCCCCGTCATCTCATGCCAATTCCGAGCAACGGGCGCGTCGCCGGGGCTTCCTGATCAGCTGGAACCACCAAGAGTTTTGGCACCTTCCCCCGGTGATGCGCACCCAATCCTTCGCTTCGGTGCCCACTTGGTTAGCCCAGATGGAGACCCCGATTGGGTTCACCACTGTGGGCTCCTTGGTGGCGTACTACGCCCGGGATGAGATCTACCGGTCGTGTCGGGACGCCCACTCGGTCACGATGGCCATCTGGGTGACCGATTACTTGGTGATGGCGTGCAACCGCTGGTACTAGGAGGCGCGTGACCGTCGTTTCTGGCTGTTTTTGGACGCCCTGTTTGGCTGGGTCAAGCAGCTCGAGCCGGAGGAGCTCACCGGTGATGACGCCGATGCCTTGGGCTTTTTCCAGGCCATGCTGGCTCTGCGGGCGGCTCTCCCGGTCCAGGACCAAGCCTTCCACGACGCCGTGCGCCGTCTTGATACTTCCCGTCGGGACCGGGATGGGTGGCTCACAATAGTGACCTGAAACGACACCGACGGGGTGCGCATCGTCATCCAGGGCCCCCTTGACGCCGCGGCGTACTTGATCCCGGCGTCTTGCATGGCGGTCCCGGCTGAGGCGCCTCTGGGCCGCGCCCAAGTTCCCCTCGCGTCTGTCAGGGGCCCTGTCGGGGTGGGCGTCCGCCGTGGTGCAGCGAACCGGTCGTTCTGGCTCTTCGCCCTTGGGCGGTCTGCCTCTCCAGGGTCATCAGTAGGTGCCCTCTCCCCGTGCTTCCTTCTCGCCAGCCCGGTGACGTTGGCGACGACGGCGCCTTCGTCTCTGGCGGACCCTGCGACTCCCGTGGTGAGTACTGTGACCCGGGTTGGGACGGCCAACCGCTTGCCGTTGGCCCTCCCGGTGCCCGACTCTCTCCTGTTTAATACCTCGGCAACGCGTCGGTCGGAGGGTAATGCCTGACTGGAGCGTATTGACGGGCGCCTCCGTGGGGCGTCGGCTAGTCTTTCCACCGGCGTGCTCTTGGTCTCGCTGGTCGACTTACTTGGGAGCTTGTCGAACGACTTGTTCACCTGGGCGGAGACGCACCCAGTGGGGGACCCCGTGGCTCTGGAGGCGATCCGGCAGAGGCGGTCCCGTGCCTGCGTGAACGACCAGCTCTGGAGCCTCTTGAACATCCAACAGCAGCGGCAGGAGAACCATCTTCGCCGGGCGGAGCAGGCCGGTGTTTGGCGCGCCCGCGGGTCGGGCACCGGTGATCGGCGGGAAGAGGCCGCGGGAGCCAACCAGACCTGGTATCGCGACGCGCTTGGGAGCCCCAAGCGTGGCACCGGAGGTGGCGGCAACCAGACGTGGCCGGGGAACAGCTGGTACGAGTCGCGTCCTCCGGCGAGCCCCCCGGTTGATAACAAACGTGGGTATGGTCGTACCTACGAGGGCCAAGATGGTCCGTCCGGTTATGAGAGCATTCCCACTACTGTCGGGCCAACGCCATAGTGGGCACACGTTGCAGAAACTTGTCTCAAATTCGCCTTTGGCCAGTTCTCGGGGCGGGTAACAATGTCGAACGTGCACGCGGCGTTGCCAACGGAGGTCAAGCGAGTTAAAACGCAAATGTACTTGCGTCTGATTCAGGGTCGGTCCCGTCGGCCCCGGGGCCAACGAGTTGCCAACGGAGCCTCCGTTGGCAACTCGTTGGCCCTGGGGCCAACGGGTTCTGTGATCTGATTGGTCCATCGCGGTTTCACGGGGTTAAATGAGCGACATGTGGCAGCTCATATTGTCCTCAGATTGCCCAATTTATCATATTTTTGTTTCGACAGCCGCCCACGGATGGAATATGGTACCTCTCGGAAGTGGACGGCCGCGTGCCATCTCGGCCCCAGAGCGCCGATCGTTGAGATGTCTCTCGTATCTCTCGTGCCATGGCGTGTGGCCGAACTCGCTGGCGGGCCTGTCGGACACGCGGCGCGATCGCACCGACACTGGTTAAACAACTGGATCGGAGCGCTTGTGTGGGCACACGAGGCGGGGCCGGGGCACGGTCCCGCGCCGTAAAGGAATCGTGCACAACAGGTTTCACGGCGAATCTGCCGTGAATGCTGCGTGAATTCCCATCATCCAATCATATGACCACCTGATGACCGCCAAGGACAGGTGCCCATTCAGTCAACATAGCCGGATGGTTTCGGACACTGCGCTCCGGACGTGTCTGAGACCTAGACATGAGCTGTGTCACAGCTCAGACATGGGCCGTACCAGACACGACAGAAGACCAGATATGATCTCGGGAGCCAGGTCTGGCACTGTCAGGGGTCGATTGGACCGCACAGATGGCATCCCTGGCACCCCTAAATGCAGGGTCGTGGGAGCCGTCGGCGGCGCGCGCGTTTTCCACCTGGCCACGCCGCGCCGCGCGCCGCCACGGTCATCGGCACCCCCGTCGCGCTCGTCATCGTCGTCGCGGCCGGCGTCCCTACCTGCCTTTATGCACCTGTGCCCCCCCCTGGCACCCACCATCAACCCTTTGCTTTCCTTTAGACACGACCCGCAGCGGCAGTTCCCAATTTGGGGGGGCGCGGCGGCGGCTGCGGCCGCCGCCGCCGCGCTGGCGGCCTCTGCGGGGCATTTCGGCGCGATCCCCGCCCCCTCCCCCCCCCCGCGGTCATCCGCCACCGCATCGGGTGTGTTTTGAGGTGGGGGCATTGCATCTGGACGCGCACGCGCGCGTGCGCACGGGCCGGCGGCTCCGGCACCTGCCTCCGCGGTCGCGCCGACCGCGGCCGCGGTGCGATTGGGCGCGCCCGCCGGCCCCCCTTTCCCCCCCTCCCCGCCCCCCGGTGCGCAGAACGTATTGTGGGGCGGCGGATTTGGATGCGTGAGGCGCGCGGTCGTGCTCACACTGCGGCGGCTGTGGCGGCGACGGTGGCGGCGACGGCGGCGGCCGCGCCGGTCGCCGCGGTCGCGGCGTCCACGGCCCCGGTACGATTGGGCGCTCGCCCCGCCGTCCCCCTCCCCCCTCCTCGCCCGCCGGTGCATGAGACGTATTGTGCTGTGGCGGTGCTGGATCTGGGCGCACGCGTGCGCGTGCGCACGGGCCGGCGGCTGCTCCGGCACCGGCCGCCGCCGTCGCGCCGGCCGCGGCCGCGGTGCGATTGGGCGCGCCCGCCGCCCTTCCCCCCCCCCCCATCCTCGCCCCCCAGTCCATGAGACGTATTTTGAGGTGGTGGCTTCGCGTGCGAGAGCGCGCACGGGCGTGCACACGCTGCGGTGGCGGCGGTGGCGGCGGTGGCGGCGGCCGCGGCGGCGGCGGCGGCGGCGCCGCGGCGGCCACGGTGGACATACAATTGGGCGCATCCTCCGTTCCCCTTCCCCGCCCTGCCTCCCCCCCCGGTGCATTTGACGCGTTGCGCGGCGGCTTTTGTGGATTTCGGCGCGCACGAGGCGGAAGCGGTGGCGGCGCGGCCTGGTGTCGGTCGCCGTGCCGCTCTTTTGTGTTTGTGTTCGCGTCTACCTGCTAGTTGCCGCCTTCTTCCGGGTTCTCCTGTCATCACACGAGCTTCGCGTTTTCATGAGCTCCCTGCAAGGCCGGGGAGAGCGTCAGTTTTCCTCCCCTGTTGAATTTCCGTTCGTCGGCTCCAACCATGACGCGCGCGGCGTCCGCGCCCTTTTCGCTGCTGCGCCGCCTGTCAGCGGCTTGGGGAAAGCCGTCAACGGGCAGCTGGCCGGGTCGGAATGGTCCGTGGCAGGCGGTCATTGGAGCGACAAGATGTGCCGCTTATCTTCCTCTTCACCACTCAGCGCCGACTTGCCTCCGCCCGCGGCACCTCCAGCTCGTCGCCGCCGAGGTCCCGGCGCCGCTTTTTCCAAATCGACCCGACCGCGGTCGCAAGGTGGCCGAGCCGGTCAAGACGGAGCCGAGACGGAAGGTAGTGACGGTGCCCTGTTTGGCAGTCTGGACGACCTGCCGCCGCCACTACAGGCTCGCAGAGCCCGTCGTGTTGCTCAAGCACCCACCGCTGGTCAAGATGCTGCTGTTGACGCGCTTGTACCCTGCCTCCAGCGCGTCTGCGGCCTACCTGCGTCAACCACGCTGTTAAGGCGCCGCGCTGGCGTCTCGGCCACCGTCGTCGCCCACCGATCTACACGCTCCCAGTGCATTGTGCTCCGCTCGGGGTCCACCAAGATGGATTGCGCTGTACTCTGGGTATCCGCCCGCGGGGGCTTGCTTTGCTCCTGCTTCCTCGGCACCCAAAACGCCCTCCTCCTGTCGGCCTCCTCCCGCAGCTCCGCTTGCAAGCACGTCGGCTTGTTGGAGAAGGCCATGGCCGTTGCGGTCGTTTCCTCACGACTGTTGGTGGAGCGTATGCGTCTGCCGGCCGATGCTACAGAGCTGGTCGTGCCGCAGCAGTACGGGTCAGCTTTGAACTGGGTCGTGCTCTACCGGTCGGTGTTCTCGGTGGTCACCTTTTCCGCGGCCAATGTGGCGGCGTGTATCGCGCCCGGGTGTCGACGGTTTCGCGGTCGGTGCGGGCACGTCAAGGTTGCGCGCCCCGTCCATCAAGCGCGCAAAGATGCGGTACCCGACGACGCGGCAACGGGCTTTGCTCGAAGGGGGACGCGCGCCGACAAGGTGTCGGTGCAACTGCGTCCGTTCGTGGACAACGAGCACGAAGACGCCGGCATTGAGAAGCAGCCGGGTGACACCGGCCGAGCCAAGAGCGACGCCAAGCAAGCAAAGCTGTCGAAGAGAATGCCACGGAACCTACTACCGTGCTCTGGGGAGATGGATCAAGGCGACGTGTGGATGCGGACGGCTGATTGGCGGGCCTCCTTCCTCAAGCGGGCGGGCGGTGCGGAGGAGGGAAAGACCGCGGACCTGAAGAAGATCATGGAGCTCTTTCGAGTTTGTGCTGGCCTCGGTCATGTTCTCGATACGAGCCTTCCTCTAGTCGAGCCCTGTTGTGGATCGTGCGGCCGTCGATGGGAGGGGCAAGCGTTGACCAAGGAGCCCGGGCTTCTGCACACGCACCATCCCACCGCATCGACCATCAAGGTAAGTGTGCATCCTGGGTTGATTATGTGGGTTCCCATCGACCGCTTCGTCGTATTCTTCTTTTTTCTGTGCTGCTGTTGGGTGGCGAGTGCTTTTCTGCAGTCGTTAACTCGACATTGTGCTTGCTTTCTTCTTTCTGTTCCGGTCGATTCCTTCCTCGCGCCCTTCTTTTGCAGGTCTTGGTTGCAACGTGGACGTGTGACGCTACTTCATGCGGACGGACGGTTGAGTACGACGGAGGAGCCCATGCTCTTTTTAACTTTCGGCGCCGCAACAGGCAACGCCAGTGGCTGCTCTTCTCCCGTGGGGTCATCGACAAGCTGGTCTCCTTTATTATCACCGCCCGCACGACATACACGGCCGCGACGCGGCATCTGTGCGCGGACGTGGCCTCGTTTGGGCTGCGACGCCAAGATGTGGTCAAACTCGGCACGGCGGCGTTACGGATCTTCCTCATCCCGCCCGAGACCGCCCGCTGCCCGCTCTGCGGCCCAAGTACCAAGTTTATTGTGATTGACGCGCAGGCGCTCGGTTGCACGGATCCGGAGGACGCCTTCCCGCAGCGCCTTGACATGGATTGCCCCGTGCTGGACGTGCCGACCGCCAAGCTCTGCATCCTAACGCAGCCATCATTGCGTGCTGCCGTGTACGAGGTGTTGAGATCCGCTGCGCCATTGACTCAACCGCAAGTCGAGCAGCTGCGTTCCTGGCATGCGTGTATGCTGACGGTCGGGCGGCGGTCCGTTGAGCGCGCAGCCGCCATTGTCTTCTTCCGTTTTTTTCCTTTGGGAAGCGAGGAAGTAGCTAAGAGCGGCGCTGACAAGAAGCCGGCCGAGGCGGAGAAACCCGCGGAGAAACCGGACGCCGCTGGTTACACGCAACGCGGCCGACGGCGGAAGCGAGCTCGACTGGACGCGAGCTTGGAGGCGGCGCTACGGGTAGACGACGAAGGCAACCTCATGCTCGGCGGCGACGGCAAGCCCGTCAAGAAGCCCATCGAGACTTGGCGTGACCGCACCGGGCTGTGCGCGCCCGACTTTACCAAGATCCCGCGCGACGACGACGGCGGGTGAATCTGTGTGATACCCTTCCTGCAGGCCATGCTGGCCGAGTCGGTGGCGGGTATGTTTCAAGGGCACCACGAGAAGGCCTTAAAGCATCTGGCCGACAAGCTGCGCCTCGAGGGCGCTGACGAGTGGCCTAAAGTGTCGGCCGCGGCGGACGGGGTTGGTTTCGTCGCCAGCTTCCTCGGCTTTTTCTTCCAGGAGCTTGAGCACGACACGGCCTTCCGCATCGCGATCGGGGAGCTGATTGGAGCCGCGGTGCAGGTGGAGACGAATGCGGACGAGTCGTTTGAGAGGGCGTCGTCGGGCGCCGCCACGCTCGCCAAGGGGTGGCGCAACGCCGAGTACTGCGAGCGCTTCAAGGGAACTCCGACCCCTGCCGACTACAAGCGCTGGCGAGCGGAGCAAGCTGTGGACCCGGCCTTTGAAGAGGACGATCCGATGGTGTCGTTTGAGTATTTTGCCAGCCTGCCGCACGTGCGGGCGGGCATCTCCGACTCGGAAGCATCCAAGCGCCGTGTGCAATACCGCGGCCAGGCGCGCCATGTAGCTGATCGGGAGGGCGATGGTGATGCGTGTAACAATGCGTTCTCGGTAAGCTTTGGTCTGACGCAGGGGGTTTTCAATGTCGTTTGTCCGCATGTCATTACGCTGGGGATCCGTTGTTTGTTTCGCGCGGAGAGTGTGGGAGAGGCACTGTCGATTGTGCTGGAGCGGTTTTCGCAACTACCTAAGGTCATCTTCTACGACGTCGCGTGCAAGCTGGACAAGAACGCGATGCGGCGTGTGCGGCCGCTGCTGCGCGCCCACAAGGTGCGTTGCATCCTTGACAGGCCACACTCCATCACGCACAGCTGCTCGCCGGTGTATATGCCGGACGATAGTCTGGGCTCAACGGCCTGCGTGGCGACACAGGCGGCAGAGGTGTCCCATTCCATCTCCCTGGGCAACCGGACAAGTTTGGCGTACATGAGCCCGGCCACGTACATGGTGCACCGCATGGCTCAAGTGGCGTTTATGAACACGCGCAAGATTCAACGGCTACTGAGCGACAAGCCCAACGGTGAGAATGACCACGTCCCCCTTGCGCCATTCTACCACGAGAAGCTGGCGCACCAGTGCGAGCGAGGCCCGTCGTGCTCCTGCCAGCGCGGTCATGGTCTTCTCAACGTGGCGTTGGTCGCCAGCGCGGGACCCGAGTCGGCGCTCGTCGGCGGTATCGCCGACCAAGCCAATGACAACGAGTGGGCGCATAAGACCGCGGCGGCGGATGGTCCCGCTGTTGTGGACGGGCCTATGGAGGCAGACGGGCCCGCGGCGGCGGACGAGCAGTCGCCATTGTGGGCGGGCGGGACGGACGACCACGGCCAACACAGCACTCACTCCGTGGACTGGGAGCAGGATGGAGATTGGATGTCGGACGGAGCTCCTGTCCGCGTCGGCGACGAGGAGGACGCTGTGGACGGCGGCCCCGGCATCAAGGTTGGCGCAAAGTCGACGGGCCAGGCTTTGGACCAGCACGACCTCGTCTTGGACACGGGGGATGCCGAGGAGAATGCGGGCGAGTCGTTGGCCATCGCCCATGCTGACCTTGCGGAGCGGTTGGACTTTGAGCCAGAGCCGTTTTCCGCGTACCGACCGCAACCGCTCAAGGTGGCCGAGCTGCGCTTTGTGGCCACCCTCACGGCGGGCCACACTCCGGGAACCATTGTGCGGCACCGCAACAAGGCGAGGATTGACGTGTCCGTGGCTGACCTTCGGCTCCTGGGGGGCGAATCGTGGCTCAACGATCAAGTGCTCAACTCGATGGTTGCGCTCTTGAAATATGAGGACGAGGCCGCCGCATCCTCCTCATCGGGCGCGACGTTGTCGGCGGGGGGGGCAGGTCAACCACGGCGACGGCCGAGGACACGGACCATGAACACCTATTTTTTCACGAGGCTGTACTCGCGCCTGTTCGGCTATGCCTACGATAACGTGCGCTCGTGGGGGCGCGTCTACGGTGTCGACTTGAACGTGGTCGACGTCATCCTCATCCCTGTGCACGACCACCGCACTCACTGGGCGCTGCTCAAGATTGACATCGAGCACCGCCTGTTCATCTACTACGACTCTCTGTCCAGGGGCTGCGCCGACGACAAGATCGACATTGGCCGCCGATGGTTGTACGATGAGCTGTGTCAGCAACTGGGTGTCGACGTGGCGGCCAAGTGGAGCGTGTGGTCATGGCCGGTCGGACACAATGACGACGACCCTGCACAGGAGGATGGAGGTAGCTGCGGCGTCTTCGTACTTGCAGCAGCGCACTGCTATTCGGCTGGCCTCCCGCTAGCCTTCTCTCAGAACGATATATCTGCTTTGCGCCATCGTCTTGCTATTTCCTTGTTTCTTGACGACCTTGGCGGTGTGGTAGATGGTCGGGTGGCAGATGGTCGGGTGTAGCAACAGCGTTTCTTCTTCCTTCATCTATCCTTTCCTCTCTGTTGTGATAAAAGATACGGCCCTCGGCTCATTCAGATGACCTCACGCGAAAACAACACGTCCCCATTCCATAGCCGGCCAAGGCACCATGTACGGCTGCCGCACATATGTGTGACACACAGCGTGGTGCGGGGCTGCACTGCTTCGTACGACAATCTTTGGGCTGACTGGTGCGGGAGTGTAGCAAGGAGCCTGGGGCGAGGACTGCTCCAAGGAGCGACCCGAGTCCCTACTTTGGGAGTGTGGTCGGCGCCCGGACAGCGGGAGCACTGGTAGTTCAGTACAAGGGCCACCGCCAGCCGG
>Ga0209093_1000638_pt1 | contig 19316 bp, 15 predicted proteins | sample SidtaG_4_FD_187450 | JGI IMG/M metagenome (GOLD analysis project Ga0209093, IMG submission 187450) | Marine algal microbial communities from Sidmouth, United Kingdom - Sidmouth_Male1 metaG (SPAdes) (version 2) | ecosystem: Host-associated > Algae > Red algae > Unclassified | place: Sidmouth... | reverse complement strand
TCTGAACCCGTTTGCCTTGTTGTCAACAGCCCGCGCGCGAACCCGAACGGGCACCCCCTGGTGAGCACACGAGAGTTTCAACAATCCCTACTGACGAGGACAGCTGCATCATCAAAATCAGTTCCAACAACCAGAGGTACTTCACGGCTGTTCATCGCAATAAACTCTTGTGATGAGAAGCGCCTGGTTCCAGCACACGTAAGGCTGTACCTGGTGAGATGTTTCCTTTCGAGAATTCAACTCATTGTCCAGATCCACCATCCAAGAGAATATATTGCTAACCTCCAAAAAATGGCGGTTGCAGAGAGAAACGAGGCAGAGCCGGCGACAGGGCGTAGAAACGAAGTCGGATTGGCTGTTCGACAAGCCACGATCGAACTATTGGCTGAGAGTTGCCGCCAGTAATCTTGCAAGCCAATCACCGTGTCTTGCAGGAGTCACGCCGAGCTATTGCAACCCACAAGGAGATTTCCTGAGATTTCTGGGCCGCTTGCTGGGGTCTGAAGGGGGCATGGAGAGGGTTCTGGGCCAGACCTGTGATTGCTCATGAGATCAACAAATTTCTTCAGATTTCTTGAGATCCTGATGTGCGTTTCCAGTGCGCAGAGCTGCATGGGGAGACTGTGTAAGGAACTGAGATGATTCCTAGCCTTTCCATTGGTCCACGTACGCTGTTGAATGATTGCAACCACTCTGCAACCGCCATTTTTCGGAGGTCAGCAATATTCAATCAGTCTATTCGAACTATTTCCGAATTCGCACTAATTGAGTATCCGATTATAATACGGATCCTTACTCTCTCCGTCCGAGCAAGATCCTATTTCGGATAGTTGTCTTTGTCAAATAGTCAATCCAGAGTGCATGTCAGGGGATGTGGAATATATCCTAATGCAACAAAAAATGCCTGATTCCAAAGCCCCTGGACGCGACTGGAAAGCGTCTACCACCAGACGGACTTTGGCGGCCGCGCAAAGCTGTTTTAACCCACACAGGGCAGAACACGTGCGCAAATTCGCGGTTGAGTAGCACTTGGCTGTTCGGTTTGTGCCGGTCCTCATTCAGCTTGACCGCAACGAGCCCAACTACACAATGTCGCCGCGCATGTGGTGTGCTCGTGGCTGCACGACTCTACCGCTTCTTGTCGTCTTTGTGTACACCTTTGAACGATCACCCTACTCTCCCCCTCGTCCCTATCACTATGACTCCCGAGGAGACCTGTGCCGTGCTGATGACAACACTGTTCATGGTGACCCCCGCTGTGTCCGCTCGCCCATGCAACCTGCCTGTCCTGTTCGTTTGTCACATCTTGATGGTCATGCGTGACATCGTCTTCGCGCATTCGAACATCCAGACGACGGCTCTGCGGTCGTACCTGACCATTCAGCTTCAGCATGCCACATCTCATCAAGTTGCCGAGCTCCTGACCCAGATGCTGAAGGTGAAGAAGGGCTCCATCTAGATCAAGGAGAGAATACGGTACGTGCCACAATATTGGAGGCGTGGGAAAGGGACATGGCCGGGAGTGGACCTCCGAAAGGTGCGACAACCTAACGATTGATGCTTGTCTTCCCTCCTTTTCGTGTTTGACTTCTTCTGGATTCTATGTGTTGTCTGCCGTCCACGCAGGTCATGAAGCATGTGCTGAACCAGCCGCGAGACGTCTCTGCGGACGCAAGAAAGCTCATGCTCAACCCGCTATCCAAGAAGTGGAACTGGTTGGTGCTCAACCTGAAGATGCGCACGACGGTCGTTCTCACCGCCGTCCGAGTACCGGCGTCGCGCCGCGCACTGCCTGTCAGTAGCGAAGCGGCCGTGATCGTCGCCACTGTCCACCGTGTTTGGGCTACTGCTGGGCAGTTGCTGCCGCCGGGGGTTATGTTTGCATATGTTGTGTGTAACGAAGCGATTAGTGAGGGGAGCGGGCCAGATTGTAGGACCGGATAAGTTGGGGATCTGGCGACTTCCGGTGGAAGCGCCCGATCGGGCCCGCTGTCATGAGGGAGGCCGCCGCCGACGGCGGGGGTGCTCAGCGCCACCAACGGTCAACCTCCCTCGCGCGGGACCGGCGAGTGTCTTCATTCGCCTCGCGCTTGGGAGTTTGGCTCCAGGCCTCTTGGTCTGACAGACGACACATCCTCTATTTCCCTCGGGTCTCCCCGTGGTTTGCTCTCTTTCCCTGTTCTGACAGGCGGGCGAAAGCCTCTGTCAGGGCTCCAAGTGATATGCCGCCGCGTCGGGAGGCGCTCCCGGCCGCTGCTGCCGCTGCGGCGGGGGCAACGGCCGGATATGTCCCTCCTGCACCGGCGCTTGCTAGCGTGAGGACGCCCCCCGCGCGTCAGTTGCGGAGTGCCGCCGTTCTCACCCGGTTGCAGGCGGCGGCCGCCGCGGCGTCCGCCCTCGTGGCGCAAGCCGAGACTCGGGCCGCCGCGGCAGCGGCCGCCGGGGAATCGGCGGGGTTGGGGCCTCTGGATGCCGAGGAGGAAGCGGACGACGAGATCGCGCCCCTCCACCCTCGCGGGGCCCCTCCCGCTGGCGGGGCCGCCAACGCTCGCCCCCTCCGCACTGCCCCTCCCTCCCCACCTCCCCCCTCGCTGGCCACTCCTCCTCCCCCGGACGGGACCATTGACCCTGACCCCGCGGCGTGGGCCGCGCACCAACACCCTCCCCCGCCCCCGCCCCCTGCGTTTCCGGCGGGGCTCCCTCCTCCGTTTGGTGTTCGCGCCCAGGCGCCGCCTCCGTCGCTCCTTCCTCCTTCCGTGCCACCACACCCGGCCCCCCATGGGGGCTGGCACCGGCCGTCGGGGTGGGGGGGCTTCCCCACACCTCCTGGGCAAGCGGGGGCGCCCTACGGTGGGGTCGGCGGCGGCGGCGGGGGCCTCGCCGCCGCCCCGTCGGCGGGCTGGGACAACGGCGGTTGGGGCCTGGGCGGCGACGGCGGCGACGACGCCCCCCTGCCATTCCTCGCGCCTGCCTCTTCCTCCTACCACACAGTTCGCAACCGGTTTTCCCAGCGCGAGGCGGCGCGGGTTTACCACCGCCGCCCCCGCTGCGAGGGGTACGACGCCCCCGCCCACAACCTCAGCGGATCTTACGGGTACTACCCCTCCCTCTTCCGTCCCACCACCTCCAACTTTTCCGACCACTTTGTCGGCTCGGAAAACACAAACGGCGGCTGTGCCCGCAACGCCCAGGAGGCCTTCATCCTCTACCAGCTGGCCGCGTGGCTGGGGAACGCCAACAACGGGCTGGTCGAGCTCGAGACCGCCATCCGCGAGCAGCGCCTGGCCCCGGCCGACGCCGCCTCCGCCGTTGCAGGCCTGCGGACATGTGTGTTCCAATCCTGGGTGTTCGCTACCACCCGATTCGAGGTGCTCGCCCTCGTGCGGCATCGCCCCCAATTTGCCCTCGACCTCGCCCGGGCCATCCTCTCCCCCCGCGACACGGGCATGGGCGGGGTGGCCACCGCCCAGTGCCACCAGGCGGCTGCCATCGCGCAAGCGACAACGATCGCCCGCGACGAGGCCCACCGGGCCAACCGGGCCTCCCGCGGCGGGGGCGGCGACGGGCCGGCTGCCCACTCGGGCCGGGGGCGCGGCCATGGCTACCCTCGGGGGCGGCGGGGTAAGCGCTACCGGGACGACGGCGGGGGTGACCCCGACCACGGGAGCGATCGTGGCCGCGGACGTGGCCGCGGTCGCTAACGCGGGTTTTGGGCTGGCGATGCCCGACCGGACGCCGCCTCCTTCCGCCCCCATCCGGTCATATGGGCACCCTCCGTCGGTGTCCAGCGGTTCCAGGTCTGCCTCCCCCACGGCGCCTGGCCCGCAACCTCTCGCCGCCCGTCCGGCTGCCCCTCTGTCGGCCGCGGTCTTCCGGGCGGCGGCTCGCCGTCCTGGCCCAGTGCGTCGTACCCCGTCCCTGGTACCTGCCCCCCGTCCGGCAACGCCTCCCCCGCCACCTCCCCAGCTGAGCCATCCGGCGGGTACGACGGCTCTTCACGTCCGCCTGCGGGCGGCACTCCCCGAGTGGATCAAGATGGGGGCGCCGCCCTGGGTGCTCCGGGCGATCCGCGACGGCGTGCCGTTGCCGTGGCGGTCGGCACCCCCGCCGCACCGCGCCGCGCCATACCCGTTGCCCGACGTGTGGCAGACCTGGGCCGTGCAGGAGGCGCAGCGCTGGTGTGTGGCGGGGTTTGCTCGGCGGCTGTCTCGTCGGGAGGCCGCGACTGCTCCGTGGGCGAGTCCGGCCCTTGTGGCGGACCGACACCGCAAGCCCCGCCTGGTAATCGACCTCAAGTACGCCAACGGTTTTCTGCACGACAAGCCGTTTACGTACGAGAGCCTAGCGTTATTCCTGTCCCAGTTGCACCCCAACGACTGCATGGTCTGCTGGGACGTGAAAGACGCCTTTCACCACCTCTCCCTCCAACCACAGGACCGTCCCCGCCTCGTCTTCCGGGTGGGGCCGCGCTTCTACGAGCCTCTCACGTTGCCCTTTGGGCTCAAGCTGGCTCCATGGGCGTGGACCAAGCTTTGCCGCCCAATCTTACAGCGGTTGCGGCACCTCGGCTTCTGTGTGATTGGCTACATGGACGACTTTTTGTGCCGTCCGCCGGGGGAGTCGCCGACCTCCGCGGCGTCGGCGACGGCGGGTCGGTGCGACGCGGTGGCACTCTTCTCCCTCTTGGGCCTTGCGGTCCACCCCACCAAGGGCGCCGTGACGGGGACCCGGCAGCTGGCGGCCTTGGGCTACCTCATCGACACCTCGGCGCGGACGCTCCTTCTCCCGCCGAAGTGCTTGACCAAGGTTCTGCTCTCGGCGCGCGCGCTCCTCGCCGAGTCGGCGTCTCGTCGCCGCTGGGTAGGCACTCGCCGCTTGCAGCGGTTTTGTGGCCTCGCCATGTCGACGGCCTTAGCCGTCCCGATGGCGCGCTTCCGTCTCCGCCATCTGTACGACACCACGTCGGGGGCGGCTTCGAGCTCCGACTCCCGGCTGACCGAGGGCAGCCGCTCAGATTTGCACTGGTGGTCAACCCTGACGATGCCGGGGCGCATCGGTCGCCTCCTCTGGCAAGAGACGGTCACCGTCGAGTTGACTACGGACGCGTCCCTGACGGGGTGGGGTGCCGTTTGCGACCGCCGCCTGCCTGCCCGCGGCCTCTTTGGCCCGGAGCGCGCGCTCGACCCGATCAACCTCAAAGAACTCGTGGCGGTCCGCCTGGCCGTCGAGTCCTTCCCGGCGGCGGTCGCGCGGGGGGGGCTGATTCGGGTCCGATGCGACAACATGGTGGTCGTGGCGGTGCTCAACGCCATGTCCTCTCGGAGCCCGGCGCTGATGGCCGAGCTCCGCCCGCTCGTGGCCCTTTTGCGCCGCTTGGGGTGCCGGCTCGAGGCGTCCTGGCTCCCCACGGCGGAGAATATTTGGGCGGACAAACTTTCGCGGGACCAGGATTCGACGGATTGGCGCCTCAACCGGTCGGTCTTCCAGACCCTGAACGCCGCGTGGGGGCCTTGCGGTGTGGACCGGTTTGCGACGGCGTCAACCTCGATGCTGCCTGTTTTCAACTCGCTGGTGCACCACCCCCGCTCGGCCGCCGTCGACGGTTGGGCGCAAGACTGGGGGGGACCCATCATCAACTACGTGAGCCCCCCCTTCTCCCAGGCGGCGCTCGTCATCCGCAAGATCGTGCGGGATCGGGCCTCCGCGGTCGTGGTTTTGCCGGCGTGGCCCGCCCAAGTATGGTGGGCAGAGACCCTCCACCGGGCCAACAAGGCGGTCTACCTCCCCGCCTCCGCCGCGCTTTACACGCGCGGCGGCTCGACTTTGCCCGCGCACCCGCCACTCTGGCGGACGGTCGCCCTGTTGTACCGCGCGGGCGGTCGTCCGTGGCCGCGTTGGAGTGGCGCGCCCACGCCCACGCCGCGGCCGTGGACGGATTTGACGGGTTGGACGGCGCCGACGAGGCGACCCGGATGCTGACCAACGCGCTTGCCGACTCGACGGCCGCCGGATACCACCGCCACTGGCGCCGGTTCGCCGCCTACTGTGCCGCCCAGGGCTGCTCCGCGCTCCCTGCCGCGCCCGCCACCGTCGTCTGCTACCTGGGCACCCTCCTCCTCGGTGGCCGCATCTCCCCGGCTAGTCTGCAAAACTACCTCTCCCCGATCAACACCCGGCATGTCGACGTCGGCCTCCCCCGTCCCGCCGTCGGCCGGCTCATCCACTCCGCCCGGGTCGGCGTTGCTCATTGACCTCTTGGCGCCCCGCTCAACCGAGGCCTGGAGGCTGTGCGGCCGCTACGTCCCGTAGCCGCGCGCGCGTCTGGGCCGTCGCGGCCGTTCTCCATCTGATGGCATCCCCTTTGTGTGTGCGAAGTTATGTTTGCATATGTTGTGTGTAACGAAGCGATTAGTGAGGGGAGCGGGCCAGATTGTAGGACCGGATAGGTTGGGGATCTGGCGACTTCCGGTGGAAGCGCCGGATCGGGCCCGCTGTCATGAGGGAGGCCGCCGCCGACGGCGGGGCTGCTCAGCGCCGCCAACGGTCAACCTCCCTCGCGCGGCCCACCCTCCTGCCCAGCCGCTGGCTCGAGTCGGCACCTCGTGCCTGCCACAACGCACACGGGGTGCACTGGTCAACCTCCCTTTCACTTTGTCTTCGGCGGACAGATTGGCGATCCACTCGGGGTCGTCACTCTTTCCACTGTAATCCAATACAATACTCGTCTATGGCATCCCCTTTGTGTGTGCGAAGTTATCGGGCGCTTGCACCCCCCGTTTTGGTGCCTGCAGTGTTGGCGGAACCGCTACGAAGGCCGCGCGTGCCCTTGGCCCCGCGCTCTCCCCACGGGGGTGAGTCGTGAAGTTAGATAGTCGGTTCTCTTTCATCCCGCGCCCGGGGAGATGCCCCGGGTTCGGCCCTATATATACACACACAGGCGCCCCTCATCCTACCATCACACATGCACGCGGCAGCGCGCCCATCTCGCCCTTGCGCTGGGCGCACTGCCGCCTATCCTGTTAATCGTGTAGACCCGCAGCCCACTGCCGCTTGGTCCACCCGATAGGCACCGTCCCGGTGCAGGCCCTCTCCTCCTCCAGCCGGCCCCTCCCGCACTGGGCAGCCCACGGGCAGGGCCGACCCCGAGGAGAGGGAACACCCGTGTTGGAGCTGACACAGGCCGAGACGGGGGTGCATAATTATGTCCCCCCGCCCCCCGACGGGACTGGGCTCCCTTCGGGGATGGAGCACCGGCAGGACAGCGCGCCTGCCTGAGGCCAGGACTGACAGGGGTGTCGGGCGGGTGTGCCCTCTCCTCGGGGGTCGCCCCTTCATGTGGGCTGCCCAGAGCGGGGGAAAGCGCCGGGGAGAGGAGGAGAGGACCTGCACCGGGACGATGCCTGTCCGGTGGCGGCTGGGCGAGACGGATGTGGGCTGCGCGGACCGTCTCGGCTGCAGTGTGCCCAGCGCACGGGCGCGGTGGGCCTGCTGCCGCATGGGTGTATGCTAGTGGGACGAGGGGCGCCTGTGTGCGTATATATAGGGCCGCACCCGGGGCTTCTCCCCGGGCGCAGGAGAAAAAGTGACCGACTATCTATCTGCACGACTCAACCCCGTGGGGAGAGCGCGGGGCCAAGGGCACGCGCAACCTTTATAGCGGTTCCGCCAACAACCCGCCCGACACCCCTGTCAGTCCTTGACTCGGGCAGGCGTGGTGTCCGGCAGGTGCTGTGTCTCCGAGGAGAGCCCGGTCCCGTCGGGGGGCTGGGGTACATAATTACGCACCCCCGCCTCGGCCTGGCTCTGCTCCAACATGCAGCCCCTGGTGGCATACTCCTTAACTGCTGACCACAATAGCCTCCCGTGTATTCATGGTTCTGTGCCTGTGTGTACTGCTCGTCGCTGCCATCACCTGTGGGACAGACGCGGCGCGCATGCCGTCGGTGGCGGCGGCGGCCGTTGTCACCCCCCCGTCGCTTGACGGAGCGCCCGTGTCCGCCCCCACCAAGAAGTTGCGCGTGCCGACCTTCTTTGGCCTGCAGCGTCGGTACAAGCCGCCACGCCTGCTGCGCACCAACACGCCCTCGGTGATTCTCTGGAAGGCGGTGGAGGAGCTCTGCAAGTGGCTGATTGACATCCCTGGGCTCGTGATCCCAGACTTTGCCATGGCCAAGCGGATGGCCGAAGGCATGCTGCACCCCTACTCGGACCTGTGGAAGGGGGGGGGCAATGGCACGGATGGACTGGTGGAGAACCGCTCCCTGCTCAAGCGGATGGTCGCCACCAGCTTCAGCAAGGCTCAGACCTGCGGGACGCGTCCCGCAGCACCGTACGGTGCCCCCCCAGCGCCGAGCCGCGCGCACCACGACCGCCGCCGCCGCTGCAGTGGCAGCTGCCTGCGGCAGCATGCTAGCGTTGAGGTTCATCGCGGACAGCGTGCCCGAAGGGTCGCCCAGCGGCTGCTCTATGGTACTCGCTGCGCCCCCCGCGCGCCGGCCGCACGGTGGAGTGCAGCCCCGCCCCGACAGTCGGGTCTGTGGCAAGTGCGGCGGGCGGTGCCCGCTGGGACGCGGTGTCTGTGTAGGCAGGCACATACGCACCCGTCTACCTGGAATCTAGGTAGGGGGTTTCTCCGCACGGCACATCCACGCTGTGTTGACCGGTCCGACGGCAGGCTCGCCCGCGGTGGGTAACCTGCGCGCCGCTGCTTGGTGAGAAGAGCTTGTTAAGCTGTCTGCCGTAGCGCAAACCTCATCCAAGTAGGCGTTGAGGGCCAAGCGCCATGCTCTACCACGCCAGAGTTGGATGGACAAAGCGCACAGATGTCCCTTCCCCGCAGCAGACAACAAGTCACTAAATTTAGGTCGCGGTTCGGGTACGAACCTATGAAACTCCAAGCGAAACAGACTGGAGGCTGCCGCTTGTAGAATAGCAAGCAATGGGGTGTCAGGACGCTCCTGGGGGGAAAGGTCGACCTCTCCCTGTCTTGCTGTGTGGTATTGATCTGGTGCTGCTCTGGGTGAAGGCAGCCGACTGCTGTGCGATTTCGCCCAGACAGAAGCGTCCGTCGCCCAGACAGAAGCGTCCGAGGACTTCGATGTGCTTCCGAAAATGTAGTGCATGGGTCTCACTTGCTGTGCTGTACTGTGATCCTGCAAGCAATCTGTCACGTGCAAGTGTGAGTAGTTGACAGGCTGTTGATCCGTGTCTCCAAATCCAACTGAACGGCTCGACGAAACCACGACGGCGCCCGTTGGCCCTGGTTCATAGTGTGCTGTGCCCGCGTGCCCGTGACCCTGCGTCCTCTTTGTCACCGACTCACCTCCAGTGATGGGCACTTTTTCGACTACCGAGTATGGTCCTGAGCGGCATTGGGGCGCCCAGTTCTTGGTACGTTCTTGCCTCTCCGGCGTGGTGGTGTCACTTGGCTGCACCTGACCCACCCTCCCTCGCCTTCGTGGCGGTGGGGCACGATGATTAAAACGCACTCTTCAGTGCTATTCCTCGTTGATGACCTGACGGACGTATATCGTGTACGGCCTTTGGGACTGATATAGCAACTTTTAATTGCATTTTGTATGAGTGCCAATGCGGACCTCGCTGCCAGGTCTACCGCTTGTGCTTTGTTTTTCGGAGCGGATGCCTTGTTCGTCCATGTGCTGACTGGTTCTCGCTTGTGCAAGTGATCTTGGCTGTCTCTGGCTTCTATGCACTTCCGTGGTTGTCATTTCGCTGGATTTTCTCACCGTTGTCTATCACGCGCACAGGTGGACCAGTCTGCGGTCCTTCTTGTCTTGTCCCCCGATAGAGAAACCCCATGGTTTGTAAAGATTAGGGCCTTGCTTTTGTTGTCACCTTCTCGGTGCAGTAGGTTGCGGCGTGACGGCCGAGCCAGTCGTAAGCCAAAGTGGTAGGCACGGTTGAGTAGTGGCGGCAGCACTTTTCATGGCAACTGCAAGGGCAAGTCGTTTCGTCAACAACGCCACTCCACGTCGCGCACGTCCGCCGTCTCGCTTTCTGGCGCGCGGACGCTTGCTAGATATGAACGTGTGCATTGGATTCCTTGACCAAGCGGAGGAACAGCGCACAGTTGAAAGCAATATGTAGGCTTCGTTTGGTTCTGAGCGGCGTATCATAAGATGCGAAACAAAAACAAAAGACAGGTTACCGTCTGTACAGAAAAAGCGAGAAAGAATGCACACAAACAGGGAGATGAGGGACGTCATCAAGCAACAAACAAACAAACAAGACAGGCAGGGCGAGACCGGGCCTACGCAGCAACCGGTACACTGGCACTGCCCGGAGTGGTTGCCACCGTTGTCACTGACACACCCGCGAGCTGCTGCACCTTGTCGTCAATGTCGTCCTCGCCCATGAGCAAGGCCGCCAAGTCACGCAGATTAGTCGTGTCCGCGTCGGCCTGGTCCGCTTCCGCCGCAATCTGCCCGCCCTTGATGACAAGGTCGTTGATGCGCTCCTTCTGCAGCGCGCGACTGCGGATGCGGTCTTCAATGGTGCCCCGCGCCAGCAGACGGTAGACGGTGACCGGGCGCTCCTGGCCTAGCCGGTGAGCGCGGTCCATCGCCTGCGAGTCGACCGTCGGGTTCCAGTCCGAGTCGAAAAAGATGACCGTGTCAGCAGCCGTGAGGTTGATGCCCACCCCACCCGCACGCGTCGACAGAAGGAAGACAAACAGGTCGTCGTCTGTTTGCCATTCGGCCACCATGTCGCGCCGATCTGCCAACGCGGACTGGCCGTCCAGCCGCACGTACTTGAAGCCGGTCGTCTGCACGTAGTTCTCCAGGATGTCCATGACCTTGGTAAACTGCGAGTAGACGAGCACCTTGTGGCCTTCCCGCTTGAGTCGGCGGAGAAGCGCGTCAAGCACCTGCATCTTGCCCGAGTCGGCCACCAGGCGGCCGCGGTCAGGCATGGAGATAGAGGAGGTGCCGACGGCGCCTCCATAGTTGCCCGACAGACCTCGCCACAGCGCGTAGTTCTCGGCCACGGACACGCCGCTGTCGACCGGTGGCGAGGGATAGGCCGACGCCTCGACCGCGCGGAGTGCGGCCGCGTGCGACGCGTCTCCGGGAACGAACGCATGAGCCGGCGGGGCTGTTGCGGCAGGTACATGTATCCGTGTGACTCGTAGCAGGCGTGTGTGCACCTCAACCATCTGGGCCGGAGACTCGTGGCCGGGGAGCAGGATCGGCGCGAGACCCCCGCCCCCCGCTCCGCGCGTGCCCCGCATCGGTAGCAGCAACCGCCGGTGGGGCACGTCCAGTGGGTTCTCCCCACACGACACGCCCTCGTCATCCGACGACCCATACACCGTGCGCAGGCGATCCAGGCCCTCAACCACACCCGCAGTGATCCGGTGCCACCCATACACGGGCGCAAGCACACCTGCAATCGCGAAGATCTCGGTGGGTGAGAGGCCCCCGGCCAGCCGCAGAGCAGACAAAGAGCCGCCGGGCACGGGCGTCGCGGGAGACCCCGTCTTGGCTGGCGGGAACCACTGCTTGGTCAACCGCGCCGGCGTGAGGGGCCCACAAGTAACCACGCATGCCTTCTGGCGCTCGGCCTCGGCGAGGGCGAGGCACTCTTGTACCAAAGACGGATAGGAGAGCGACAACGCAGACTCCCGCACAAGCGTCACCGTCTGCGGCGGAGGCGGCCCGTCCGACTTGTTCGTCAGCACAGCCGGCGGCAGCGGCGAGATAGAGGGCGGGGGTGACCGCTGGAACTGCAGCGGCGCCGTCGGCGTACGCCGTTGGAACGTCTCAGGATGGTTGCACACCTTGCGCAGCTGCATGATGATGTTCATGAGTTGCCCCTTCTCTGACGCGTCTGCCGTCCCGCCGCCACCGCCCGAGTTAACGCCGAGCGTGCGGCGGAGCTCCTCAACAGAGATGTTGGCCTTGATCCCCGCGTACAGCTTGCGCTGGCGGGGTGTCAGGTCGCAGTGCACCACCAGCTCCGTCTTGGGCGGCATCTCGTTCTCCACGTCGCGTTTGACGCGGCGCAGCATGAATGGGTCCAGAAGCGTCCGCAGTCGCGCGAGCGTAGTAGAGTCCAGCATTGACGACGCATTCTTGGCGTGCCCCTCAATGTCTTTAGCAAACCAGTCCGCAAACTCAGTGTGGGAGTCAAAGACGGTGGGCATGATGAAGTGCAGCAGCGACCACAGCTCCGACATCTTGTTCTGAAGCGGTGTCCCCGTCAGAAGCAGCCGGTTGCGGCACGGGAAGTTGAGCAACGCCTTCCAACGAGCGGACGCCGAGTTCTTGATCGCCTGCGCCTCGTCGAGAACCACGTGCTGCCACTTGACGCGCGGGAAATGTGTTTGGTCGGTCATGAGCGTCTCATACGAAGTGACGCACACGTGAAACTCCGAGTCTCGCCGGTACATACGCTTCTGCGACCAGTGCTTCCGAAGCTCTTGCCGGTCGGCCTTGGAGCCCCAGTAGGGGAGCACACGCAGCGACGGGCAAAACTTGCCAACCTCCTGCTGCCAGTTGTGCAACGTGGCCTTGGGCGTGACGACAAGGAACGGGCCCCAGTTGTTTTCCGCCTCGGCCAAGTACGCCAGGAAGGAAATCGTCTGCACCGTCTTGCCAAGCCCCATCTCGTCGGCCAAAATCCCGTTGATGCCTTGGTCGTACAGGGAGACGAGCCACGACAGGCCGCGAAGCTGATAACCCTTCATTTTGCCCAAGAGGATGGATGGCTGCTTCACCGCGGCCACCTGCTTGTTGTCCGACCCCGCCAACGACATGGCAGCTGCCGCCGCTTCCGCCGCGGCAGCTTCCGCCGCAGCCGCAGACGCAGGCGTGTGACCCTCGGTTGCCGCTGGCGTCACCCCGTCCATCGCGTTCGCCGCCGTTGGCGCAACCAGCCCGCCCTCGTCATCTGCATGACGCGCCTCGTCCGCCGCGCGGTCAGCTGCGGCCGTGTCGGAGATGGACCGTTGCCGCACCGTCTCGTTGTCAAACTGCGCTAGCTTGGCGCGGTGGGCCACGAGCAGCTCGGAAGCAGCGGCTTCAGACTTACGCCGTAGCTCCGCATCGTCCTCCGTCCCAGTGATCGAGTCCATCGACGCGTCTACAGGTGGAGCAGCGGCCGCAGCTACACTCGGCGCGGAAGCAGCCCCAGCCTTGTCGGCGGCGGCCGCGGCAGATGTCGCCTGCGCCTTGGCTTGAAGAAAGGACGAGAAAGCTTCGCTCTGGCCAAGCAGGAAGCGGAGCTTGTTCTTCTGCCGTTGCTCTTCCCGCAGTTCGTCCTCCCGAGTACGCAGCGCCTCCGTCTCGGCCGCCAGTCGCCGACGCTCCTCCACACGCTCCCGCTCCTCCCGTCGCCAGTATGTCAACACGTCTTTGAGCAGTCGTCGCGATCGCCGGTTGGCGTCGTCAGCGGCCCGCACAGACCGCAGGCTTCGTTTGCGCGCCTCCCGCGCACACGCTGCCGACACGCCGCGTGACAGCTTTTGAAGCGTCGTCGTGACCTGGCCGTGCGCGCGGACGGCCTTGACCACGTCCGTCTTGACAAACGTGTGCCAGGCGTTCCGGTCCTTTTTCCACCGGATATCGTCCTCGGGTCGTGGCACGGCAGCAACCGCTGCCTCCAGCGTCATCCCAGGAGAATGGTCTCGTCCCATGGCGAGCTCGTCGTCGTCACCTGCACTCCCAATCAACGAGGAAGAATTCAGACCCGGCAAACTCAAACGGCCGGCCACGTCGGCGGGATCCAGGTCGGGGGTGGTGGCGGCCTTGGCGGCCATTTGCGCTGCTTTCTTTGCCACCGACCGAGCCGCAGCGCCCGAAAGGGGGCGAGATGGCCCAGCCGCCTGAGCCCCAGGCCGCAGCAGCAAGCGCTGTTTGCCTGACAGCGGTGCAGGGGGCAACGTAGACCCGCGGTTGCCCGACCCCAAGTGCGGTGACGTGATGCCGATGTGTGCCTGGCTCGGGCTGCTCATCACGTAGCGGCTCTTCTTCACTGGCGGCCGACGGCGGAGAACCACCGAACCTCGTTCACCGCCGACGGCCTTCTCCTTGCGGGAAGAGCGGAACTTGTTCTCGGAACGGTCCAGCGCACGGTCCATCGCCCGACACGTTGGATCTAGCTCGTATGGCAGTGGGATGGCTAGCCGCACACCACGTACCGTGATGCACCGGTTGTCATTGGGATCGTCTTCAGCCACCCACTCGGCGGGTAAGGCGCGGTCCGCCAGGGTTGGCACCAGCCGAGCCAGTTGCAAGGCACCCGCGTGCAAGATGGGCGCCGCCCACAGCAGGCCCCGACCAGGCCGCCGCACCGGCGGGGCGGGCGCAGCATCAAACTCGCCGGACGCCGGCGGGATAGCACCATCACGAGGGGGAATGAGCGCAGGGTCGTCGTCCACCTCCTCCACTGGCGGCGGACCGCCACGCACCCGCGGCCGCCGCCGGCTGCGGCCGCCGGACCGCCGGCGCCCAGGCGAACCGCTGCTACCCGAGCTGTCATCGTCGTCACTGTCAGATGACCGGCTCGCGTAGCGACGAGTGGGGATCTTAGGCGCCAGGGCTTCGGGCACATCCGCTGGTACCAGATCCTTCACGCTCGTGAAGCCCGGGGGGGGCTTCGTCGTAGCATCATCGTCCGAGTTCGTCTCCGCCCCTGCACGTCCTTCCGGTTCATCCTCCTCGGTAGATGACACGGCCCACTTGCCGCGCTTCTTCCCTGCAGCACCCGGAGCCCCCTTGGCCCTCCGGTCAGACCCACTGGCGCCTCTGCCTGCCAACCGACCAGCCGACACACGCGGCGACGAGGGAGCCTCCTCAGTACGCTCCGTGCGCTCCGCGTAGACCCCAGAACTGGGCTTAGCCTCTTGGTGCGCTTTCCAGGACGGTCGCACGGACCGCTGCTTAGTAACTTCGGCCCACGATGACGTGGGCGCCGGCGTACGAGCAGAGCGGCTCTTCTTCTTGGGCGCATCACGGCCACTGTCCAGCTCTGATGCCGACCGACGTCGAACGAGCGGCTTGACGTCATCGTATGCAGGCGGAGCCGGCTCGACTTCCACCTCGTCCACCACTTCCTCGCGCGTATCACGGGCGTAGCGCCCGTCCCGCCCACCGACACGCCCATCGTCCATGCCGCGTCCGACCCGACTGTCGCGCGCATCCTCGCCACGCGCATCCCGGCCATCGTAGCCATCGTTCGCCTTGTCGCCCATCGCAAACCGGTCATCCCGGCCGTGCGGCACGTCGCCGTGTTCTCGAGCCAACCGCCCGTCACGAACATCACGGCCGTCACGAACATCACGGCCATCACGGCCATCACGGCCGTTCCGACCTTCGCGCACGTCACGACCGTCATGACCACCTTCCCACTCGTTACCGCCGTACTTATCCCACTGATGTTGGCGATTGGGCGGCTTGGTAGGGCGGCTGCGAGCGTCGCCGCCGCTGCTACCGCCACCGCTGCCGTCAGCACCACGGACACGGCTGAGACCCTTGCTCTCTAAGTCCGACTCGCTCTGCCGCCGCCGGTAGACACGTTCTTCCTCGTCGTCCGACCCGCGCCGCCGGCTACCGTGCGGCCCCGAGCCCGCAACGGCACTGCCACCTTCGCTGTCGCTCTGGCGGCGGCGACTGCCGTGCGACGGCCGGTACTCGTCGGCGCGCGAGGAAGAGCCGCCGTATCCCCGCGGTCGCCGTGCATACGCGTCCGGCCCGTCACGTGGGTCTTCTTCTTCGGCCACTCCGCTGCCGCGGTAGGCCGCTTCGACCTGGCCTGGCGAATACTCCATCGCCTCCATGCCACCACTGCTACCACCGCGGTAGTACATGTCTTGGGGAGGTGGATGACTTACCCGCGGGCGCCCTCCATCCACGCGGTACGCACTTGCTGACGAGTGCGGTGGCGGTGGTGGCGGTGGTGGCGGCGGGGGTGGGGGCGGCGGCGGGATGGGCATTTGTGCGGCACCCGCCGGAGGCCCGTCGGGACGACCATAGAACTGCGCCCGAGAGGGGTGTCCAGGATGACCCCCATGGGCCGAACCCCACCCATGTGGCCCAGACCCAGGGGGTGCCGACAGCGGTGGTGGCGGTTCCCCGTAAACGCCACTCCGAGCGGAAACGGTCGACAGCGGCGGCAGTAGCGGCCGCGGCATTCCATTCCCATACCCACCCTCAGCCATAGATGGGTGGACAGCGCCGTATGGAGACGACCCAAGCCCCCGCTCTATTCCGCCCTCCCGACGAGATATGGGTAGATGCGTCGGGTGGCGAGCGCCCTGTTGGGGACCAAGCCCCCGCAGCAGCTGTGGCGACGGGTAGGAGCGCTGGGCGCTAGGAGGCGGGGGAGGCGGCGGCGGCAGCATAGACTGCGTGGGAGGGCCCATTTCGCTGTAGGGCGCAGTGGCCCCGGGTGACGTGCCCGCCTCGCCGTGTCGACGAGCGTCGTGGTGCATCGGCCGCCCGTAGACGGGGGTCTCGGGCGGTCCGTGACTGTGCCCAAGACCCCGCCCGTACCCGTACGTCGGCGGCCCCGGCATGGATGGCAGGGGCGCAACTGACGAGAAGCGGCCGCGGGGAGGAGGCAGCGGCGGCTCCCCTCCACCGCTGCCACGAGCGCCCGAGCGGCTCGGTTCACGATGGCCACCACCGCCACCGTCCCCTATCGACGGGGACCCGTCCGCACGGTGGCTACGACGCGAGGGTGGCACTATGGGTGGGCCTGAAAGCAGGTCATCCATGTTCATCGGCTACGACGGGGGAGTACGACTGCACCGCCCCCCTTGCACGCACGACCGATCGCAGCCCGTGCGCGCTCCGTGGACTGCAAATGGCCACCTCCCCGAGGTTGGAGAGCACTACCACATCCGTATGCAGCGGCAAGTGGGCGCGCGGTTCCAAACTGGGAGACGGATCGGCGCCACAAAAGTGCAGCCCCAAGCACTCCGCACACTCGACGACGCACCGCAAAAGAGGTGGTCGACCGAGGGGACCTCCAACCGCGCGGGAAGCGCAACGAGAAAAGTGCGGAAGCGGAGGACGCCCCACCGCAAAAAGCCGGTACACAAAAGGAGCGCGGCTGCACGGACGACGGCGAGGGCGGGGTGCTAGGGCGGGGGGGCGAACCGTGGCGGAGGGGGTGGGGTGTGGTGGCGGCGGAAGGGAGCCGAACACCAAAGAGGGGGGAGGCGAGACCAGCGGCGTGGGAGGGGCGCTCCGACGGCGGCGACACCGAGTGCACGTCGCGGCACCCGCAGCGCCCGTCCTCCAGCGCCGACGGCGGGTGAGGGAGCGAACGGCCGTCGCGCCGCAACGGTGGGCCGGGCCGGGCCAGTACCCCGCCGCGCAACACGACACGGGCAGGTCGGGCAAGCACTCGGCACACGCCGGGCTGGGGGGGCGCTCCCCCGCTCACGGCGGGCCAGTTCGGCGCCAGCACGTCAGGTGCAGGGTGCCCGGGGGGGTGGGTGCCACCATGGCCGGCCGGCCGCGCACTGCACCTGGTCGCGGGGGGGCGCGACGTGCAGGGTGGGGGGCGCTGGCGACCCCTGTCCGCGCGCGCTCCCCGCCACCGCAGCGAACCACCGTCCCCCCCCCCGGCCACACCTCCGTCGGGGCGCGTGCGCGGCCGCCAAATGGGCAGGCGGGGCGGCGGGACCCTCGCCCCCCCCCGCGTCCCCGTCCTCCCCACACACACACACACACCCCCACCGCACGTCGGCCGCGCGGCCGTGGCAGGGGGTGGCGGGTCACCCGCCGGCAGCGACGCGGGAGGCGGCTCGACACACGGTGGGGAGGGGTGGCGGCCCGAGGTGGCTGCGGCCCACAACTTGTCACCCCCCCCCCCCCCCCCCCCCTCGCCGGCCGCTCGACCGGCGGCAGCACCCCCCCCTGTGGCGACCCGTTGGGGGCCGCCCCCGGCCACGCTCGCGGCCGCGCGCCACCAACGGGCCGCCCGACCCCCGCCGCCGCCACCACCCCCGCCACGCCGGCAAACGCTGCGCGTGGCCGACGCGGAGGGGCGTCTCGGCCGCGCAGGAGGCGCGGCCGACGGGGGTGGCCGCGTCGGCGAGGCCGAACCCGACCGCCCCGCCGCGTCCAGCTGGGACCCGATTGGCCGCTGGGGACCTCCGCGCAGGGGCTTGCGCCGCCGCCGCTGAGGCTGGAGGGCGGCACCGGGGCGGGTGACGGGCACGCCACCGCCGCCGAGGGGCTGTCCACGTGCTTGGCCTGGTTTGGTGGGAGGCAGCCGTTTGGTCGTGGCGCGACCAAGCGCGCGCCAGAGGGCCCGAGGCCCATCTCCCAATCCAGTACCTGACTACTATGTAAAAAGTCAAGTTGTGAGATGCTCTGAGCGGCTGTACACCACACACAAGGGAGGAACTCTGACTTAATCACAAAATTTTGAACGTCCTGTGGCCTGGGTGTAGGCAGCTGGGGCCACACATGATGTGCTGGACTCGTCAGCGCGTCGGTGGGCACAGCACATGGCCCAGCCACAAGAGGGCAAAAAATCTGCCTCTGAGACCTTCTAGGGGACCGATCAAATCCAAAACGCTCCCACGTCCAGACGTGGCGCCAACACCTCTGTCAGGCGTGAGTCTCGCAAGATGCCGATTGGTCAGCTCCACGTGTGCTGATTGCTCCTTGTCAAGCCTGCTGTCCGTAATTGAAAGAGAATGTCGTGAGTTACTTGTACTCTGCCCAGTGATCCCAGCTCTCAGAAGATCTTCCTCTTCTTGACCTGGTTGCTTCAGAACTCTTGCAGCGAGGCAGAGGCGAGGGCCGGAATACACCACAACCTATATAGGAGCGAGCGACACCAGGACCTGGGGACGGTGAACACACCCGGGTGAGCACAAACACAAACTCTGGTGTCACAAACCGAGAGTACCCCCGGTCTGGTGTCACGAACCGGGGGTCCCCCGGTCTGGCGTCATGGACCGGGGTATGATACCAGCGCACGTGTGTGTGGTGCCACGCAGCTTGGCCTGAACATCAATGCCATGCAGCGCCGCGTGATGGCGTCTCACACGATCCCCCCCGCAGTGGCATGCAAACAACGCAGGTACAGGTAGGTCGCTGACACGAGCAAGCAAAGCATGCGCAGCAAACGTTGGGGAGACACGACGGCGCCGTGGTGCCCCCACGAGCCCACTTCCCACCACATCCCTTCACACGCCGCACCTTGCGTGCGGCCCTCCCCTGCCGACCCCGAGCGGCAACACGCGCGTCACGGCCGCCCATCCTCCCCGCGGTTCCGCACCCAGTCCGCCCTCCCCGACTGGCGGCCTGGCAGCGCCGCGGCGTCTGCCCCCC
>Ga0209093_1000636_pt1 | contig 19332 bp, 23 predicted proteins | sample SidtaG_4_FD_187450 | JGI IMG/M metagenome (GOLD analysis project Ga0209093, IMG submission 187450) | Marine algal microbial communities from Sidmouth, United Kingdom - Sidmouth_Male1 metaG (SPAdes) (version 2) | ecosystem: Host-associated > Algae > Red algae > Unclassified | place: Sidmouth... | reverse complement strand
ATTCGTACCCGTGTTTTCCAGGTATATCTCGTATTGATACACATGAAGAGACAGGTGGCCGCCACACGTACTCGATAGTAACGATTTCTGTATACCGTACCCGAAGCTGAAAACGATACTTATGACAGGGCCTGGCGGACAGGCGTTTTCGCAAACCAGGCAGACCATTGCCTTTGCGCTCCACTCGGGCTCGCTACTTCGGCGCGGCGGTCCCGAGAAGTGAGTCTCGTCGTCCTCGCCCTCTCTCAGAGCGAACGACTGCTGGTTCCGCCGTGTACACGCATTTTCGCAAACCCGGCAGACCATTGCCTTTGCGCTCCACTCGGGCCAGCCCCACCGGCGCGGCGGTCCCGAGTAGTGAGTGTGGTCGTCCCCGCCCTCAGTAAGTGCGAGGGACGGCCTGCTCTGGCGGGGACACGCGTTTTCGCAAATCCGGCAGACCATTGCCTTTGCGCTCCACTCGGGCCAGCCCCATCGGCGCGGCGGTCCCAAGTAGTGAGTGTGGTCGTCCCTGCCCTCCGTTAAGAGAGGGACGGCTTCGTCGGCTGATGACACGCGTTTTCGCATCCCCGGCTGACGCTCGTCGCTACCTACCACTCGGACCCGCCCCACCGGCGCGGCGGTCTCGAGAAGTGAGCCTCGTCGTCCTGGCCCTTTGTCCGTGAGACGGACGGCTGGTTCTGCTGGGAACACGCGTTGTCGCAAACCCAGCAAACAATTGTCTTCGTGCTCCACTCGGGCCGGCCCCACCGGCGCAGCGGTCTTGAGTAGTGAGTGTGGTCGTGCTTGCCCTCTGTCAGGGCAAGGGACGGCCTGTTCCGGCGGGAACACGCGTTTTCGCAAACCAGGCAGACCATTGCCTTTGCGCTTCACTCGGGCCCGCCCCACCGGCGCGGCGGTCCCGAGTAGTAAGTCTGGTCGTCTCCGCCCTCCGGCAGAGCGAGGGACAGCTTCGTCGGCTGATGACACGCGTTTTCGCATCCCCGGCTGACGCTCGTCGCTACCTACCACTCGGACCCGCCCCACCGGCGCGGCGGTCTCGAGAAGTGAGCCTCGTCGTCCTCGCCCTTTGTCCGTGAGACGGACGGCTGGTTCTGCTGGGAACACGCGTTGTCGCAAACCCAGCAAACAATTGTCTTCGTGCTCCACTCGGGCCCGCCCCACCGGCGCGGCGGTCTTGAGTAGTGAGTGTGGTCGTCCCCACCGTCTGTCAGGGCAAGGGACGGCCTGTTCCGGCGGGGACACGCGTTTTCGCAAACCAGGCAGACCATTGCCTTTGCGCTTCACTCGGGCCGGAACCACCGGCGCGGTGGTCCCGAGTAGTGAGTGTGGTCGTCCGCGCCCTCTGTCAGGGCGAGGGACGGCTGGACAGGCTGCGGACAGGCGTTTTCGCAAACCAGGCAGACCATTGCCTTTGCGCTTCACTCGGGCCCTCCCCACCGGCGCGGCGGTCCCGAGTAGTGAGTGTGGGCGTTCCCGCACTCTGTCAGGGCGAGGGACGGCTGCAACGGCTGGGGACACGCGTTTTCTCATCCTCGGCTGACGCTAGTCGCTACCTACCACTCGGACCCGCCCCACCGGCGCGGCGGTCCCGAGAAGAGAGTGTGGTCGTCGTCGCCCTCTCTCAGAGCGAACGACTGCTGGTTCCGCCGTGTACACGCGTTTTCGCAAACCAGGCAGACCATTGCCTTTGCGCTCCACTCGGGCCCGCCCCACCGGCGCGGCGGTCCCGAGTAGTGAGTGTGGTCGTCCCCGCCCTCCGTCAAACCGAGGGACGGCTTCGTCGACTGATGACATGCGTTTTCTCATCCCCGGCTGACGCTCGTCGCTACCTACCACTTGGACCCGCCCCACCGGCGCGGCGGTCTCGAGAAGTGAGCCTCGTCGTCCTCGCCCTTTGTCCGTGAGACGGACGGCTGGTTCTGCTGGGAACACGCGTTGTCGCAAACCCAGCAAACAATTGTCTTCGTGCTCCACTCGGGCCCGCCCCACCGGCGCGGCGGTCTTGAGTAGTGAGTGTGGTCGTCCCCACCGTCTGTCAGGGCAAGGGACGGCCTGTTCCGGCGGGGACACGCGTTTTCGCAAACCAGGCAGACCATTGCCTTTGCGCTTCACTCGGGCCCGCCCCACCGGCGCAGCGGTCCCGAGTAGTGAGTGTGGGCGTTCCCGCACTCTGTCAGGGCGAGGGACGGCCGCATCGGCTGGGGACACGCGTTTTCTCATCCTCGGATGACGCTAGTCGCTACCTACCACTCGGACCCGCCCCATCGGCGCGGCGGTCCCGAGAAGTGAGCCTCCTCGTCTTCGCCCTCTGTCAGGGCGACGGACGGCTGGTTCTGCAGGGTACACGCGTTTTCGCATTCCCGGCAGACCATTGCCTTTGCGCTCCACTCGGGCCCGATCCACCGGCGAGGCGGTCCCAAGTAGTGAGTGTGGTCGTCTTCGCCCTCTGTAAGGGCGAGGGACGGCCTGTTCCGGCGGGGACAAGCGCTTTCGCAAACCGGCAGACGGTTGCCTTTGCGCTTCTCTCGGGCCCGCCCCACCGGCGCGGCGGTCCCGAGTAGTGTGCCTGGTCGTCCTCGCCCTCTGTCAGGGCGACGGACGGCTGGTTGTGCCGGGTACACGCGTTCTCGCAAACCCGGCGGACCATTGTCTTTGCGCTTCACTCGAACCCGCCCCACCGGTGCGGCGGTCCCGAGAAGTAAGCCTCGTCGTCCTCGCCCTATGTCAGGGCGAGGGACGGCCTGTTCCGGCGGGGACACGCGTTTTCGCAAACTCTGCAGACCATGGCCTTTGCGCTCCACTTGAGCCCGACCCACCGGCGCGGTGGTCCCGAGTAGTGAGTGTCGTCGTCCGCGCCCTCTGTCAGGGCGAGGGACGGCTGGATCGGCTGGGGACACGCATTTTCGCATTCCCGGCTGATGCTAGTCACTACCCTTCACCCGGGCCCGCCACACCGGCGCGGCGGTCTGGAGAAGCAAGTCTGGTGATCCTTGCTCTAAGTTGGTGCTGGCCACGTCCGAATTTGTTATACTCCAGCCTTGCTCTCGGTCCGCTGTAGCAGATCTCTCGTGAGATCGGCAGCGCTTTGACGGGGTGCTGACACCCTAAGAGCCTGGCTTTGGATCGCCACTCCAGTGTGTGGCTAGAGCCTTGTGGAATTCTTTTAAAGGTCGCCACTGCCACCCGTGGCTGCGTCATCCCAGGGCCTGTGAGGTGTTCGCTGTCCCCGGTGGCTTCCACGATGCACGGCGTCGACGATGCGTGGACAGTCGGCGGCATCGGACAAGCAGACCGTGTCGGTCGCGCTCAGGACTGTCCAGATCCGACCGACAGCCGGCTGCGCAGCAATCGGCGACGTGCTGCTCGGTCCAGGCGTGGCGCTCTGACCCCGGCGCAAGCCCTCCATGCCAAGGCCGCGGTGGCCGCCCGTCATGCGGCGCAGATGCTGGCGGCAGCACGGGCCGCGCAGCGCGCCGAGGAGCTTGCGCGGAGAGCTGCGCCCGGCCAGGGACCAATTTCTCGGCCGGTCGCTGCGCAGTCGCTCGCCAGTTGCGGTGCCAAGCAACGTGGCCATGCCAACAATGACGATGGGCCTTACCGGCCGTCGGGCGATGCGGCCGATTGCGGATCTGCGCTCGACAACGCTCCTGGTACCACGTTGCGCGCGCGCTCCGATCTCGAGATCCTGGCAAGCGGAGGCGGACTCGGGCGAAGCCGCCACTGCGTGGCTCACGACGGGCCAGGCCATCAACCAAGTGTTGTGCCGTCTGGATCGGCAATCGCAATGCCGGATGGCGACGACGGGACACGGAATGCGCGTCGAAAAGGGCCGGGGTCGGATCAAGCCTCAATGCAAGGTGCTCAGGGCCCTAATCCGCGCTCCCTCGGGGCCGAGGGAGCGGCCCCAAGCTTGGAATCGCTGGTGGCGATCTTCAACGACGCTCGGCGGTCGCTGGTTTGTCAAACAGGGGGGTTCTCGCTGGCCCAAGGTCAAATGGTTTTAACGGTGCTGGGCATTGCCGGGCCGGTATTCCTTCCGAGCCCACGTCAATTGCGCGCAATGCGCAATTTCCCGGGGCGATGTGGCGATGCGAAGGCTTTTGATTCGCTGCTGGTGTCCACTGTAAGGATATTGCCACGCGGTAACGGCTCGATGGTCAGCCCGGTTGACACGGCCGCGCGCCTCGTCCAAGGTGCCCTGGAGGCACAAGCGTGCAGCGGCGCTTGCCAACCCCAACCACGCTCCGCTTTCCCGACGGCCGCAGCAGTGCGCCACCCTGCTCCATCTCCTGCCGAGCACTCCTCTGCCGGCCACCGGTCGTCCGTGGCGCGCTCCCCCTCCCCTCCGCACAAGCGCTTCCGGGAGTGTGTTCCCGAGGAGAAAGACCGCCGTGAGATGCGTTGGGTGCCTGCAGCTGCAGGACGTGCGCGACCCGAACCCCCTTCTGTGGCGCGCTCACGGAAAGTGAGCACACGGCTGCTGCCCCCACCTCGACCCATCGGCCATCGGCTGCTGTTCCCACGTGCGGCCACTCGTCATGTCGAGCTCTTTTCCGGTGATATGTCGTCGCTCGCCGATGGGTCCCCCCTGTCGCCTCGCCTCTTCGACGGTATGCTGCTCTGGTTGCTGCATCGGCATGGGAGTGAGGGTCGATTCGGTGGTCTGCGAGTGCTGACGTCATTAGACGCTGCAGACGTTTCCGCAGCTGGGGGTGGTGACCGGGCTCTGATGGAACGGGCTTGTCACGTAGTGCGCCAGAGGCTGGCGTTCAGCGCGGGAACAGTCCTGATACCTGTGCGTTCTGGCCGGCTTTGGTGGGGTATTGTCGAGCGGTCCCTGGACCACATGGTCCAGGTGAGTGTTTAGGCGGAGAGACACGGTAGGGTACTCGTGGGGGCGGCGGAACGCGACTCGGCGCTTGTCGTGGTCGACACGTCCTCGGTGGGAATGGGTACAGGTGGCTGGGACGAGCGGGTGGTGGACCAGCTGCTCATTGTGATGGCAACAACGATCTGCCGGACGATTCTGCGGACGTTTAACTCGCCTGGGACGCTCACGAGGGTGGTGGAGACCCTGCGGCGGCTGGCGCCGGTAGATGTCATTCAGACCAGCAGAGGCAACCTCAACGACTCGGCGGAGAGACTAATGTCTTTCTTCACGCCTCTTCGGTCCGCCACGCCCGGCGCCGCCCGTGTCCTTTTGCGCAACCATCGTGGGCGTGGCTGTGGCAAGGCGCACGCACCTCGACGCCTTCGCGGCCTCGTGTGACTCGTCGTGCAAGCCCATCGCCCGGGCAATGACTCTTTCCATGAGGAAGAGCCAGCTGAGGAGCTTATGAATGGACGAGAGCTATCTGAGGACGAGTCGTCGAGCACGCATACCATGGAGTACCACGACAGCGAGAATGGGGGGGGGGGGGGCCGAGACGGCTTTGGTGGGAGTGGCTGAGGCGGCTTTGGTCGGAGTGGCGGAGGGAGCGGGAGCCGCTCCCAGGGCAGCGCACGAGGCAGCCGCAGCGGCGGCAGTGACATGCGCAGACAAGATGGCGGCATTCGAAGCAGCTTCGGTGACGAGCGACGCCGTGCCGGGGGTGAGCACGACAGTGCCGACGGTGCCCACAGTGCAGACCGCCTCCACGGCGCCGTCGCGTCTGCGCGCCACCGCGGCGAAGACGGAGATGTTAATGAAATTGCCAGCGGTCGCGCCTGAGATGGACATGTTCCTGTTAGACTCGATAGCGCCGCCGCAGACGAGCGCCGAGGTGGTCAAGGCGCCGGTGCCCACGACGAAGAAGGTGCACTGCGGCGTGATCGCGGTGGACGCCACGGTGGTGACCGCAGTCATCACCAAGGTCGTGGTGACGGCGGTGAGGGTGGGCGACGAGATGGAGAGCGCCTCGGTGCTCGTGGTGGTGCTTTTGTTGGAGCAGTTGTTGGTGCTACACGGGGTCGCGCTCGTGATGACAATGCTGCAGTTACACGGGATGGCGCCGCCGCCGGTGAGCGCCTAGGTGGCGACGGCGGCGACGCCCACGATGACGATGGCGCTGCGAAGGATCATCGCGGTCGGCGTCGCGGTGGGGACTTTGGTCATCACGACGGTCGTGACTCGGGCGCTGACGATGAGCGCCCAGGCGGGGAGCGTTTCCGTGCTCGTGATGGGGGTGCTGCTGAAGCTGTCGCTGCACCTGAACTTCGTCGCGCCCGTGGAGGCGATGCTCCTGTCATTGGCGATGGTACCGCCGCGGACGAGCGCCAAAATGGTGACGGCGGCGGCGACATCGATGACGACCGCGTCGGGGGATGTGGTCGTGATGAGCGCCGCTGTGGCTCCCGCGGTCGCCAAGACGGTCGAGCTGGCGGTGCTGAGGGTGGACACTAAGGTGGACGGCGCCTCGGTGCTCGTGCTGGTGCTTTTGGGGCTGCTGGTGGAGCTGTTCGTGATTGTGGCCATGATGACCATGTTGGAAATACACCCACTGGTGCCGCCGCCGATATTTGCCAAGGTGGCGACGGCGGCGGCGACAACGATGACGACGGCGCCGGGGGAGGTGGTCGTGATGAGCGTCGCGGTGGCGCCCGCAGTCGTCAAGACCGGCATGCCGGCGGCGCTTAGGGTGGTGGCCAAGGTAGAGGGCGCCTCGGTGCCTGTCGCCAAGACTGGCGTGCTGGCGGTGCTGAGGGTAGATGTCACATCACGCGTCCCAGCCCACGCCCCTTGGCTGGCCCGGAGGTCGTTGGTACACCGGGTGACGCGCATGACGTGTCACGCCCCGGTTCGGACAGGTGGCGCTGTCGGTGCTGGGTGGGATCTTGATTGATTGTGGGACGTTTGCATTTGGTTGTCAATTGTTTGAATTATCTGCTTTACAGTAGGGGGGTCCACTGTTATGGATCCCCAGATCTCCCCATGGGGAGGCTACTGCGTGGAATTCGGGGCCATTTGGGCCCGCTTGCTCGGTTAGCTTAAGGGGACAGCGGGGCGCCCGTGGCCCGGCTTCCCCACAAGAAAATAACTGCGTTCTCACCTCCTTCCTCCCTCTTTGCGCCTTCGGGTGTTGTCCTAGGTGACCGTGTCACCGGGCGAGAGTAGAGCAAGGGTGTGCGGGTGGGTTCCCTCAGCTGGGCAGGTGTCCCTATCTGTTTCTGTGGGCTGGGGTGACACGATGTTTTATGCGACAGTAGACACCAAGGTGGCTGGCGCCTCGGTGCTCGTGCTGGTGCTGGTGGGGCTGCTCGTGGAGCTGTTCGTGATGGTGGCCATGATGACCATGTTGGAAATACACCCACTGGTGCCGCCGCCGATATTCGCGAAGGTGGCGACGGCGGCGGCGACAACGATGATGACGGCACCGGGGGAGGTGGTCGTGATGAGCGTCGCGGTGGCGCCCGCCGTCGTCAAGACCGGCATGCCGGCGGCGCTGAGGGTGGGGGCCAAGGTAGAGGGCGCCTCGGTGATCGTGCTGGTGCTGGTGGGTCTGCTGGCGGGGCAGCTCGCGTTGGCGCACGTGGTGACCATGTGGGAGATACACGCACTGGTGCCGCCGCCGGTGATAGCCAAGGTGGCGATAGCGGCGGCGAACACGATGACGATGGCTCTCGAATAGGTGGTTGGGGTGAGCACCGCGGTGGCGACCGTGGTCGCGAAGACGGGCGTGCTGGCGGCGATGAGGGTGCGCGCCAAGGTGGAGGGCGCCTCGGTCGTCTTGCTGGTGCTGGTGGGGTTGCTGGTGGGGCAGTTCGCGTTGGCGCCCGTGGTGAACCTGCTCGAGTAACAAGCGGTGGTGGCTCCGCGTGTGAGCGCCTTCAGCACGCCGCTGAGGAAGAAGGGCGGGATCTCGGCGTGGTCTTTGAGATGGTGTTTTCTGGTGTCGGGGAGGGACATGCCGAGGGTGTCGGTGGGGGTTTCTCCGCCCGACTTGATGTCGGTTCTGGACAAGTCGACGGCAGCATAGCCTCGCGTGGCAGCGATGTTTGGAACAGCTCGGACTCAGCTGATCTGAGGACTCTCGCTGGCATTCCTCCCTCATCGCCTCGATCAGCCCCTCCTGCTTCACCGCCGTCACGGGACCGCACAACGGCTGACTCACCACGCGACGCCCGCCTCCACTCGGGCCACATTGATGCGAGAAAATCTGGCCGGCCGGACCTCGGGGCCGCCTGTGTCACTGCCTCTTGTGGCGAGACCCTCCAAACGTCGCGCAGCCAACAAGTTGTCGCTAATGAGCCGGAGCTCGGTGCCGAGGATGATGGAAAGGGTCATGCGGGGTGTGAGGGCGTCGATCTCGTGGACGATCCCAGGCATCCGCAAAGGGCGCGATATGATACACCCGGCAAGAGGCCAACCCCTTTACAGTGACAAAACTTGGATTTTCACACGATTCCAATGTCATGTGTAAGTTATGTTCCCGAAATGGGCTTGCTCGGTGTAGTTCGATCGCATGCCGCGTCAATCAGGACATATGGTGCGCACGTGTTCCGAATCAAAGATCCCAAGATTCGACCCGCGTCATGTGTTGCGCCGAAGCGGAAGGTGGGGGTGCCGGTCAGAGTACGGGTTCAAACCTTTCCTCAGTACCCTATAATTGTGAGCGATGTCTGTTCCCGTAGCCCTCATCCCGACCCCACTGTGAAGCGGGGCGAGCTGCGGGCTCAGCTACCACCCGAGCGGGAGAAGTTGCTCTTGGCTGACGATCTCAAGAAGAAGATCAGGAACAGTAAAGCCGCCCTTCTCGAACGGTATCATGAGTTTGGTGTGCCGCAGTTCCTCGCCTGTGTCAATAATACAACCGTGACGCGGGTGAGAGGAAGGACATCTGGTGGCCACGAGACGAACGTCATGGGTCCTGTGAAGCCCAAACCAGTCGATGTGTACTACGTCTCGGGCCTAACGCCGTCAAATGAAGATGGGTGTGGTAGGAGTCTGGGCGACCCCGCCTGCACTGCGAAAGCTGTTCCATTCCCCCCACCCGAACGCTTGGAGAGTCCCCGAACTCTGAACCATCACAGCATGCTTGGTGACGCCGCCACATACGAAGGTAGCAACACAAATCTTCTGTACATGGGCACTACTGGATCCCACTTCAGTTGGCACGTTGAGGACCACCTGCTACAGTCCGTCTCGTACTTGCAGTCCGGGGCTAGCAAAATGTGGTTCGTCATTGCCAACAGCGAAGTTCCTCGTATGGTACGCGTCTTGGTTGAGCACATGGATCCAGCCGTTCTCGCAGCCGCAGGAGGGGACGTCTGGCAGGTCCTGGGGCTCAAGGCTAGTTTATGGCCTGCCTCTTTCTTCCTCGCGCATGGTGTCCGTGTGGGTTTCCACAAAATGGTGCCTGGGGACTTTGTCATGACAGGCTACGGGGTCCCTCACAGCGGGTTCAACGCGGGGGTTAATGTGGCCTCGGCCGTGAACCTCACATGCACAGGCTGCCTCGTGCATGCGATTCAGCACGCCATGCACTGGCGCGGAAAGCTTGGGATGCTCATTCCTGTTGAGAACCTGCTGGTGCTCACTGCCTTGAAGCTGGCTGATGGGAAATGGTCCTTCGTCGACGCCATTGCCTATGAGGCCCTGGAGCCGACAAAATGCCAGCGGGACCTTGGTGACATGGTGTCCTATCTGTCCCAGTACCTCGCGTTCGTCCTCTCGTACATAAATACGGAAGCGAAAACAGCCTGGAGTGGCAAGAGGCCGTCGGCGGTGGACTTTGCCCAGGCTCTTCAGCTTGTGCGACGTTTTGTCGTCGAAACTGCCATCAAACCATCGGGAGAGCCCTTTGCGCTCCCTGAGGAGAAGGAGGGCGCGGGCACAGAATTCTCAGGGGACGGTGCTGCGTGCCCACACTGTGGGATCGTCACCTGGCTTTCTGTCGTTGTTTGCCCAACGTGCATTGAGCAGCTAAGAGCGGGAGCTGGACTGCGGGCCCCAATCTGCTGTTGGCGCTGCGCGCCGTCGAAGTACGACGAGTCCCACTACCAAGCGGCACAGCATGACGGGGAACCTGGTCTTCTCAGGTTTCACGCTCCTCTGGTTGTTCAGCAGCTTCCCAACGGCCGCACGTACTTGCTGATCGAGAAGCTCAAGATGATGGGTGGCAACGGCAGTGGAGGAAGGGCATGAGTGAGCTGCGTGTTTGCATGTGAGTACTTTATGCCAATCTGCTTCTTTTCAAGTGACGATGTGTAGTTTGGCCGTTCTTTGTTGGCTGTCGTGCTCGCGCTTAACTTGATGGCCACAAGGTAAAATAGGCTCTCATTGTTTTAAAATCAACAGCAATGCAATCCGGCTAACTACTTCTGCCGCATCCGCACGCTCAACCACCCTTAAAATTGAAACCCGACTTATTACTAATTATGAAGTCTTTGTTCCCGTACGGCAGTACGAACGCCATGCTCCTTACCCTTTCGGCTCGTACGAGAGTGACGCCGGCCGCAGCATCACGTCTGACTACTACAGGCTGCCCCAAGACGGACGGCTCCGTCTCTGGCTCCCTCCAAGCTAGACAGGCAAGGTATACATCGCCATCGATTGTCCCGATCGTTTGAATCCGGACGAAGTGTACGGCTTAGCCGCCGACCGAAGAGGAGCCAGATAATGTCGCGGAAGTTGTTGTGGATTCTGCCCGCAAAGCCGACGGGGCACCGCCCCGTCAAAAAACCCAGCACAGGATGCGGACCGACACAACGGAGAAAGAACACAAACGCCTGGATCACAGGGCGCGGAGCGCATCAGAACGCCGGAACTAACGCAAACGCAACGCATCTTTATTCGTGTACGCACGATGACCCCAAAGCATACACTCATAAGCCCTCAGAAACAAGACGCAGGACGTGCACAAAACCGACCCAGAAAGAGACGGTCGTAGGGGGGCCGGGGCCCGGCAGGCCACGGTCCCTCATGCGGGGTCCTGGTGACCCCTGCCACGAATCAAGGGACCCCATTCCACTGGAAGAGATATACGGTCCCTGGATTTAAGCCAGCTTGCACTGAAATCGCCCAATACATCACTAGGGACTTATCCCCAGATTTTCAAGTCTCCGATCGAAGTCCTCGTGGGATATCGACAGTGGCCGAGATCTAAACTCGGCCCCGGGCTTTTCCCCGGTCAGAGGAGCTTCCACAAGCTTCCAGGCCCCTCTAGGGGGTCCGGATCGAGGGGTCGCGTGGCCCCTCGTCCGCGTTAGGCCCTGCCCCACTCTGCCTCTGGGGGAGGGGGATGTAAGCCTCGGGGGCGGCCCTAAGCCCCACCTGGCATGCGCCCCGAAGAGGCGCCGCACACCGCTCCCTCTAGGGGCATTGCGTGTGTGCTTGCGGCCCCTCCCCCGGCTCATACTGGGGAGGATCGCGTCATCAGAGGAGAGGAGGATTCCCCCACAGAAGTGTCCGCCGTGCTAGATATAGACACAGTGGAACCTTCTCGTATTGTGAGGGCCCGCTGCGGGTGGCGGGCCTGCCGCCAGAATCTGACCGCCGCGTTGGGTGCGCGGGAGCGCCAGAACTCCTCTCTTGTGGCCGAACCCGCGTGCAGCGCTGTCCTAGGGCACCACATGTTCAATGTAGCAGCTGTGTAGCGCTTTTGAGGAGCAAGCTGGTGGAACACAACGGATTTCAATGGCTTTCCGTTTTTTCCGAGCAGCCATGAAGGAGGAATTCTGTGGTCCACAGGCATGGACAGGGCCCTTGCCAAGGTTTCGATTTTCACGCCATCGCTCCATGGCGTTCTCAGCAGAGTTTCTGTTGCTGCTCTGTTCCACTTCGCGCTTGGCTTGTTGGTGGAACTTCTCAAATATGAGCTCGCATATTGCAGACCCAAGCTGCGCTAGAGGAAGAGTACGATAGAGCAGCTCCAACACGCGATGAACAGATGGTCGCTCCCATTTTCCGGCAAGAGGTACCAGTTGACGCAGCTGAATCATGAGACCCTCACCCAGCCGCTGAAGGTCAGCAACGGTTGGCCGCTCCCTCATGGCTGACTCTCCGTCAATTGAAATCGTTTAACGATAAAACAGGGCAGCAGCGAGCTGTCGCAGGGCTTTAAGAGCACCGAGAGCAGCAACTGCATGCGGAGACGTCGTGCTCGTGTGTACGAGGTACTGTAGAACTGTGGGACTCACCTTTATCAGCACCGCGCAGTGCAATATTGACAACGTCGTTCCACCCATCTTTTCAGGCTCGACCGAAGAAAGGATAGTATGCGTGGGTACATGTTTTGCACTGCGACGCAATTCCTTCCTAAAATTGTCTCGCTGCTGCACAGAGAGTGCATCGTACGCTTCCATTAAGAGATGGGACTCAAGGTTGTAGTAAAGGAGGTGCGAGGGAGGAACGATGATGTGTTCGTGTGTATCAAAGCTGCCGGGACCCCGGGCTTCATGTAACCGCATCAACTGGCTTCCAACTCTGTCTGTCACGCCATTCAACAGGAGGGCTTCCCTCAAGGATTCTGCTGACTGATCCACTGATTCGTTCACGGCTGACATGATCGCATGCGTGCGCTCCTGAACTCTGGAATATCTCGTGTCCTGGACGTCAAATGACTCGGTGCTGCTCACGGCGCGCCCCTTCCTGTGGCTCGTGGTCTTTGTATGGATAATGTCGCAGCTTGTGCAGTGCTCGGTGCCACTCGGTCCGATAGAGTTCGAGAACTTTGCAGCCATCGGGAAATCGAACACCGCAAGGGACAAGTACGGTCGAACCACGACTTCTTCTTTCTTGAAGGCGTCGTAGACAACCAAGCGATCCTTACTCAGTTTTATGATGTCGTCGACGATGCGAGCAATCAACATTTCTGGGCAAGCTCCCGGTGGCAAATAGAAGAGAGGTCTAACGGAATACGAACGATCAGCAAGGGCCAGGGACGTGTACGCTCCGTAGTATCCCTCCAAGCTCCCACGTCCCCGCTTGTAGACACTGAACTCGTCACCGTATAGTGAGACGTAGATTGTGTACGGGTCTTTTCCGGCGAGGTTATCGGCAGCGGGCGGAGCCTCTTCAGCCAGCTCAATGGGAGTTGGAGCAGTCAGAGCCGTCCATGAGTCTTTCTCGCGCCCGGGTGCGCTCCAGACGTTGATAACAAAAACTTCACCGGCTCTACTCATCCTCAGCGTGACTGTTCGCTGGCTTGAGACGCATGAACTCCAGAACTCCGGAGGAAGGAGTCCTGGAAGGACCTCAAAACATGTGAGCAAGTCACCAACTCGAAGTGCATGGGAATGGGCATACGTTGCCGGTGAGATCGTGACTTTTCCATCGGTAGCTATTGCGGTGCTCTTCAACTTGGCCTTAAGCTTGGTCTTGCTATTCAAGAAGATCTCTGCGATGCATCCAAGGCCGAACCGGTATCGGTTGAACACGAATGCCTTCTTGAAATTGTAGCGAGCGGGGTCCCTGGCAGCTACTGTTTGGAAGAACTCTGCGGGACGCTCAACTGTTCCACTGCGCGCGTCACCGTCGCTGTGAAACAGAGATGCCGTCACAGGATCCCCAAAGTCCCTCTTGATGTGTTCAGAGAACGTGAGGTATGACACAGATACATCAGGTAGCTTTCTCAGGGCTTTTCCCTTGCCAGAAGGAAGCTGGCGCGTCGTTCTCTCTTTTCGCAGCGGAGCAGCGGACTTCAGCATTTGATTGCGAAGCTGCTGTAGTCGCCACTGCGACGGCCACTTTTTCGCAGGGTCGAACGAGCTCTCGGCCTCTCGCATAATGTCATACTGCCTGAGAGTAACACGGGCGCGCCTGAAGAGGTAGTAGAAGCACACGAACTCACGACGAGACGCAAACTCCCCGGCTATGACTTCCTCTTCACTGGAAAAGTCCGTATCTTCCGACGGAATCCCATCACCATCAAACTCTGACGCCATGGAGGGGTCTTCTTCACCATGAACAGTATCCGCTGGGAGAGGCCTGCTCCATGCAGAGTGCTGCATCTGCCCCGCACTGCTATTTCCATGGTTATCCTTATCAGCGGTGTTTGCAACTGGGGCGTTCGCGGCAAGTTGCGACTCCATGTGCCGGAGGTTCTTGTCTGCAAATTTGAAGAAGGCAGATCCACGAGGACAACACCTGCGACGCTTCATTGCGCTCGGTTTAACCACAACCAATGCCTCCATCAAGCAGCGAAACTCACATACATATAAAAGCAAGCGACGGCCTGGCGCGGACAACACAGGGTCTTAGGGCAAGAGGTCCCATGCTGGAGGACTGCAGGGATGAGACTGCCTCTTGCGAACACGACGAGTGCCCCGCACCCAGCACGGTCACGTTACAAAACCGTTGGAGTTGAGATGGCACAATCAGCAGAGCTCAAGGCGAATGGCGTGCCCGGGACGCGGGCTCCTCGCACCGCAAACCGCAACTGGACGATACCAACGGAGCAGACAAGGCACAGGGTCGCTGCAGTCACCTGCAGGAGCACGGAGTAGTACGGCACAGCACAGTGGGTGGCGTCTGAGACTGGAGCGGTGCATCACGAAGAGAGCTACCAGGAGCCCGAGCTCAAGAGTTTCATTCACGGGTGAAGCGACCCCATGTCGGCACAAGCCCGAGCCGTATACTCTGGTGCCATCCATATGATCTCCACACTGATGATGACAGTGCCCAGGACTTTCATTCCGACAGTCTCCGGGAGTGGACTTGCAGATTATCTCGGTGCAAAGACCTGAGATCGTTGTGAGGTGAAGCGCAGGCCCTTCTGCCAGTTGATCCAGGCGACAGTCATTCACAGTGTCCTTCGATTGATCTCGCGGACTATCCGTCATCCAGTCTCCGTCCAATTCACGGCTCAATCCTCTCTGCAATCCTAAGGAAAAGGACTGGCGGTCGTCGTGATCAGTTTGCAGGATGTCCTGGCGAAAAATCCCCGGTCGGTTTCTTTCTCAGTTATGGGATAACCCCAGGAACAACGGTGGGAGATGTTCACGTCCTTTTCTCCTCTGATCCTGGGATCGTCACACGCTTTTCTCAAAATCGCATCTGACCAACCCTCAGAATCGATCCCGCTGAGTGAGAAAAACTATCCTCGATCGTATCCCTTGACAGTTCCTAATCCGTGGCGAGGATTAAATAAGGACGAGCGCACAACTCGCTGTGTAGCGATTCTACGAACACTCCTTCTAGCGAATCTAATTTCGATTTTAATTTTAGAACCATTTTCTGCGACTTCCAGACTCACACACGCCGCGCGAGATTCACTCGTTTCTGGACCCCCCGGTACTCACACTTTCTGGGGACTCAGGCGATTTTCAGCTTCATGACACGACCGATCCGTGGGATTGCGCCTCCTGATCTGGACACATCGGCCCAAGCCTCAACTCTTTGCCCTCCTCCCTGTCCCTTCCTCCCCTGCCCCTCTTCGTACGACGCCGTGATGGGTCGCCGGGAGCGCAAGGTAGTTTTGTCCTCGCTTCGTAAACGCCATCTGTTTCTATCCATCGTACTTGCTGCCATGGACGTACGCCTCGTGGACGTGTGTGATGTTCTTCCAGGTGAAAAGCAGCTGGGCAACGTGTGCGTCCACTTGTGCTGGGCTTTGACGTGGGAGACCCATCTCAAGACGCAAGCACGGAGGTACCTGCAGCGCAACCGGGGCGTCACGTTTAACTCGGCGGCCTGGTTTCACGCTGTTCGGGATCATGCCTCCGAGCAACGCTTTCGCACCTACTTTCGAGTAAGCCGCTCAACATTTTCAAAGCTCCGAGACGTCCTATGGGCTCACGCGCGTCCTATATTTCTTCGGCGGCGTGGGGGGGCCCTGCTGGCTCTCGACCTACAACTCGCCATCACGTTGTACCGGCTTGGCCATTACGGCAACGCATGTTCGGTGGACGCTGTGGCGGATCTATTTGGCATTTCGGTCAGTGCCGTTTTAAAGTCTACTCGACGTGTCGTATAGACGCTGTCTATGATTGCTCCCGAGCACAACAAGTGGCCAGGCAGGTCGTGTCGGGCGGCGTCGTCGCGCTTCGCCGCAGACGGATACGGGATTCAAGGATGCATCGGGGCCACTGACGGTACAACTTTTCCGCTAACCTACCAACCTGCTCTTCACCCTTGGTCGTACTTCGACCGAAAGTCGAGGTACAGCCTAAATGGCATCATCACGTGTGAATGGAACTACAATGCTATCAACGTCACGCTGGGGTGTACCGGCGCCGCCCCGGATACCTTTGTACAGAGCATGGCGGATTGGCACCAGCATCCAGCTATGTACTTCAGCGCGGGTGAGTATTTGTTGGGCGATAAGGGCATGCTGTACACGAGCCGCGTTATCGGTCCTTTCAAAGAACCAGATTGTACCTCTCCGGCGGAGTGCACCTTTAATTAGCAACTAGCTCGTCTGCAGGTCAAGTCGGAGCATACAATTGGTATTCTCAAGGGCCGCTGGAGCAGCTTGAAAGAGCTGCGGGTCGCTTTGACGACGGACAAGCAGGTCTCCTTTGCAATGGGATGGGTCCTAGCCTGCTGCGTGCTACATAAATTCTGTGGCAAAGAAGGAGACGCCTTTTCTGAGAAAGCTCTTTCGGACGAGTCCGCCGCGTCGGTGATGCAGCCGGAGGTCGGTGCACGTTTGCGCCGCGGAGAGGTACAGGAGCGCGTGTGTGCATTCATGAGGCAGAATGGGACGTACAGAGCGAATGTATGAGCAAGAGAGAAGCCGTAGATATCCTTTCATGGACAACATTGTACAAGCAAATGAGCACACGCAACGCTTTTGCGCCCCAGAAGTAGGCTCCATGGCTCTCGTTCGCATACCTTGGAAGGCAGGATTGTCTGGGTGCTTGTCCACTAAGGCAGCCAGCACCTCAATCCGGCGCGTCCGCTCAGCCGCAGCGGCAGCCAGCCGCGTTGTCCGCTGCTTCTCGTCAAACCGGCGGGAACTATCAGCCAACGAGGCCGCCAGAGATTGCATCAGGACGCCGCCAACGGGAGACGCTGCATGCATCGCCGCATCCGCCTGGGCAGCCCTCTCAGACCGCCCGCTCGCCCCTCCAGCGCCCGAATCCAAATAAGATGTGGGCGCACGTGCGGTGGCACCAGTCGGAACCGCACTGGTCGCCTCTGGCGAAAAGGATGAACCGGTCTCCTCCGAATTGCTCCCTCGGCCCCCATCGTCGTGCCCCCCCACCAGATTGACCACGGGTGACAGCTCCGCGGCCACAATCCCCCCGCCCGCCCGACCGCCCCCAATCGGGCCAACGGCATCCTCGCGGGCAGCCGACTCGACCGAGCTTGCTTCCTCTTCATAGGGCTGCAGGCGTGCCGACGTTGGGGAAACCGTTGGCGACAGCGCTTCGCTCCCGGCGACGGCAGATCGCAGGCTCGGGATGGCCATATCTGGGACCGTCCACGAGGGCGCCGCGGGCGGAGCGTCGTCCGGCGGCGACCCGCCAAAGGGAGGTGCGGAGCGTCGCACGCCGCCAACGAGAGGTTGAGTGCCGGACGCCAACTCCAGGATCTCTCGTGCTTCGGCCAACGAGACACGTGTCGTTGGATAGTAGAGATTCCGCTACGGCGGCCGCCTGAAGGCACTTGGTCTTGCCCCGCTTCTGATGACGTTGGGCCCGGGCGAACACAGTTTGGCGCCACAGCTTGACGATGCCCACACGCACAGGACCGAAAAAGTTGTTGGAACTAGATTTGACTTCTATGGTTCCGCCCGACGAGTCGCCGCCATTGCCGTCGGGGCTCTTGCCCGGCACCGACCGCTCAGCAGCAGCCGCCGCAAAAGCAGAAACCCGTCCCACGACGGAGGATGCCGCGAACGCCGTTGGCAGCACCGTGACGCGATCACCCGCCGCCGACATGGGGATGATGCCACATAAATCCGACGCTAGTTGGATCGGATGGGTGTAGGAAGGGAGGATGGGACGCCGAGAGAATCTGGGGGGGCAAGGTGGGGTGGACACGATGCCAGACAGCACGTGCAACGAGGAGCCACAGCAAGAGATCCCTTGAGGCCAGTGGGGATTAGATGTGATGGTTGGTTCCAGCCCTTGTGCAGGGAGATCCGCACGTGCAGCGCGAATCGTCTCAGTTCACAGTGGCCGGCGGCACCGCGCGGTCACGGGACCCCCGCAACTGGACAAGGCAACGAGGGTGGGCGCGCGGCGGCGAGGTGTCTGCACCTGCTTTTTGGGTGAACCCACACCGTGCCCCCCCATTGCTCGGGAATCATTCGCCCCTCCGATCGTCCAATAAACAGTCCTCATTGCAATGACGTGCTTAAATATAACTTACGATCGGCGAACACTCATAAAATAGCTTGTGGTATTCTTTCTGTGAGTCAACCTACTGGCTTTCCGCAAAGTTCGCAGCTCCTGTTCTGATACAGAGCTTCTCGAAGCGACTTCATGCATCCATTTATATTCCGGAAGCCTCCTTAAAAATCTAGTGCCATCCAATAAGGAGTCGTGCACTCTTTCATGATCAGCGTTCGGCCGTGTGGCTCCACTACCAAGACCTCATTGCAGCGCAGCGACAAGCCTTGGGTTTTGACGCCTGGCTGTCCCCAGCGTCGTGGAGCACCCTTCCACAATCTTCATCGTCGAGTTGCCCACGCGGAAGCGTTCTTTTCCCGCTTTCTGTGCACCCCCTCCCTTCAATTCCGACCGCCACTGTGGTATTAAGAACGATGGTGCAATTACCAGTGTACTGAGCCCGACCGTAGCCAAGCAATAAAGCGAGTTCTATCGCCGTCGCGGCGAGGAATAAAGACCTTTTGTTGAATGGCATCCGATGGGGAGCCGGGTGATGCCCACGACGGCGACCCCGGACCCACGGTGATTTAGTATAAACGAGGGCATTGGTCGATCGACCGTTCGATCACGAGCGATTGTAATGAGTGCCGGCAGACAGATAAGACAGGCAAGCAAACAAACAATAGAAATTGAACAACGCGGAAGTAACCCCCCAAAGGGCGTGCCACAGACCAATTCCCATAATACATGAGCTTTTGCCCGTCAAGGAGGCTACTTGTGGCCAGCTGCCAGTTGGGCGCAGAGATATGCTACATACCTCCAACGCCAGATTCGAACCGTCCCGGTGAGATCCGAGGATTGTGAAACCCGATTGGGCGATCGTGGCCTCTTACGGGCCCACGCGGGCGTAACCGCCCCGGCGGCGGGAGTCGTGGGCGGGGCGCGCCACCCAGTCCCGATCGTGGGGAGGTCAGGGTTGCAAGAGTTTTATGAAATCATCATTGATGTTTTCTTTTCTCGATAATTATCAATCATTATCGTCCATGATTTCAGAAACCATCAGTGTCAGAATTAACATACTTAATATTGGACGATCCCAAGTGTGTCACATCCTCGGCGTCGGGGAGGGAG
>Ga0209093_1000635_pt1 | contig 19359 bp, 32 predicted proteins | sample SidtaG_4_FD_187450 | JGI IMG/M metagenome (GOLD analysis project Ga0209093, IMG submission 187450) | Marine algal microbial communities from Sidmouth, United Kingdom - Sidmouth_Male1 metaG (SPAdes) (version 2) | ecosystem: Host-associated > Algae > Red algae > Unclassified | place: Sidmouth... | reverse complement strand
GCGGCGGTGGCGGCGGGGGCGGCGGAGGTGGTGGTGGTGGTGGTGGTGGTGGTGGTGGTGGCGGTCGTACGTAGCGGTAGCCAACGACATAGCCGCCAGCACAAAACGCGTCACACCGTCGCAGTGATCGGAACACGCGTCCCCGCCAGCGCGTGGCAAGTTCACGGCGCTCACCTGAAATACGGGCTGTTATTTTACAATCATCTGTTTACTCGTTCTCTGCCCCAGCCTCCTCAATCAGACGAGCAATAGCCTCCTGCGCTCCCGCCACAGTCTCCACATCCTCATCGGCCAGCGCCTCCTCTTCTTCTCCCTCATCTACCCCCTGCTCCAGTACACCATCGCCACGGGCACCGACCACACCATCAACTCGATTTCCACCAGCAATGGTGTTTCCATCACCACCACCACTGCCATCTGGACAGCCGCGGCGCAGCATGCCGACCATGTGGGCCTCCGCGCACGTGGTGTGCGGCTGGAGAAGCACACCACCGTAGAAGCGTCTAGTCTGCCGCTTGTTGATTATGATGGCCTGGGTCTTGTCCGCGTGGTCTTCGCTCAGGCGGTTCCGCGTCTTTCTGTGGACGCCGGAGCGCTGCTTGAAGCTGCGCTCCCCGGCGCCGGACGTGGGTGCAAGGGAAAACATCTGGGCAGCCACCGCTCGCAGCTCGTGTGGAGCGCCCTCGGCGTGCAAACTCCACCACACGTGCGGCAGGGACAGCCTAGATAACTCCTCGACCGCACCTGTCCGCAAGAATGGGAAGGACTTCATCAATACTTGCGTCACCAGCGTAACCACGGTGACCTTCTCCTCCTGGGAGGCGGTCCGCACGAGTCGCTTGGCCGCTTCCATGCACACTGCCGCATCCGTCGTTGTGTACGGCTCTACCGTCGATGCCCGCGACATCTCGCGGAATGGTACGAAGACCGGGTCGAGGTAGAAAGAGAGCACGTGGGCGGGAGAGAAGATGGTGGCGTACCGCAGCTTTATGAAGCCCCTGATCTCGTCACGGATGGACAATGGAAATTTGGACGGCACCAAAGATGCCTCCAGGGACAGGAAGCACGCGTGGACGCCGGAGAGGGGCGTGGTGTCGGCCTGTAGATAGTTGGTGATAGCCGACAATGTGCACAATACGGGCTCCCATTGGGCCACGTTGTCCCAGTCGTCGCTCTCCATGACGGAGTCAAAAAGGAAGGGAGGGAAGTCCATTTCGATGACCCTCTGCTTGGCCTTGAACAGTACCGTTGTGATCGAGCCCCGGTTCCTGATAACAATGGTCAGCAGGAAGGCTGTTCCTGTCCACCTGTTGGAGAAAACAGCTTCAGAGTTCGGGGCTGCAGCGTCTCCGTCTGCTGCTGATTGATGAGGTGGGCTCTCGGCATGTGGTGACTGTGGAAGAACTTGGCCAGCACGGTGCAGAAGGACACGACGCGCAAAACGGATGGCATCTTGATGATATCCCGGCAGAGGTTTCTTAACGCGTGCGCAGAGCATCCGTACGCAAAGGAGAACACATCAGCTTCCAGAAGCATAGTCCGCGCGCTGCGGTTGACGTTCGGAGAGTCTGTGACAAAGCCTGTGTTGAGGAAAGTCTCCCACGACTCCTCCGCGGCGCCCTCGACGAGAGACAGCTGCTCCTTGATCTTGTCGACTAATGTGTCCGCCGACTCTCGGCGCCCCGCAATCCGGAACGACGACACGTAGAAAGGGAGTGGATCACCGAACTAAACACAGAAAACTTTCTCCCCGTTTGGACCGGTCCACCCATCGCACTGGTAGCACCCTACTACGAGCGACGCAAGCACCGCGCGCATGGAAGCGTCAACCTTGTGGAAAACAATATTCACGCACTTGGACGACATTAAATTCCGCGACGGGGGGCGCCACACCTCCCCAACGAGTTTGGACCAAAATGCAGCCAACTCCTCCTCGTCGGTGCAATATCCAAACTCTCCACCAGACGCAAACACAGCCTCCGCGTACGCCACCAGCCTCGGCGTGGTCGGCGGACATCGACATGTAGTAGGCGCTGGTAGCGGCGACCGATAACGCCAGAGACCTAGCCGATCCTCCAGGCGCCGCCCCCCCCCAAGTTGCGCCCACCCCCGCCTCAGCGGCTGTCAGCTTCCCGTGCGCATCAGCCTTATTGGTCTTGAATTTGCTGCACAACAGCAGGTGGGCCTTGTAGCGACCGGCCTGATGCTACATTCGTACCATGCATGCTCGACAGGTTATTTGACGGGCGCTCTTGTCGATATCACAGTACCCAGCACACTCTGCCGGCCGGCGACCACGCTTGCGGGGACGAGGGAGGCAGGGACCGCCCTCTGTCGCGGTTCCCGCTGAAGGAGCACTTCCCCCGGGGATCTCGCTGCCTACGAGTGCGCCAGTCGTCGCATCGTGGTTGCTACCAAGGATAGGAGGGCGGGGGGAGGGGGGGGAGTCCATAGATTTGGCGGCAGATGTGTTGTCAAGGGAGTCTTGGCTGTGTCGGAGGTCGGTGAGAGTGTACTGATGACCGTGACCCCCGGTCCGAGACACGCTCTGAGTTTATGGCGCCGACTCTGTGGCGCCACAATGTGGCGCCACATGGCTTTGGGCCATGAATCTTGCTCGTCGGTGCACACTGGAATTATACGCAAACAGGCAAGCACCAGCACGCACTCGAGTGCTGCGGTCTCGGGGGGCGCGGCGAGGGCGGCGGGCGAGGCCGATGGAAACGGACGCGTCGGAGATGACAGCACCGACGTGGGAAGATCGGACGACGGGGACAGATCCGGCGTCGATGGCGGGGCGTCGGACAGCTCGGAGGATTCCGGTCGTGACGGCAGCATGGTCTCTCCCGGGGAGAAGACGGCAACGGAGATTTCGGCGGGCTCCCAGACCAGTGAGGCCAAGAAGGTGTCAACCTCCGCGGCGGTGCGCAACTATTTTGAGTACAAACTGTCGATGGAGAAAGCCGCCGCGGACGCTGCTGCACGCCGAAGTGGTGGGGGGGAGGGCGGGGGGGGTGGTGGCGGCTCTGCGACTGCAGACGGCCCGACCGATGGGGACGTGCGCCAGGCGGTCATCAATATGATGAACGCCTTTGCGCACAAAGCCCGCCGCGCGTAGCCATACATTGTTGTTTCTGATTGTTCCTTTCTGGCGTGTCTTTCTTGTTTCATGAAAAATCCTCTTTTCTCTAGTCCTACTGTACGTCTGCGTTTGATTATCCTTGCGGCTGTCAAGGCTGATGCAGCAACATTAGACATCGAGTCCGGCCCCATGACCGGACGACAGAATACGAGCCTCGACCACCCGGAATGCTCAATGATTACCTCGTATCTCTCTCCAGAAGTAACGCGCCCGCATCCGCAAGCCTCCGTCGGCCTCATCCACCCCCCCCCCACCGCCCAATCTCCGATGACGCAGCCAGGATGCACAGTCGCCTCAATCTCTGTTCTCTTCAGTGGCACGGCCTCCGCACTGCCAAGGAGGTCCTCATCTTTTTCAGCCGTCCACCAATGCAGTCGCTCTAAAAACCCTTACCGTCACACCCCACCCCTTGCCCCGTCCCACCCCGTTCCCTCGGATTTACTCGTAACACAAGAGCCTACTGGTCCTCCACCCACGGCAGGCCCCACACATTCACAATCTCGATACGTCGCTAACACCCGGCCACCTACGCCGTCTTGTCGGAGGCAGTCCAGTCGACATCCCCCACCGAGGCGTCACTGGAGTCGTCTGTTGCATTTGGCAGGGTCTAAGTCCAGTACATATTCCCCTGCCGGGACTTGCGCCCGTCTCTCCGCACTTCGGATTGCGGGCTATGGGACGGCTGTCCCTCCCCGAGTAGCCCCCCCTATTCGGACCCGGGGTTACTCTTTCGTCTTTCTTTTTCGTATGTTTTCGTCTTGTTATGACGGCGCCGGGAACGGCCCGCGCCGCCCCGTCTCGCTCGCCATCCAAATCTTGGCGTCCCTCTTGAGTCCTAGCCTTTGCTCTTTTTTTCGCCGTCTAGGTCTTCTCGGTAGGTTGACCCTTTGGGTCCTTCTCTCTTGTATTTTCTGTGTTGCTACAGGGTATTTGCTCGCGCCTTCTTTGCTGCCACACTTGGTGGAGCAGGAGGGGAGAGGGTGTCGTCCCTGTTGAGGGACGCCTCTTCTCTCGCGAGCCCCGGCGACAACGGTGCGGACGCCACTGACGTTGTACGTGACGTGACCACTCTGTGGCTCCTGTCACCCGGCGGCTGTTGTTGCAGGCCGGGGGAGTCGCTCGACAGTGCCCGACGGGCCGTGGTGCCGTCGTGTCCGGGTTCTTGCTATCTTGAGACAAGAATCCAACCCATCGCCGATGGCGAGTGGGGGTGCCGATCCCCCGCGCTTTGCCCCTCCTCATGATACGGGCACTGACGCTCGGCGTACTGCGGACGGGTCAGTCCCGGATGATACGACTCCCCCTCCTCCCCAAGATGCTTCGGGTCTCCCCGATCCAACCGCAGCGGCTACCGCCGCGGGGGGCTCGGGCGCTTCGCCCGGAAATGCTAGTCGTCGCGCGGAGCAATCGGCGGTCGCCGAGCTCACGACGCTTGTGCGTACGTTTTCTGCGTCCGTCCGAGAGCTACGCTCCGACGTGACAGCGTTGCGCGACCCAACTGGGACGTTTCCGATGTCGACTGCCAGTGGGCCCCGGCCCACTGACCCAACACCGGCAAACACTCCGGCACCGCATGACCGGCCCCGTTCGCGCAGGTCCGCTGCCTCAACGTCGCCGTTGGCATCTCGGAGTGCGGAGGCGCGATCGGATCCCGACTCCCGCTCCTCGCGGTCTGCCAATGACGACGAGCTACCAAGGGACCCCAGAAGCAGCAGCAGCAGCAGCGACAGCGACGGCCTCTTGCGCCGCTGCTCTCGCGCGCGCCGCCGCACCCGCACGCGGGTCCCCGGACGGACATTTTCGACGCCAATGGCGGTCATCCCCTGGCCGCTCCCCTTGACGTCCAAGCATGGGCCGTTCTCTTCGCTGCTCGACTATCGCCGCTACCTCGTCTGCAATGCGGATCCGACGTACGGCCGGTCGAAAGAAATCCAGTTCCGTAGGCGCCATCGCCTGCTGGACGGTCCGTTCCACGGAGTCTCGCTCTTCGATGGCTCGGACCCGTTGGCCGTCCTGGCTTTCCTCACTTGCTTCCGCACCGCCGCGGACGAAGTGAATGTCACCCTGGGCGAGGCCCCGTACCTTCCAGCCCACCGCATGGGCGGTGAGGCCAAGGACGACTTCGTCACGGAAACAAATGGACCACACGGCAGCACCGTCGGTACCAGATTCCCTCACACGATCAACTCTCTATTAACTCGCTATGCGCCCGAGGACGCCCTGCACACCGCCGAGATGGCCCTCCGTACCGCGGAGCAACGCCAAGACAAAGGCGCATGCGCTTTCTATCAGCAGTTGATGCGGCTAGGCCGACAGCTCATGGGTATGTACGACCCCGGGCAGCTGCGGTACTTTGTTCTGAAAATGCTCCACCACTCGGTACAGGCCCAAGCCGAGCTGGCCGACCGCACGTGCACCACCTTCGACGAACTCGTGGCGCTCTCTCAGAAGATAGGCGATGGGCTCCGCTCGGTCAAGGTCACCATCGGCAAAGCCGACCGGTACACGAAGACCAAGAGCGTCCTGCAGCTGGGCTCTGGGAGCGGAGCGACAGCCGAACCGGTCCTCTGGGCGTCTCCGCCAGCGACGATGTCAGAGGCCACGCCGCCACAGAGCCGGTATCCAACGGGTCGGCCTCCACCACAGCAGCCGTTCAAGGAATTTACCCCTACGCCGCCAGCGGCCCGGACACCGTCGGCCGGGACGGAAATCCCATGGGCTCCCCAGCCGGGTGGTCCGGTGGGACGGACCACCATGGACCCCGTAAGCCAGGTGCAGTGCCACCGCTTCCGCGGTTTCGGTCACTACGCCCGTGCATGTCCCTCGCCCGACCGGGCTATGGGGCCACGTGCGCCGCCTGCGGCCGTACCGGGACCCCCTGGGGCGGGTCCTCCTCCATTACGCCCAAGTCGTATGCATTACGCAGTGCCTGCCATTTCCGGGGACCCCTGGGGTGACCCGCTGGTGCCGGACGACACCGGCTCCCTCAGCGGAGGCGAGCCCGTCGGCGCCGCGCCCGGGGATCCGCAACCTGATCCAGGTCCGATGGTGGACCCGCCTGCCTCGCAAGGGCCGGGAAAATAACACGGGGCGTGCCGCTAGCAGCTCGGCCACCCCGTGCCGCCCCCAGCCCGCAGGGTCCGAAAATACGGGTACACCGTGTCTTGGCCCCGGTAACCCGGCAGTATACCATCCCCGCGGCCCTCGGCTTTGAAAAGGCACGGATGCGGCTGTTGACACCGACCCTGGACACAGGCTTAGGGCCCTCGATCATTCGGGTGGACGCTCTGCCCAAGGGTTGGGAGAGGCGGTTGCATCCACGCCCTCTTTTGCCGCACATTGTGGACAAAAATAAGAACCCTATCTCCGCCCGGGGAATGATCACCTTGCGCCTGCGCTCCGGTGGCTTCGCCACGGACGTCGACTTTGTCGTCGTCCAGCGCCTCGCTGTGCCCGTGCTGCTCGGCACCAGTTTCATCAGACGACACGTCGAGGCGCTGTACACGCGCCGTCAACGCGTCAGATGGTCCACCGATGCTTCGATGCCCATCTTGTCGTGCAAAGCATGCGGCAAGAGAGAACGCCGCCGATCCCCAAGGGATGCGAGGGAGCGTCTCGCGCAGCGGCGGGTGCTGGCCCCACGGTCCGGTACGGCCATGCTGGTCACTGCCGGCCTCGCTGGTCAGGTCCTGGTTGCGCTGTACAACTGCCTCAACACGCACCACCGCTGTCAAACGGCACGGGGCCTGGCCGTTGTCGTCCGGGGGCAACGCTTCAGCGTTGAAGTCGCTAACCTCAGCGACAAAGCGGTCTGCCTCCGGAAGGGAACTATCATCGGCACCGTCAGCCCGGCGACGATGTCAACTGCCTGCTCGTCACTGTCGCCGCGGCATCAACCTCCGAGACTGTCCCCACCTTTTGGGCATCGCCCCTCCTTTCGGAGTTCCCCGAAGACCCGCCGGCTGCCCGCTGGGCATTGGGACGCCCCGCCTTCGAGACACTCGATGCCGTCTGGGGCACGCATACGGTCGACCTGTTTACCACCGCCGCGGCCACTCATCTGCCCCGGTTCTTGCCCCTGTCCCCCGCGGACGCCGCGCGCGGCTGCGCCGTGACGTTTTCGGTCGCCTCGGACCTCGAAAAAGAGAGAGCCAACCCCCCCTTCTCTTTGCTGCCGCAGGTACTCGCCCACATCACCTCGTACCCATGCGACCTCACCCTTGTCGCCCCGCGCTGGCAGCACCAGTCCTGGTGGGCGCTCGCAACGCGCTACTGCTCCGCCCGGGTGCAACTCAACCTCCCCTATCCCACGTTCACGGTGGCAGGCCGCACCGCCTCCTCCCCGACGCCCATGTGGCGCGTGGTGATCTTCCGCTTTGAGAAGGCGCACACCGCCAGGGTCAGCACCGGCGCCACTGCGTAGCTGTCCCGCCTCCAAGGACCCGTGGGACGACTTCCCCCCCGACTCATCTTTGTCGTTGAAGACGAACGGCTCGTCAGCGAAAGCCACGCGGTCCGCCGCCAGCACTTCGTTAAGGATACGACCAATGTCGTCCTCCATGTGCGTCGCGCGGCGGAGTTCCTTGACGACCTTGAAGAGGCCGTCCTTCGCCTTCCTCATCATGCGGTAGCTGGACGTCCTTAGCGACTCATGCAGCCGGTCCACGCCATTGCGTAGCACCCCGCTGATGGCCAGCCCCACGGCGCCGGCCGGCGCGCCGCCTGCCGCGGCCAGGCGATTCACAGCCACCTCCGACAAGTGAGCCCGGAGCGCGCCGCCTTCCGGCTCGATTGAGCCCACGCGGTACCACTTGTGATGCGCCGCGTAGGGAGGTTCCACCTTCTGACACTCGGACGGCCTCGGGTGTTTCCCCCGCGTGCCCCCCCCGCTCCGCCGCGACCCGTTTGCCCCCGCCGTCGATCGTGCCGCTCCAGCGGCGCCGGCGAGCGACTGGCAGTGCGGCGCGTCTCCCGTTCGGGGCGCTGCCGCTCCGCCTTCCTCCCGCCCTGACGCCTCTGCGGACGCCTGCGGCTTCCGCCGGCGTGCCGACGCCATTGGCGGCTACCACGACCGCTGGATGCTCCCCGGGGATTCCCCCATCGCCGCCGGCCCGCTAGGCTGCGACGGAGCCTGTGGCAGCGTTTCCCGACGTGGCGTCGCCCCGCGACGATGGCGGGGCGTCCCGCGTCTCGGCGGCGGTGTCCGTGCTCGTCGCGGCGGGGGCGTTCGTGACCGCCGTCGCGGTGGACACAGCGATTGGCGAGGTGACGCCGGCAACCGACGCGGCCACGCTGCCCGACGCGGCGACGCCCGACCGGGCGTCCTCGTTTGCGATTTCGACGCCTCCGCCGGCGGAGACCAGGACGGCGACCGCCGGGTCTCGGTCCGGCCACGCCCCCCGGGCGACGAGCGCGACGGCGACGCAGCCCGCCACGACGGCGACTCCGAGCGTGCCGCATCCCTGCCCTCGGGGGCCTCATCGACGCCTCCGCCCCGGGTGTGCCCCGCCCCCACGTGCCCAGCCGCCCCCGGCGGTGTCCGCATCGCGGCGCTCTTCGACGTCGCGCGCTCGGCCCGACTGGGGAATTTGACGCCCCCGGCGTCCAACGCTATCCGAAACCCGTATGGGTTCGCCGCGTCGGCCTCCTCCGCCGGAAACGGACTTTTTTCGAGCGGGAAGCCCGCGGCCTCCGCCGTGTCACTTCATATCGGGAGCAGCACCGCCATGCCTTGGAGCAGCCGCTGCAGCCTGGCATGCTCGTCCGCACTCCCTTCCGCCATGTCATCCAATCGGAGGCGCTACAGACGATAAAGAAGGGCTGGGGAGATGCGGTGGACTCGCCCGCCGGCGAGGTCCGGCAGCAGCGTGATGGCGGTGAGCTGCACGTCCTCCACCACGTACTTGTACCGGAGGCAGCTGACGTCGTCCCCCATCATGCGTCGGTAATAGTATGACAGCACGGTGGGGTACGCCACGTGCAGCCCCCGCGGCAGCTCCAAGTCGCCCAGTGCCTTCGGCACGCGCCACCAACCTGCGCCGTTCAACCCCTTGGCATGGTGGCCGGCCGTCATCAGGTACGGGACGTCGTCGCCTTTGCGCGCCCGGATGTCCATCTCCTTCCGCGCTTGGTTCACCGACACGCGGTCTCCCTCCACTAGAAAGAGCGTCTGATCCCTCCCAACTCGATCCGGTTTCGGCCAGGAGCTGATGTCCGGGCGCTCGTACGACGGGACCGCCCGTGGCGCCGCCCCCGCGCCCACACTTCGGGCGTTTTTGTCAGCCGCCTCCCCGTAGTAGTACGCCGCCGCGTCCATCGCTCACGGTGCTGCGCATCGGCGGCCTGCACGTACTCGAGGTCCGCCGACGTCCGTAGATACGGAAGCGAAAACTCCGTCAGGTACTCCGCCGGCGGCGTCACCGCGACCGGAATGAGGCACATGAGGCGGCCCCAGCAGTGCGCCACCCACGGCACCCACTCGCGGAGAGCCCCCACGTTCTCTTCCACCCTCAAGAAGGTGTACGCCATACGGACGAATCACGACGGCAACGCCATCCCGAAACGCGCCACCTCGCGGCTGAAGCGGACCGCCAACTCTCTGTCGCACCACTGCGTGTGCATTTCGTATATGCCGCCGTGCCAGTATGCCATGCGTACGCCGGCCCGCATGCGCTTGACAGCCCGCTGGTTCCGCGGGTCGGGCCTCGGCACCTGCGCCTGCTCCGGCAATTCTTCTTGGTCCGCCAATATGCGTTCGGCGCATCGCCGCAGCCCCGCATTCGACGCGTCCCGTAAGGGAGGCGCGATGTTGGCCTTCGCCTCCGCTTCCCCGGCCGCCGCCATCCGCCCGAGTGGGCACCACGCCCACGCCGTTCGCGTCCGCGCTTGACGCCTCCGCTTTCCGCCGTCCGCGTCGTCGTCCGCGTCGCCGCCGGCCGCCGCAAGGCGGTGTGTCCGCACCTGATGAACGCAGCCGGCGCGAAGGCCGCAGCCAACTGTCCCAACATGGCGGGCAACGCCACCGACGCCGTTTTCAGGCGCCCTTTCGACGACACGGGCTCGCCGGCCGAGAAAAATGGCGGCTTGGCGACATCAACGGAGGTGGATAGCTCGTTCGACGACATTTCAGGCGCCCAACCCTCTCGCGTGGTCACATGCGACGGCATGGAAGTTGATAACGCCGCCACAGTCGTTGGTGGTGCAGTCGCCAGTAATGCCAACTGCTCTTTCTTGAGCGTCGCCGTTGGGAGCGGGGAAGCCGGTAGCGGTGCCTCCAGCGCGGCCATGCCATCGACCCCGACGGCTGCCTTGGTAGAGGTCATGCAGGCGGCGGACGTGAGCGATGTTGAGCATGGCTCAGCAATTCCATTTGTCTGTACTTACACGGCCGAGCATTGGGACTCAATTTTGGGTATTTACCAATCCACTGGTTGTATGTTTTGTACTTGTGTGTACTTGCTTTGTTGGTCTCGTAGTGGGCACTCTCTGCTGGGGTGAGCTCGAGGGGGGCACTTGTGTGGGGAGATGCATGCCCCGTTCTGGAAGGTGCGCCGCGGCCCGCGCGCACTTAGAACTGTGGCACGTGGGTGTGCTCCGAGAGCGGTCTTCCCGACGACACGTCGTGGGGCCGCCTGGGGTACATTAGGTGGCTGGACACGGCCCAGGACCTCTGCCATAGTAAAGTAACGCACCCACTTGACCACACCGACTTCACAGGTTATGGGCCCAGTTCGCGGTGGATTTAGTTCTGAGAGGTCGCGGGTTCGAGATTCGCCATGGCTGCGCCCCAGGAGGGGGACGGAGGAATTTGCAGGAGAGGCAATTCTGAGTCGTGGGTCAGACGAGCCTGGCCCTGAGGAGCTGGGGGGAGTGTTGAAGTGGTGATGCTCAGCTGCCCAGGCCAGTCACAGTGGTCATGTGGCGTAGTTGGATTTTGACCTCTCAGCAGGTTATGGGCCCATCATGCGCGGGTAGCTTCACAGATATCGCAGGTTCGAATTCCGCGGCTTGCTCCAGGATTTCGGGGCCGGGTTGGAAATTGCAGGTTGGCAATTTCGAGTCGATCGAGTAATGGTTCCTGGTCGCTGTGGAGTTGGGGGGAGTGTTGAATTGGATTCAGCAACTCCCCTGGACCAGTCACACCGGTCTTGTGGCGTAGTTGGTTTTTCGACCGCAACAAGCGACGCTGGGTCGGCCCCCCCTTCGACTCCGTGGGCACCCAAAATGGGAGGCTCTGTCGGAGAGTTTTGGACGCCCTGACCTAGCGATAATGAGCCGGGACCCCCGTATCTGTCGCTTCCGCTGATATGGTGGTCGACCCAATGCTTCTTCTCCTCTGTCTTTCAAACCCCTCTTTGCACGGCACCGCCTGCGTCTGATTCCGAGACGGCGTACATGGGTCAGCCGGATACGCGGGCGACGCAGGTCTTGGAGGCCGCTGTCCGCACTTCGACCGCCAACTGGTGCGCCTACATGATTGCGCTGAGTGCGCGCACCAAGGACACAGCCACGTGCCTCCAGCACCTCGTGACCAAGGTTGACGCGTCTTAAGACCTTTCTCAGCAGATGCTCGCTGCCGTGCGCAGATTTGGGTCCGCCGTCAAGGCGGCCATCTTGGAAGTCATTAAGAGGGGCGCTATTCCGGAGAGGTAGGATTCTGAAGCTGCGGAGCAGATCTCGGAGAGTTTCGTGGAGAATTTCAAGGTGAGTTGTATGCTTTACGCGCTCGGCACTGTTTACCCTACTTATCCCTTGTATCCTTTCCCAGTATTTTACTTCCCGTCCTCTCCCCGGTTTTGTCTGTGCTGCTACCTGTTCTGGCTCGTATTAAACATCTCGCAGGAGGCCTACCGCGGTATCCTTTGTAACGAGTTTGCGACTACAGTCCGGGCGAGCGCGGTCTTCTATATCTTAGACGACTACTGGGACACGGTCATTGACATCGCCGAGGTGTGCATGAAGTCGGGAAAGGCCGCGGCGATGGAGTGGCTTAACCAGTGTATCCGCCGCAACAGCCGCCGCAACGCCCCCATCGTTGTCAAATTCTGCGTCTCGATGCTCATCCTGCGTGTAGAGCGGCACCTGCACCAAGCCTGGATCGACCTCATCGTTAACAAGAACTTTGAGGCTGCACGTCATCAACCTGCAAGAGGATCCAGCCAAGCAGCTGCTGGAGGTCTCTGATTACTACCTGTCGGCCCGTGTGAGCAAGGCGTGCGTCGACGCGCTCGCAGCTCTCTTTGGTCCCGTGGGAGCCGCCAGCCGCATCACCGAACCGACGAGCCCCACCGACGGGCCTGTCATCCGGGCCAACCTTTGGCATTTTGTGCTCGTCACTACCATGATCCGCAACGTGGTAAAGCTCGCTGCCTGTACGTGAGTGTCGTCGGGTGACGGGGCGGTGGCGGACAGCGTTCTTCCCTGGTGCGTCGCCGAGGTGCTCCGCATGGACGGGAACTTTCCCCAGAGCGGATAGGTGCTCAAATGCTTGGAGATGACTGACGGTGCGGCCATGGAACGCAGCCTTCCCCAGTACAAGCGAGCGTGCAGTGACAGCTTGTGTGTGTTCGTGTCAGTACAGACATATTTTAGGACCCCGTTTCTTTCCCCGTCCCATAAACCGGCCGTCTCACAGCGCCGCTTCTGTCCGCCCAGCCCCATTAGGCCAGCCCCGGACCCGTAGCGACGCGAGGCCGCCCGGGGGCTCTTCCAGAAAACAGCCAGCCGACCATCGACCGCCAGCCGGCTCCCACGCCCGTGCTCTGGGTCTCGTGATGGCCTCGGATAAGATTCGATCTCTCTGAATGTTCCGGTTCGGGTGCCATCAGAGCCCCATCGAACAGATGTACATCACTCACGCGCATCGCAACCGCAACGTTATCGGCTCTTGATGAGAATTGAATCCGGATCAATATCCGCATCGGATTTCTTCATATGACGGGGGTGGCCCGGAAGAGGACGATCGTCGCCACCCTCACAGTTGCCGCGGTCGCCACCGCCACCGCAGACGTGGCAGCTGTGGGCGCCCTAACTGCCACCGGGGCGGCGGCCGTGCCGACGGCGGCGCGCACATTGGATGGCGGCTTTTCCGAGTAGATCAAAAGTGCCAAAGGTTTTACTAGCACTCCGACGCGGCGTGCGACACCGAGTGGGTCGACCGTGTAGTGGATCCTGCCCTCAAAGCCAACGGGGTATAACCCCGTCAGAAAACCTAGCACAGGATGCGGATCGCTACGCCAGAGTCACAACGCGAACGCCGGGATCACTGGGCGCGAAGCGCACAAAAACGACGGAAGCAACGCAAACGCAACGATGATTCATTCGAACACGCACGATGACCCCAAAGCATACTCTCATATACCCTCAGAAACAAGACGCAGGACGTGCACAATCCCGACCCCCTGGCGCTACCATGGGGGGACCGGTACCCAACGGGCCACGGTCTCAGGCCCGGCCTCTAGTGGCCCCTGCCCAGCATCCCTGACAGCCCTTCCACTGGAAGGGGACCCCGCCCGTCTCGGGCGGAAGCAGGAAAGTCGCTAAGACTTCCTAGATTTCAGGATTTACCCAAAACCAATACCTTGGGACTTATCCCAAGATTTTTCAATTTTCCCGGATAGAATTCCGGTGGGATTTTATCCCTGGTCGAGATCATATCTCGGTCCGGCTTACGCTCGGATTGCGGAAGCTTCCACAAGCTTCCCGGTCCCCCCAGAGGGCCCGGATTCGGGATGACGCGTGTCTCCCTTGCGTGTGCCAGACCCCCCCCAGGGGGGCCCGATCGGGTGTTCCCCGCCTCACGCCCCTCTAGAGGGGTCGTTTCATGTGTGGCCCTGGGGCTCCCTGGACACCCCCCTAAGGGGGTTGTCCCACGCTACCCCCCTAGGGGGGTGTTGCGTGACTGCTCACGACCCGTCCCCGGCTCATGCCGCGGGGTCGTGTCGCCCCTGACAGGGGGTTTCCCCCACAGACCGCACGAGGGTGGCGGACCGCCCCGCGGCGGCCGCTGCGAACGACGCGCTGCCCGTGGCGACCTGCGGCGGCGGCTATGGTTGCGGCTATGGCGGAAAGTACGCGTACAACAAGCGGGGCAAGGAGGACTCAGGCATGGAAATGTCGGGCAAGCGCCGCCACGGGCCGTGGTGGGGGGGGCACCATGGGGGCAAGGGCGGGTCGGACGGTGCCCGCTACTTTTTGAAGGAGAGTCGGAAGAGAAATCTCAATATTGAGCGGGAAATCACACCCGACACAGCTGGCCGGTGTCAACCAACGAGATAGATTTATGACTGGAATGGCCAGTCCTGTGATACAATCTCGTCTCACCCTATTCACTGTCATCACTGCTACTGAAATTGTTGCCCACGACACTGCGGTTCCCTGAACCGCTCTCAGGCGTCCCAGCGCACAGGTTGAAGTGCTGTTCCGGTGCCGCTCCCGCCGCCAGCTGCTTAGAGAAATGGGGGCACACCAAGAAAGCACCAGAGGCCCCACCCACGATTTACCCCCTCGGTGGACCTTGTCGCAGCAAAAGCGGCACCTTTGAAGCTCACGCGACGCCATTTTCTTGAAAAACTCCCGCTCTTGGTTCGCCTTGCACTGTTCTCGCGCGACGCGGCGCACGACCTGGTCCTCCTTCACCTTGGCGGCCGCCTCCTGCACATTGTGTTGTTGATCCAGACGTAGGAAGGGGGAGTAAACGACGCCGCGTTTTACGGCCGCCCGGCCGCTCGAAGACCCAGCTCGGGGCTCACTTAGATGCCCCTGAGCAGCCATGATGACCTCCGAGGCTTCGTGACGGGCAGTTTAGACTGCGTCTTGCCGATGTCGGCGAGGTCAAGGAGGCGCGGACGTTTGCCTTCATCAGCTCCTCGTCGAATGGCCATAAGCTCGAAAGCCAAAAGGACCGCGAATGATTGATCCAGTGAACGCCCTGCGCTCCGAAGCATAGGCCGCCAGCATCAAAGAGTCTCGCGTTTTGGTGTTGGTGAGCATTCCGCCCATGACGGCCTTCTAGTCTCTCCGCACCTTTTCGGCTGGCATTGTTCCAAAGAGCGCCTCACCGAGCGGCAGAGTGATATGGGACGTGTGTTCTTGGAGAGGAAGAAAAGGAGTCCCGAGACCCAGGGCGTACCCGAAGATATCCACCCGGCGGTGTGTGGCCAGCTGGTCCCCGAATGTCAGCGCATGGATGCCGGTGTAGCGGGCTTGAAACACTTCGGCAACCTTGGCCGGCACCTCCATGAAGATGCCCGCGTCCAGGAAGCCCGTATCGTGTCAGCAGTAGGACGTCCGCCACGTCCCAAGGATGATGCTAGGCGCCAGATCCACGATTAATTTAACCGCCGCCTCGTCCCCTGCCCCGAAGCGCCCGTTCAGGACTTACGCGCTCAACAGCACCGATCAGTCGGCGTCGACGAAAGAAAGCAGCGACGCCGCGCCGTAGTTCCTCGAGGACCTCACGCTGGCCACTTCTTTGTAAGCCGCCTCCACGCGGTGGAGCTTCATCTTGTCCCCCATCTGCACCAACAGCGTCTCACTTTAGTTGAAGTCAGCATATTTTGGGAAATGGGAGTAGGTGAGGAAGTCCCAAGCTCCATTATGATGTAGACCACGCCGTCAAATACCTCCCGCTCCGCCAGATTGTCGGCGAGCGCATTGCAGGCCCGCGTTTTCAGCTGCGTGAGGTACAGGCCGATAATGCTAGACCCACGTACGGGACACCTTGACGCCCCACTTCCGCAGCCATAGCTGCCTCATCTGCTCCACTGTGACATCCAGATTGTTCACACTGAAGACCTGGGTCACCGAGACCAAAACGGCCTCCTGCTCCGTGGTGAGCTTCATACGGCTGCGGCCATGGCGGCATCCACGTCTCTAGCGGTGGTAGGCGACACGCACCGAAGACAAGGTACTCCCCGTTTGAGACGCCCCGTACAACAGCGCGACCTTGAGCGTGGGGAATGTGTGCGTGACATCCTCTAGGAGCGCCAGGGCGGCGGCGAGGTCCTCGTGGGGGGGCATGGTGGCCGAAGGGGTGCGTGATGGCACCAAAACTCCGGTGGGTTGGTGACGCTGGATGCCCGTCTATCTGAGCAGTGGGATTGCCCAGTGTTTGATCGCCTGCCTACAAGCAGGCGAAGCTTCAGATGGTGGGAGTCTCGGATGTGATTTCTCGGTCAATCTGGTGATTTCTCTTCCGGCTCAAGGAGCTCGACGGCTTCTCCATGTTCAGCCTGCGCTGAAACCAGGGCTACAAGATTACTTGCTTACTACTGCCGAGTGCGCAAGTGCATCAACGCACAGACATGCTTCTTCTAAGCGGCGCCGCGGGCAAGACGGTTCGTCGTAGGGGGAGACACACGGACCGGTGGGTGTGCAAGTCCGGTGGTGCCGTGCCCGTCGTGGTCTGCGGGGAACGGCGTGGCGCTTAAACAGCATGGTACGGCTCGACTTCAGCTCCAGCGGAACTAACAAGGACGCGGCCGCGCTTTTTGTCGAAGCATCCACTCACCCAGCCGCCTTCACGGAGTGGCTGCCGCGGATACGGCGGCCATGAACGGCACACGCACCTGCGCACGCAGTCATCCCCCTTCGCAGTTTTGCAGAAACCGGGGATGCCAACAACGGGCAGATTCGTCGGATTTGGACCGCCAGATATTGCGGACACCCCTCTGTCAGTTCCAGAAGGACGTGCTTTGGATCGTTTTGGCCTCAAGCTCCAACAAACACAATTTCCTTTCCTTTTACGCGCTATGGACTATTATGGAAGTGTCAGCGTCCCTGTGCTCCTTCTTCATGTATGTTTTCAGAATGTGGCACCGTCCATGAAGTTGTCTTTGTAGGAGTTTGAGGCCAGAAAGATCAGAAACACGTCTTCCTGGCACTGTAGAAGCGGTGTCCGCAACATCTTGAGGTCAAAGTCCGACTAATCCGCCCGTTGCTTGCAACCCTGATTGAAGCATCACTGCGCTTGCGACCCAGGAACTGTCCTCACGATAATAGCGTCGTTGATTTCGCGCCTCACACGAGTTCCTTCCTTTTTGGCACGTCTGGGAGGGGACGCCTCCCCGTGTAGGGCCCGTTTCAAGTGAGGGAACCACAGAATTTGTTGAACTGCAGCAGTAAATCGAAGGCATGCGCATAACATTGAAGGCATATGCAGCAATAGGATGCGATCGTTTCCTGTGCTGCCTTGAGGTTATGTTCCGTCAGCTTCAATCTGGCACTTTAATTGAAGTGTGCGTTTCTTGCATAACGACAGGTGCCACTCAGACATTATCATGTCTCTTGCCTCCATCTTCGGGCATTGCTGTGATCACGCTGCCCCACGGATCTCAGGTGCGGCCCATTCCGCCACCCCCCCCCCCTCTGCAGCTAGACGAAATGCTCTTTTCCCACGGTAACAGACGCTCAGTTATCTCCCCCGCTCGCTCCTTTTCGCTGTTGCTTTTGTCACCCATTCTCTTTTTGCGTCGACGGTCACACACTGTCGTGACCGTTCCCCCTACCGCTGCCTCTGTTGTGACCGCAATTGCCACTGGGGCGGCGATGCATGCTGTGGGGGCGGCAGCGGCGGTAGGGGGAGGAAGTGGCTGATCGGGGAGGCGGTGGCGGCGGCTAAGATCGCAGCATCCCGAACTGCTGCCTGTCTCTCTGCAACAATCTGCCTGTCTGCTGGACAATTTTCCTTCAGAGTTAACATCAGCACATCATAAAATTTTGACAGAGTCTAGCAGTCTGTTTCAGAAGAATCCTAGGGTGCCCACCGCACTCCGTGGTGCGGGAGCTAACCCAGAACCGCCACAACGCGCAAACAACGTACCTACGAGTGTGGGACAGCTCCACTTAGGTCTACACCACCCCAGACATAGTAGAGACCGCCTTGAGAGCATAGGGACCGTGCGTGTGCCGCGGATACACAGAAATGCCACCGCCATGCTGTGGCGCCGGCTGGAAATAGGCGGCCACGACAGGGTCCTACAGTCCAGTAAACGGCATGTGAACGCCCCTTATACATACAGAGGTACACAACCTGTCAGGGACCCGCGGGACGCACCTCAAACGAAGAGACGACGATGTGTCCCCCCCCCATATGCCCCCCTGTCGCACTGCTAAGCCCCCTGTCGCACTGCTACTGCTTTCATGGACGTAGTGGTTGTCTGCACGCCAAAAGAATGTACTAACTGGGTGCTTCCTGGAATCTTCTGCTTCCGTCCCGGATATGGTTGTCCTAGGCTGCGTTTCCTGGGATTCTGCTCCCTTTTCTTTTGTGCTGGTCTCGGCCATTGTCTTCTCCTGTAGGTATGGTCAGGGGGCAGGCGGGGAAGGCGCAGGAGGAAGGGGATGGAGGGAGGGTGGGCGGCGGGCGGTCGGTGGCAGCCCCGGGCAGCGCCCCCAAAAGAGCAATAGGGAGCCCGTGGGAGGGCGGGTCGGGGGGGGTGGGGGGGGTGGGCAGCCCCAGAGAGCTCCCCAGGAAGCCAGTGGGAAGGGGGGTAAGCGCACCCCCAGGAAGCGCCAGGATGGGCAATAAAAAACACCTCTTTTCCTGCAACGCACTCAATTAGGGCAGCGTGACGTGGACGGCAGTTTACAGCCGGGAGAAAGCTTCTCGGTGCACTACGTAACGTTTTGTTGGCCAATAAGGTATACTTTTCGAATCTAAGACGCAGTTCTTGTCTATACTGCGAGAGTGCCGGGGTGCGCCGAGCTCAAAAATTCGAATATTGTTTCTACACTATATTGAAATATTTGCAGTGTGGAGGGTGGTTGAATATGATCTAGTACATGCCATTTCACCCTGTACTGGAGGCGTTCGGACGCAATTTGCGGGTCTTGGAGCCAGTACAGAAGATCAGCATGTGCACAACTTCCCCGACGATCTAGCCAGTCTGGCTCAAATGTCGACCATTTCTGAGGCCCGTTCGCGCTACAGATTGGCCCCGCTGGCGCTCGTCGTACGATGTGAGATCCCTTGCGACGTTTGTTCTTTCTATGCAGTGTCTACATCTGAGCATACAATCCGAGTCGTGGGGGGAGAAAATTGTAATAAGAACCGGGTTTCCGGTCACGATGATGTCGACCATCTTATTAATTGCCTCGCGATCGGGCATTTCGCTGGCTGTGGCGGCACTCGACTGCGTGATCCCATGTAATGTCCGATCGCTGCAAGACGTGTGTGTTCCTTCCCCCCCGACGCAAAAAAAATCGGCCTAGTCCCC
>Ga0209093_1000633_pt1 | contig 19366 bp, 23 predicted proteins | sample SidtaG_4_FD_187450 | JGI IMG/M metagenome (GOLD analysis project Ga0209093, IMG submission 187450) | Marine algal microbial communities from Sidmouth, United Kingdom - Sidmouth_Male1 metaG (SPAdes) (version 2) | ecosystem: Host-associated > Algae > Red algae > Unclassified | place: Sidmouth... | reverse complement strand
GGGGGGGGCGGGAGGGATGCATCAGGCAGTGTTCGGCGTGTTGGCCGGTCGCAGACGAGCCGCCCGTTGGAAATGGCACGTCCATCACCAGCGCACACCCACGCGAGCGGCGCACAAGATGCAATCTCGTCCTCCACAGCATGGCCTGACAACAGGTCTCACATGCAGTTGGTCGACCCGCCCATAGCGGCCCGTGATTGGAGCGAATGTGGCTTTCTGACAAACGCACGTCACCCCCCTGGAGTGCAGGAATACAGGACACAGCGCCTCACGGGGTCGTATGGGGCGATGACGGCGGTGCTGACGTGGCGACCATGTTGCCAAGTTAGGCGGTCCGCCCATCGCAGCGAGTAGTTTGAGCCACACCACTTTGGATTGCTGTGTCGGTGGCGTTCTGGCGAGAGTGTGCTTCGAGGGATTTGTCGCTTGTCTCTTTATGAGCGACGCGACACACCACGGCAGGAATTTGCCTACTCAGCTGTGGTTATCCGTCAAAAAATAAAGTCGAGGAGTCATGTTTGACCCACAGGCCGACGGTTCAGATACGCTCGTCCAGCAATTACGCTGTCGTATATTTCTCAAGCGTACATACGCTTGACGCGTACGCTCACTGCCAGAAAACCTGTCCATTCGCTTCGCTGGAAGTCCAGAGCTTGATGTGCACATTCGCTGCCCAAGAGCCTACACGAAAATTGATACGTCAATCCAAAAGTGCTACGCTTAGAAACCCCTACTGGAAACGCACTTTGGCAAGCGTTCCGCGGTGCCATTTCAACCGTGCCATTCTTCTCTGCCAATAGGAAGCCAGTACGGGCGCGAATGCAGCGCGTTGCTGGGCCCGATTGGGGCTCGGTTCTTTTGTGACGTTGCCTCTGTGGCCCCTTCCGGGCGACCCACCATTTGTGACGGGTCCAATCCAATATATGGTCACATATGGATGGCTGTCAATCGTTCCTCGTCGCCTGGTTGCTTGGCGTTGATTCGCTGGGTCAATAATATCTCCACTCGCTCACCGATTCCCCGCCGTCAAATTTGTAAAACCTATTGCTCCATGGCGGGAGGAGCGCGCCACTTTTGGTCCGCCGAGCTCGGCCGTCTGGTCGTGTCGCCTCGCAGCCAGGGTCTCGCGCGAGCGCGCGCTTTCGGGTTCGCTAACGGCCTGCCGTTCACACCATCCAACGCGGGCGTCGAACGCCACCGTGACTCAGCCATGGAGCACGCGTCCAGCCCATCACCGTCGGACCTGCCCGGTGCACGCATGCGCGGGGACGGGGGAGACCCGGTGACGTGGACCTCCCAGCTGTGATGACACGGTCTCGGACATCACCCCCGGTTTGCCCCCATCCTGCCCCATTCTTGCGCTCTCGTGCTTTCGTTGCCGCTCCTCCGCCCCCCCCTCTGCACCCGCGACCCCCGACTCGAGCCGTCAACACCAGCACCTCCACTCCCCGACGTCGACCCGGCGCACGTGCGTGGAGAGTGGTGCCTCTCCTCACCTCCCTCTACCCCGGCCCCATCGTCGGTCTCCACCGCGCTGTCGCCATTTTCGGCCATCATGGCGAAACAGACGATCGGCCAACTCGCGGAGAGCATGGCGGTCAAGCTCAACCGCCGCGCCGGTAGGGAGCGGCCCCCGACGCCCGCCGCCATTCGTCTCATCGCGCAGTTCTTGGAGCTCGTGCAAACCCTGACTGGCGACTACCCCACGATGAACTTCCACGTCCACGAGTCGGGCTTCGACAAGAAAGGCCATATTATCTGGACGCCGGTGTTTGAAGACAAGGCCGTTCTGGACAGCTCCGCCGGTGGGGTGCTCGGCATGGTCTACCGGTACGTCGAGGCGGCTGGCGCCATGTCCGCCGGCGCGGCGACACGCGTCCCCTCCTCACGCGCCACGCGGCGCGCGAGCATGGGATCGGGACGGGCGGGTGCCTGTTCCTTGAGTGGGGCGGACGACGCCGGCCAGTCGCGAGCACGGGCTAAAGTACTACCTCTAGCGCCTGATGTGGGCTCGGCTCCATCCGCGGGCGAGAAGGATGCGGCCAACAAGATTAACGACAACAGCGAGGATGACCCCGAGGCCAAGGCCGCCGCTGCGGCCGCGGCCATCGTCGACGCTGCCATCGCTGAGGAAGATGACGGGGGAGAGGAAGACGACGAGACGGCTGAGGTTACTATCCGTGCCGCCGTTGGCAGTCTCGGAGCCCGTGTTCTCGGCGGAGCGCGGGTGTCCTCACCTGCCGCCACCGGAACGGGTGACGCCAGCGGCTCCCCCGCTGCTACAGCCCCCGAAGCGGTCACCGCCATCACGGGAACCGAGGCTGTGAGCGGCACTAACGGGAGAGGCGCCCACACCGGCGACAAGAAGACCTTATTTGCGGCACGGTCGGCGACAATTGAAGACGGAGCTGCGTTGACCTCCGGTAGCGGCGCCGGCCCCCTCAATTGGAGGAACAACCCGGAGAAGGCGCCAATCCTCGAGCGCCCACCCGCCGCGATAGCCGCGTCGGCCGCGACTGTCAAGCTCGTCTATCGGTTGCTGTCCATTGGCAACGTAAGCACTCATATACGCACGCTGATGTCGTTGCTAGGGAATGCCATCGCCGACACTATCGGCATGGGCGTCGTCGGCGCCAAGACTCGACTAGAGTGGTGGCCACGCCAGGATGCCAAGGAGGTCTGGCCGCTCCATGTCGAGCTGTCGTACGATCTCCGAATGAAGATCGACAAGCGGACCCGCAAGGACGCGTTTTCCCGGCCGATCAAGGTGGCGCGGCCAACTTTCTTCTGTCCGCGCAATCATGTCTCGACCGACATCCGACTCGCGCACCTCATCCTCATGCTGCAGATGGAGGAGGCGGCCCGTCTGGCATTTGACAGCTTTGTGAAGATGCATTCTACAAAGGAGCTCGGCATGAGGAGAACCCCGCAGCAGCCACCCACTTTGGGGTCGTTGGCGACGCTGCGGGCCGCACCAAGGGCGACTCCCTCCGCGGCTCAGCACGCCGCCCTACAAGTCGTCCCTCTGCCGCCCGGTTCTACCTTTTCTAACACACCCGTACGACCACCCAACCACGTCTTTAAGGGGTCCAACCCGCCAACGCACCACACGCGTATCCCCTCGCCCTCACTACTCGCGCCTCTACCGCCCCGGTCTCCCGCGCCGTCTCGTGCCGGTCTCTACAAGGAGCCTCCTCGCAAGGCAAGAACGGCTGCACCTGCGGCATCAGGTACAGCAGCGGAAACGACGGCAGGTACACCATCAACTCCAGCAGCGTCACCAAAGGCGAAGGCCAAGTGACGGCCGAAGGCTGTCGCGCCTTCTCCACGATCCAAGTCATCAACCCGCAAGCGGCCGGCGAAGGTAACACAACGAAAGAAAACAACACCACCTGCCACAGCTGCGGCTCGACCGCCCGTGCCACCACCACCAGCATCGGCGGCGCCACCGCCCCCGCCGCCGGCATCGGCGGAGCCACCGCCCCCGTTCCAGGCATCGGCGGCGCCACCACCCCCGCCGCCCGTGTGGGCGGCGCCACCACCCTTTCCGCCTGCATCGGCGGCGTCACTGCCCCCGCCGCCGGCAATGGTGGTGTCACCACGCCCACTGCCGGCAGCGGCAGCGCTACTGCCACCACCACGAGCATCGGCGGCGCCACCGCCCCCGTGGCCGGCATCGGCGGAGCCACCGCCCCCGTCCCAGGCATTGGCGCCGCCACCGCCCCCGCCGCCCGAGTTGGCGGCGCCACCACCCTTGCAGCCGGCAGCAGGAGCGCCACTGCCCGCACCCCCGGAAATGGCGGTGCCACCGCCGCCGTTGCGGGCGGCAGCTGCGCTGCTGCCCCCGCCGCTGCGGGCGTCGGACGCGCTACCACCCCCGCCGTCGGCATCGTCGCCGCCATCGCCCCCGCCGCCCGTGTTGGCGGCGCCGTCACCTTTGCCGCCTGCTTCGGCGATGCCACCGCCCGCACCACCCACGGCGGCGGCGGATGCGGCAGGGATGGCGGCAGCCGACACCGTGGAGACGCCGCAGCATGACATCGGACTGCCCCGCCGATCAGGCCATGCGCACTCGGTCGCTGCGGATGAACCCGTTCGAGAAAAGACGTGCGCAAGCGGCGGCCGCGGGGAAATCCGAGACATAGCCCCAGTCTGATGCGGCTTCACGCTCCCCGTCGCTGGCCGCCCGGCTGCGATCCGTCTCACAGGGCAGCACGCCGCCTTCCTCGGCCGACGATGCGGGCGCGGTGATGCCACCGGCTTCTGTCGAAGTGTCGAAGCTGGCCACCAACCAGATCCCTCACACGCCCCCAGCTGACACGCCGCCACTCGCAGACCTTTTGCCGGGACCGGTCACTCCGGCCGACTCGTCCGCGGCAACGACGTCGACAAGGAGGAGCCCGCGGAGCGGGCGGAGCGTGTGATTTTTTCGTCACTCCACAACCGGCGAGCCGGTCAAGGAGGATATTGAGGCGTCCCCGGCGTCTGCGGCGCCATCTGCGGATGACTTCTCTCCTGTTCGTGCGCGGAAGCGGGCCCGGTCGCACCGACGCGAGGCAGCCGTCGAGGCAGGTGCGCCCGCCGTCGAGGCGGGTGCGCCTGCCGTCATGATCGACGCACCGCCTGCGTCCAAGCGTCCGCGCCGCTCCAGCGCACGTTTGTCGTGGCGCGCCAACGACGAGGCCGCCGAAGTGGTCGAGGAGCCACAGTCGTCCGTCGCGGCGCTGCCCGAAAATGTCTCATGTCAGCAGCCAAGAGCGCGTCGGTGGCGGGGGCGGCCACGAGCGCGTCGACGGCGGAGGCGGCCACCAGCCCGTGGACGGCGGGAGGGATCACCAGCACGTCGGCTGCTGAGGCATCCGCCGACCCATTAGTGTCGGGTGCGCTCAAGGGCTCGCCTGTGCTGAGCATTGATGACATCGACTACAATGAACGGTACGAAGCCATACGCAACTCGGCGCAAGACTTCGGCGATGTGTGGTCGCTGCGTATTCGGTAGCGTTGCGGGGGGTGGGAGGGGCGGGGGCCGGCGAGTGTTGTGGCATTCGCGACGGCGGCGGGTTGACCAGTGCTGGGGTGGCTGGGTTGGCGGCGGTCACGGATCGTGTGGGTGGTGGCGGTAGTGCAGTCAACGGAGGACTGGGAGACGGCCTGTGACGAGGGTTAGTGGCCATGCAACTGTCAGGACGGGTGGGATGAGCGTATTTATTATCGCGGTGCGTGAGTGCTGATAACGGTAGAGAGTGGGTGGAACGACACCGCCGGTGTGGTCGCTAGACGGTGGGTCGGTATGCAGTGCGGCGAGGCGCCCTGGGTGTGGGAGGAGGCCGCGCTGAGGGCAGCTGCGGTCGCCACGCTGGAGTGTGACTGTGTGATTCTTTGTCCGGGGGTACGGGGAGGGGCATAACGGCGGTCGGGAAGGAGAGTGCTGCAAAACCTCCCGGTACGTCTGTCACTGCAGTGGCTAGACTCGTGGCGCCGCTATCGCTTACAACAAACTCTCCGCTGCGAAAACAAGGCTCTTGACGTGGCAGAGGTCAGGAATCGGGGGCGCCCAGCGCAGTACTGCTGGAGCTATGTCGACCTGGTTGCGAAGGGGACAGAAGAGGGCCTATTGCAGGTTCTTTCCAAAAAAGATAGAGCGCCTCGGTAAGCTCTGGAAAAAGAAGACGGCCGTCTCCACGCGTCTGGAAGAATGTACCCAGCTAAAAGCACCAGCGACGTCGCTGTCCCAGGCGGCCGCCGGCCCCACAATTCCCGCCTCTACCGCGCTAGGCCGCGCGGCTGCCGCCACCCGCGGCCAAGCCGCCGCTACCGGCCTATCCACCGCGGCCGCCCCGCCGGCCCCGCGCTTGCCGCGGATGCGGCCGCCAGCCGCGCTCGTGTCGCCGCCGCCGCCGAAAGCCAAGAACTCTCGCGAGCGGCTGCCGCCACCCGAGGCCGAGCCGCCACGACCGGCCGGCTCAGCACGGCTGCCGTCGCCCGCCTCGCGATTCCCCCCCTCATCGCTTTGGAGGATCCTCTGCGGCCAACAACCCTCGTTGAACGCAAACGTCCGTTCAAGTTCCTGCTGGCGGTTCACTGCAGAAGAGATGGCCCACAGAGGTCCGTCGGAAAAACTGGTGTCGCTCGCCTGACCGGTGGCTCCAGAAAAACCTCTCCAGGGCCTCTCGCTGCTGCGCAGAGGCGCAGACAAGTGCGACCTCCGATGTCGTCGGAGAGACTACGATGAGGTCCCCAGAGATTCGGCGGAATCTTTGAGAACGGAAATCGGACCACGGGCAGTGCACTCGCTACATCATCCCGAGTGGCGCCCCCTCATTTGTTCACACATTGGCCACACCGCCGACCGGCGGCGCCACGTCGCCCAGTAGGTTTTGAGGGGCAGAATCGCGACCGCTGCGAGGCGAGGGAAGGACAGTATCTCGTCCGGGGTCAGCTGAGGCGAGGCTGGGGGCACTAAATGGGGATACTTTCATTGCGGATGGTCGGGGTGGAGGGGGGGGGACGATCGCGGTGCTCCTAGGGCACAAAGGACAGCGAGGCGGACGCGTCCGTCAACAGTCACCACACGCTTCATTCTGGGTCATTGGCCACCCTCGTGTGAATATATTCAGATGTTGCTGTTACAACGGGGGCGGGCGGCATGGATCCGTGGGCTCAGGAAAGAGGCTCCTGAAATTTCTTCAGACACGCGATGATTGGTGATCTTGAGCAGGGGCTTAGGAATCAGGCATTTTCTGCTGCATTAGGATATATTCCACCTGCCCTTTCATGCACTCTGAATTGAGTATTTCACAAAGTCATCTATCCGAATTCGGATTTTGCTGGGCCGGGCAGAGTAAGGATCAATATTATAATCAGATACTCATTTAGTGCGATTTCGGATCTAGTTCGGACGGACAGATTGAATATATTCCCTTGGATAATGGATCTGGACGCATGGTAAAATTATCGAAAGGAGACAACTCACCAGGTACAGTCTAACGTGTTCTGGAACTAGACTCTTCTATTGCTGACCTACAAAAATTGGCGGTTGCAGAGTGGTTGCAATCATTCAACAGCGTACGTGGACCAATGGAAAGGCTAGGAAACATCTAAGTTCCTCACAGCGTCTCCCCATGCAGCTCTGCGCACTGGAAACGCACATCAGGATCTCAAGAAGTCTGAAGAAATGTTTTGATCTCATGAGAAATCACAGGTCTGGCCCAGAACCCTCTCCATGCCCTCTTCACGCCCAAGCCAGCGGCCCGAAAATCTCTGGAAATCTCATTGTGCGTTGCAATGGCTCTGCGTGACTCCTGCAAGGCACGGTGATTGGCTTGGAGGATTACTGGCGGCAACTCTCAGCCAATAGTTCGATCGTGGCTTGTGGAACAGCCAATCCAAATTCATTTCTACGCCCTGTCGTCGGCTGTGCCTCCCTTCTCTCTGCAACCGCCATTTTTTGGAGGTTGGCAATATTCACAAGCATTATTTGCGATGAATCGCCGTCAAGTACCATCTGGTGTTGGAATTGATTTCGATGATGCAGCCGGCCTCGTCAGTAGGGAACGTTGGAACTCTCGTGTGCTCACGAGGGGGCGCCCGTTCGGGTTCGCGCGCGGGCAGTTGACAACAAGGCAAACCGGGTCCGACGCGGGACAGAACCGTTCGGACATTTTCCGGCAAGATCGCCGCTTGGCACTGCCTGATGTTGGCAGCTCAACCAGGTGGGGAGGCATCCCCACGCGCCAGTAATGCGGCGCAAAATCTGTGAGCCGGATCAAGCAAGGTCGTAAATCGATACAGATTATATTATATCCTGCCTTTGGAGAGTCATTAGGGCTCAGTATATCCGGCGGTAGATGAACAGAGTACGATATGGATACGCGGCTGCAGCATCGATTATGGATTATTACGAGTATAATGTGCGGATATGTCTGGCTCTACTTTATCCACCTCAGGCCCTGATCTTGAGTGGCCTTTGGCCGGGCTCGTATCCATACAGAACCAAGCACGATTCCTGAATGCATCGCTGTATGGCAGCCAAACAACTGACCTGCACGGGTGCCTCTCGGAGCTGGGAAAATAGAGAGGTTGACAGTCGCTGGACAACCGAAGCCATTGACACTGTGACAGCCAGCCATCCACGTAATGCGCCTTTCGGGTGCCCCCCTAGCACTGTGCACGATGAAACTCCTGGTCTATTGACCCTTCCTTGACTCCGCCTCGACAGCCGAAGCGGCTGTCGCTGTAGCCGCCTCTGATGCCCGCGATTCGCCGTTCAGGAGGCCCCTGGCAATCTTCCCGATCGCGTGCCTGGCAGGAAATCGACCCCTCGCTGTCGGCGCCGCTGGGCACCGGCCGGAGCCTGAAGGATCTCTCTCCTGGGGGTCGCAGTGGCTCCTGAAAGGTGCATCCTGCGCCGCCCCGCATCGTTCTCTGGTGACGGTGCAGAACACATTTGTCCCGCTCCCGCCGTCACCACCACCGCCACCGAGCAGGCAATCGCAACCGACGGGCGCTGGGATAGTAGAGTCTCAGCCGTGTGGAGACGGGTCTTCGAGACGAATACTCGTCGACGTCTCTTCCATGGGCCGTATGAGTGCACGCAGACCTGCTGGAAACGATGATAGAATTGTGGCCATGACACTGCGTTCGAGTTGTTCAGTACGGAGATGAGAAATGAACAACCTGCATAGACACCGCGTGCGGGTCTCCACTCCAGGCAATTGTCGAGAAGAAAGAGAACACGTGTTGTCGTCGCTCGTCGGGGGCTAGTCCCCGAAGGACACGCATACTTACCCCTCTGGTGGCTCGGCCTCCATCCGTGGCCCCACCCCCCACCCGGCTAACTTCCACCCACAGCACGCGGTCGCCCGAACCCAGAATGCGGGGTGTGCCGTCAGACCTACCCAGTCTCCCGCCGTAGCTGCACCCCGTAAGCGGCTACTCGCACGCCGCCAGCTCGACAGGAACGCGCTCCTGCTTGCCAGCAGGATGCCTCCGGCTTGCTCCCCTTCCCGCGCCGTCGAGGTCGGTATGGATGCAGCCGCCACTTGCTGCCCGCCAGTCAGTGCCAGCACCCGCCCGTCCCGGTGGGTGCCGGCGCCGCGCACGTCGGCCTGCCCCGTCAGTTGTAGAACGGGTGCGACTGCAGGAGAACGTCTCGTCCGTCGGTGCCATTACCGTGCTCAAAGCAGAAACGCAGCTGCACGATGCGAGCTTCATGCCACGTGCTCTCGACCAGACGCGCCAAACCCGCCCTGGAATGGCACAGAATGGACTCGGCCGGCTCTTCGACGGGCACCATGCCGTGCAGGAACGCGCGCACCAGCGAGCGGCGCGTCCAGCAGCCATCGCCGACACGTTCAAAGTAGTCAAACAAGAGGAAGCGCCAACGCGCCAGCCGAGGCCACTTGTACAGCGCCTGCGCCAGCTTGACAAGAGCGAGGGTGGTCGCACGTGTGAGGTAGATGTACGGTTCAAACTTCCGCCAACCACCGGGAACGACCGCAGTGGACGGCGGGTGCGACGGGGGAGGAGATGCGGGTCCGTGCGTCGGACGCCAATCCGCAGGGGGAGTGGATGAGTCTGCGGTGTTGAACACTGCAACGCAGGCAGCTGCAGGAAGATGCTCTTGCATGGCGGTGGCCATGGGTGCTCCGAGCGTGAGGGGTGGTGGAAGATCCGCTGCGTCCTTGGCCTCCATCCGGCCGGCAAAGTAGGAGCGGGCGGAGTTCAAGACAGCCGCCGCGGCGGCCTGGACAGAGTGAAGTTGGTTCATGCCCGGTGCGGGGGAGACAGCCGAAAAGACGTGGTGGGACGGCCGGGGTTGAACTTGAGTGCAGGAAGAGCAGCGGGTGGTGGCCGTCTTGGTGGTGGAGGGTGGCCCTGAGGGAACCGGGTGAAGAATGACAGGGAGCCGAACTGGCGACCCGGCAGCAACGGCGAGTCGTGGAGGCGTGGTGGATCGGGGGAGCAGACAGGGTGGTCGGGTGGTGGCAGCCAGGAAAGTGGGCGGAGGGGAGGGTTGGCAGCACCAAGATGGTGGTCGTGAGGACTGTGGAGGTGGGAGCGGGGTTTTGATTGACGGTCAAGTAACGCGACGTTGCTTCGAAACAGACGGGGGCCAGCAGAGCAGATCGTCACGCGTACGCGCCCGATGAGCTCTGGCGGGAATGTCAGCGCCCCTTTCGCCAAGGAGAGAAAGTGTGGGGCGAAGAAGCGTGGGCTGCTCGTCCAGCATCATTGTAGCCTGCCCGTTCGGAAGATGGTATCAGCTCAGGATGAATGGGACCTCGATTACTGGTGCTTACTTAGGGCGCGAGGCAGTAACCCTTGTAGGTCCTCCTTGTGTCTCTTCACCGAGCCTCCTTTCTTCTTCTTCTGAGAACTGTTTTGCTAGTCTATTCCGGCGCCTTCCCGGTGCTGGTACTTTGACACATGTGGATGGCGTCTGCACCCCTTCACTGGCGCATCTCACAGCTGTGTGAGGATGGCAGTCAGACCGCGGTGGCCGGTGGGCGGCCCTACCCGGACTGGAACAAAGTGTTCGAGAGGGTGTGCGCAGGCAGTCTCCGAGCATCGCTGGAAGGCGTTGATAGCCCTATCTGAGTGCGCGACGCTCTCAAAGACGTTGCAGTGCAGTATTCCGTAAGGCCCAGCCTGACTTGAGAGTGTTCGCAATGCCTGGACCCAGCGTTGTTGTGCTGAATGCTGGCCAATAGGTGCTGGTGCTCTTCGTGGCCTGTGCATCCGGTACGACACCTTGTCCATGCAGAGGCATCACATAGTCCAAACGTGTATCCAACATGATACCACTCCATGCAGAGGCTGCCCACACTTCAAACGTGCCAGCGTTTCCACGCTGACGCGTCAAGGCTACAACGGCCAAAGAGATGACAACAGTGACAGGAATAGCGAAACAAGCGCACTGTATGTTCGCCGAGATGGGCATTGGCGGATATATATGGAGACAGTGGCCGGACTTCTTCCCATTGAGTACTGGCCCAGTTGAAGATGGACGCCGCACCGGAGGCAATGCCACCCATCTTGGAGGCCTATGTATACAAGATGCTACTTTGTTCATGCAGTGGCTTCCCACATGTCAAGAATGTACCCGAAATGATACCACGGCCATGCGGAGGCAGCCCACAACTCATGCGTGCCAGCGTTTCCACGCTGACGCGTCAAGGCCACAAAATTCAAAGGGATGACAACAGCGATAGGAAGAGCGAAACCAGAGCACTGCGTTTCCGCCGAGATGGGCAGTGGCAGGTACATATGGGGACAGTGGCCGCTCTTCACTCCATTGAGTACCAGCCTTGTGGACGCTGGACGACCCACCAGAGGCAGTGCCACCGATGTAGAAAGTCTCCAGATAAGAAGTATCGACGGGATAACGTCTCCAGATAGGACTTTCACATGAGATCTCGATCGAGATAGCAACTTACGTATCAGTAGCACCAATTCTGATGTGCACAGTAGCACCCATTCTGAGGTGCACTGTCACCCCTCGTTCAGTATGCCGGATCCCCGTGGTCACCCGCTTTATTGCCTCCGCCGTCCTCGCTCCAGCCCGCTAAACAGGACACCCTCGCGATTCACTGACTCTCTTGTAGCTCGGTGCCCTGTGCGCGAGTTCCCGGCAGCTTCAATGGCAGAGCCCGCAGTCGTTGCGCTACCACCGTGGTCCCGGGCGTCTGTGACCGACAGTTGGGATGCGTAGGCTACGACTGGCCCCATCTGCGTGAGGTGAGCGGGGAGGTCCTCCGTCGGGACACCGAGGCGGTAGACCACCACGTCGGGGGATTTTCCCGGGGGGAGGTGGTTGATAACGTGCCCCAGCGTGACGGGGTTGACGCGCTCCAATGTGACCGTCTTGGCACGCCGGGGGTCCGCTGTGCTTGCCGTCGCTCTGTGTGTGTCGCCTTCGGGAGGAGTTTGGGGGCTGCGCCCCTCTTCTGTGTTTCGTCACATGCGCACGGGGGCCTTAGAGGGGTGGGAGCGGCCTCGCTGGCGCTGTTCTAGGGGCCAATGCTAGTGTACATGGAATCCAGGCGGTTGGACTGTGGGTTTTTTATCCCGACGGCCTGTAAGGCATCGGAGAAGGGCCCGCTCGCCCGCGGCGGTGGCGTTCGGGGCGGTGAAGAGGGGCTGACCTTGCTCGGCCAGGGGGAGGTCCAACATGATAGGGCGAGCGGGCGCGCGAGTGCTTCCCCACTAACGCCACGCACTGTTCCGACTGGTGCTTTGGATGTCCGATGTGGCAAGGTAGGTGGCCTCTGTAGCTGCGGCAGCGGACCGTTTCTCTACCGCCGGGCCGCGAGACGCCACTTGGGCCAGCGCTCCCTTGGTTCACGTGCTCCAAGCGTTGGCTCAATGCTGCTCCAGGCTCACCGGCCTAACCTGCCTTCGGACCCGCTTTGAACACAGAAAACATCAAGAAGCACTTTCTCCTTCTCCTTAACACATTCAAAACGCCTACCGCACCACCCAACTCCTCCACGTCACACCTTCTGCATCACTCCGGGCGCCGGCCCAAGTGGCAGTGTCTCTCGGCACGTACAGCCGGGCACCTCGCAGCGGGCAGCGATTGTCTTGTGGTAGTAGGCCTCCACAGGGAAGTGCTGGATCTCCTTCGACTTCTTCTTTACCCCTGCCGCCCGCACCTGCCCGCCGCTGAGCACGGCGTCCCGGCGCTGTGACACGCGCATGTTATTGTGCGCCGCAATGTAGCGGGAGCGCACGATGAAGCGATTCTGGGTCATGTATGAAAGGGAGTTCTTGGACTTCTTCTTTATAGTGTGCTGCCGCTCCGCTCCCGACATGTCATGCCCCCGCGACAGTTCCGGGTACTGGTCAGCATCGAAGGTGGGGGAGCACTTGTGGTTGCAGCGATGCAAGCGGTCGATGAACCAGGCCGTGACCGCCTCTTGGAGAAGCCAGGGCACACGGCGGATGGCGTTGCGCTGCGCCTGACACGCGGTGTCAAAGTATACAACCTTGGGGAAGACCTTGAACCGCTGCGCCAACGCCGCAACGACGTGTGCGGGGCTCTCCGTCTCCCGCAGGAGCTCGAATCCAATGATGTAGCCGCATGGGCACATGAAGGTCATGACGCCAGGTGCTCGCAAAACGTCTGGAGGGTAGTAGTGCCGGCAATCATCCTTCTCCCATGACGGCTTGGGCTTTTTCTTCTTGTCCTTGGTTTTAGCCCGCTTGACGGCCGCCTTCTTGCGGTCTCGCTCGCTTGTACTGTCGTCCATGTAGGCGCGAACCGCCGCCCGCCCAGGCCACACCTTTCCAGTCCGCTCCTCGTCCAGCTGGGTCACCACCCGGTCGACCGACTCGTCAACCGACGCCATGTCGGCCAGCGGCGGCGAAACCCCTTGCGCCAGCAGCCAATCCTGGTACGTCTCGGGGGACGTCTCTTGCCACTGGTCCCGGCACGCCTTGGCATCATCTCCAGCCGCCGCCTCCCACTTGGCCAGTGCCACCCCCACTGAGTCGATGGAGAACAAGAGCAGCTCGCCGATGGCACGCGACAAATCCTGCGACTGGTCCATGGGGAGCCGCATGAGCAGCAGGAACTCCCAGATGAACACCACCTGCTGGATGCTGTCGATGTTGTCGATCCACGTTGAGCTCGGCGTGCCTCCAATGAGGCTGCGCGCCAAGTCCAAGACGCCGCCCACATTGCACCCAGCAAAAATGTTGAAGGCTGGCTCTGCGACCAAGGCCTACAGGAACAGACGCACCTTGCGCCACTGATCCTTCTCCACGCGCTCGTTGGCCGTCGGGGGAAACGCGTCCACAATTGCGACGCACACTAGCACCGCTCGATTGGCAGCAGCGGCAGGTGGGTCTCCGTCAGCCTCAGAGTCGGAAGAGGAAGAGCTCTTCTCGTCGCTGGAGGGGTCGGCCGGCGGCCGGGCGTCCGCAGCCAGAGGGGAGGGTGCATCGGGGAGAGGGACTGCTCGGAGCGGGCTGGCGTTCGCGTCGACCTCCTCAGCTGGCGGCGGTGGACCACCGCTAGGAGAAGGGGAGGTAGGCGCGGGAGGCGGCGTGTCAGCCGACAAAGGGGGGTGGGCGCTGGCGCTTGCAACAGCACTGGCACGGGTAAAGAGGAGCGAGGACGACGTCGTCGCAACTGGCGGGTGCGGAGACACGGAGGGTAGAGACGCGGCTTGTCCTGCCAACAGAGAGAGCACGGGCCCACCAACCGCAGAAGGAACGGCAAGTGGCGACAGTTGTCGCGGGGGAACGCCATCAGCGGCGATAGACGCCGCCTCTGACAGAGGTCTCGACATACGTGAAAATTTCGGGGGATCTCCACCGGTAAGGGGGCGGGGATGACGTGCCGTTGGAAGGGGGGCGTTGGCATGCGCCGGGTTCCAGCGGCTTGCGGTGCGGGTTTCTCCACCCCGGCCCAATTCTGCTCCCGTTGCGCCAGCAAAAGGACGTACGCGTAAATGGCCTCGTCGTGAAGCATCACCGCCGGCGCCGTTCGTCGTAGGTCCCACGGCCGGAGTTGAATGTTACCGATAGTGACGAGCGGCACTTCATGCTGCGGCGCCCGCTCGGCGGAACCGCGGTACGGCTTGATTGGCGCCGTGGCCAAGAGAGCTCTTGGCGTCAGCGGCGAGCGCGGGTCGGCGGGGTCGCATACTGTGGCCTTGTCAGCCCCCTCTGCAGACTCGACCCCCAGGTAGCAAAGCGGCGTCTTCCACGAGTCTTTCGAGCGCGGCCCGTTAGCGGCTCTCGTCTCTTGCTCGCCGTATGCAGCATTGACGACGGAAGATGGTGCGACCTCGGCGACGGTGGGCCCATCCAGCGTAAATCTCTCGACACCGAGCACTCCAGCCCTGAGGATCATGGTACGATTGTTCGCCTTGAGAGGTTTGGCGGCGTGGACACGTCGGGGGGCGTGGGCACTTCGGGCGACGTCACCACGTCGGGCGGCGTCGGTAGCCTCCCCGGTGTTGTCATCCTCCTCGTCATCTGTAGCCTCCTCCGAATTGGTCGACCCCATAGAGTCGGTGGAATCCGTGGCGGCGGTGGACTCCTTGGCGGCGGTGGACTCCTCGCCGTCCGTAGACTCCTCTTCGTCGGTAGACACCTTGTTGTCGGTAGACTCGCAAGCGACGGCGGCCTCCTCGGCGTCGGGCGCCTCCTCGGCGTGGGTAGATATAGCGAGCGACAGTCTCTCAAACTCGCCCGTCACGTCCGCAGCGGCGCCGTTAACAGCTACGGTGCTCCCGTCCGGCGAGCCGCTAGCTGCCACGAGGTCAACCATCGACCCTGCGGAGCTCGTGGCATCGCCATCCAGGTCATCACCGTCACTGTCGTTCTCAGCTGCAGCGAACAAGTCAACAGCTGCGCCCCCCGTCGACTCCCTGGGTACCACCGGTGCCTGCTGCCGCTCCGCGCCGCCAACAGCGTCGTAGAATGTGCTAAAGAGGATGGAAGACGACCACAGCAGAGCCGCGGTCTTCTGGGTCTGGGTGCAGGCCGCGATGACGTCACGGCCCCCTGTTGGGGGAACGGCCAGTCGCGCGGCTGCAAGGACGCGCCATGCCGACGCCTCCGCCGTCGTGAGCGCCGTATCGTCCGTGATGGGAGCGCGCACACGGTTGCGCATTATCCGCCGCATCTTTGCGCTGCGAAGCGCACATGCAAAAATGAGGGAGAAGTCCACCCGCGGGGAGTTCATAGCTGGCCGCAGCCTGCTCACAACGTGCTGCTGCAGAACAGAAAGCACTTGCCCGTCGCAGATCACACAACAAAAGCGCCCGCCCGTCCGCTCCTCGGCACCACAGAGGAGGCACCTGAAGGCGGCGTCAGGGATAATGAGCGTGTGGGAGAACTCCCCGCACGCGCTGGAGAGGAGCTGTCTTGCCTGACCGGGCTCACACTCCCCGTACGCAGCTGTGTTTCGCAGCAAGCTTGCCAAGTACTCGCGCGCAGCTGCCATCGTGCTGCGGGCGATGACACAGAGCTCCAACATTGCGTCGAGGAAGGTGCGCGCGTAAAACGTGTCCCGCGTTGCCACGAAGAGCCCGTTGAGCGCCCCGTCATACTCCACCGAAAGCTCACAGGTGCTGCAGTACCACTTGCCGATGTGAATCTTGGCCCGCCCACGAATGGTGTACAGCATCGCCTCCTCTGGATCCACCCTTGTCGACTCATCGTGCACCCTGTTGCCCCGCAAGCAAACGGGCTCGGCGTGGGTGTCGCCCATGATCTTCGGCTCGCCCGCCTGCACGCAGGAGTGGATGAAGTCGGAGTACTGGTTGCAGCGCTGCACCTCGACAGGGCAGGGAAACATGTTCCGCGAGCGCCGCACTCGAAGCGGCAGCGGCGTCGGCGGGGATACCTCTGCAGGTCCAGCGGGACATCCCGGATCGCCCCCGGGCTGGTCGTCGCCATCGTCGTTCTGCTCCTCGTCGCCGTCGTCAAGGTAGCCGGACGGACCAAACTTAAGCGATTCCTGCAACTCGGAGGCGGCCGCCGACAATGCCGCCGCCTCCAATCGGTTGTGCTCATTCACCGCTTGTGCGTGGATGCAACCCCAGGGGTGGCTCGCGCAAGATAGAAGGAAGCCGGCGACCAGCTTGTGCTTGTTGCCTTGGCGCCGCACGATTGCGGGGCTCCAGATGCCCTCGTAAGACACGGCCAGGATGGGTACGTTGGCCTTTTTCCCGGCAAGGAGGGCCAAGTGCACCGCCGTGTCCGCGTGGAAGTCTGCCTGAAGGTCCTCGTCGTCGCCCGCCAGGGCTGGGAAGGCCTCAAGCAACTCATGGAGGCTCGTTATCTCGTGCTCCGCCGCTAGCCCGTTTTAGGCCATCTGCAGCGCGCTGGCGTGACGACAGGTCGATGACTTTCTTCGCGCCACCTGCACGCTGACGTGCTCGATCTTGTCGCCAGTGAAGGATCTCCGCCCGCTGCCAAGGACACCGCCGCACAAGCAGTACGTGACAAGTAAGCCACGCACCGACGCAGACCACACACACACAGGGTCAAAAAGCTCCACAAACACGAGCACACGAGCGCCGCTAACGCACTGGGGCTCGACGCTTGGCCGATCATTGACGTTGTCCATGCGCGCCGTAATCATGAGCGCAACGCGCAGCTCGGCCGCAAAGTCGGCGTGCAGCTCCTCGACGGTCAGGGGCGTCGTGCCCACAGCGGGCTGCCGGCGCGTGCGGTTGTCCGCACTGGTGCTGTCGTTGGCGTACTTGGAGAGATCAACCCTCCGCCGGCGAAGACGCGGCTGCGAGCCAGCGCGGCGGGTAGGCGGACGGGTTTGCGGGCGGGTTGTGGGTCTGTCACTTGTGTCGCCGTTCATTGCCTCTTGCAAGTTGGCCATGTCGTGGCCGTCCGCATCGTCCTCCGCCGCATCCGAGTCGCCGTCCCAATCTTGCCTGCTCATCTCGCCCCCCTCCACCGCCGTCACCCACGCGTCCCGCGCCGTCTCAAAAATTCCCGAGAGCGACCCGCCCATCGGCTCGTAAGCATCCTCCGCGCGATCGATGTAGTCGGGAGCATCCTCGATGAAGGAACAGCGCAAACCACTCCTACGCTGCTCTTCAAGGTGCCGCGCCGCCATGGTGTCATCCACACTAGTGGAGGCACGGGCGCGCCGGTGGCAGCGTAGGCTCGCCACTTGCGGGAGCAGCGTCAAGCGGCGGCCCCGCCACGGCCGCGGCACACACGACGGCGGCGTCGGTGGCGCGGTCGGGAGCAGCACGGGGCGGAAACGGGGACCGAGGGCGGCGGACCCGGGGCGGCGGCGCTAGTGGCGGCGGTGGCAGCGGCGGCAGCCGCGGCGGCCGGGGCGGGCGGCCGCGGCGGCCGCGGCGGCCGCGAGGGGCGGCCACGGCCGCCGCCGCCGCGGCGGCGGCCGCGGCGGGCACCCGAGGCCACGGCTGGCCAGGGGCGTCGGAGGGGGGTGGTAGCGGGGGCTGGGGGTGGGGGTGGGGGCGGCGGTGGCGGCAGCGACGGCCGGGGCGGAGGTGGCGGCGGCCGCGGCGGGGGGCGGGGGCGGCCCGGCCGGAGGTGGGTCCGCGCAGCCGGGGGTGGGGGCGGCACGGCCGGGGGTGGGGGCGGCACGGCCGGGGGTGGGAGCACGGGGCCGCGATCGGAGGCTGTGTGGCCTGGGACGGGGTCGGCGCGGCGCGGTGCGGCGCGACCGGCGGCGAGCGGGCGCGCGCGCGCACGATTGTGGGACGCCGCGGTCTGCTGGCTGGTGTTTCGTGGAGGGCATCCAGCGGCGCCTTAGCCATGTGCAATCTCGCTGGGGCCACCAGGGTGGCGGATTGGCAGCATGAATGAAGATCCACGTGGCGCAGATCCTTGCACTGATTCTAGCGTTGGCGCCCGAACGGGTGGACAGGAAGGCGTGCCGGCGCCGCACGCGATTGGAGAATGGGAGTGGTGGTACCGAGCGCGCGGTTCTGGATGGGCTGGGGTCGGCAAAGTTCACAAGAAGTGGTCCAATCAGCGCGTGCGGCGCGACCCGTGCTGGCCACGAAAAGACGCCCCTCGAATTGTGGGGTTTGGGACGCCAGAATGTGACCATCGATGCATGAAAGGTGACCCAGAGCCGTCGATAACACCCCCCCAGATAAGCCGGAATGAGGTGTATTTCTGGCAGCTGATTGGCCCTCGTTTTGGCATGGCCGCACTGGCACCGAACGGCCGGTGCCAAAGTGCGATCCCAGCGCGTAGAGGCCGCCGATGCAGCGCCCAGAAGCCTGTGCACCGGACGTGCCAGTGAATTGGAGAGGTTCCTTTGTGTCGATCGAGTGACCAGCGGGTCACATCTCGCACCGAGGAACACATCTCGCAACGAGAAACCCAACCCAATGTGGCCCTCAACCGCTCAGCCGCGCCCATGTTACGCACCGCCGAGCACAGAAACGTAGTCGGCCCCGCGCTGGCATCGTGATTCTCATTTTGGTCACTGTGAGGCGCCATACCGGTCAGGAGTCACATGAGTACAGGTCATCTCAGTGAGCCTGTGGCAGGCCGCGATCTACTGGTGCGCGCTGATTGGTGCCGCGAGGGCGCCCTGTCGGCGGAGAGGACGGCCTCCCAGGCATCCTCCAGATTGTGTGGCGCAGCCGGACGCCAAGGCTGCACCTCCCGCTGCCTCCTTCCTCTGGATCGTGTCATGGTGGGTCGAAAGACCTCTGAACGGGAACTGCGTGGCTGCGCACACCGCAGGAGAGAGGCTGGAAGCAGGCCTGTAAAGAGCCTCTTGGTGAGACGCATCTCACAAGAGGGCCTTGCTTGGACGGTGCCCCCCTTCACAACATCTATTGGTCTACAGTCCGTTTGCGTGGCGCAAGTGGTCAGCTCGTCTCTAGTACCACCT
>Ga0209093_1000632_pt1 | contig 19370 bp, 23 predicted proteins | sample SidtaG_4_FD_187450 | JGI IMG/M metagenome (GOLD analysis project Ga0209093, IMG submission 187450) | Marine algal microbial communities from Sidmouth, United Kingdom - Sidmouth_Male1 metaG (SPAdes) (version 2) | ecosystem: Host-associated > Algae > Red algae > Unclassified | place: Sidmouth... | reverse complement strand
GGGGGGGGGGGGGGCGGCGTGCCCGGCGGCAGAGCGCAAGGGCGGCAAGTCGGCAAGGGCGGCAAGCCCGGCGGCGGCGCGCAAGGGCGGCAAGGCCGGCAAGGCCGGCGGCGAGGGCGACGATCCCGTTGGCACCGGTGGCAAGCCCGGCGGCTAAGCGCGGCGGCGGCAAGGGAGACAAGGCCGGGAGCAAGGGCGGCAAGGCCGGGGGCGCGGGCGGCAAGGCCGGGGGCGCGGGCGGCAAGGCCTGTGGTGCGGGCGGCAAGGCCGGCGGCGCGGGCGGCAAGGCCGGCGGCGCGGGCGGCAACGGCCGGCTGCGCGGGCGGCAACGGCCGGCGGCGCGGGCGGTCTTCCTTGCGGCGCGGGCGACAACGGCCGGCGGCGCGGGCGGTCTGCCTTGCGGCGCGGGTGACAACGGCCGGCGGCCCGGGAGATTTTCCTTGCGGCTACGTACGGGGGCGGGAAGGGTTAGCACCCAGGTGCCAGCATGGTGGACCACGCAGCGATGGCGGTGGACGGCGGAAACGCCAACGGCGAGGCGCACATGGCTCACGACGTGGAGGGTGACGGGCCCGACGTCGAACGGTCCACCAGCCCGGAGATGCTGCGCCAGGTTCGGCCTAGCGGCATGTTCTATGTGCACGTTGGACCAACCGAGGTGGTTGACGGGGTCGCGGTCATCGCTGACCAAGATCTGTATGACATTTGCATTCGCAACCGCGCTCGCGCGCACACTCGGCGTATTCACGCGCGGTACGAGGCCCTGCCGGGCTTCGTCGACGTGTTGGCCGAACCCGGCGCGCCCAGCAATGCGGGTGAACGCGTGGCCGAGGTCCATGGGGACCCGTTCTCTGGGATCCAGGGGCCACAGCGCCGTATATACGAATTCATGTCGTTTTGCAACGAAGTCATTCGGTACCAAGTGCCCTTGCACGCATTCTACCGTTTGGTGTACACCAAAGATTTGTTGTTTCCCGTGAGGGGGACCGAGACCCTCGAGGCGGCGGCCAACTCGTTTTGACGCTTCTTGCGGAACTGGCCGAGGGCCGTCTTCCTCGGGCGCTCGGTGGCCACGGACCTCGCGGTTCCGATCTGCCAGGATGCCGGTTTGGCGGAGTACCTGAATCAGCTTATGCTGGTGGCGGCGGAGGAGAACGACGCGGTCGATGAAGATCAAAGCCCTCGCATGAGCGAGCTACCGAGCCCCTTTCGGCTGCCGCTGTTCGCGACCGACCATCGCCGAGCGGCGGACACACGGTTCTTCCGCGGGCGCGGGCTACTGCCGACGGAGTGGTCAGCCGGATTCCTCCGGGCGCCGAAATCATTTGACTTGTCTCGTTGGCTTCCGCCAGTCCCCGACTGGGAGCCCAAGACCGATCTTTGGGTGGCGACCCGGGTGTTGGTGTCGTACCTGGCGGGCTCGTTGCGAAACGAGTAAAGTTCTGCTTGGCAGATTGTGTACTCGGAGTACTATTGCAATCTGATTGCTGCTTGGGTTCGCACCCTTCAGGAGGACAAGGTTTTTGTCCGTCTGGACGAGAAGACACTTTGTCTCTTTGACGTCCTGGGCACATCCAAACTGCGCGAGGCGCCTGACGGCGAGGCGGCACATGCCTTGTATGGCAAGATGCGCCGAGCAATGGACGTGTTCCCTTGCGATGAAGAAGTTCGACATGATCTGAGGCCCTTGGTCCGATAGGATCCGGTCTGGTGGCCCGTAGGCTGACACCCACGCGCCGATGATGGCTGACGCCACGGACATGGCCGTAATTCTTCGTAAGGCGACACACTTGGTGAGCTTGGCGAAGCGGTCGGTGATAACCAAGATGAAGCGATTGCCCTTCTTGGAGGCCGGGATGGGCCCAAAGATGTCAACGAACAGCTCCGTGAGAGGCTCAGTAGCCGGGAACAGCGTCAAGGGCGTGGTGTGTCGCCGCAAGGCGAGGCGGTTTTGGGCACAAGTTGTGCGCTTAGTGATGGTCGTGTGGCTGTCCGTTCCCATCGAAGGCCAGTAATATGCCTCTCGCATCGTGTAATACATCCGGTTCATACAAGGATGGGCTGCCACTGTGGCGTGGTGCTCGAGCGTCAAGACGCGTTCTCGTAATGACTCTTGTATCACCAATTGATTGTCGAAAGGCGTCCGGCGATACAGAGCGTGATGCTCGTTGCGGAAGAAGGCCCTGGCCGTTCCGCGTTCCACGCGAGTGGACATCTCGACACAGTTGTCGTCGGTTTTTTGTGCTTCAACAACGTCTTCGAACTCCACCGGTTCCGGTGTGTCGGTACCCGTGTACCTCCCCTTCCTTAAGCCGTTGGCCGTCTCGACCAATGCCAGGCAAGGTATATCATCGTGGATATCTTCTGGCGGCGCCACCGTAGAGGCGCGCGACAGGAAGTCGGGTAAGTGGTGCGATGCACCTGGTTTATAAACCATATCTAATGTGTATTCGGAGAGGCGAAGTCGCCATCGCATCAAGCGTCCGCTTGAGTCGGTCGTGCTGTAGATCCATCTAAGTGCTTGGTGATCCGTTCGGATGAGGAACGGTTGCCCGTCGAGGAAGTGCCTCAACTTGAGGACAGCCCACACGACGCCGAGGCATTCGCGCTCCGTGGTGGAGTAGTTTTGCTCTGCAGCAGTGAGTCCTCGGCTCCAATATCCGACAGGATGAAGCAAGTCGCCCGGTTCCTCCTGGAGGAGTGTACAACCGACTTGGTCAGCGCATGCGTCGACGACGACGACGAGCTTCCGATTGGCCTTTAGCAAAGCAGATACCGGCGGGCACAATAGTGCGTTGCAAATATCCTCGAATGCGGCGATGGCCACGTCCGTCGGTGGTGGTAGATCCAGTGGGATCTCGGCCCTATTTAGGGCGTTCAGGGGCTTCGCGCGTTTGGAAAAGTCCTTGACGAAACGTCGATCGAGGTTGCACATGCCCAAGAAGCTTTTCAGCTGGGTCTTCGTCGTTGGGAACTTGGCGTGCTTCAGAGCATCCACGTTCTTGTTATGCACGTGCAGTTGCCCGGGGCGGACAATGTGTCCGAGGTACTCGACTTCGTCGGAGAACCATGTGCACTTTTCCAAGTTCAGGGTAACCCCGGATTCGCGGAGACGGTTCAGAACCGTATCAACGTCCTTGAAGTGTTGTTCCGCGTTCTCGGAGAAGATGATGACGTCGTCTAAGTAGACAAGGCATATCTGCCACTTCAAGCCCGAGAGGATAATATCCAACGCACGCTGAAAGGTAGCAGGGGCGTTCGTCAAGCCGAAAGGCATTGATAACCAGTGGTATACACCACAGTGCGTTGTGAACTCCGTCTTCTCTTGGTCGTCCTCGCGTGAGGGCACTTGCCAGTACCCCGCGGTGCAGACGAGACACGTGAACACCTGGGCATCTCCCAAGGAGTCAAGGCAGTCATCCATTCGAGGCAAGGGATAAGCATCCTTCTTTGTGATGTTGTTTAACAGACGTTAGTCGACACAGAATCGGGCTTTGCCGTTCTTCTTTGGTACAATTACCACGGGGCTCGCCCAAGCACTATGGCTAGGGGCAATGACGTTGAGCTTCAACATCTTTTTGATCTGATCAGAGGTGATCTGCCGTTTGAACGGCCCGGTCCGGTAGGGTTGAGCCCGTATGGGCAGAGCGTCTGGAGGAGTGACGATGGCGTGCTCCGTAGCACGGATGACGCCAAGGGTTCCATCCAACATAGATGAATGCGTCTTGAGCATGTATCGAATCTGCTTGTGCAGATACTCGGGAGCCTCACTGACGTCGAGGTCCTCGAGTGGGTCACGACTCGCGTCGTCCGATGAAGTAACGGTTCCATCCTTCGGATGGTTGTCATCCAAGACGGCGGACAACATCGGCCCTTGGTAGGGCTCTGCAAACCCCAAGGTTGAGTTCTTGCGAACAATGACTTGGTCCTTGCCAAAGTTTCATAACTTGACTAAGAAGGGTTCGTCGGGCTAGACGATGGCAAGGCCGCAGGCGACCGCCATTGACTTATGTCGACATAGCCGAGCGTTCGGTGTGATGGTAACCATACCGGGTGTGTCACATGTGGCCATGATCCACTCCTCTTGTTGTCCATCGACACGTACCTGTTCACAGGCTCGCACCCTTGCGGGTTTGTCTTGCCAATGGCGGTCCCAGGCACTGTCATTAAGACAAGCCAAGATTGGCGTTGGCCGAGGCAGCTCCTCCGTGCAGCGCACGTGCTCCTGCCAGACGATCTTACGCAAACGCGGCAAGATCGCGTCAATGTTTTGTTCAATGAACTCGGTGCCAAGGATGCACGGGACTGACAAGTTGTCGGAAACGAGGAATCGGTCAAATAGACGTACACCTCCGGTGTCTACATAAAGATGTGTGGCATATTTCGTCACGAGACGGTTGTTGTTTGCATCTCGGATTCGCGGAAGCGTGGTCAACTTCTCGGTAGTAGTAAGCCATCCAGTTCGCAGGGAGACCACTAGTTCGCACTATGTTCACCCCGGCGCCCGTGTCAAGTACAGGGCGGCAGCTCCGCATCACACGCATGCACGGGCCAAGCGAGGCGGCGATCTCGTAGTGCCGCAAGGCACGGCGCAACAATCCTGTCACCGTACGCTTTCGCGTTCCGCGGGGCAACCCCAAGTCGGGCACCCGGCCTAGGCGTTTTTCGAGTCCTCGACGGCGTCGGCCGGATGCTCGATCTCGTCTTCTTCGACGTTACCGTCTGCAATTCCATGAACGCCAATAGGCGGATGGCGACGTTCGCGATGGCGATATGGCTCGGCACACTGTGCGGCGAAGTGCCCCGGCTTGTTACAATCGTAACAGATGTCAGCCCGATTGGCTTGAGTGACGGCGGCCCGAGGGGGCGGCGGGGTGCGAACCTGTGTGAACGGTCGTTCGGTCGTCGTCCGCTGGTCCTGTGTCGCGTAAGCGACTTTGATCGCCGTTGGGCGGGTCATCTTGAGCTGCAAGCGCAGCTTGTTGGTGCCGTCTCAGTACATCTGGGCGGTGGCAACCGTCTCGGAATGAGTCCGATCCGGGAATTGGTCGATCAAGACCTGAACGTGCGCTTGTACAAGGTCCGAAAGACCCGTCATGAAGACGTCCTTAACGTCTTGGATGTTGAACAAACCGTTCAGAAGATCGCATTGCGTTTCCACGCGGTGACCAATGACCGTGGGCGCCTTGTTGTCTTGTTGCTTCATCTTAATGATGTCTTGGTAGGCGTTAGCCATAGTTGCGTGTGTCGCATACTTCGAAAGACGCCAGTTGAAGGCATCTCCGTATGTAAGGATGGCATAACGCTTACGTCCGAGGGTGCTGTGAAGCGCGCCGGAGAAGGCCATCTTGGCGTTGCCGGCCCGTCGAAAGACCATGAGCGGAAGGGCTTGACCGTGCGTCAGCCCAGCCGCGTCGCACGCACGGTGAAAAGTCGTTAAGAACGTGAAGATGCCTAAGGGCAGGGCTTCCGTGAATGGCTGTTGCCCATGGAACGCTCCGTCTAAACGTTTGTTGAGACGATGCGACCGTTGTGCCTCCTCAGGCGTGTACGTCAGTTGACGGCGGATCAGGAAGTACGTCCTGTAGTCCAGGTGTGTGTTGAACCGGCTATTAGCCGGGCGGATCACCTTGATCCTATCGGCTTTTTCAAGTCGCTCCTTCCGTTTGGTGGGGGTCGCGGGGCGCTTGCGCGCGGTCGCGTCCGACTCGCTCGAGCTGTCGCTCGGCGAGGACCCACTTGGGGGCGACGGCGGGCCTGGCGGCCCGTGACCATCGTACGAAGAGGACGTGTCGGTCGCGTTGGAGTTGTCGTCTTCCGACGACGTCGGGTTTGACCCAGAGGCAGAATCATCGGAAGATGAGGAGGGCACGGCGTTAGCCGGATTGTCCTTGCGGACGGACTTGTCTATAGTCACCTTGCTTGTCTTCTTGACGTTCTTGGTCTTGTCGCCCGACTGACGGCGAGACTTAACCACACGGAGTTCCTCCTCGTGGGACTCGACCTTGCGCAGGGCCTGGACGTCGTCTACCAACTTGTCATTGGCTCGCGCCAGAGACTCGTTAGTCTGTTCTTGGGCCGTTAGGCGTCATTGAAGTGCTTCAACGGCCGCCTTCAGGCTCTCCACCACCTGCATCTTCCCGGAGGCGGCTTGATCCGCAGGGATGGGAGGAGTAGGGGCACCGTCCGTTGGGGCGTCGGAGGCGGCAGGAGTGCCCTGTCCCCTTTCCGGCGGCCGGGAGCCAGCTGGCAACTTGCCGTTTCTGGCTTTCCGAGTGCCGCCGGTACCACCAGTGGACATACTGGGACCTGAACAAAGTGTTCCGACTTGGCTAACGCCCTGCGCGCCAACGTCGAAGATCTCAACCGTGATGCCCCCGGCACCACGCCCACAAGTCGATGGCTTACGTTCCGCGCGCCAAGCGACCGTATCGACACCGTCACAATGCCACGAGGCAGCGAGAAAGTTCTCGGGAACACCGTGCCGCGAGGCACGATGAAGGCGAGGGTATCCCCTGCTGCTCCACCAAATGTGGTATTAATAACGTTGGTGCAATTACCAGTGTATTGGGACCAACCGTAGCCAATAAATAAAGCGAGTTCTATCGCCGTCGCGGCGAGGACGAAAGACCTTTTGTTGAAGGGCATCCGACGGGGAGCCCGGTGGTGCCCACGACGGCGACCCCGGACCCATGGTGATTTAATATAAACGAGGGCACTGGTCGATCGACCGTCCGATCACAAGCGATCGTAATGGGTGCCAGCAGACAGATAAGACAGGCAAGCAAACAAACAATAAAAATAAACAATGCGGAAGTAACCCGCCAAAGGGCATGCCACAGGCCAATTCCCACAATACATGGGCTTTGGCCCGTCAATGGGGCTACTTGTGGAAATTTGCCAATTGCGAGCAGAGACATGCTACACGAGCAGTTGTGCTCGGCCAACCCGTCGGTTCGGCCACTCTGGGAGGCGGGGTCGGAGCTCCTCCGCCTCGTGGAGGATCCGGGTAGGGAGACGTGGCTCCTTAATCATAGGAGCCTCCGAGGGGTCTTTCGGTGTGCCAAAGTGACGACGATGGGGTCTTGGTAGTCAAAGAGGGCCTTGGCGACCCCACCCTCCCTTACGGGAAGGATGTTGCGCACGAGTTGCGTGTCCGTTCCTTGGATCGTGACTTGGCCTCGGCTGGGCCAAATCGTAATGGTCCTGTTGCTTTTTAGGCACCTCAGGCGCCTCCGGTGTCGCTGCCGCCGTAGCCCCCCGCTAGTTCTGCGGGTGCTTTGTCTCAGGCCCAGCTCCTCTGGGGGGCTGTCTTTCGCCCTTATGTTCCGCGAGGGGGCGGGTGTTATGGTCGGGCGTGTCGCACCCGCCCCAGGGGTGAGGCGGTCCTCCTGATCGGGGGACGCTCGGGTCCTCTGCTGGCGTCCCTCCCCCTATTATCTTGGGATGGGGACGCCCACCTTTGGACTCCTCGGCCCGTGAAGCGCGCAGTGCGGACATGCTTGGCCCTCTCCCTGGGGGAGCTCCCACCGATCCTCACCAACGAGGTGGATCGCACCCTGATGATGGCCTTGAGCCGCACCTTTGTGCGGCTGCGCAACGAGATTGCCGCTCTTGTGTCACGCCCTATGGGTGACCGCGAAGCGGACATACTGTACTCTCTGAGTACAGTCGACATTATCCGCCGCTTTTTGGCGGAGGAGTACGGCGCTGCCGTGGCGGAGACCAACCCCGTTCTGTCGGGGCGGTCCATCTGTATCTTGGCTTTACCCCCGGCCCCGGCCAGAGGGCGCACCTCGCCGGCTGCGCAGCAGCGTCCGCCGGCTCCGTCTCCACCGCACTATGGGGTGGGATCTGGCTCTTTTGCTCCGCCCCCTCATGGGACGGCTTCGGGTTCTGCCACCCCGTCCCAGTATTGCTGATCCCCCAATTCTGTCCTCATCGATCAGGAACGGTTCCTGGACGTACGGTTCTTGTAGAACTGGCCAGCCATTGGTCAAAAGTACTTGCAAACAGCTGCTAAGCACGAATCTGAGACGTTCTATTGGCTCTCCAACGGCCAGTTCCGTGCAGATTCAATATTCTTCTTTTTCTTGAGATTTTCCTCCATTCCAATCCGTGTCAGAGGGGCAACTTGCCCGCAATCGTTGCGATATCGAGATTTTCTGGGAGATACGCAGAAAAGTGCAGAAAAACGAAGGCGTCGAATGTGCGATCGGGGGCCGTACGGGCACATTCTGTAACGATCGGGCCCGATATGCACTGCTGTCCGACTGATCGACCTTTCGCATGTCTCCATTCCTTGCTGTTCCACTACCGTTCCGGGGCGATGAGGACAGAATTGGGGGATCAGCAATATGGGGTGGGCTCGGGCTCTGTCATCCCGTCCCCTTACGGGATGGGCTCGAGTTCCCCTGCCCCGGCCCGCTATGGGGCGGCGATTGGTCCCTCCGCGACACCTCCGACATTCTCGGGGCCGAGGTTTTATTTGCACGATGAGGATCCGGGTCAGGGCTATAACCTGGACTTTTGCTCTCGCGGCGGGGGTTGGTGAGTGGTCACGGGGGCGCATAGCGCCCCTTGTCCTTCTTTCCGTGGTTGTGTTACCCTTCACCGCCCCCTTCGGGGCTGGTGCCGCGTGGTGAGGGAGAGTACGAGAGGGCCGCGTAGAGAATAAAGGGGTTTAACCCGTCTTTTTTGCTGCCTTAGTCCCCATGCGGGATAAAGCAGCTTTCTGATCTGGTACCCTTTTCTTGACTTGGTCAGAAAATAGCACTCCTTCCCGCTTCAAGGCGGGGAGTTTAATTTTCTTCTGGAGACAGTATTTCCGGAGGGCTTCCTTCAGGAGGGAAGACGCAAATTGCCACGTGGCTTCCTTTTCGGGGAAACCGAACTGCTTGACTGGGAGCTTCAGTTGCACGTCATCAGTGCAGCCATGTTTAATAAACTTGTCACACACGAATTCTGGACCATCCTTACGTTGGGTTTCCTCCTTGAAGAGGGCTTGTGCTCTGAGGGCACCGTTCCATTTGGCGTCCCGCGCTGGGGGCGGGGGAGCCTCAGTGACATGGTCACTGACTACCGTTCGAATGCCTCTAAGACTCTCTACCAGGAACCGGAGCCCATTCGTTTGTAGCACGATGTAGGATTCTTGGATCTTGAACCCAAGCTTCTTCTGCGAGCGGGAGTGGGCTTCCAAATATACCCAGTCCCCCGCCCTCAGCTGGTTGCTCTTTTACCGAGTTCGCACGTCAAACGCACGCTTGTAGGCAGCTTGGGCTTTGCCCAGGTGCTCTCGGACCTTCGGGAAAAGAACGAGTAGGTCCTCTACATATTGCTCCGCCGCCGAACTGGCGTCGATGGGTCTCTCCTCGGCTTGTCTTAGCCAAGACATCTTCTCAATGCCAACGAGCTGGAGCCTTCCCGGGCTCACAACAGCGAAGGGGATTTTCCCAGAGCTGGAGTGGACCTGCGTAGTGTACGCAGTGGTCAAGAGGGACAGATGGCTGTCCCACTCGGCTTGGTGCTCCGCCACATAGCGGGTAGTATGGCGGGGTATAGTTCAAAGCTAAAAAGAGTACGCCTAGGATGGCCCGGGAATAAACCGAGGCGAACTGCGGCCCGTTGTCCGTAAGGACTGAGTCGGGGATTCCGTATGCGGTGACCCTAGTGTCAATGAAAGCCGATGCCGCGGTCAGAGCCGCGGCCGCCCTCAAAGGCACGGCACTTGTAAACTTGGTAAACCCGTCACAACTGACAAGGAGGAGTTTGTGTCCCCTTGTAGAGGTGGGCAGCGGACCTAATAGGTCCATAGCGAGCCCCGAGAAGGGCTCGTCGGAGGTGGATAGCTTCATCACTGTCGCATGCTTCCTCTCTGAGAGGCAGTCCGTGGCGCACGTGGGGCATTGCTCCACGTGCTTGTACACGTCGACGACCATCATCGGCCAGTACACATATCTAAGAAGGGTGTTGTACATTCTCCTCGAGCCGGGATGTCAGGCTAGCACCGAATGGTGCTGGTGTACCGGGAGGCACTCTTTGAGTGCCTCCGGGTTAACCACTTGGGTTTCCCGTCCGTACATTGAGCGGCGACAGAGTAGGCCGTTCTTATCTAGGAAGAAGAAAGCTTGTCGACTCCAAGGCGGGTCAGGGGGGGGAAGAGCATCAAGCTCTTTGAACCTTGCCTGACAAAAGTAACTCTCGGCTTGGCCCAGGATGATGTCTTGGGCTGATACGGCCCCCATGGGGGCCTCCTCTGGTGACGCCTCCTTTAGCGCGTCACTGGCCCGGGTCTCGACGGCCAGGACGGGGATGTCCCCATTCAGATGCGAGGATTCCAGACCCACTGTAGGGAGACGCGACAAGGTGTCTGACACCTGGTGGTCCTTCCCCGGCTTATGCCGTATTTCATAATTGTACTCCAATAATCGGAGTCTCCATCGGTTAATCCGACCATTCGGGCTCATATCAGTCAGAACTGATAAAAGGGCGCGGTAATCACACCGTACCACGAATTCCGCACCTTCTAGGTAGGACCGTAAATAGGTCACTTCCCAGATGACGCCTGGCGCCTCGAGCTCCGTAGCGAAATATTTCTTCTCTGCAGGGAGAACACGGCTATAGTAGCAGATGGGATGGTATTCCCCGTCGGATTGTTGTTCCTCCAAGCAACAATTCAGCTGCTCATAGCTGACGTCGACATCGACGATGTACTGCCCATGCCTCTTGGGCAGGGCCAGGATTCGGGCGTCCAACTGGCGTCCTCGGAGTATTTCAAAGGCGTCCATCCATCCACGCAGGGGCCTCACCTTTCGAGCAATCGTCGTCGCAAACGAATCCATCTCGTGGGCTCGCGGGCCCAGTCCGAGAGCGTCCACTTCTTTGTCGCCTGCGGCTTTTTGCGTCGGCACGGAGAGTTCTCTTAGCCGTCTCTGACAGTGCATCTCTCCTGGCGCAAGTCATCGTCCGGAAAGGTGCGGTAAAAACATCTGACTCCAGCCCCGGTACGCCTTGCACACCTTCCTGTCTGCCGGGTCTGAAAGTACCAGTAGCAGCCACCACGTGAGCAGCGCCGTCAGGATCGGACTCATCAGAATCAATCCATACAGTTTAAATGGGGGCGGTCTCAAGCTCAGCTTCCCCGGGGTGCACATGCTGCAAATATCCCCACTCGCCTGGGGGTGCCTTAAGCCAGCGGTTCCAGCCTACAACTCGACGCCTAACACTCAGACGCCACAAGATGCAAGCATCGCAGAACAAAGCAGTGAGAAAGCACGAGCACGACGGGAAGGGCGGCGCCGGTGTGCTGCGTGAGGAAGAAAGCGGTGGGGGACGAGCGCATATCATATCCGATGAAGAAAAGGAATACAAAAGTAACCTCCCTAAGTCGGACACACAAACACATCTGTCAGTCGAGATGTCATATGTCGGCGTTGCTGGTGGCTGGACGGTGCATATCCTGGTCCACAGCAAGCCTCGCGCGTGGTCAGCGCCCTCATGTTTGTGTACAGAGAGGCCCTCTTCTCTGTCAGTAGTTATCTGTACTCCTGAGCGTGATCTGGGGTTGGGTCCTCAGTGACCGTGCCAAAGTGGATCTGCTCTGCTGGCAAGCACTTCTTGGTGACGCAAAAAGTGCCAACTGAGATGGAAATATCTGGTCAAAGAACGTCCCAAGGGCGCTGGTCCGCGTGGCCCGTGTGCAATTCCCGCAGCAGGGACAGCGCCACGCTCACCCCAACACGCCACAAGCATGCCCCCGGCACGCATTCGGCACACCTCGGCCACGACCTCACGCTGAAAGTCACAGGGGGGCTCTTGTCGATACCACCCAGCCGTGCCCCGCGCCGACCAACCGCGCATGCCGGTCGCGACGGCCCCCCACTCGCGTCACATCCATCTTCTTCCCCCGCCCATGTGCCTCCGCCCACTTTGGGCTTGGTTTCCCGGGATGGCCTCTCTCTTTTATCTTGGCCATCAGCTGTTCTCCATAGGAAATGTAAGCGATGAGTACAAGGCCGGTGCGGTAACTTCCGGAGAGACCGTCGTCCACGAGGCTGCTCGCGGCGCGCCGCCTGGCGGCGCGCCGGCTGACGGCGCGGCGGTGCCCAAACTCGCGGTTGATGGCGGGGCCGCCAGTTCCGCCGAACCCGCAACCGCGACAGGCGGCCACCAAGACGCCTTGATGGCTATCCTATCCGCGACCGGTTCCCGGCACGTGGGTGGCCCGTGGGGAGGAGGAGGATTGTCGCGGCTGGGACGCGGGGTGTCCAGGGTAAGAGCGAGGAGGAGGGTCCACGCCCGGGTGAGGGCGAGTCCGCACGTGCGTCCCCCCCCCCCCCCCGCCACCTTGTCTTGTTCCACTGGTGCACACCTTATCCCCTTGGGACCCCGAACGAGGGCCACCATCCCCCGTCCCCACCTTGTCCCGTGGAGGAGGTCCGGTCTTGGTGGAGGTAGCCGGCCCAAGGGCAAGGCGTCCCAGTCCAAGGCCAAGGGCAAGATCAAGGCGTCCCCGACCAAGATCAAGATGTCGTCGTCAGGGTCCGTGGAGGTAGCGCCGGGGTCGGTCGACCACTCTGGGGAGCATGGCGGTCCCCCCGGCACGAGCCCGGCGCCCGTCGGTGGGGTCATACCTGGCGTGGCCTTGCCCGCAGCTAAGCCGGGCGACGCGCCCCTGCCGAGTCTCCTGGCACCCGCCATGTTGGTGCGCCTGTACCGGGTGGTCGTGGGTGTCGTGCCGGCGCCGCCCGAGGATGTCAACACGTCGAAGCGCCTCCAGGGGTTCCTGGCCATGAGCCCCGACCTGGCGCTGAGCTGGACCCGGGAGCAGCGGCGGGGGTTCTCGACGCGGCTGGACACGACGGCGCTTGTCTCGGCTGACCGCGGGGCGGGGGAGGTTGTGCACTCCGCTCCGGGTTTGGCCCTTGGGGCTGACCGCGCGCCTTGTGCTCCGGGTAGCGCCTGGGCTACTCATCTTGCATGCCTCCCCGATTGCTTGTTCCGGGATCCCGCCGTGCGCTACGACGCGATCATCTCGGCGCCGGTCATCCGAGCGCCGATTGAGGATGGGTACCCCGGGTGGTTGTCCGCGACGGTGTCCCGGGTGAAGGCCTTGGCCGTCCCGCCGGCGTACCCCAACCTGCTCCACATGCCGATTCCGGTTCCGTACTTGCGTAAGCTGCCCAGCATGCCCCCTTCATCTCATGCCAACTCCGAGCAGCGGGCGCGTCGCCGGGGCTTCCTGATCAGCTGGAACCAGCAAGAGTTTTGGCGCCTTCCCCCGGTGATGCGCACCCAGTTTTTCGCGGCGGCGCCCACTTGGCTCTCCCAGATGGAGACCCCGATTGGGTTCACCACTGGGGGCTCCTTGGTGGCGTACTACGACCGGGATGAGATGTACCGGTCGTGTCGGGACGCGCACTCGGTCATGATGGCCATCTGGGTGACCGAGTACTTGGTGATGGCGCGCAACCGTTTGTACGAGGAGGCGCGTGACGGAAGTTTCTGGATGTTCTCGGGCGCCCTGTTTGGCTGGATCAAGCAGCTCGAGCCAGAGGAGCTCGACGGTGGTAACGCTGATGCCTTGGACTTCTTTCAGGCCATGCTGGCTCTGCGGGCGGCTCTCCCGGTCCAGGATCAAGCCTTCCACGACGCCGTGCGCCGTCTTGATACATCCCGTCGAGACCGGGATGGGTGGCTCACGGTGGTGACCCGGAACGACACCGACGGGGTGCGCATCGTCATCCAGGACCCCCTCGACGCCGCGGCGTACTCGATCTCGGCGTCTCGCATGGCGGTCCCGCCGGAGGCGCCTCTGTGTAGCGCCCAAGCTCCCCTCGCGTCTGTCGGGGTCCCGTCGGGGTGGGCGTCCGCCGTGGCGCAGCGAACCGGTGGTTCTGGCTCTTCGCCATACGGTGGTCTGCCCCTCCCGGGTCATCAACTGGTGCCGCCTCCCCGTGCTTCCCTTCTCGCCAACCCGGTGACGTTGGCGACGACGGCTCCTTCGTCTCGGGCGGACCCTGCGACTCCCGTGGTGAGTACTGTGGCCCGGGTTGCGACGGCCAACCGCTTGCCGTTGGCCCCCCCGGTGCCCGACTCACTCTTGTCGGATACCTCGGCAACGCTGTCGTCGGAGGGTGAGGCCTGGCTGGAGCGTCTTTTCGGGCGCCTCCGTGGGGCGTCGGCTGGGTTTCCCACCAGCGTGCTCTTGGTCTCGCTGGTCGACTTTCTTGGGAGCTTGTCGAACGACTTGTTCACCTGGGCGGAGACGCACCCGGTGGGGGACCCCGAGGCTCTGGAGGCGGTCCTGCAGTGGTGGTCCCGTGCCGGCGTGAGCGACCAGCTCTGGAGCCTCTTCAACATCCACCAGCAGCGGCAGGAGAACCATCTTCGGCGGGCGGAGCAGGCCGGTACTTGGCGCGTCCGCGGGTCGGGCTCCGGTGATCGGCGGGAAGAGGCCGCGGGAGACAACGAGACCTGGTATCGCGACGCGCCTGGGAGCCCCCAGCGTGGCACCGGCGGTGGCGGCAACCAGACGTGGCCGGGGAACAGCTGGTACGAGTCGCGTCCTCGGGCGAGCACCCCCGTTGATCACACGCGTGGTTATGGTCGTACCTACGGGGGCCAAGATGGTCCGTCCGGTTATGAGGGCCCGTCGGCGACGCGTCGTCGTCTGGACTGAGGCGTGGTGCCCCAGGTCGGTGTCGGTCGGGTTAGGGAGCCTGCGTGTGCTTCGTGTTGGCCGGGGTAGATCCCGGCCCCTTAGCGAGGGATGAATCGGGAGACATAGTACGTGCATAAACGAGGGTTTGTTGTCTCTCGGCTGTCCCGTTATGCCTCCTGGGCGTCCCGACCCGGTTCCGCCTTGTCTGGATCCTGGGGGAGAAGCCCCTTGCGACGACAATACCGGTACACGGCCGCTACCGGTAGGCGACCCGAGTGTTGCCAGGTGTCGTCTTCCGGCCCATAACCAAACCAGCGGACCAGCAACCAGACCACCCCCTCCTCGTCCCAGATGTGGTCCACGAACCGCTCGAACACAAACTCGGACCCACCCGGTTGGAGCGCGTCTCGTATTTCCACTTGCGGTTGCTTGGGTCGGTTCGCGGGGTCCACAGGACCCGCCGGCACCACATGGTCGCCGCTCACCCGGTAAGGGAGTCCGTCTTTGTCAATCACGTAGGTTCTACCGTCGGTCTCCAACACCTAGTACGGCCCTGTCGCCTTAGGGTCGAGCTTGTGCTTCCGGGTGATGTTCCGCAGGTACACCCAGTCACCACTGGTCACCGATACCCGGCGAGGGCGGAATTTCTTGTCATAGTCCCTCTTGTACCGGGCTTGTGTCTTGGCAATCGAGTCCCTTACTTGGGGGAGCAGGGCCTTGAGCGACTCCAGGAAGGCGTCCTTGGCCTCGGCCACCGACTGGCTTGGGTCAGGCGTAATGCCGTCTGGCATCCGTTCCAGGGAGAAGTTGCTCAGGCTCCGTGGGGTGACCAAGTCCATGGGGGCCACGCCCGTTGTCCGGTGAGGCCTCGAGTTGTACGCCAGCGCCAACACGGAGACGAGCTCGTCCCAGTTGTCCTGGTGGTCCTCGATGTAGTGCATGAACATGTCCACGAGCTTCTTGTTGAAGCGCTCGACCTGGCCATTGGTCTGCGGGTGGTACGTGGACGTGTACAGGTTCCGGATGCCCATGAGATTGCACAAACCCTGGAAGAACAGGGAGGCGAACTGGGGTCCGTTGTCCGTCAGGACTGTGTCCGGGGGCCCATGCACGGAAATCCAATCTCGGCAGAAGGCCGACGAGACGTCCGTCGCGGTGATGCCAGCCAGGGGGACGGCTCGTACCAGCTTAGAGAACCGGTCTACGATGATCAGGAGGAAGACGTTCCCGGTCTTGGTCTCTGTCAGGGGTCCGAGGAGGTCCATGGACAGGCTCGCAAAGGGGTCCGTCTCCGGGAACAACTTGAGCATCGCCGTGCGTCGCCTTGGTGCAATCCTGTTCCTGGCGGAAGACGCACAACTGGCCACCCAGTCGTACAAGTCCGCGGCCATGGACTCCCAGTAGTAGTGGCGCCTGACGGCGGCGTACATCCGGTTAACCCCAGGATGACCGGCGCGCACCACGTCGTGTTTCAACAGCAGGAGGTCCTGGCGCAGGGTGAGCGGGACGTACACTTAGACAGCCCCGTCAATGGGGGCCACACGCACGAGGAGCCCGTCCTTGTTCTCCGAGAAGCGGGAGTGCGCGTTCTGGTCCATCTTGTCCCTTAGATCTTGGCACCGCTGTTCCTCCTTCTGCGCGGCCAGCATACGCGCGAGCGTGACCGGTTGTTCCTTGTCTGGCCCCCCGTAGTTCGGCGCCACCCAGCCACGGGAAGAGTCGCCCAGAGCGAGACAGGGAATCTCTTCCGGGAAGACGGACCGATCCGGCGCCAGCGTCGGGAGCCGCGACATGGCGTCGGTACAGTGGTGCTCCCTTCCCGGTCTGGTGCATACCTTGTACCGGAATGCCGACAACCGGAGGCGCCAGCGAGCGACCCGTCCTTGGGCACTGTCCATGTTCAGCAGCCAGCGTAAACTGGAATGGTCCTTCCGAATCAGGAACTCTTGTCCCTCTAGGTAAGGGCGGAGAAGAAAACAGGCCCAAACTACGGCCAGGCATTCTCGTTCGGTCGTGGAATAGTTTTGCTCGGCTGGGATGAGGCCCCGGCTGTAGTAGACGACCGGGAGGATGCGCTTGTCCGGTTGTTGCTGCAGGAGGGTACAGCCGACTTGGACGGCGCAGGCATCGGTATCCAGGATGAAGAGACCCTCACGTCGGGGGAGCGCCAGAATCGGGCTCGACGTCAAACGCTCCTTGAGGTACTCGAAGGCCGCCAACTGTGCGTCATCCAGCGGGGGGAGTACGTGTGGGAGTTTCTTGCTGGTGAGCTTGGTCAGGGGCTTGGAGATGTGTGCATAATCCTTGATGAAACGCCGGTACACGTTACACATGCCAAGGAAGCTCTTGAGCTCCGTCTGGTTACGTGGGGGAAGCGCTTACGCCAGGCTCTTGATGTTCCGCTGGCTCACCATCAGCTGCCCGGGACGGACGACATGTCCCAGGTACTCCACCTCTTGCTGGAACAGGTGGCACTTGGAGGGCTTGAGTGAGACGCCGACCTTTTCCAGCAGAAGGAGGACTTCACGGAGGTGCTGGATGTGATCTTCGACGGTCCCGGAGAAGAAAATCACGTCTTCCAGGTACACCAGGCACGTTCGCCACCGTAAACCGGAGAAGAGGATGTCTACAACCCGCTGAAAGGAGGCTGGCGCCTTTACCAGACCAAACGGGAGCCAGAGAAACCGGAACAAGCCCGTGTGAGACGTGAACTTCGTCTTGTCTCTGTCCTCGGCGGCCACAGGGATCTACCAGTACCCGGCGTTACAGTCCAGGGTAGAGAACACCGTGGCATCGCCGAGGGAGTCCAGGAAGTCTTCCATCCTCGGGATCGGGTAGACATCCTTGACCGTGCGCTCGTTCAGCCGCCGGTAGTCCACGCAAAACCGGAAGTGGCCACCTGGCTTGGGCATGACGACCACAGGGAAGGACCACTCAGCGTCCGAGGGTTCTATGACACCCCGGTCGAGCATTTTCTTGACCTGCTTCTCGATCTCCAAGCGACGGTGTGGACCATCCCGGTACGGAGCCGAGTACACGGGCTTGGCGTCTGGCTTGAGCTGGATATGGTGGGTGGTGGCCTTGAGCTCACCCAGCTTCCCCGACTACATGCCCTTGAACTGATCCAGAAGACCGTGCACCTTGCCATGTAGCTCCGTGGGCACGCCCGCCCAGTTCACCTCTGGCGTCTCCGGCTCCTTGGGGGGCGGCACAACCGGGGGCTCCGGCGGTCCTTCCGCCGTGGCCGTGGCGGCCTGCATGTCCAGCTCCTGTCGCGCCGCCAGCTCCTTTTGGACGGCCAGAAGGGCCCCTTGGGAGAGGGGTCGCGCCTCGCCAGCATACGGCTCCGCGACACCCACTCGGGTGCCCTTGGCAAACATCTTGGTCTTGCGACCCAGGTTGACCAGGGGGACAGAGAAGGGGTCGTGCCGGTGCACTTTCTTGTGATGCCCGTGAGCCAACTGCAGCCCGTGCTTGGCCAGGAACTCCGCCCGGCCCTTGATGAGACAACTGCCCGTCGACCGGGTCACAACTTGGACCCCGGTCTGGGCACTAGGGGGAAGGACCGTTGCGCCGACCAGCGTCAGCTCGTTCGGGCGAACCCGGGGCTTGGCCGGTGCCTTGTACTGTCGCCCCCTGGCGCCAAGATGGTAACCCAGGATGTCCGAGACAGCGCCCGTTGACCACTCGATCTTGCCGTCCTGGGGCAGGATGGCCTTGGTGTACTGGCGCTGGAAGTCACACCCGATAATGAGCGGAACCGAGAGGCGTTTCACAACAATCAGCGGGAAATGCATAGGTTTTTCATGTACATGCAGGGTGAGGGGGAGTCGAGCGAGAGCCTTGAGACCCTGCCCCGAGGCATCCACGATCCGGGTGCGGGTAGGCGCACGCCAGGCATGGGCGCGCCAGTACGGAGGGAGCAGGTCCTCGCTGACGACGCTTGGTCCGGCCCCTGTGTCCACAACCGCGGCCACAGAAACCGGGTCCTCACCCCCGAAACTCAAGGTGGTCTTGACCTTGAAATTGTCCTTACGCAAGACGAGCAGGGTACCCCGACAGGCACACGGTGTCCATGCGGCTACCTTGGCTCGTAGCCGACGACCACACCGGCACAGGAATACAAATGAGGCCGGCACGGGATCACCGGGGCCGGGAACAGACGGAAGGGCGCTTACGGGCGCACCTCCCCCACCTCGTTTCCCGATCCCGAGGTACCCGTGGTCGTGGTCTCTTCCTCGGGATGGGAGTCCCGGTCCTCAGGACTCTCCTTGTACAGGTTCTCCTGGATGCTCTGCAGGATCGCGACCCGGAGGTTGTGCACCGTCTTCGGGTCCCGCCGTCCAGGGGAGGCGCCCTTGGCCTGCCGGTCAGCCCAGCGGACGGCCTTGGCGAACTGGATTCCCTGGCGGGCCAGCTTGTCCTGGAGCTCCTTGGGCACCTCCGGGCAGGCGGCCGCGATGTGGTCCTCCTTGTTACACAGCCAGCACGCCCGTACCCGGTTCGGGCGTTCCCCCCCCCGGGTGACACGGGGCGTAGAGGGCGTGACAAACCCGCGCCAACCCTCCAGGCGACCACCAGCCTGGGACGAGGACTCGCCCACGGCCAGAACCGGCGCCTTGGGTCCCGCCCGACTAGACGGTCGTGCCAGGTACATCTTGGGGGGGGTCGGCTGGAGTCGCTGGAGCGCCTTGACCTGTTCATGCTT
>Ga0209093_1000631_pt1 | contig 19387 bp, 14 predicted proteins | sample SidtaG_4_FD_187450 | JGI IMG/M metagenome (GOLD analysis project Ga0209093, IMG submission 187450) | Marine algal microbial communities from Sidmouth, United Kingdom - Sidmouth_Male1 metaG (SPAdes) (version 2) | ecosystem: Host-associated > Algae > Red algae > Unclassified | place: Sidmouth... | reverse complement strand
GTTTGACGGCGCGGGCGCGCCGGGGGAGAGGAGTGACGCCGCCGCGCGTGGCCGGCGCACGGCGCGCCGCCGCCGTCTGGGGTCGCCGCTGCGCCGCGCGTCGGGGGCCGCCCGAATGCTCTTGTTTGATGCCCCTCGACCGTGCCCGCCCCGCCCACTCCCACAAAAACATTTAGTACCGCTGCGGCGCGGTCTGCTCTGCCCCATCTGCCTCAGCCCACCTCCGCCATGGTCCCTCCGTGAGAATACGAAAGGCGTGCCCAACCTCTGAGCCAGGTCGGTAGTGGTCATGCTCGAGTCCTCCTCTCTGAGACAGTTCACCCCACAGGCGCTCAACTGCCGTTCCAACCTAGAGATTCCATTCCGCCAGAGGGTGAGTCACAGTTTCCTGTTGCTTAAGATCTGGCTCAGCAGCCTACTGAGCCACGTGTACGAGAATTTAAGTAAGATACAGTCAACTTATCTTCCCTAGTGGTTTCGACTTGATTTGAGTCGGGATGGACTGAAACCAAGTCGGAGGTCCTCAACCCAACAAGCATCCCGGCTGTGCTTCAGATGGCTGGGCACGTCCGACAAGCTCATTCAAGTCTGACACTGTCTGTGTACGCCCCAATCACATATGGAACAGTATCTGTTGCAATTGGCAGGGGCTAAGTCAAGTACTTATGCCCCTGACGGAACTTGCACCCGCCTCTCCGTACTTCGGATTGCGGGCTATGGGACGGCTGTCCTTCCCTAAGTAGCCCCCCCTATTCGGGCCCGGGGTTACTATTTTGTCTCTCTTTTTCGTCTGTTTCCGTCTTGTTATTTTGGCGCCGGCCACGGCCCGCGCCGCCCCGTCTTGCTCGCCATCTAAATCTTGGCGTCTCTCTCGAGTCCTAGCCTTTGCGCGCCTTTGCGCCGTCTAGGTCCTCTCGGGAGGTCGACCCTTTGGGTCCTTCTCTTCTGTATTGTCAGCGTTGCCACAGGGTATTTGCTCGCGCCTTCTTTGTTGCCACACTTGGTGGAGCAGCAGGGGAGAGGGCGTCGTCCCTGTGAAGGGACGCCTCTCCTCTCGCGAGCCCCGGCGACAACGGTGCGGACGCCACTGACGGTACTCGTGACGCGACCACTTTGTGGTCCCGGTCACCCGGCGGCTGTTGTTGCAGGCCGGGGGAGTCGCTCGACGGTGCCCGACGGGCCGTGGCGCCGTCGTGTCCGGGTTCGTGCTATCCCGAGACAAGAAGCCAACCCATCGCCGATGGCGAGCGGGGGTGCTGATCCCCCGCGCTTTGCCCCTCCTCATGATGCGGGTACTGACGCTCGGCGTACTGCCGATGGGTCAGTCCCGGCGGATACGACTCCCCCTCCTCCCCAAGGTGCTTCGAACCTACCCGACCCCGCCGCAGCGGCTACGGCCACGTGCGATTCGGGTGCATCCCCCAGCAACGCTGGTCGTCACGCGGAGCAATCGGCAGTGGCCAAGCTCACGACGCTTGTGCGTACGTTGGCAGCGTCCGTCCGAGAGCTACGCGCCGACGTGACAACGTTGCGCGACCCAACTGGGACATTGCCGATGTCGACTGCCAGTGGGCCCCGGCCCACTGACCCAACACCGGCAAACACCCAGGCCCCGCGTGACCGGCACCGGTCACGCAGGTCCGCCGCCTCAACGTCGCCATTGGCATCTCGGAGTGCGAGGGCGCGATCGGATTCCGATGCCCGCTCCTCGCGGTCCGCCAATGACGACGAGCCACCACGGGACTCTAGCAGCAGTAGCAGCAGCGACAGCACCGGACTCCCGCGTCGCCGCTCCCACGCGCGCCGACGCGCCCGCACGTGGGGCGCCGGCCCTACAGCTTTGACGCCACGGGCGGTCACCCCCTGGCCGCTCCCCTTGACGTCCAAGCACGGCCCGTTCTCGTTACTACTCGACTACCGCCGCTACCTCGTCCGCAATGCGGATCCGACGTACGGCCGGTCGAAAGCGAGCCAGCTCCGTAGGCGCCATCGCCTGCTGGACGGTCCGTTCCACGGGGTCTCTCTCTTCGATGGCTCGGACCCGTTGGCCGTCCTGGCTCTCCTCACTCTCTTCCGCACCGCTGCGGACGAAATGGATGTCACCCTGGGCGAGGCCCCGTGCCTGTTAGCATACCGCATTGGCGGTGAGGCCAAGGACGACTTCGCCCAGGAAACGAATGGACCACACGGCAGTGCCGTCGGTACCAGCTTCCCGCACAAGATCAACTACCTGTTGACTCGCTATGCGCCCGAGGACGCCCTGCACACCGCCGAAATGGCCCTCCGTACCGCGGAGCAGCGCCAAGACGAAGGTGAACGCGCTTTCTACCAGCGGCTGATGCGGCTAGGCCGCCGGCTCATGGGGATGTACGACCCCGGGCAGCTCCGGTACCTGTTCCTGATGGGGCTCCACCCCTCGGTACAGTCCCAAGCCGAGCTGGCCGACCGCACGTGTACCACCTTTGACGACCTCGTGGCGCTCTCGCAGAAGATCGGCGATGGCCTCCGGGCGGTCAAGGTCACCATCGGCAAAGCCGACCGGTACACCAAGGCCAAGAGCGTTCTGCAGCTCGGCTACGGGAGCGGAGCGAAGGTTGAACCGGTCCTCTGGGCGGCGCCGCCAGCGACGATGCCGGAAGCCACGCCGCCCCAGGGCCGGCCCCCCTTGGGTCGGCCGCCACCGCAGCAGCCGTTCCAGGCGTTTGCCCCTACGCCACCAGCGGCCCGGACACCGTCCTACGGGACGGAAACCCCACGTGCTCCCCGGTCGGGTGCCCCGACGGGACGGCCGGCCATGGTCCCCCTGAGCCAGGTGCAGTGCCACCGCTGCCGCGGTTTTGGTCACTACGCCCGTGCGTGTCCCTCGCCCGACCGCGCTATGGGGCCCCGTGCGCCACCTGCGGCCGCGCCGGGACCCACTGGCGCTGGTTGCCCTGCGTTACGCCCTGATCAGATGCAATACGCAATGGCTGCCATTGCCGGAGACCCCTGGGGAGACCCGCTGGTGCCGGACGACACCGGCTCCCTGAGCGGAGGCGAGCTTGTCGGCGATGCGCCCGGGGACCCGCAAGCGGACACGGACCCGACGGTGGACCCACCTGCCTCTCCCGGATCGGGAAATGTGCACGAGGCGTTCCGCTAGCGGCTCGGTCGCCCCGTGCCGGCCCCAGTCCGCAGGGCCCGAAGATACGTGTACACCGGGTCTTGGCCCCGGTATACCGGCAGTATACTATCCCCGCAGCCCTCGGCTTTGACGAGGCGCGGATGAGGCTGATGACACTGACTCTGGACACAGGCGCCGGACCCTCGATCATCCGAGTGGATGCCCTGCCTAAGGGATGGGAGAAGCGGCTGCATCCGCGCCCGCATTTTCCCCACATTGTGGACGCAAAAAAAAACCCTATCTCTGCCCGGGGGATGATCACCTTGCGCCTGCACTCCGGCGGCTTCGCCACTGAAGTCTACTTTGTCGTCGTCCAGCGCCTCGCCGTTCCCGTGCTACTGGGCACCAGTTTCATCAACCGCCACGTCAAGGCGCTCTACCCTCGTCGTCAACGCGTCAGATGGTCCACCGACGCTTCGGTACCCATCTTGTTGTGCACGGTATGCGGAAAGAGAGAACGCCGCCGATCCCCAAGGGATGCGACGGTGCGCCTCGCGCAGCGACGGGTGTTGCCCCCGCGGTCACGTAGGGCCATGCTGGTTACAGTCGAACTCGCTGGTCAGGTCTTGGTCACGCCGTACAACCGCCTCAACCAGCGCCACCGCTGTCAAACCGCACGCGGCCTGGCCGTCGTCGTCCCGGGGCAACGATTCAGCGTTGAAGTCGCGAACCTCAGCGACGAACCGGTCTGCCTTCGCAAGGGAACTGTTATCGCCACCGTCAGCCCAGTCGACGATGTCGATTGCCTGCTCGTCACTGACGACGCGGCATCGCCCGCCGCAGCCGCAGAGGCGGTGCTCGACGAAGTAGATCTCTCCGGCGTACCCGATCGGCTGCTCCCGGATGTCCAGGCACTCATCCGCCGGCATGCATATATGCTGGACGGGATGCTCGGGTCCATCGACGCCACCGTCCACCGTGTGGAGATTCAACCCGGGAACAAACCGATACGGCAGCAACCGTACCGCGCGGGTCACCACGCCCGTGACATGATCCGTGACGAAGTCAACCGGATGCTGGAAGCCAAGGTCGTCCGACCAAGCACCAGTGAATGGGCCAGCTCTGTCGTTGTCGTCCCCAAGAAAGACGGGTCGCCACGCTTTTGCGTTGACTACCGTCGTGTCAGTGCGGTGACCAAAAAGGACTCCTATCCCACCCTGCGGATGGAGGATTGCATCGACTCGCTGGGAGACGCCCGTGTCTTCTCAACGCTCGACTGCACTGCCGGGTATTGGCAGATACCGATGGCCCCGGACGACATCGACAAGACCGCCTTCACCTGCCACATGGGGACGTACGAGTACCTGAGGATGGCCTTCGGCCTCACAAATGCCCCCGCGACCTTCCAACGTGCCCTGGACATCATCCTATCCGGGATGACCTGGCAAACGTGCCTTGTGTACCTCGACGATGTCATCGTCTTCTCCGACACCCCGGAGAACCACGTGAAGGCGCTCGACGAAGCCCTGACCCGATTGGGTCGGGCCGGCGTCACTCTGAAGGCCAAGAAGTGCCAGTTCTTCCAAACGTCCGTCGAATACCTCGGGCACATCATATCCACCGGGGAGATGCGCGTGCACAACAAGAACCTGGAAACGCTCGCGAAGGTGGGTCACCCGCGGACGAGGACGCAATTGCGTAGCTTCCTCGGCATGTGCAACGTGTACCGACGCTTCGTCGCGAACTACGCACGAATCGCAGCTCCCTTGAACCAGCTGACGACCAAGGCGTACGGCGACACGCTCCCGGAGTTCACGGAGGCGCAGGCCGCCGCGTTCACACGCCTACGCGACGCTCTGCTTCACCCGCCAGTTCTGGCGCTCCCCCGCCGCGGCGCGCCCTTCACCATCGACGTCGATGCGTGCGACACCCAATTGGGGTGCGCCCTGCTCCAGGAGCAGCCGGACAGCCAGCTGAAACCCGTGGGATTTTACAGCCGCGCCTTGCAGCCCGAGCAACGAAACTATTCGGCCACCGAGCAGGAGTGCCTGGGCCTCGTCTGGGCCGTGATCCACCTCCGCCACTATGTGGAGGGCTCGCGGTTCACGGTACGTACCGACCACGAAGGCCTCAGCTGGATCTACCGGTTGACGACAGCCACCGGTCTTCTGCTCCGTTGGCGCCTCCGCTTAGCGGAGTTCGACTTCGAGGTGAAGTACAAGAAGGGGGCGAACCACCACCTCCCCGATGCCCTGTCCAGAATCCCCACGACGGGTCTGGACGAGAAGGAGCTGGATGACGACATCCAGTGCTTCCTGCTGGCCGAGGCCGCACGGGGCATGGACGCCAACAACTTCTCGGCGCCGGTGCCGCCTCCCCCAATCACCGCGGAGGAGCTCCTCCGCGCACAAGGCGCGGATGGCCGTTGCCAGCAGCTCCGCGCCGTGATCGACTCGGGAAGACCGACGCGGTTCGTCCTCGATGAGGAAGGCCGCCTCGTGCGCCGCCAACCGACGACGGACTTGATGCAGGTGTATATCCCCGAGGCCCTACGCGGCCGCGTAATGGGCCTCGAGCACTACCCGACGTCCAAAAGTCACCCTGGCGTGCAGTGTATGTACGCTGCCATGAAGCGTTGCTTCTAATGAGAGTCGATGATTGTCGACCTGTACGACTTCGTCCGGCAATGCCCGCCGTGCGCGAAGAACCGGTTGCAGGAGCGACGTCATACGTCCCCCATGACCGTGTTACCGCCAAAGGAACCGCTGACCGAGGTTGGCATCAACATCCGCGGCCCGCTGCTCAACACGGTTGACGGCAACCGGTATGTGTTCGTCATGTCCGACCGCTTCTCGAAGCTAACCCGTACGGTTGCGCTCCGACGCATCACCGCCGTCACGATCGCGTCGGCGTTCCTGACCGCATGGGTCGCGGCCTACGGGCCCCCCGACTGCGTCCTATCCGACCAGGGTCGGCAGATGGATAACTCGTTCTTCCGTGCCGTCATGAAGATGCTAGGCACGAGGTGCCAGTACGCGACGCCCTACCACCCGCAGACCAACGGTCAGGTGGAACGGTATAACCGTACGCTGCTGAACCAGATCCGGGCTTTCTGTGAGGAGCACCCGCGACAGTGGGGTCGCCTCCTCCCCTCCCTGAGCCTGGCCTACAACACCTGCCCGCACAGGGCCACCTGTATGGCGCCGTTCGACCTCCTGATCCCCCGCCGCATGCCCAACCTCACGGTTGAGGGCCTAGCGGGCTCGTCACCGCTGGCATCCGCCGATGGCTCCCCACTCATGGTGAAGCGCGCCATGATTTAGGGCTTGAAGAAGCTCATCCCGACGGTGCGCGCCTCCCTCGACAAGTACCAAGCTCGCTACAAGCGAAACTGGGACAGCCGGGTGCGGCCGAAGAACAAGGACCTGGCGGTCGGAGACTTCGTCTACCTCCGCTACCACTGCGGCGGGCACAAGCTGCTGCCCAAGGCCCTTGGTCCGTTCGAGATTCTCGATACGGACGGCACCTACTTCGCCATCGACCAAGGCGACGGCGAAGGCCGGGTCAACAGTAATGACGACACACAGCGCTCGGAATCGCTGGCGTTTCCGTTTCCGGTAGTGGCGGCCGTGCCTGCGGCTGCGGGCGCTGGGGCCACCATGGAGCGAAGCGCCGGCGCACCGGCTGCCCAAGGCGGTGAGCGGTGGCCGCTCTCACCGCTGTGGTCGCCACCGAGCCAACACTCGCCAGGCGCGCACGACGGGCAGCGAATGCCTACGGAAACAGAGGAAACACGCACGGGGGCGACGGCGGCCACTCTACGCAGGCGGATTGCGGTGCCGCGACCGCGGTCGATGGGGACGTGCAATTGATGAAGCTAGATGGGCGACTCTGGACTTGTTTCTTCGCGCGGACCCAAGTGGACACTGTAAGTTGGAGTCGCTGAGTCCGCTGCTGCGGATCTGACTGGGGATCAGGGAAGGGTCTCCGACGAGCTCCAATCCTTGATCAGGCACGTGAGTCTACTGGCTATTCTACAAATTAAACCGGCTTGAGTCAGCAGATGAGTCGTGTGAACCGTGAATTTTCCTCAAACGTGCCCGGACTAGGGTTGCTAAACGCACTTCGGGGCGGGCTGAAGGGCGCTTTGAGGGCGCGCGTAAAAGTGCTATTTCGGTGCGTAAGTGCCACTCGCCCCAAATAGGCTGATTCAACAACAGTTTCAGCCTCGTTTAGTGGGGTCGATGAGCCTCCGCGATCGGGGGGAGACGCGGCATTTACCAAAGAATCGACATCAATGGAATGGAAGATAGCCAGACTTCCAGCTTCAAAAGATATTTGAAGGCGAACAAAGATGAAGTCGGGGGTCTCCAGATCGTTCCAAGCGGCCGCGGGAATGGTCGAGGGCCAGCGCTGGCTTTTTTCGGTCGTACCGCACGCCTACAGGTGTATATCACTCATTAAGACCTCTCTCCATTTTGCCCTGGAAGTGTGGGAATTGGAGCCGGAGTCTCCCAACTCTCACAGAAGGGGGGTAGGAGGCTTCCGGATACCTCTAGAAACTGTGACTTTTCGACTCGGAGTAGCGCTTGAGATATACTTTTTCGCGCGTGACGGGTGAACCGCTGCTTCGGATTTCTGGCCGCGGATCACGCGTTGCAACCACGTGACGGCCAATTCAAATCGACAAAGTACGACAGACGGGTGCTACCTCTCAAGAATTGTCTTGGGAGGGTACTCTTTGGATCGCGACACCGATGCATCGGTACGCCGCATCGCTGCCCGTGATGTGGTGGACGAAGAGGCCTACAGGCTGCTCGTCGCAATGGATGGGGGGGGGCGCGGGAGGCGGGTGCGCACAGCGATGCTGGATATGTCCACGAGGTGAGCCCGCACAGCGGGGGGGTGTGGGGGGATGGCACGCGCAGTAGGCGAAGCAGTGCGCTGCACGCGACGCGTGGAGGGGGTTGCTGCTCTGGCCACTGCCTCGCACAGCCTATTCCGATTGAGCGGATCACGGAGGAGGAGGCCGGCAAATGACACGGATCAAGTCTGATCCGATGAGGCTGCCCAAAAAAAGGCGGGCACGCTCATTCGAACGATAGCCCCCCTCATCAAATTTGACCAAGTTCCTGGAATTGGACCGGCATACAGAGCCGGCGCTTCACTTCTCTCGCTGTCCTACAAGGCTTCAATATCGCTCCTTTTTTGCAAACAGTTGACCGAAAGGCTCGTCGAGGCCCAATCGGCAATTGCGCAGGGGTCGCCACGTCACGCAACACCACACCCTCGTCAGAACAGCCTCGAGTGCACCCAAAAACTGAAAAAATCAGCACACTACTTGTTTTGTACGGCCATCAAGACTCATACCTGGTGCCCAATGCGCAACACGGAGCGCATATTCTTGAAGCTGATGAGTCGCTCTATCTTTCTATGCCAAGAAGTTCTTTTGTTGGTCTGTCTGCCTCCTCTGTTGGTGCGGTTGAACATGGGTTCCTTACTCAAATGCGATCCGCTATTGGTCATATCACAAGGTGTCAGCGTCTTCTCCTCTTGCGCCGAAAGCACCTCTCTTTCTCTCTGAATCGCAACGTGGAACGCGTCAACCGCCCCAGCGGTGCCTTGAGAGGGGGGGGGGCTTTCCTTGCACGGACCTCTACCTTGGAGAAATCGGCACCGACCGGCCCCCATTTTCCAAGTGCATCGCGCCGCACGGACCGGCCCCGTGAGCCCACGCGCCTTTCCGAGAAGCCCCCTTACCCGAGCCATTGTGGGCGCCCCACGCCCTCTCACCCGTCACTGCCGCCGAGTGGCCATGTAATTTATTCAAGGATATGCAGGGGATACCAGTGGGCGTACTAGCACTCAGAACCCAGCTCCAAACTCTTTCTCTCAGTCGTATACACGTAACATTCGTCTGGTGTCGGTTCGAATCCCCCATTTTGTAAACCTCCTCTGGTTGACGGCGCAGGGACGGTAAACGACACGGGCAGCTCTTCTCGACCAGGGCGCGGTTGCAAGCTGCCGCCGTGACGAGAAACGAGCGATTTTTCATCATCGACGATTGATTCCTGGCTGTGACTCACCCTCCTCAAAGAGGCAGCAGCGGGGTGTCGCATTTGGGACCCGGCGCAAATCGCGTTCGACCATTATATTTATGCACGTTGCTCAAGATATTTCAGGGGGCCGCTCTGACTTTTCAGGGGGTCGCTGTCAAGCAATGACCCAGAAGAGCCACCTTGACTAGGCGCGACCGAGGGTGCTTGCGAAAGCGGTTCTTGCCCACGCCCCCACCCCTTTCACAGCGGCCCCACGCACACACCAGGCGCCGGAGCCGAGGCGCAACCGCCCATACGCGCTGCGCGGGCACCTTTACCCACCCCTCTCACAGCGGCCGCACGCACACATCAGGCGCCGGCGGCGCGGCGCAACCGCCCACACGCATCTCGCGGCCGCATTTCCGATCGCTGTTGCCCACCACCCCACCCCACGCGCAGCAATCGCACGCGCTTAGCGGGCGCCTGCCGGCCACGCGGCAACGCGTCTTACGCTCACTCATCGCTCGAGTCGCGGGTCGTTGGATCCCCGCACCACGCCGCACTTCTCCTGCTCCGCATACTCGTACCTGTCTTAAGACCAGCTCGTTGCTCGCGCACTGCGCTGCTGCATTTGTGTTTCTTAGTCTTTTCGGGTCACCAACTCTCCGCGGTCGTGCTCTGGGTTTTCTGCTGCCCGGCTGCTCGGGAACCAAGACGCACACTGCGCCGCGGTGATCCGCGTAATGGAGTTTCCTCCTCCCCGCCTGGTTGGTCTCCATCCCCCCGTCGACGACGCTACCCGTGTTTGAGAACTCCCCCGTGTTTGAGAACTCCCCCGTGTTCGAGAACTCCATGCACCGCCGTCTTGATTACGCACCTCCCTCGACCTGTCACCCCCGTTTTGCTTGAAAGCCTCCCTCTAGCCAATTTACTGGTGTCGTCGAACTGACCTACACGGCACCCTCGCTTCTTTATTTTCTGTTCCACGCGTGTACCCTTACGCCGGTAGCCCTATATGGCGCCGAGGGCGGCGGCGGCGGGAACCACATCAATGACAGGCCCGAAGACGGCGATGGCGGCCGGCACGATGGCACCAGTGGCAGCGGCGGCGGCGGCGGCGGCGGCGACGGCGGCCGTGAGGAGCAAGGACGCTGGCACCTCCACCCCTGGCGTAGTACAATCTGATAAAAACTAACACCTGTGCGCGCTATGGTCGACGCTGTAGATGGTGTAGATGATTGTCCAACCGTTTGCTGGCCCAAAACCTCCGCCACCGTCGACACCACCCGCGGCCATCACATTCACGTGCACGCAAAGGCAAAACGTGAGCGTAAAAGTCGTGCAGCCGACCATCCTCACCCTCACGTGCGGCGCTAAACAATCTTTTCCGTCCGTCGAAGCGGGGGAAACCGCAACACCCGCACTCCCGATGCCTTCTGCCCGCCGCTGCGCACCGCGCGCATGGACAGTCGTGGACCGATGCGGTAGCCCGCTCCCTTCTCTCGATCTGTGGGGTGCCGCACAGCCACGGCCATGAACAAAGTGTGTGTATCCCCCTCGCAATCGCCTCGATCCAAAACACCGTCGCCTGCTCCCGTGAACACGCGTGGAGACGGCCGACTGTGCCATCGCCGCACGTGCGTGCATCACTGTTCGGTGGTGGGCGGCGACGAGACGGTGCCGGAGCGGCGCTGACCACGCTTTTTAGGGTGCATACCATGTGTACGACCTGGCCGCACCGTAAAAGTACAGGTCGGCGGGCGCACATGGGCCGACGCCGGCGCAACTACTTTCGCGCGGCGTGTCAGCGGCCAAGACACAGCAAAAGCACGCGTATGCGCACGTGCCGGCGCAATGAATGGGAGCTTTCCGGAATGCGATGGTCCCGCCTCCTCCCTAACATCCATGCGCACCCCCAGAACACATGCAGTGCCACACGTGGGCGCTCTATCGACAGCACCACCACGCGTACTTGTACGCAGCACCAAGCGTGCTGTGGCAACGCAGAAGGCGCGAGCAAGTACCCTGTAGCAACACCAAAAATGCAATAGAAAAGGACCCAACGGGTCAATCTCCCGAGAGGACATAGACGGCGCACAGGCGCGCAAAGGCTAGGACTCGAGAGGGACGCCAAGATTTAGATGGCGAGCAAGACGAGGCGGCGCGGGCCGTGACCGGCGCCAGAATAACAAGGCGAAAACAAACCAAAAAGAGAGACGAAATAGTAACCCCAGGTCCGAATAGGGGGGCTACTTAGGGAAGGACAGCCGTCCCATAGCCCGCAATCCGAATTACAGAGAGACGGGTGCAAGTCCCGGTAGGGGGATAAGTACTGGATTTAGACCGGCCAATCGCCCCCCCCCCCCCGGGCGAAGACCTGGCGGTCACCCGCCAGCAAGGACGGATGCGGGGCCGCTTGTGCCAAGCATCCGTGGGGGGTCGCCAGCGCGAGGGCGCCGGGCGGGGTCACACAAGCGACGCGGACCACGTGGGGGCGCGCGCGCGGGCAGCACGCTGCGGCGGAGCGGACACCCCGCCTTGCGGCGGCCGGCGGCGACGTGGACGGGGCAAGCGGAGGCGGCACGCGCGGACGCCAACGGCGTGGGCGTGCTGCCGGCGCAGGCGGATGGCGGGGGCCGGGGAAGCGGCGGCGATGGCCTACATCGCGCCTCATTCACGGGTCGCGTTAAAGACGGGATTGAGGCGGTACGCCGAAGTCGTATTGGCGGATCACGAAGGGGTGCCGGAGCAGGCGCAGGTGCCGGGGCCCGACCCGCGGAACCAGCCGGTGGTCGACCGCATGCGGGTCGGCGTACGCATGGCGTTTTGGCACGGCGTCATCTACGAGGTGCACTCGCAGCGGTGCGACGGCGAGTTGGCTGTCCGCTTCAGCTGGGAGGTGGCGCTCTTCGGGACGGCGTTGCCGTCGTGGTTCGTCCGGACTGCGTACACGTTCGTGAGGGCGGACGAGAACGTTGGGGCCCTCCGCGAGTGGGTGCCGTGGGTGGCGCACTGCTGGGGCCGGCTCATGTGCCTGATGCCGGACGCAGTGACGCCGCCGGTGGAGTACCTGACGGAGTTGTCGCTTCCGTATCTACGGACGGCGGCGGACCTCGAGTACGTGCAGGCCGCCGATGCGCAGCACCGGGACGCGATGGACGCGGCGGCGTACTACTACGGGGAGGCGGCGGACAAGAACGCTCGACGTGAGGGCGCGGGGGCGGCGCCGCGGCCGGTCCCGCCGTATGAGCGGCCGGACATCAGCTCCTGGCCGACACCCGATCGGGCTGGGCGGAATCTGACGCTCCTCCTGGCGGAGGGGGACAGCGTGGCCGTCAAACAAGCGCGGAAGGAGGTGGACGTCCGGTCGTGCAAGGGCTACGACGTCCCGTACCTGATGACGGCTGGCCACCACGCCAAGGGGCTGAACGGCGCCGGCTGGCGGCTCGTGCGGGGGGCGCTGGACGACTTGGAGCTGCCGCGGGGGCTGCACGTGGCGTATCCCACCGTGCTGTCGTATTATTACGACCGCATGATGGGGGACGACCGGAGCTGCCTCTGGGACATGTACGTGGAGGAGCGCGTGCAGCTCACCGCCATCACGCTGCTGGTGGACCTCGCCGGCGGTCCGGTTCACCGCATCTCCCTTTCCCTTCTCCATCGGCTGGAGCGCCTCCGATTGGATGACATGGCGGCGGGGAGTGCGGACGAGCATGCCCGGCTGCAGCGGCTGCGGCAAGGCATGGCAATGCTGCTCCCCAAATGGGGAGAGGTGGTGGAGGCCGCGGGCTTGCCACTCGGGCAGATGCCGTTTCCGGCGGAGGGGGACGAAGCGGCGAACCCATACGGGCTTCGACTAGTGTTGGACGCCGGGGGCGTCGAATTCCCAAGTCGGGCCGAGCGCTCGACATCGAGGAGCGCCACGGCGCGGACTCCGCCGGAGGCGGCTGGAGACGCGGGGGCGGGGCACACCCGGGGCGGTGGCAGCGACGAGGCCCCCGAGGGCGGGGCGGCGGCACGCTCGGAGTCCCCGTCATGGCAGGCCGCGTCGCCGACGCGTTCGTCGCCGGGGGGGCGTGGCCGGGCCGGTGCCCGGTGGTCGCCGTCTTGGACGCCGCCGGCGGAGGCGTCAACAACGCGGACGCGGACGCCCGGCCGGGAGTCGCCACGTCGGACAGCGTCGCCGCGTCGGTCGGCGTCGCCGCGTCGGTCGGCGTCACTGCGTCGGTCAGCGTCGCCGGGTCGGTCGGTGTCACCGCGTCGGCCGCCGGCGTCACTGCGTCGGTCGGCGACGTCACCGCGCTAATCGCGATCACCACCGCGACGGCCGTCACCGACGCCCCCGCCGCAGCGTGGACGGACGCCGCCGCCGGGGCGCGGGACGCCACGCCCTCGTCGTGGCCCGACGCCGCGTCGGGCAACGTTGCCACCGGCTCCGTTGCAACGGAGCGGCGCGGCGTCTATGGGGGAATCCGCGGGGGGCAGGCAGCGGTCGTGGTCGCCGCCGACGGCGTCGGCACGCCGGCGGAAGCCGCCGGCGTCCGCGGGGGCGTCAGGGCGGGCGGAAGGCGGAACGGCGGCGCCCCAACCGGGCGACGCGCGGCGCGGCCGGACGCCGGTCGGCGCCGATGGCTCGGCCCGGTCGACGGCTGGGGCAACCGGGTCGCGGCGGAGCCGGGGGGGCCACGCGGGGGAAACGCCCGCGGCCGTCAGAGGGGCAGGAGGTGGTGCCTCCGTACGCGGCGTACCACAAGTGGTACCGCGTGGGCTCTATCGCGCCGGAAGGCGCCGCGCTCCGGGCGCACCTGTCGGCGGCGGCAGTGAATCTTCTGGCCGCGGCAGGAGGTGCGCCGGCCGGCGCTGTGGGGCTGGCCATCAGCCGGGTGCTGCGCAATGGCGTGAACCGGCTGCATGCGTCTCTACGGACGTCCAGCGATCGCACGGTGGGGGAGGCGTTGGGCGGGGTCGTCAAGTTCGTCAAGGAGCTCCGCCGCGCGACGCACATGAAGTACGACATAGGTTGTATGCCGAAAGAGGTGCGGGCGGCGGATCGTGTGGCGTCCGCCGACGAGCGGTTCTTCTATGAAGACAGCGACGAGTCGGGGGGCAGTCGGCCCACGGGTCCTCGGCGGCGGCACCGATAAGCGGTGGCGCCGGCGCTGACCCGGGTGGTATGAGCCTTCTCAAAGCGGAAGATCACTACGCGCCACACAGGCGGCGGGGAGGAGGCTCTGCGGCCGGCCACCGTGAACGTGAAATAGGGAGGGTTGAGTTTCACCCGCGCGGGGCAATAGCGCGTGGCGAGTGCCCACCAGGACTGGTGTTGCCAGCGCGGGGCGCCGAGGGTGAGGTCACATGGGTAGGAGGCGATGCGGGCGACGACCTGCGGTACAAAAGAGAAGGGGGGGTTGGCCCACCCGTTTTCGACTGCCCAGTCGACAGAGAATGCCGCGGCGCAGCCGCGCGCGGCGTCCGCGGGGGAAAGGGGCAGGAACCGGGGCATATGGGTTGCCGCGGCGGTGGTGAACAGGTCGACCGTATGGGGGCCCAGACCGCATCGAGTTTCTCGAAGGCGGGGCGTCCCAATGCCCAGTGGGAAGGTGGTGGGTCTTCCGGAAACTCCGCGAGGAGGGAGGATGCCCCAAGGGGAGAGAAAGTATCCTCGTGGCTAGTTGTCGGGGACGTCCAGCGGACATCGACGAGCACGGCGCCCGTCTCGTCGGTGTGCTGCTGAACCGTGACGCATACTCAATCGGGTTGACGCGGGCACAGGGCGAGGACGACGGGCGTCGTCGGGAAGGCGTCGTCGGGTAGCGTAAACTTCTTCTGCTTTGCCAAGCGGATGACGAGATGCTTCGGGAAACCCGAAATGGGTTCCCACGAGTCATCGCCCCGGCCATATGTGGCCCACCGGCCTTTCGCCACGATGCCGTTATCGGCGTCGTGGCGAATAACCAACAGCCGGTCGATTTCCCAGGTCGGGTCCTCATCGGAAGAATTCACGTCGGGGAGCGGGGCCTTTGTAAGCCGATGCGGCTGGGAATCCGGTCCCGGCACCGGGCGCGGTGCCGGTGTGACGTCATTACTGTTGACCCGTCCTTCGCCGTCGCCTTGGTCGATGGCGAAGTAGGTGCCATCCGTATCGAGAATCTCGAACGGACCAAGGGCCTTGGTGGCGGTGTTGGCCATTCTCTATTGGTGCGGGACGCTCAGGCGTCGTCTGATCGTGGAGCCGTGAGGTTGCGGTGGGTGGCACTCCGTGCGCGGCCCACACACACACAGGGTGGCGGCTCGGACTGCAAAGCTTCATCATGACATCATGATGATAGTCGGCACGTAAACGGAGCAAGAGATCTCGGCCAGCACGCCCCTCTTGCGTTCGGCTGTCATGAATGGCGGTGACGAGGATGCCACATTACGCTGTGTATCATACAAGGTTGCCTATTAAATAGTGGGGTTCAGGAACTGAATTGCGAAGTAGACAGCCGGCCAGCAAGCCAGACTGCTGGCTTCTTTTGCAGTTGTCAGGAGGGCCCCCGCGAAATTGGTCAGAAGACTGATTGTACTGTGAGCCAAGTATGCTGACCAATACCGCTGTTTCTGAAGGTCTATTTCTACTCTTAAACATGCTGCTGAAAATCAGTTTTCAGGTGCTCCCCCGCACACGCCATAGGCTTAGGGCTGCCGCGCACAATATGCAGATGCACCCACCCCACAGCAGGGACACAGGGAGTTCAGCAAGTTACAACAAATGCCAACTCTTGATGCGCCTTTCTGCATTTTTCTCTTGTGCGATACGGTGGTCAGCCTCGCCGTGTAGGCCGTCACGCATCTATGCCATTCAATGCATGCGTATGACCACGAAGACTTCCAGGAAAATTTGTGGCCCCGTCGTGCCCAAGGGCCTGCTCCACTCATCTCCATGCGAAGTGGCGAACAGGGGGAGGCACCGTCGACGCGGGCAATCTTGCGAGCTCTTGAAACAGAGTTGTCCATACCATTGAATACTCTATTGCAGTCTGCCCAATTTTGGCCGATCCAAACAGTAACACGAACACAAGGGGAACGAGAACAAGAGCGCGAAGTACGGACTGACGACCTTTAAGGACCAAATCAAACTTCATTTGAGGCCCTGTGCTGGGAAACTTCTGACTGAGAATCAAACTGTCTGAGAATTGATCAAGGGGGGGGTGCCCTGGTTCCCCTACCACGGACGATTTGGTCCGATCGTGATTTGAAAACATTTGAATGTCGCAAGAGGTGCACCGCACGCGTGTCGCGGTGCATGTCGCTGAGGCCATTCTGCCTGGATCGGGCCTGCTTTGCACGACCGAGGTGGCAAAGAGCCGGAAATCGACGCGGATCCAAGGCGAAACGCCCGAGAAACGACGAGAAACGACGAGAAACGGGGAGAAACGAGGGGAAACGACGGGACTGCAGTGGGGGCCGGAGCGACCTTGGTCGGGCCGCTGGACACGCCGACCATCTGAAGGAGACCTGTTTACAGTTCCGCATCTGCTAGTTGGCTGCAACACAAGATTCTTGCACCAAGAAATTGGTCGCTGATTGGCTGTCTGTCGCTGCTCGGCGCGTTGTCGTCTTCGTCTTCGCCTCGCCCCTGTCCCCCCCCGGAAGTGACACAATAGTCGGGCTCCTTGCTCACTGACGGAAGAAATAGGTGGCAAGACCGCCCACATAGGGGGAGAGCGACCATACAGGGAATAAAAAGACGGCGCGTCTGCCTATGTCTTTTCTGCAGCGTTATTCAACGTAAAAACAAATCTGACGCTTCACTCCCTCCCCCCCCCATCGCCGCCGTCCACGCCACCCGCCAGAACGCCGTACTCAGCGGCAATCAGAATGCCTGATGGTCCCTATCATATCCAGACGCACAGCAAACAATAAAAGGGGAGGAGCCGGGGCACAGGGACAAGTCAAGCACGGGGTCGAACATGATCCCACACTAGAGTCACGACCGTGATCGCGAGCAAGAGGGAGAGGGACAACATGTACAACAGACAGACAGAGACCAACAGCCCAAGATGAACGATCACGGCTCCCGCCACTCATCGCTCCCTCATGAGCCCCCGACCCCCCCCCCGCCCCGCCCCGATCCCCCAAAAAATACAAAAAGGCGGACCCCCTATTGTGTGCGCCTCGGCGACATACCTCCGTGAAACCCTCGATACGAGCTAAGGCACGACGGATGCCTGCGATCGGCGGAGCGACGGGGGCGGCGGCGATGGTGATGGGCGGGGGTGGGGGGTCGGGGTGCGGCGCAACGGTCGATGCGACGGCAGCCGGGTCGCCGACAGAGGGTTCTTGTAACTCCTCCAGTTCCAATTGAATTCAACAGCCGACTTGCTGTGAAACATGCCTGCATAAATGCAAGAGAAGTGTGGAGTTGTGAAAACTTACGAAAACACATGAGTGCATGTGTTCCTGTTCGGGTCGGCCAAAATTGGGCAGACTGCAATATTGCGAGCAAATCGTGCGTAGAAAGTGTCTGGCCTGGCCGACTCCAATCCTGCGTGTTCCTCGTGTCGTGTCAACTGTCGAATTCCGGTTTCTGGCTCTGTACTGCCTACTGCTTCAGCTTTGACTAAGATTCCTAACGATTTGCCGACGAAGCAACCGTTGGGCTGTGGATGCGGCGAGAATTGCAAGAAAACACTGTGTAAGGTTGCAGAGCCCCCACACGGCCAGCCGCAGTCCCCCCACTTGGGTGACGCGGCTAGGCAGTGTTCAAGGCTGCCGAGCCAGCCGGCCCCCCCGCTAGTCGATGCGGAGCGGTGTTATATGCCCGCGCGCGCGCGCACGCGCGGGCCGACCCGGCCAAACGAGCCACCCAGGCGCCCCTTCCCATCGACGCACACGGGGCGCTGGGCACACGCACGCAACCCCCCCCCCCTCACATGGCCCGGCGACGCACAAAATCTCCGGCGGGAAACGGCCCGCCTGTCAAAGCACACAAGCAGGCAATCACAGCCACACACAGAGACCCCCCTCACGGACGCTAGCGGCCGTGCGATCACCCGGCATGGCCCGACACGCCAGCAGAGCCACAGCACCTTCCACACGCACGGCCAAAGAGGCACGCGATTGGGCCATCGGCGGCCGACACGGTGAGAATCGCGCGAGGATGTGCGGGCTACAGCATCTTCCACATGACCCCCAGATCCCCGATCAGAGATTCACAGGGCCAACGAGCCAACGATTCTCGTCTTCGTTGGGCTTCGTTGGGCCCCCAACGAAGCCCAACTCAGCATCTGACGGAGGCCGGTTCCGTTGGGGTCTGGACCCCCAGTCTCTCGTGATCAAGTGGTGGTGAGCCGCGGCAGGTCTCTTCTAAGGACCAAAGAACTTGCTCAAAGTCGATTGCAGGGACGATCAGGACCAAACATAATGTAATGGTCGATCAAACTGCGTGCAGTGCCCTGGACAATTTCGCGCGAGACACAACGTATGAATCGCACAATCACCTTCGGTCCGAGTGTGAATCTCTGATCAGGGATCTCGGGGTCATGTGGAAGATGCTGTAGCCCGCACATCCTCGCGCGATTCTCACCGTGTCGGCCGCCGATGGCCCAATCGCGTGCCTCTTTGGCCGTGCGTGTGGAAGGTGCTGTGGCTCTGCTGGCGTGTCGGGCCGTGCCGGGTGATCGCACGGCCGCCAGCGTCCGTGGGGGGTCTCTGTGTGCGGCTATGATTTCCTGCTTGTGTGCTTTGACCGGCGGGCCGTTTCCCGCCGGAGATTGTGTGCGTCACCGGGCCATGTGAGGGGGGGGGGGTTGCGTGCGTGTGCCCAGCGCCCCTTGTGCGTCGATGGGAGGGGGCGCCTGGGTGGCTCGTTTGTAGGGCTGTTAAAGCGGACAGGACAAAAAAGACGGACGCGGACAGACGGCGTCTCGGACGGTCCGCTTCGTCCGATTCCGACCTGCTGACAGCTAGAAATGTAATGTGCTCATAGCGTCCAATATTGACAGCCGTGTTTGTGATTGAACGATCCAATCGTTTGCCTCGCAGCCAGTTGTTCCGTGCAGCGCTTTGAGTGCGACAACGTTGTTCTCCTCCCAGGATGGCGTCAGCACGCCCCACCGGGCGAGCGACACCGCGCCGTAGCAGCCACCATACCGTCGCCGCCGACCTTCCCTCCCCCCCCCCCGTCGAGCTTGCATCTATGCACAATTTTTGGACGGTGTGGGAGACTTTTCCTGGGTTCCCCCCCCCCCTCACCACCCCTTCC
>Ga0209093_1000630_pt1 | contig 19399 bp, 25 predicted proteins | sample SidtaG_4_FD_187450 | JGI IMG/M metagenome (GOLD analysis project Ga0209093, IMG submission 187450) | Marine algal microbial communities from Sidmouth, United Kingdom - Sidmouth_Male1 metaG (SPAdes) (version 2) | ecosystem: Host-associated > Algae > Red algae > Unclassified | place: Sidmouth... | reverse complement strand
GCCGTGGTCGCACGGCCCCGTACAGGTGCAGGGCGGAGAGGGCGGAGAGGGCGGGGCGGCCAGGCGACCGTTGCGGAGCCGTTGTGCACGGCGCCGTCGCGTGTCCCCGGAGCCCTTAGCACGCGTCATGCGAGCGGTTGGGGTGGGCGGGAAGGGTGAGTGGGGGCGGGCTCGCAAACGGATCACGCGCGTGAAAAAGAAACGGGCGACCGAGCACGTCGGCGTGCGTGCCACACGAAGGAGGCGCGTCGCCGCGTCCCGCCCACTCCAACCTGCCGTCCGACGGCGTGCGAGCGCCCAGCCCTCAGCTGGGCCCGCTTCGCAGGGGCCCCGAAACACGAGAAATGGTCACCTACGGGGACCGAACAGCGCGCAGGCAGGCGGTCGACACACGTGGAGCGCGTCCACAGCGCCCCACTGTCCGCGCAACACATTCTGGGCCGACCCGGAGGGACGAGCCAGTGGGACCCGCCACCACAGCCTGTTCACGCAGACCCGTTTGAGTGCGGGAACCGCACGCATGCACGCCACCCACGTAGGACGGCTGGGGGGCTGCGCGGGCCACGTCGGACGGCTGAGAGGCCGCGCGGCCCCCATCGGAGGGCTGAGGGGCCGCGCGGGCCACGTCGGACGCCTGAGGGACCGCGCGACACGCGTCGGAGAGCTGAGAGGCCGCGAGGCGGCCCCTGACGAGTCGCGTCGCTGACTGCCGTCACGCCTCCAGAGCCAGAGAGGGCGTTAGCGCGGGGGTCGTTCCAACGTCAAAGGATGACGAGCTTGTTACGTGACTGGCTGGCCATCCGTTCTGTGCCGTCGCTGTGTCCACAAATGGGCGCAGAGCGCTTCACCCCCTCTTCAGTAGCCCACTCGTGCACAATCTCATCCGATCACGCGGGCCAGGTTACACCGAGCATTGCGCATGTGGGACCGAAACGGACGGTTTGTGGCGTCGACCAGATTCCAAAAGTACAACCTTCGGCAAAAGTGATGCAATCCAGGACGACAGATTGGTTCGATTTACTGCTTCGGCCAATCACAGCACTTCACTCCAGACTGGCCGGTTTCAAATAAACTCCTGAGAGTGTCCACGGCGACGATATCTGGCCTGTTGCCATCTCGCGACGAGCCTTCCGCACGATGCGGATCGCACAAGTGACGACGCCCGTTGGCCTGTTTGCCCGCCCAGCCGCCTTCCGTTTCTTGGGTGCCCCGAACCGATCCGATTGCCAAAGAAGAGACTGCACAAGAGGAGATCGCACAGTGCCCAGGGCCCGTCGCACCATTTGGGTGCCCTGTCTATGTCGTGGCCATGCCAGGTGTCGGCCCTGTCGACCCATCGAATTCCCCTTTCTTCGACGTTGTTATCGGATTCGACGAAGAACAGCGGCACATATGACGCTTGACAGGGACGTGGCGATATCACCGCGACTATTTGACACAATTTCTGGGATTCTTTTCAATGGCTCCGGCTCATTAAGCGCTCATGGGGATCCTTTAGCACTCCTTCGCTTTCATTCAAATTTGGTCTACCAGAGTGGGGCTACACACAACCCAGCAATACTGGCCCCATTCTGACCATCTCGTGGCTCGTTTCAGACGGGTCGATCCCCAACTACATCTCGTCTGGCCCCAAAGAGGGTCCCAAGAATGGGCTTTCCACTCAGCGTGCCACACGTTGCGCCTTTAGATTCCCCAATTGGAGAATGGGACCGACGTTGCAGGGTTTGCTCTTAGCCCGCGGGCACAAGATGATTGATCGTAATTTTGACGTCCGGACGGCTGCCTTGACGGACAGATCTGGTTGTCGCATCCATCGTCGATGTTGGAAAGTTGTCGGTGCCTTGAGAGGTGCTATGTTTCAGCTTCGCTTGGAGGGGTTGGCATTCTAACAGTGTTTTTGTGCCCTAGACAGCCATTCTGTCGTGTAGATCCACGACCATAGAGCCATCCTGGCAGGGTCTCCCGATCCACTCGTGAGCGTCGGTGGTGCTGCCAACGCACTTACCTAGCATTTGGCGAGTATCCGAAGGCTATTCTGAAAGGTGGCTGAACCGGATGTGCCACCAGGCCATGAAGATACCGCTGGCAAAAAGAGGCACTTCGTGTTTTGGGCTGGACTTCACTGTCGACGGAAAATTTTTCCGACGCTGGGCCGCCACCGCAAAGTTGGAGCGATGCTGGTGCAAGAGGCAAGACCAAAGACGAAAGAGAATGACGGGTCTTTGAGAGCTGTGAGCGGCAAGACCTGTAAATGAAAACAATCCTGGACGTCTTTCGTCGGTAGAAATGGCTACGCAGAAGAGCTTATCGATGTGTCATTGTCTGCGCCATTGCGACAGCGGCGAGGAAACAACAAGGATATCCGCCGCCAGCTTTGATGGATCAACCAAGGACGTCAGAGCTTGCAAAAAGTTTTGACTGCACAAGACCGGACATGGGAGGATGACACCAACCACGATCGTACACCAAAAAATGAAACTCCGCAAAGTAAGAGAGATTTTGGCCTCTTCCTTCTGCCCTTATCGGCTCGAGGCGACATTTCTACAGTTTTTACGGGGATGTAAGACACGCTAATGGTGCGTACGAGGAACGACGAGCTGCCGCCGCTGCAGGCGGATGTGTGTACCCTGTTGAGCAAGATGTTCTGCCGAAATCTGTCAGCTACAAAAATAAATGCGACTTCCGTTGGCGCGAGTCTTCCACACGGGAGAAATTCTCAAGATTTGATTGGCCGTTGAGCAGCCTCAGTGGCGCATAACGGCCTCAGAAATTTGCTGCAACGCCTGACAGGTGTGCGCGGGGGATTGTGAACGATTTTCTTCCACGACAAGGTGATGCACCAGCCCCTGAGCTGCGTTGCCATAGATGGGAAGGGCGTCAGGTTTCTGTGGTGCCCGTGGAGGGCTCCGACGCTCAGTTGGGGTGGTCGCAGAGCGTAGAAGCATGGAACAGTGCTTCAGTATTAATTTTAGAAAGAAGTCTTATCGTGCTGGCCGCCTTTTTGCAGCATTTCCAACCCTTACCTCGCGGGAAGCCGCCGCGATGTGTGTCTCCGCGCCGTGCTCTTCCGCCCTTCTTCGCTCACTAAGAGCACCACGGTGTTTCTGAATACTTTTTTCCCACCCGGCCACCTACAAAGCCCATGGGACTGTTTCTTGTGCATGCCAGGAGTGGGGATCTGGGGGGTTGGGTCGCCGGACCTTGTCGTTGTGGGAGATAGCGGCCCGTCCGCCGCGCGAGATGGTTGGCGCAAGCCCAGCGGTGCGCGCCAACACTAAAAGATAGCACTTTCTAACGGATTTGTGGCAAGATATGAGTAGCTTCAGTAATGTATGGTGCTGCGGATGATCGTTGCGTCCCAGCGGTTCTCGCGCGAGAACATGGGTTCGCTTGCTGAATGTTCCGATTTATCATTATTTTTCCTGGAGGAAACCACCCAAATGATTCGGGCTTTTTCATCAATCGAAGGCACCTCTTTCCGACCACACGAACGACTCCGAGCGCCGCGCACGTCCCCGAAATATCCACATACGTCACACACCCCTACTCTTCCCCCGACCAGCAGTTGTCATGGATCCCGTTGTAAGCACCCCAGCGCTCTGGTCCTCCTCGTCGCCTTAGTCATCCAGCGCGAAGAAAGTGGTGCTATCGCTTGTGGCGGTCGCCGCAGCTCTGTGCGCTTTGCTGTCTCTCCTCGTTCTTCGGCGCCGCCGACGGGTGAGTTTGAGCGGCCGTGGCGGATCGGTTCTGGGTCGGGTCACCAAGGTGTGCTTACTGCTTCTGCAGGCTGCAGAGCAGCTGGACCGAGATGACTGTTTCCGATGTGGCGACATCCAGCCGGTTACTTCATCCGCGCGCTTCACCAAGCAGTAGTGTATGTTCAGGGAGATGATTGAGCGCATAACGGAGAAGCTGACAAAGGAGGCCTATTTTGCTGATAAATGGAGAGACGCGGCGGAGATCACGCCGTGTTAAACAGATAAAAAGATATTTGCTGCGCTGATGCAGCCAGTCGATGGTGCGACGTCCGCGGCATTCTGGAACTACCTCAAAAATGGATCTTCTACAGCCACAGAGTTGATGAAGCAGCTCTCTCGAGCAACTTTCCACCACTTCAAGAGCGAGTACCTACGGGACCCGTCGGCAGACGAACTGGAGCCGATTGCCGCATAATACGAGCTTCTGGGTTTCCCTGGTGGCATAGGATGTCTCGACTTTGCGGACGGGCAGTAAGACGCGGGCCCAGTCTGGTGGCCTCGAAACCACGAAGGTACATCCAGGAAGCCCTCTCGCAAAACGGAGGCAGTGTACGACGACTACCTGTACTGCACGCCCATGAAAGTTGGCGTCCCAGGCGCCAAGAAAGACTGGAGCATCCTCTACGCTTCGACGCTCTTTCGACGCATTGGCCTTGAAACTTGGCGATCCTCCCATCCCATCTGTACGATCCCCGGCATGGCTTTCACTTGGTTTTACTACTTGACGGATGGCATCTACCCCGATTAGCGCATGTTCATCGGAGCATACTGCAGGCTGCTCCATTTTTCCGGTCCGGGTCGGAACAGATTGCAATCACGACAGTCTCTCAGCTGTCCATTCAAAAGGATACGTGCGGACGTCCAATAGTGTTCCGTCCTGGTTACGTTCTGTTCGGAGTCAGACAGGCCAATTTAAGCAGACTGCAAATACAAATGACCCAAAAAAGAAGCACAAAACGTTTCGGAAGGAGCAAGAGGCCGTCAGAAAAGCCACTGAACGGGTTTTAAGCGTCCTTTTCCGACGCTATCGTTTCCTGCACCAACCATTCGCCTTCTGGTTTAAAGAGAGCATGACAATGATCATGGTGTCGCATTACGCGGCCCGGTCCAAGCCCCTTTGTTGGCCAGGAGATCGATGGGGCGCCGGGCCACGCGGATGACATGTCACGCCCCTGTTTGGACAGGTGGCGCTGTCCTTGCTGGTTGGGATCTCGATTGATTGTGGGTCGTCTGCATTTGCACGTCATTTGCTTGAATTATCAGCTTTACAGTAGGGGGGCTCCACTGGTATGGATCCACAGATCTCCCCTTGAGGAGGCTACTGTGCGGGATTCGGGGCCATTTGGGCCCGCTTGCTCGGATAGCTTAAGGGGACAGCGGGGCGCCCGTGGCCCGGCTTCCGCACAAAACCATAAGTGCGTTCTCCAGTCCTTCCTCCCTCTTTGCGCCTTAGGGTACTTGCCTAGGTGACCGTGTCACCGGGCGAGAGTAGAGCACGGGTGTGCGTGAGGGTTCTTTCAGCTGGGCAGGTGTCCCTATCTGTTTCTGTGGGCTGGGGTGACGCGGCGTTTTATGCGACAAATTGGTGGAGCAGAAGGGGATTTTTTGGCTTGCATCAGGTGCCGGTACGCGTGTATCGGGGGATCTCTTCTGTGTAACGGGTGAGCTCTCCTGTGCGTGGCCTTTCCCGGACAGGATTATAATCTCCCGACTCGTGGCGGGATTCCCACCTCGTACGTCGTTGCCACGCCTTCTTTCTTGGTCGTACGTGTCTCCCGGCTCGCCTGGTTGTTGAGCGCCAGAGACCATCATGCCAACCCCGACGTCCCCTCCGGGGGAGACGTCGCCCCGGCGTACGTCGACGGACACGCCCCCGGCTCCGGCTGGGACTGGGATACCTGTCATCTCGGGTCTGGTTCCACCCCCGCAGACGCCCGCTGATGTGGCTGGGCACGGTGGTTTCCCCCGGGTGACAACGACCGTCAAGACCGAGATACCGAGACCCGCGGTGGCGGGCACCGGCACGTCCAAGGGCAAGCAGGAGTGGATCCCGACTCCCGCTAGCCCGGGTCGACGTGATGCGAGCGGTGTCCCCTCTGACGTCTCCTCCTCTCCGGCCGTTCTCTCCTTTCCGGAATCACTCCGCGAGGAGCTCCCGGCGGACATGGCTGGGGCGGTCAAGACGTGGACCGCGGGGCGAACACCCGGAATGCTGGCAACCCCAAGCGCTGGAATGGGGCCGTCAGGGAACTGGGTGGTGACAGGTGGAGGCGGAGGTGACGACGGGGGACCTGACGGGAGTACCAGCGGGGACTCTCTCCAGGACCGTCGGTCGCGCCGGAGCCGGCGCAGCCATCGGCGTCGTCGCCGCCGGTCTTCCTCGAGTGACTCATCCTCCCGGAGTGACGGGGAGACGGTCCGGCGGACGCTGGTGGGCTTCCAGATTCCTGTCCACAAGGTCGGGGACAACCTGCTTAACACGGTGACCGAATGGAACTCCTGCCGTCTGGACAGCCAGAACCAGACCTTCACCATCCGGATGCGTCTACGGATTACACAAGACAGGAAGGAACTACGGGCTTCCATGGACCGGGTTCGCTTTGACGAGACCAAGCCGGCCGAACTCTTCTCCTTCTAGCGCGGGTTTGTGCGGGCCTGCAACGACAGCAATGTCTGGGAGGGAAAGGCGCTGTACCTGGTGGGCTCCTTCCTTACCGGGGCAGCCGCCACTCAGTTCAACGAGATCCTTCCTGACACGGCCGAGCACATCCCGGGCCGGACTGTCGCACCCTGTTCTGAGGCGGTGCACTGGCTCCTGGTCAAATACGCGGACTACATCACCCTGAACCAAGCCGTGTCAGACGTGAACCGAGCCTCCCTGGGCGCCCATGACGTACCTGACGCCTTTGCGGCCCGTTGAAGGGAACTGGGGGAGGCCTGCGGAAGCGTGTACGGAGAGGACCGGCTCAAGATGGCGTTCATCCAGGGGCTACCCAAGCACTTGCAGGTGGACGCCCAGCAGTACAACCTACAGTTCACGCAGCACACCCTGCAGCAGCTCGCGTCGTTCACCTAGGGAATGAATAAGCAGGTAAAGAAGCTCCAGCGACTCCAGCCGACGCCCCCCAAGATGTACCTGGCACGACCGTCTAGTCGGACAGGAACCAAGACGCCTGTTCTGGCCGTGGGCGAGTCATCTTCCCAGGCCGGTTGTCGTCTGGAGGGCTGGCGCGGGTTTGTCACGCCCTCTACGCCCCGTGTTACCCGCGGGGGGGAACGCCCGAACCGGGTACGGGCGTGCCGGTTGTGCAACAAGGATGACAGCATCGCGGCAGCCTGTCCGGAGGTGCCCAAAGAGCTCCAGGACAAGCTAGCCCGCCAGGGGATCCAGTTAGCCAAGGCCGTCCGCTGGGCAGACCGGCAGGCCAAGAGGGCCTCTCCTGGACGGTGGGACGCGAAGACAAGGGGCTTACGGGTATAAATGGCACTCTGATATAATGGATATATATACTCGGACATACTCAGACACCGGAAAAACAAGCCAGATCATGCGTACTCCTATCTGAATGGCACCGCCACTGTAATGGCACTGACGCGGATGAACTAAAGTACAACGACTTACCAGTCGTCAAACGAATGCATCCCAATACCTCAGGTAACTTGATATGCCAGGCGGCTCCGAACGCACGAAGCCGGCACCAGACACGCAGAAATATGTTAGACACATACTGGATAGCAGTGTGCCAACGCAGGGCACATCATCGACAACGAAAGTGATTGGCAAACTGGGAGAATTCCCGTCTCTTGTCGCGCGCGGCCGCTCACGGGCGGCCGGTACGACTCAGAACACTTCTCAGCCATGAAGGCGAAGCAAGGTAGCCAAAGGGGCAACGATGTTTGCGCATCTTGCCTGGCAATCGCAGTCGCGAGCTGGTCATGGTCTCGCATAGGTCGCGTTCACATGTTCCACCACAACCCGCATGTCGTTAGTTATTGGCAATCAGCATCGCAAGTACATCCTATTTGACGTAGTTGTTGCAGAATCTGATATATTCAGAATGGATTCCCTATTCTTATTCATATCCTACTTTTTCTGGTTTCAGAAGTACATCCTATCCGTACTCAAGAAAATACGTTAAAACTCTTATCTGATTCAAAAAAAGGCAATGTTGACTACATCGGAGTGAACCGAGAATCGGCAGATTCAGAAGCCCCTGCCAAAGACGGTGCACAACCTTCGGGTCGCGATCCTGCAGAGCATTCAGGAGAACCTATACAAGGAGAGTCCTGAGGAATGGGACTCCTATCCCGAGGAAGAAACCACGACCACGGGAACCTTGGGCTCGGGAAACGAGGTGGGGGAGGTGCGCTCGTAGGCGCCCTCCTGTCTGTTACAGGCCCTGGTGACCCTGTGTCGGCCTCAGTTGCATTCCTGGGCCGTTGCGGTCGTCGGCTACGAACCGAGGTAGCCGCATGGACACCGTGGGCCTGTCGGGGTACCCTGCTCGTCTTGCGTAAGGATCATTTCAAGGTCAAGACCACCTTGAGTTTTGGGGATGAGGACCCGGTTGCTGCGGCCGCGGTGCTGGACACAGGGGCCAGACCAAGCGTCGTCAGCGAGGACCTGATCTGTAAGGGATCGCCCCTACTGATCCTTACTTACTCCATGCATTTGTGTAGGCGGCGGACTGTAGTGCATGGATCCTCGAGAACCTTCCAATGTCCTTCCACCGGGAACCCTTGAGAGGCTTCCACCTGCCAGACGATACGTGGCAGGACACATGGGAGGGATTGGTTACAGTGTGAAGAGGATCCATCCAGAAGTGCCAATATGGCAGTCTGATGGAAGGTAGGAAAGAGCCGTAGCATGCCGGGAACCAGTAGTAGCATTAACCGTGCCTCACATATCACTTGGAGTGCTGGAGGGCAAGGCACAGTTTGCCACACCCCCCATATGACATCTGTGGGCGGGGGGTGGATGTGCATCTCTCTTTTTGGGGCATTTCGTGCCACAAAGAAGAGGGACTACTCCAAGTGCTCTGTGAGCGACCCCAGGGGGACACCGACAGGTGTATATGCAATGCATGCGATCAACCAAGGGGGGAGAAAGGGGAGGACGATCGACTCATCGACTACTTTCGATCACCATTGACAACCATTGACCATCGACACCACTGGACCCGAGAACCTCAGAACAACCGTTGTGAACCTCATTTTCTTCACACCTGTCTTCTTCGCGGACGTCTTCGTCGTGAGCACGCGTTGCCCGCGACCGACTGATACCGAGTACGTTAACCGGAGCTTGAGGACGTGTGACTAGGGTGAGAGTGAGGTAGCATGAGAGCAACCGAGCGAGCACGAGTGTGCGGTCGTTTACGGCGCTTCTTCGCGTTTCACCTTACATGCTCCCTCCGGGCTGGCGCGCGCATGCGTAGCGCGCGCCGAACCGAACCCAGATCGTGGATGCCTCGGGGCAGGCTCTCAAGGCTCTCGCTCCACTCCCTCTCACCCTGCATGTACATGACAAACCTAAGCATTTCCTTTTTATTGTTGTGAAACGCCTCTCGGTCCCGCTCATTATCGGGTGTGACTTCCAGCACCAGTACACGAAGGCCATCCTGTCCCAGGACGGAAAGATAGAGTGGTCGACGGGAGCGGTCTCGGACATCCTGGGCTACCATCTTGGCGCCAGGGGGCGACAGTACAAGGCCCCTTCCAAGTCCCGGGTCCGCCCGAACGAGCTGACGCTGGCTGGCGCAACGGTCCTTCCCCTTGGCGCCCACGCCGAGGTCCAAGTGGCGACCCGGTCGACGGGCAGTTGTCTCCCCAAGGGCCGGGCGGAGTTCTTGGCCAAGCACGGGTTGCACTTGGCCCATGGGCATCACAAGAGCGTGCACCGGCACAAGTCCTTCGCTGTGCTCCTGGTCAACCTTGGTCTCAAGACCAAGATGTTTGCCAAGGGCACCCGCGTCGGGGTCGCAGAGCCGTACAACGGCGAGGCGCGACCCCTCTCCCAAGGGGCCCTTCTGGCCGTCCAACAGGGGCTGGCGGCGCGGCAGGCGCTGGACACGCAGGCGACCATGGACAAGGCGGAGGGTCCGCCGGAGCCCCCGGTTGGGCCGCCTACCAAGGAGCCGGGGACTCCAGAGGTGAACTGGGAGGGTGTGCCCAAGGAACTCCATGGAAAGGCGCACGGACTCCTCGATCAATTCAAGTGCACGTGGTCGGGGAAGCTAGGAGAGCTCAAGGCCACCACGCACCACGTCCAGCTCAAGCCAGAACCCAAGCCCGTGTACTCAGCTCCATACTGGGCTGGACCACACCGTCGCCTGGAGATCGAGAATCAGGTCAAGAAAGCGCTCAACCTGGGAGTCACAGAGCCCTCGGACGCCGAGTGGTCGTTCCCTGAGGTCTTCGTGCCCAAGTCCGGTGGCCACTTCCGGGTTTGCGTGAACTGCCGCCGGCTGAACGAGCGGACGGTCAAGGATGTCTATCAGATCCCGGGGATGGACAACTGCCTGGACTCTCTCGGCGACGCCACGGTGTTCTCAACACTGGACTGTAGCGCCGGGTACTGGCAGATCCCTGTCGCCGCCGAGGATGGAGACAAGACGACGTTCACGTCTCACATTGGCTGGTTCCGGTTTCTCCGGCTCCCGTTTGGTCTGGTGAACGCGCCAGCCTCCTTCCAACGGACGCTCGACATTACCTTTTCCGGCTTACGGTGGAAAACGTTCCTGGTGTACGTGGACGTTTTGAGTGTCTTTTCCCGGACAGCGGAAGATGACGCCCGGCACCTCCGTGAAGTGCTCCTCCTTCTGGAGAAGGCCGGTGTCTCGCTCAAGCCCTCCAAGTGTCACCTGTTCCAGCAAGAAGTCGAGTACCTGGGGCATGTCATCCGTCCAGGCCAGCTGCTGGTGAACCAGAAGAACATCGAGAGCCTGGCGCAAGCGCTTCCCCCGCGCAACCTGACGGAGCTCAAGAGCTTCCTGGGAATGCGTAACGTGTACCGGCGTGTCATAAAAGAACGCGCGCACATTGCCAAGCCCCTGACCAAGCTCACCAGCAAGAAACTCCCGCACGTGCTCCCTCCACTGGATGCCGACTGGATGTCGGCCTGAGAGTACCTCAAGGAGCGTTTGACGTCGACCCAGATCTTGGGGCTCCCCCTACGTGAGGGTCTCTTCATCCTGGGTACCGACGCCTGCGCGGTCAGAGTCGGCGGTACCCTTCTGCGACAGCAACCGGACAAGAGCATTCTCCCGGCCGGCTACAGCCGGGGCCTCATCCCGGCCGAGAAGAACTACTCGACGACCGACCGAAAATGCCTGGCCGTGGTCTGGGCCTGTATCCTCCTCCGCCTTTACATGGAGGGACAAGAGTTCCTGATCCGGACGGACCATTCCAGTTTACGCTGGCTGCTTAACATTCACAGTGCCCAAGGGCAGCTCGCTCGCTGGCGCGTCCGGTTGTCGGAGTTCCGGTAAAATGTGGGCAGCAGACCGGGAAGAGAGCAACATTGTGCCGACGCCATGTCGCGTCTCCCGACGCTGGCACCGGATGGTTCCGTCATTGTGGCAGTCAAGGGTTCCGCGGTTGGAAGGGGCGTGGCCCCTCAGCTGTGGACAGCACACCCTCGGGGCACCCCAAAAATATCCCGATACGGGCCAGCAAGGGAATGACTTGTCCGAATCTCAGGGAGATCGGATCTGGCCGGGGGCGGAGTTTTTCCCTTGTGGTTTTCTTAACCCCCCTACTACTTGTTTGAACTTTTCGCTTTGAAAGGATTTATCTGTTTGGCGCATTTGGGGTGGCTACTTTGTCCTCTGGCGCTCGGGTTGCGGAGGGGTCTATTGACAGTGGGAAGGCCGTCCGCATCTCCGTTTGATAAAACGAACTGTGCTTTGCGATGAGCATGGCTCAGCAATTCCATTGCTCCCGAAATTACCCTGTTGAGCATTGGGACTCAATTTTGGGCATTTACCTATGCACTTGTTGTATGTTTTGTACTTGTGTGTGCTTGATTTGTTGGTCTCGTACTGGGCACTCTCTGCTTGGGTGAGCTCGGCGGGAGGCTTGTGTGGGGAGGTGCATGCCCCATTTTTGGGAGGTGCGCCGCGGCCCTCGCGCACTGAGAACTGTGGCACGTGGGTGTGCTGCGAGAGCGGGCTTCCCGACGACCCGTCGTGGGGCCGCCTGGGGTACATTAGGTGGCTGGACACGGCCCAGGACCTCTGCCATAGCAAAGTAACGCGCCCACTTGACCACACCGACTTCACACTTTGGAATACGATTCCCCCCTGGGCTTTGCCGTGATCCTCTCCTCCCGTTGGGGGAAGGCTGGGCTGTGGGTCGATTTCCGGGGCGGTTCCTTCGACGGACCGAGCTGATAAAGAGGTCACTTCGGCTGGACGACGAACCAAAGTGGTGGTGCCCAGAACCGCCACAGTCATCCCGGAAGAGATTCCCTGCCTTGCTCTCGCTGACTCTTCCCGTGGATGGGTGCCGCAGAACTACGGGGAGCCGGACAACAAACAAACGGTATCGCTCGCGCGCATGCTGGCCGCGCAGAAGGAGGACCAGCGGTGCCAAGATCTACGGGATACGATGGACCAGAACGAGAACTCGCGCTTTTCGGAGACCACTGAGGGGCTCCTTCTTGCGTGTCGCCCTTTTGGACGGGGCTGTCCAAATCTATGTCCCGTTCATCCTGCGCCTGGACCTCCTCCGGTTGGAGCACAACGTCGTGCGCGCCAGTCATCCTAGAGTCAACCGGATGTACGCCTGCATGAGGCGCCACTACTACTGGGAGTTCATGCCCGCGGACGTGTACGACTGGGTGGCCAGCTGTGCGTCTTGTGCCAGGAACAGGATTGAACCAAGGCGACGCACGGAGTTTTGAAAAACGCAGTGGGGATAGGGGATGGGGGACAACGGTGAAGTGGTTGAGTGGCTTGAGCTTGTGAGTGCTTGTGCGAATGTGCTTTTTTGATTGTTATAAGGTTCGCCCACCTCTCCCGACCGAGAGCACCTCTCAAATAGTCTCCACCGGGCCAAGTGCTCCCCCTCACGCGCCGACACCGACGCCCACGCCCTCGCACCAAATCGAATCACTCACCAAATCAAAAGCCACTAGAGCAAAGCGAAGATCAAATCCAAAACATGCCAAAAGTAACGCCCCAAGATCACCCGAGACGAGTGTGTGCAACTTGACCACGTCTTGCAAATGGACCATCTGGGGTACCATGGGGGTCACCGACCATCATCCATCCGCGAACCGCAAGTGGAATCGGCGACGAGCATCACAGTCGAACACTCCTCCTTGCTAGTTGCCGTCGCGGTTCATGTTTTATGCAAAGCCCCATGGCCTTGACATGCTTGTCGTGCTTGTTCTTGCCGAGCGCCTTGGTAATCGGGTCCGCCACCATGTCGTCTGTTGCAAAATGCTCCAGTGCCACCTTGTCCGTCGTGATGGCCTCACGCACGAAGTTGTAGCGAATATTGATATGCTTCGTGCGCTTGTGCTCGACGGGGTTCTTGGAGAAGTCAATGCACCCGCTGTTGTCGACCTTGATGTTGATCGGCCCGACCGAGATCGCCATCCGCAGCCCATGAGAAGCCAAACCCTGCACGCGCTTGTTGAGCCAAAGAGCTTCCTTTCTGGCCTCACATAGAGCCACGTACTCCGCCTCCATTATCGACAGCGCCACCGTCTTCTGCAGCTTAGAACCCCAGCTGACGGCTGCTCCGACAAAGATGAAGGTAAAGCCCATCGTAGATCGTCGCGTCTCGCGGTCACCCGCCCAGTCGGAATCACTAAAGCCTTGTAGAATACAGGAAGAGTTCTTGTCGAAGACCAGCCCTTTGTCCATCGAACCCTTGACATACCGTAGAATGCGCTTGATCGCCGCCCAATTCTCCTTGCCGTAGCAGTAGACAAGCCGACTCAGCTGTCCGATGGAAAAGGTGAGGTCCGGACGCGTCCCGACCATCAGGTACATAAGACTGCCGACGGCTTCGCGGTAGGGCAGCGCGTCGTCGCTCCCGTCGGCTCTGACCAGCTGACGGCCCACCTCCAGCGGCGTTCCGATCGGGTCGCACTCCGCCATTCCGAATTTCTCCAGCACTTCCGCCGCGTACTTTTCCTGCGACAGCTTGAGGGTGCCGAACTTATTGTCACGTCAGATCTCTAGCCCGAGGATGACCTTCGCCTCGCCCGGGTCCTTCATCTCAGAACGCTCGTGCAGAGCCTTCTTGATCTTGTAGATCGCCGCCAGGCTTGATGCCACCAGAAGAAGATCGTCGACGTACACCAGGACGATGATGATTTCGCTGGCATCCATGAGGAGGTAGAGGCAAGCATCCGGGTCGATGTTAGCCAACCCCTGCGACTTGAGGAAGTCGCCGAGCTTGGCGTAGCGCATCTTGGGGGTTTGCTTCAGCCCACACAGCGCTTAAAGAAGACGACACACCTTTTCAGGATACGTGGGATGAACATAACCGTCTGGCTGCTCCATGTAGACCTCCTCATCAAGGTCGCCGTTGAGGAAAGCCGTCTTGAAGTCCATCGGATGTAACTCCCATCCCTTCGCCGCCGTCTTCGCCAGGATGCATCGGATGGTAGTGAACTTGGAAACCGGCGCGAACGTCTCGATGAAGTCTAGCCCCTTGATCTGCCGGTTCCCCATTGTGAAGTCGATGATGTTGAGTGGGTGCGCTATTTTACTAAGCACGGCGTTCCCAGGCCTGCGCAGGCGCGCCTGATATCCCTCAGGCCACCTCGGTCGCAGCGCCTTCTCAGGCACCCCCAATGGCCTGGCCCACAAGGCCCGTACGGCACCTCCCAGAGCAGCGCCCGCACATCAGGAGGGCGCCCACAGCCTCACACTCAAGACGCCGCTTCCCACGCGAATCTCCCTCGGAGCTCAACCCCTAATGGGTCCCCGCAGAATGATCTACAAACAAGTACATGCAGTGTCACCCGACAAATACAACGACTTACGACATACCCAAGGGCCAGTTGTCTCTGGGGGACTGCGGAAGTACACTTCACACCCATGAAGCGCAGGTGGGCCTTGTGCCGCGTCGTGTTGTTCCCGTTCTTTTACACCTCGATCTTGAGCTTGTAGACCCACTTGCTCTTGAGCACGTGTCGACTGACCGGGCGATCTGTCAAGCGCCAAGTCTTGTTCTTGCGGATGTCCTCCATCTCCTGGTCCATTGCAATTTGCCACTGAGCCGATTCTTGCCCTTGAACTCCTTGCACGCACGTCAGGGGCGCCTCGTGAGCAACCAGGCTCACTGGTCGCCAGTACTCGACAGGTGGTCGTCGCGCCCTGCCGCACCGACGCAGCGTGTCTTCAGAGCCGCAAGAAGCTTGGTTGTCGTCCGCCGACTTGTCAGATTCTTTGTCTTGCTGGTCATCCTTGTCGTCATCTTCAGCATCAAAGGCTTGGCCGTCACTTTCATAACGCAAGCCCGGCTCGCTTTCGACGAACTCGTCCCCGGAAAGGTCCTGTGCAACTTCTGCAACCTCGCTTGAGTTTGTCTCGGCGAACACGACGCTTCGTGCCTTGACGACCTTGCCGTCGTCGAGCATGACCTTGTACTCCCTGCTGGTGTCAGAATGGCCTAAGAAAACGCCCTTCGCCGCCTTGTCTCCGAACGTTCCGTCGATGTGACTCTTTTGCAGCACCACCCAGAATGTCGACCCAAACACCCGCATGTGACTCACGTCAGGCTTGTTCCCGGTCCACAGCTCATGAGGCGTCTTTCTTACAGGAAGCGCTCGGCTGGTAACGCGGTTCTTGATGTAGACCGCCGTCTTGATGGCATCCGCCCAAAGATCCTGATCGACGTCCTTGTGTCGCATCATGGTGCGTGCTATCTCCACTAGAGCTCGGTTGAGTCGCTCAGCAACCCCGTTCTGCTGCGGCGTGTCGGGCACCGTCGTCTAGTGCGTCGTGCCGTCCTCATCTTGAAGTTCCTTAAATGCGGTCGACAGGTACTCGCCGCCATTGTTGGAGCGCAGGACCTTGATCTTGCTTCCGGTTTGCACCTGGGCCTTAGTCAGCCACTTCTTGTACTCCGCGACAGGATCGCTCTTCTTCTGCAAGAAGACCACGTCCGTCCAGCGGGAGAAGTAGTCGGTGAAGGTGCCGAAATAGAGCGCAGCGCCACGTGACGGCTCTGACATTGGCCCGCCCAGGTCACAGTGCACGAGCTGCAGGCGCTTGGTCACTCTACCTCCTCCTGAGCTAGGCATAGGCGTCATAGCCGCCTTCCCATACACGCACGGCTCGCAGACATCCTTGAACGCCATCGAAGCGCACTTGAGTCCGTCAATGTCGTGGTGCTTGATCATCTGCTTGATTCCGGCCATGTTAACGTGCCCAAGGCGCTCATGCCAGAGCTGCAGAGAGGCCACTGCAGCAACATCCGACAGTGGGGCTATGTGCATGTGGTAAAGACCGCTCTTCCGCGTGCCGCAGGCAGAGACCTTGTCTCTTATATTTATGATGGCCTTACCGCCCTCAAAAGACAGTTCTGCACCGCGCTCCTTCATCATACCGGCATGAGGTTGAAGCCAATAGTAGAAACATGGAGCACCTTCTCCATCTTGATCTTGCGCGTATTGCTCTGAACGATGACGTTGAGGACGACGGTTCCGACGCCTGCAGTGGCCACGCAGCCTTTGTAACCCACTCTGACGCTCCGTCCCTTGGTCGTCTTGTATTCGTCGAAGCACGCGCGCATCCAGCACATGTGTGCTGACGCCGCAGAGTCAATGAGCCGCGACTTGTAAATTTCATCGTTGTCAGCCGCGTTGCCAACAAGACAGACGGCGTCGTCTCTTTCGCTACTGTCTTCAGCCGCAGGCGCCGCCACCCTCTCCTTGGTCTTGTTCCTGGCCTTACGCACGGGGCAATCGTGCAAGATTTCCCCAAATTGTGGCAGTAGCAGCCCGACATCCTGGGGGAGTCACCACGGCGGCCTTGAACTCGATAGTTGGCTCCTGTGAGTGCCATGTCAGCAATGCGCTTGATCGACAATGACTTGTCCGCCTGACGCCGCTCCTCCTGAAGCAGGAGGCTCTTGACAGAGTCGAGGCTTAGTTCGTCCTCGCCCTTAGCGTCTAGCGCCACCAGAATGTTCTCGTACTTCGACGTCAGCCCGTTGAGAACGCTCATGGCAACGTCCATCTCCGTCACCTCGCCACCCATGGCCTTGAGGTTCTCTCTGAGGTTTCGCACACGGTTGATATAGCCCAGCATGCCCTCGCCGACGTTCATCGCGACGGTGTAGAACTCGCGTCGCGCCGTCATCTTGTTCATCAAACTCTTCCGCTGGAAGACACCGTGCAGCGTCGACCACATTTCCACCGTCGTCTTGCACCCCGACACGTGCTCGAGCTGCTCAGTCCCAATGGTGAGCCCGATGATGGCGCTAGCCTTTGTGTCTCGACGCTTCCACAACGACAACTTGCGGTCATCCGCGTCCGTCGGCTTTCCGTCTTCGTCAAGCATGTCGTCCAGGTCGCGCAGCGCTAGTACCATCTTGATGCGCTGACGCCACTCGTGGAAGTTCGTCTTCGTCGACTTGTCTATCTGGATGCCGCCCATGCCAGCAGCGCCACCGTCCATGATGCCTGCTTGTCGGAGCGCCGACCTTGCAGAACCTTGCGCCTTGACCGTCATGTCCTTGAACCACCTTGTCCTTGTCTTGTCCGCACTTTCCACGACCGCCGTGACGCCGTCTAGCACACCCTTCCCTTGCCAAAGCCCCGGCTCTTGGCCCTTAACCTGTTGAAAAACACAGTGTGGATGGGGGATGGGGGACAACGGTGAAGTGGTTGAGTGGCTTGAGCTTGTGAGTGCTTGTGCGAATGTGCTTTTTTGATTGTTATAAGGTTCGCCCACCTCTCCCGACCGAGAGCACCTCTCAAATAGTCTCCACCGGGCCAAGTGCTCCCCCTCACGCGCCCACACCGACGCCCACGCCCTCGCACCAAATCGAATCACTCACCAAATCAAAAACCACTAGAGCAAAGCGAAGATCAAATCCAAAACATGCCAAAAGTAACGCCCCAAGATCACCCGAGACGAGTGTGTGCCACTTGACCACGTCTTGCAAATGTACCATCTGGGGTACCATGGGGGTCACCGACCATCATCCATCCGCGAACCGCAAGTGGAATCGGCGAAGAGCCTCACAGTCCAAAACGAAGATGTTCAAGTTGTTCCCGGCGACGGATCCCGTCGCGAGCGTGTCATTAGACATCCTCGGACCAGTGACAGAGACATCGACCGGACGCATTTTTCTCCTGATCGTCGTTGACTGGTTCTTGAAGGTTGTACAAGTCGTTTCACTGGCTGGCATCACTGCGACGGACGTCTCTTCGGCGTTCGGCCGAGATTGGATATCCGTGTACGGGCCCCCGGACACAGTCCTGACGGAAAAGGGACCCCAGTTCTCCTTCCTGTTTCTCCAGGGTGTGTGAAACTTCATGGGCGTCCCGAACCTTTAAACATCGACGTACCACCCGCAGACTAATGGCCAGGTCGAGCGCTTCAACAAGACCCTCGTGGACATGGTTATGCACGACATCGAAGACCACCAGGACAACTGGGACGAGCTCGTCTCCGTGTTGGCTCTGGCGTACAGCCCGAGGCCACACCGGACAACGGGCGTGGCCCTCATGGAATTGGTCACCCCACGGCGCCTGAGCTTCTTCTCCCTGGAATGGATGCCCGACGGCATGACGCCGGACCCGAGCCAGTCGGTGGCCGAGGCCAAGGACGCTTTTTTGGAGTCGCTCAAGGCCATGCTCCCCCAAGTACGGGACTCGAGTTCCAAGACACAAGCACGACACAAGAGGGATTTTGACCAGAACTTCTGCCCTCGCCGAGTGCCGGTGACCAGTGGTGACTGGATGTACCTGGGAAACCGCACATGAAAGCACAAGCTCGACCCTAAGGTGACCGGACCGTACGAGGTGCTGGAGACCGGAGGGAGAACCTACCTGATCGAACAAGACGGACTGCGGTACGAGGTTAGAGGCGACCACGTGGTGCCGGCGGGACCGGTGGGCCCCGCGAATCGACCTAACCAACAGCAAGTGGCAGTCCCGGACGTGCTCCAGCCTGGTGGGTCCTATTTTGTGTTCAAGCTGTTCGTGGACCACACCTGGGACGAGGAGGGGGTCCTCTGATTGCTGTTCCGCTTGTTTGGCAACGAGAATCAAGCTCACACGGCCACGTCCCAGGCTTGTGTATCACTGTAATGATGCAGTTTCACGAATTCAGGAGAGGCCTCGCCCCCGGTGCACTCAGGCGAGATCACTGTCAGCACGGGATGGCGGCAGACCGGCCTCGGCGTCCGAGGTTGATCTGGACGCCAGGCCTGGCGCGGATCGCCGGCAATCTTGCAACGAGAATCGACAGCTGATTGGCTGGCACCGCTCGGCCATGCAAGGCTGCCCCAGGACTCTGACAGGGACAGAAAGCGCTGCGCGACGCGTGAAAGTTCGGGCACTGTGCCTCGCCAGACGACACTCAGCTCCTCACAAACGCTTTCGTCGCTCACTCCTTGCCCTTCGTTCTCAACCCCATCCTCCACCGCCGCCGTCTCTCCCCGCCCCC
>Ga0209093_1000628_pt1 | contig 19404 bp, 18 predicted proteins | sample SidtaG_4_FD_187450 | JGI IMG/M metagenome (GOLD analysis project Ga0209093, IMG submission 187450) | Marine algal microbial communities from Sidmouth, United Kingdom - Sidmouth_Male1 metaG (SPAdes) (version 2) | ecosystem: Host-associated > Algae > Red algae > Unclassified | place: Sidmouth... | reverse complement strand
CCCCCCCACGCCCGCCGCCCCGAATTGATGCCAGTAAGGCAATCGGGCCTGTAGTACATGAAATTTAGACTAGTACGCGTCTTAGTACACGTCTAGTATGCGCCCCACTTTCCCGACGATCCTACACGGAGTTGTGTCGGATATTGTAGTCTGCCCAATTTTGGCCGATCCGAGCAGGAACACATGTGGCTGATGACGATAGAGACCTCATTGTAATAGAGATCACGCGATCGGAGATACGAAGCTCTGAACATTTAGGGCCCGAAAGTCCCCCAGATCCCACGGCGGGATCCACGTCGGCCTGGGTGGACACGGATGCATCAGGGAGGTGTGCTGTTCGTTGTCGCCTGTGATTGTTGACAACTATGCTCCCTGCACCGCTTGGCACCTTCCAGCTGCGCCGCTTGTCGATGGCACGGTGCCCCAGACGTCATCCTGCGCGGCCGTTTCGCAGCCTGGAGACGCATATCCCCTGCTCTCCTACCGTTTTTTGGTCCTGACGTTGCAGGAGTGGGAGCTGTCTTGCACGACCATTTTGCTTGCATGGCCCCCCTGTACGAGTGCCTGGAGCACGGCTTCGGGTCGCGGTACCACTGCAAGCGTGTGCCCTCGCGGTCGACCGTTTTGCTCTGGTACTGCCAGGCGGCTGTCCATTCCGCGTGGGTGCGTACATGTCGAGAAGGCGCTCGCTTCAGGGACAGCTCGCCGTGCACAGGATGATTCGCGGCATAGGGAGTGCGATGTGGGCCTGAGGGACGGCGAGAGATGCATTGGTATCATAGCAGCTTAAGAGTGATGGGGTCGGCGAGCGCCGCCTGACTGACACCGAGCCATCCCCATTCCTATCGCCTCCCTTTCGCAGGAGATCACGTGTTCGCTCCCCCCCCACACACTGGAATCCACTGGTTCCTCCATCACCACCCGCATGGAGCTCTCCGACGCATGCTCCACCCCCCCCCTGGCGACCTCCGACGGATCTCCCATGGGCCCGTCGTCTCCCGCTTCATGCACGGCGCCCGCGCTGTTGGAGTGGATAGAAGCCAACCGCTTCACTTCGTTCACTGACGGCTTCGTCAACAAGCTCGGAGTCCAGACGGTGTCAGACCTGGCCTTCGTGACGGCGAGGGACTTGATCGAACTCGGCTTCATGCCGCTGCAGCAGCGCCGCTTCCAGCAGCTGCTACAGCAGCCACGACCTGTTGACGCCCCCCGACCCCTTCCCCGCTCACCCCCGTATGCTGGTGTCTCACTCCAAGACGGGCACATCTCCGGCAACGGCGGCCCTGCAGGCGGCCAGCGCAGACCTACAATCGGCACACCCTCAGACCAAGTGGGCGCTAGATCCGCCCAGTCGCGTGTTTTACCCCCACCCGCTGATGCGCCCCGCCATGCTGGTCTCGGAGGTAATGGCAGCACAGGCGACATGTTAGCAGACGGGGACGACACGGACTACATCCGCGACAAGCTCGACGAGGGCGCCGAGACGGCTGGCGAAAGGAGTGATGGCAGCGGCTCAGGCCCGCCGCGGCGGGCCATGAAGCGCCATCGCCTAAACCGGTCACGCGCGCGGCAAGCCGCTGACGCGGCCTCTGCCGGTGCTGGTGAGGCACGAGTTCGCCGCCCGGAGAGGCGGGCCAATGGGCAGTCCCGCGGGTCGTCTCCGTCGGCCACCTCGGCGGGAAGCAGCCGGATGACGCAAACAGCGGACCGGACGTGCAACTGTAGGGCCTACCTCATGGGGCTAAGCGCCCAGTTTGCAACCGCCAAGCGTACGGCCAGGGAGCGCGAGCACGTCCTGTCGCGGGTCGACTCGACGCCGTCGCAGACCACCTTCAACTACGCGCGCCTTGGGCATGTGGTGCTGGAGCGGCTGCTTGATGGCCGCGGCAACTGGCTCGTGCACGGGTACTGCGCGCGCGAACACCTCGGCGTGTCCAACACCTGGCTGGCAACCAAGCACAGGCAGGCCGTGGCAGCTGCCAAGGCCCCTACAATCGTCCACATTAAGTTCTACATTGCAGCAAGCCCCCACGCCGACGCGCTTATCGACCGGATCATCAGGCCTGCTACGTGCCTTTTGTCGGTGACGCAGTACTACCAGAGCTGCTCGTGGGGCGCACGCTTTGAGCTTTCCGTCAAGGCAGGCGAGCACGGCCTGAAGAACAAGCCCTCCAACCGCACCAACTTCGCTGGTCGAACGTTGTTCGAGCAGTTTGTCAACAAGCACCGTAGCCCGACGGGCCGCACCCCAGACGCGACGGGGAGATTCCACGGGGAGGTTTTTTACCTCGATGCCAAGTGGAAGGCAATGCGGCCAGGGCGCTCCGAGTCGAGCGTCGCGGACCACAGCCTAAACTTCTCCACATCCTTCAACTTGGCCTTGCAGGCCGCCAAGCTGCCGCCGGTCCACCCGGACGTACCCCCTCGGTGGCTGAAGGAGCTGTTTGGGCCTCGGTGCCAGACCAACGGCGTGGACGAGCCGTCGTCGCAACACACGACCATCTACCCTCACAAGTCGGACGCCTGCCCACTGTGCGAGATGCTTTTAGCCGACATACGGCACACGGTGCAAGTGGTGAAGCGGCACAATCAGCAGAGCGACCAGTCCTCGCTGACGCGGCGCGCAGCAATCGTAGAGGCCGAGCAGACGGAGCAGGACTTGCGGGACGCGCTGGCCGACCACAAAGAGGAGGCGGCGATTGCCAGGGACCACCACCGCAAGTGCATCGATGGGGCTGATGAGCGCTACCAGAAGCAAGCCGAGGCTTTCATCGAGTACATGAGCATCCAGCCGGGCGGGGAGGAGATTGACACCGTCGACTCGACGACACAGGAGCAGCTTGTGCGGGACGCTTCCTGCGGGTGGTTTGATGTTTCCTCGGACTACCAGCAGGACAAGACGCTGCCCTCTTGGAACCTGTCGCCGCAACCAGGACCCACATACTTCATGTCGGGTGAGACGCATTACGTCCACATCTTTTGCGTCGAGTCGTGCGGGGAGACTACCGGGGCCTCCCGTTTTTCGCGCAACCTCGTGTACTCTCGCAGCGAGTGTGTGGCAGGGTCCAAGTCGTCAGACGACACGCTATCGACACTTGCCGACATGCTGTGTGGGGGCGTGCACATTGGCGACGCCAACCCGCCCGTTTATAGAGACGGATACGGTCCCTCTGCTGAGGACGACCTTGAGTAGTTGTTGTAGGTACCAGAGGCACTCTGTTTTGGGCACCGCAAACAAGTTTCTGTCTTGGTTCCTTTTTTCGTACCAGCATGCCTACCTCCATCTCATCTCTACAAATGCCAACAAGGCCAACCCACCCGCTCACGGATAAACCCTATTCAATGTCACCGTGGAGCTTGGCCAGCGCCTTTGCGTGTCTCAAAAGGGTGCCCGCGTCCCAAAAATGGCCGCTGATCGTGGGCATCGCTGATGCCAATGTGCCCCAGGCGTCGGCTGACTTGGGAATCTTGCCGTTGTGGGGGGGCGCAAGAAGCAATGAGAGTAGCTTGTCCTTGTGCAAACGGGCCGCCCACCGCATCTTCTTGGGCACGGCCGCGTGGGGGTCAATGGTGGCGAGCGTCGCCGCATTCTTCGACCCCGTCGTCTCCGCCACCCCTTCATCCCCGCGTACGCGCGTCTCCTCCTGCGTCGACGTGGCACCTGCCCGCCCGCTGTATCCCGCTGACGCGACCGAGTACTTCTCCGGAACATACCTGCGCGGTACAGACTTCTCGTACTGGTCCGTCAGCGCCTTGGCCTTGGCCCCATCGGGCAGCTTGGAGAGGTCCGGGTGCGCTGTGTAACGCGTCACGGCAGAGAGCGCGTTGTTGATCTTTGCCATGGTGGGCGGCTCCATCCACCCCTGTTGCTCCCGCCAATTCTTGTCCACAGTCGACCGCCGAGTGAAGAGACGTACGGGGCGGTACGTTAATGCTGAATTTGGTAGTAGGCGGGCCCCCGTCGCGGCGTTGCTCCGATCGGGTACAGCCGCCTGTCCAATCCCCCGGTAGGTCCGTTGGCGCAGCGCAGGGAGGAAGCTATCGCGCAGACTCCTTGTCGCCGCCCGGTCACACTCGCGCATCAGCACCACATCCTCAACCAGCCGTCCAGGGTCAGGGAATGACGGCACGTCGGCTCCATGGGAAGGTGGCTCCCCCAGGTCGACGGCACGGTCGTCAGCTAACAGCACAAACGATCTGTACGACATGATGTGCGCGATAGGGCCAAACAGCTGCTGCGTCGCTTCCTTCCAGGTCTGCAGGGTCTCGCCATCGTACGCGCCCGCCATCGAGTAGGCCCGCATGAGGTTGAGCAGCTGGCCGTGGTTGAAGACATCCGACCGGTTGAAGCTCGTCGCAATCTTCTGAGCCACCGCGTCAGGTCCGAACTTGGTGTGACCGACCACCATGAACAGAACTTGTACGCAATCGAGTACGCCGCAGGAGATGAGGAGGCCCAGCCCGCCAAAGAAAAACTGCGACTTGTTGGTGCTGGGGCAGGAGTCCATGTGAGGCCGCAGCTTTCGCACAAAAGGGAGAGGCACGATGGAGCGCTGCCCGCCCGTCTGCTTGCCGGAGCCGTCGCTGCCCGTCGGCCCCGCAATATCACCGTCACCGCCAAGCGCCTCATCCTGCTCCACAACTCGTCCTCCATCGGGGGAGGGCACGCGATCACATGTGGGCGGGGCTCGGACCACAGGACCCGCTGGAGCACCACGGAGTGAGGCGCCGTCGGCACGGGCCAAGCTGGCTCCATGCGAGGGTGCACCGGTGAGCGGATTGGCACGCCCCGTCGCCCGCGCATCTGCGGGCGTAGGCTCGACGCCAGGCACATTGTCCCCTTGTGGCGCTGGTAGGGCACATATGCCGTCAACAGCAACACGGTGCGTCGAATCACCGTCCGGCGGCTGCTGCGCAGAAGCCGGGTCGGCTGCTCCGTCGGGTTGCGAGGGGGGGGGTTGGGCGCGACCGCAGTCCATGGCGATAAGGAAGAGATATCAACGCGTGCTAAGCCCGGCCCGCAGAGGTGTGTAGTTTTCAGGCTCGGGGAGCAGTGAACATCTTCTGCAGAGGTCGACGGGGCGACACAATGGCGGGCGCCGCCCTGGTTTCCCGCACGAGCGACTGGCGCGAGCCTGGCAGTTGCCCACTGCACCTGTTCTGTCCAAGGTAGCCTCCTGTGAAACCTAAGTTAACCACTGTTTTCTCCCAGCTGACTAAAGTCACAAGAACATGCAGAAGTTTGCATTCGTAGTTATCTTCACCGTATTTGATGCGGTACTCTCAACAACCTCGGATTTCGACAGCTCTCGCAGTGCTCTCTCAGGTCATGGGCGCAGCTCAGAAATGTTGTGACCGACAAATAATGAGGTTTCTATCGTCATCAGCCACACATGCACTCATGTATTTTATTAAGTTTTCATAAATCTACACTTATCTTGCATTTGTGCCGGCTTGTTTCACAGCCAGTCGGGGGTTGAATTAAATTGGAACTGGAGGAGGTACAAGAACCCGCTGTCGGCGACCCGGCTGCCGTCGCATCGACCGTTGCGCCGCACCCCGCCCCCTTGCCCCCGCCCGTCACCATCGCAGCCGCCCCCGTCGCTCCGCCGATCGCAGGCATCCGTCGTGCCTTGGCTCGTATCGAGGGTTTCACGGAGGTATGTCGCCGTGGCGCACACATTAGGGAGTCCGCCTTTCTGCATTTTTCGGGGGGTTGGGGCGGGGCGGGGGGGGGTCTGGGGCTCGTGAGGGCGCGACGAGTGGCGGGAGCCGTGATCGTTCATCTGGTGCTGTTGGTCTCTGTTTGTCTGTTGTATATTTTGTCCCTCTCCCTCTTGCTCGCGATCTCGGTCGTGACTGTAGTGTGGGATCATGTTCTACCCCGTGCTTGACTTGTCCCTGTGCCCCGGCTCCTCCCCTTTTCGTGTTTGCTGTGCGTCTGTATATGTTAGGGACCATCAGGCATTCTGATTGCCACTGAGTATGGTTTTCTGGCGGGCGGCGTGGATGGCGGCGATGGGGGGGGGAGGGCGTGAAGCGTCAGATTTGTATTTACATTGAATCACGCTAAAGAAAAGACACAGGCAGACGCGCCGTCTTTTTATTTCCTGTATGGTCGTCCTCCCCCTATGTGGGCGGTCTTGCCTCCTATTGCAGACTGCCCAATTTTGGCCGATCCGAACGGAACACGAACAAAAGGGGTACTTTCTAATTCAGATGTAAGTTTCTGTCTTTTCACACAAGTCCCTCCGTTTTGTTCAATTTTCTTGGTTGCCAAATTGGGCCGATTTGATGCCGAGGACCGCGCGTGGTCGGCGTCAACGAGGACGCCGACGCCGCCGGCCCCGCACGAGATCTGCGTAGTGTCGCGCCCCACGCGGTCGGATGGTCCGTGGCGGTGCACGCTCGGATGTTCGTGTGACAACCCCGCTCGCTACCCTCTCCCTCGAGCTGTGCGCGACCTGCTTCAACCCGTCATGGCTCCGGCTCCCAATGGTGCGGCGTCTGTCGTTGGCGCGTCGTCTCACAACGGTACGCTCGACCATCAGCTAGTTGCGCGTGCACGCGATGGTGTACACTCTTCTCGCCTCCAAGTCGATTCTATTTATCTGGTGCCTTCAGTCTAGAAGAGAATGTGTACTGAAGATGCAGAGCCAATATAGCGCCAACTGTTGCCGTGATCCTTTCCTGTGCTCCGTGTTTTCGATCGCTGTCCGCTTTTGTTTCTTTCTTCTGTGACACGAGATCAGTTGCGCGGAAGTGCGGCGCTTGCCGCGTACAAGGGCACAGGGTCACTCACTGCCCAATCAACGTGGATGAAAATGTCCGTTGTGGGTGCAAGCAGCCGACATGCGGTCCGTGCTCTGCGGCTTGCGCGGTGCGCAGTATCATTGGGCACCAGCCAGACATCTTGGAGGCATTGATCGTCGGCAGAGCCGCACCTCGGTGGTCGTGCTCCAAGCACGACATTGAGGAGATGCAAGCGCACCTCCAACCCGCACTGATGAGCATTCGACCGACGGTCCGTGCGCAAAAGGAGGCCGCTCGGGGTCACAAGCGAGCGCTGGCGGAGACGCGCCCGTCTGACGGCAAGCTGTTTCGCACCCACGTGGCCCAATCAGAGATCATCGATCTGACTGGATTGGGGGGTGCGGGCGCCGCAGCAGCTGTTCGCACCGCGGCAGGAGTGGCTGCGGTGGCACAGGACGCCGGGGCTTCCAGGCAAGAAGCTCGTATCATGGGGGCTTTTGTGTCAGATATGGGCAGCAAGCGTTCGGGCGGCGCGGCGCAGCCCATTCCTGGGGCGCTGGGAGCGGTCGACCTCGACTGCAAGAGAGTAGATGTCGTTGCATCTATCCGCGAGGCGCTGCGAAATGCACCCAAGTACTCGCCGGACGCACGTGCGGCGCAACGGCGTCGCATGCGCGAGGCCGGTCTTGGAGGAGGCGGTCCAAGCTCACCTGATGAGGTGCTCGGCAGCGCGAACCCCTTCTTTAGCGTGAAGGGGAAAGATCTGAAGAAGGCCGCCCAACAGTACATGTCTTTGCCTGATCGCAGGGAGCTCGGATTGGTTAAGCTGGCTATGAGCAAATTTGTTGGTGAGGGGAGGGTGTACACGGGGGCTTCTGTCACGTGTGGAGAGCTGACCTGCAAGCAGGTGTGCGACGAGCTCATGGAGTGCTCGACGTCGGTTGGCTTGAAGGTCCCGGCCGTGTTAGCCTCGCTGCGCCAGTTCATCGTTGAGCTGCGCCGCGGCGAGGGCGACCTCAGCTTGTTCTTTGAAGAGCGCGGATCGCGCCCGACTACGGCTGGGTCGGCATCCTCCGGTGGACCCAGCTCGTCAGGCTGACGACGCTCGTAAAGAGGTTCTTTCTTTCTCTTCAGAACGACGTCCCTCCTATAGCCTCGGCGTACCGACATGGCCCCGCATGGCGGCGCAAGGGTCGCCTGCGGCACACGCAGCTGCAGTTACGCCCGTCCATATGCTGCCGGCGTGCAACAAAACCCCATGCCTCCGCTGCACTCGGCCAATTTCAGTCTCCCTTCTGCTTCCCGCGCCCGCTGTTGGCAAACTCTGCCCCCCTTCCCGCGCGCTAACCCCCCCCCCCCGTCTTTGTCGCCCGCTCTTCCTTCGAATTCTGACACAAGAGCCCCTTCCGCGCAGCGGAGGGTAGCGGATCGCCGGTGCGCCGCCGGCGCGCCGCCACTGTGGCGCGGCCGCGCGTTTGCCGCCGCTGCCGCCGTCGGGCCGCCGCCGACACCGGCGGCGCCAACAGCGGGTTGGTCGGCCGCGTGGCGGCCGCGGCGGCCGCGGCTGCAACAATGTGGTGGCGGCGGCGGCCGCGGCGGCGGTGCACTCCCACCGCCGCTGCGTTCGGCCACGTGCGCGTTGCGGCGCAAGCTGTGTTTGCGGCAGTTGGGTTGGACAGATGCGCCAGGTTTTGTGTGGCGCCGGGGGTTCCGGTGCCGGGTGCGGCGTCGGCGGCGTCGCGTAATGGAGGCGAGAATTCTCAGGTGTGCTGGCGCGTCAGGAAGCGCTGCGTGTTGCCTGTGGTTGTGCGTGTTTGGTGTGTGGAGCGTCTTTTACAAAATTCATGCGATGTACATACTGTAGCGCCGTACGGCGGCTTTGACAAAGCCTCGACACATGTCACTTGAGATGTACTCCAACATCGAGTTGATTGTGAGCATGGGCCATGCGTTGAACTGGTCCGGGTTAGACCAACGGCACAGCCAGCTACTCCCCACAGAGAAAACATCCTCAATCGGGTTGAAGTCCGGTGAGTACGGTGGCAGGAGCAGAACAACCACTCCCGCGGCTCTCACACTCGCCAAGGCGACCTCGTCGTGGATTCGAGCGTTGTCGAGCAGTAGGACGCACCTATCAGGCTGCTCGCCCCACCCTCGCCCCTCCTCCACCGCGTTCATGCGCGGTAGAACGAAGTTGGTCATAATCAGCAAAAAATCAACGGCGGTCTGTCCAGGGGGAAGGCGCGTTATCATTCAATCCAGCAATAGGTCGTGCGACATGGCCACAAAGAATCTAGTGCGCACACCAGCAGATGATGTAACATAACACTCGGAGCGAGACCCGCGCAGCGACCAAGCCCACCGCCTCTCCGCCGCCCGCCGCACACGATGCGCTTCGTCAACGTACACACGGAAGCGCAAAGGGATGCGCCACTGGGCCGCCACCCATGCGACTCGGTTTGCCTCGTTTCGGGTAATGAAAGCTTTCTCGACAACCTTTCGTGTGTAGCCGTTCCGCCCGAGCACCCGCGCAACGGTAGTTGGGGACACCTCGACAGCCCCGTCCACATGCGCAGCGATCTCATTCACAGCGTCCGTCATTTCGTCGAGGAACAACTCCGGCTGCTCCTCGACGGTGGACAGCACAGCTTCACGCAGCTGCGGGTCGTCGGCGCGGTTGTCGAAGTGCCGGTTCCACTGATCAAGGTCGTAGTGGAAGTCCCCTCCGGTGTCGCGGAAGTAGACCAGGAAGCGCGTGGCCGACCGCACAGATATGCGGAGGTCACGGGCGGCCGCAGCGACACCACGACCCTCTTGGTGCACCATCCTCACCAGGTGCTCCCGCGTCTCTGCGGAAATCATGTCCCCAGGAGAAGAGGGGGATCGGAGGGGCACGAGGACACGGGGGGGTGAGCGTCACGAACGACTAGTGGCAGGGACTTGGAGGGAGTGTTGGAGAACAGGGGGAAGGGAGTCGCAAACGGTGATATCCCGAAGAGGTCTGTGGGAATGCTCACGCGACAGAGGCCAGCCGCATGGGATTCCCCCAGATGCCTTTGTGTCCGTGGCGTCTGCGGTCGGATTCCTTCCTTTCGAGCCCACCTCCCTTGAGTCTCACTCAATTTCCTGCGCATGGGTTCGGTGCGGCTTCCCGCCTTCAGAGAGGGCCTCTGGCCGCGAAAACACTTGCCAGGAGCAGCGCTAAGCATTGTAAGGACCGCAATAAATGGATTTGGACTTCGCAAGTGTTGGACTTCAAGGCCATGTGTGCGTCAGAAGCAGGACAGCTGTTGGACTTGAATCGAAATATCCCACACATAATATTGATTATAGCCGAAACGAGGTCCGACACGACGACCTTGCGGCGCTCAATCGAGCTCTTTGTCGACATGTCATGACGAACCGATGTGAACTAGCAGTCAATTTTTGAAATGCACAATTGTCCTCAGCCCTTGTGTTCCGTTTGGATCGGCCAAAATTGGGCAGTCTGCAATATTTCGTCGGTCCGTGAGAAAGGAGCCTGACTATTGTGTCACTTCGGGGGGGGGACAGGGGCGAGGCGAAGACAAAGACGACAACGCGCCGAGCAGCAACAGACAGCCAATCAGCGATCGAATTTGTGGTGCAAGGATCTTGCGTTGCAGCCAATCAGCAGATGCGGAACTGTAAACAGGTCTCCTTCAGATGGTCGGCGTGTCCAGCGGCCCGACTAGGGTTGTTATGTGAGCCTTGGTGCGCTCTTAACGGGCGCACATAGGGCGCTAATAGGGCGCTAATTGGGGGCTTTTATAATATATTTATTTTATGTATGGTGCTTTGCTGAGAAATGGAGCATGCACGTTTGCGAGTGCAAACGTTTGCCGAGGTGGACCGATGTCAGGATGTCCATCAGATCTTCTCTCACCTGGCTTCAGGGGACAGATTGCGTCCCAGGTGCTATTGCACCTGGCATCACCGGCGAAAGCCACAGCCACCCACTGGCACATGGTAAGATGTGGGACTGAGGGCTCATCACGCAGCCAATGACTTCTCATTATTCAATGTCAAGAACACTGCCCAAACGCTGTGAGAATACCGGTTCAATGATTGTGACCACGTGCCCATTGGCTGCGTCAGGCGGCCTACTTTCACAGTATTTGAGCCGGCTCTGCACGGTACACGAGACAAAGACTGCGCACCTGTGCCATCTGGTGCCCCAGAAGAAACGCAGGTGGGCTCGATCCAGTCACTGCTGTACCCTTCATCGACGGTGATTGGTCAACAGAATGTCAGTGACACGTCCCGATGTCAATGAACAATGGCGATCTACTGGTGACGGGGCTCACGTGTTCGGAGGACCAATGAACGGCCCGAACGGACAGAAAAGAATTGCAAGAACTCCTCAAACGTCATGCATGTTCGGAGGCCGATTCAGCCTCTGCGAGCAAACATGAGGAGCTGGTTAGGGGGGACGCTCCTGAAAGCACCGCTGTGGCCGGTGGCTTAAGAAGTCTTATCCTGATTAAGCTTTCAGCGTGCATGTTCTGGCATCGTTTCACAGAGACCACCGCGGGTGTCAGCAGGTACTTGCCACCGGGTCACTCAGAGTGCGGTTTTCCAGCTTCTGTCAGCCTTTGTCGGCCCAAGGGCCCGGCGAACCTGGTCGGGATGCTTATCATGTCACACATCACCCGGAGATATCACGGGCCTCCCCACAGGACGGGTCAATGCTCGCAGTGGCCGGGTGTGCATGTTTGTTTGCGCAAACGTGCATGCTCCATTTCTCAGCAAAGCACCATACATATGCGCCCAGTGCCCCCAACCTGCTGGGCGCTATTAGGGCGCTAGCTGACAGTTTTAGGATTGACCAGTAGCTGGCCTCGATCTGGAATGCTGCCTTCTCAGGGCTCCTCAGAATCGAGCATTGCAAAACAGGTCATGTGGGGGGGGGGGTGCTGTTTGACCACGCCTTGCAACAACGCTGTCGAGGGTACAGTGCGTTCTCGTTATAAGAGACAGCTGATTCAGCTCAAAATGAGTAAAAAGTGGCCAACATGGTCCGGAATGGAAGACCCGCGACCCATATTCTCTTGTAAACGATTCTCTTATATTGCTGATTTCCAAAAAATGGCGGTTGCAGAGAGAAGGGAGGCAGAACCGACGACAGAGCGTAGAAATGAAGTCGGATTGGCTGTTCGACAAGCCACGATCAAATTGTTGGCTGAGAGTGGCCGCCAGTAATCCTGCAAGCCAATCACCGTGTCTTGCAGGAGTCACTCAGAGCCATTGCAACCTACTATGAGATTTCCTGAGATTTTTGGGCCGCTTGCTTAGGCCTGAAGAGGGCATGGAGAGGGTTCTGGGCCAGACCTGTGATTTCCCATGAGATCATCAAATTTCTTCAGAATTCTTGAGATCCTGATGTGCGTTTCCAGAGCGCAGAGCAGCATGGGGAGATTCTGTAAGGAGCTCAGATGATTTCTAGCCTTTCCATGGGTCCACGTACGCTGTTGAATGATTGCAACCACTCTGCAACCACCATTTTTTGGAGGTCAGCAATAACGAGAACGCACTGTACCTCAAGGGAGCAGTGCTCTGATTCGAAACATCGACGCAATAATGACGTTTTGTTCATTCCGGGGGAATGGGGCGCGGACGCCTGAACAACGGCCTTTGAGCGCCGTTACTTGGGTGCCACCATCAACGGCCGAGGCACTGTTCTTCGATCACGAACACTTTGATGGTCCAATTCGAGGCGCGTGACTGTGTGTCTCACCACTCTCGCCTCCCACGCGTAGTCAAGGTGGCTCTTCTGGGTCGGCGCTTTACACAGCGAGTTCGAAATCTGGGCTACAACGTGCAAGATTCTGACTGGCCCAGATCCGTTTGCTACGCGTAGCTAATGCGCACCCACCCGCATAGCCTGCTTGAGGGGGGTGCGGCACCACCAGCAATCAACTGTGGATGTTGATCCAATTGCAGCGCTCTCTGCTCGCCGGCTTCGGCTCGCAACGCGCGTTCCCTTTCCCCGACCAGACGGAGGGGTGCCGCCTTTTTTGTTTGCCCCTACCCTGTAGCCGTTCACCCATGGGGGTTCGCCAAATGGACGACACTTTTGGAAGCCGGACGTAAGCTGTGGATTTCCAACTGAGCGTGGCCGATGGAACTGAGCGATTGAGCGGGGTCCCCACGCCTCAGCTGTAGCACTCGCATCCTTTTGTTTGTGTGACCAGCATGACTGACCGCTGCATGCATGTCCCGTGCAAGATTTTTCCAGGAATGTTTGTGTCTATTCGCTCTTTTTCTAATCACAGGGCTACTGCGAAAGATATTACGGCCGCATTCGATGAGACGGTATGGGCCTACCAGTGTGTCGCTTGCAGCGGCTTTTTCCTGAAGCAGTCCACAGGGATGTCTCTGTGGCTTGAGGGAGCGTGGCAGAGCGCGGCTGATACGCCCCAGCAGCGCATTGCATCTCTGCCGGTCTCTAGATGCAGGCGTGACACATGCAACTCGTGCTACTCCCGACGTCTGAGGGCGGCACATCCCACGGCCGCCGAACACCCCGCGCCGAACAATGCGGCATCTTTCCCACCCGCACCCTCTGGCCGCAGCGCCCGTCCCACTTTGGTCTCCAGTACGGGGACAGCGTCAGTGGTCAACGTCGTGTCCGTTGCTGGCTGTCCCTCGTGCTCAGAGGCGCGGCTGCAACTCGAACGGGCACAGCGGAGCGTGCAGGAGGCCACCGAGGCCGCCTCTGCAGCTGATGCGCGTCTGCGTCTGCTTGAGACACAGCTGCAAAGTCTTAAACGTCTGCAGCTGCACAAACCCCCTACCCCGAGCGTCAACCCTGACACCATCTCCCCGGCCGTCCCTGCTGTCGGACAGCTGGACGCTACACCCCGGTGCCACGAGTTCTTCTCCTACCTGCAGTCGGGGGGGCTTGGCAGACCGGCCGACAAGGCCATCCTCTGGCGCATCGCGTCCACCATTTTGCTGCACATGGATTGTGATGAAATTCGTGTGATGCAAGAAAATGGGCAAGGGAGGGTGTACGCGCGGCAGATTTCGCTCCGCAAGGGCGCGTTCAAGAAAAGCCAAAAGAACAAGCGCTGGGCTGCTGCGCGGCGGCTGACCTGGGCGTGCGAGGTTGGGGCTTCGGGCGAGGAGTCTGGTGCAGTGGCGGTCCGGCGGAAGGCGGCCTCCCACCTGTCCGTGAAGGAGCAGGTGGGGTTGGTGTATGAACTCGGTCTCAGTTGGACTAAGTTCAACAAGATCCGCCGCGCGCTGGGGGGGGGGAGGAGCGGATTGACAAGCCGCCATGAGCTGCGCAAGGCCAAGCGCGTGCTAGCCGCCTCTCCTGCCAAGGAGGTTGTGGTCACCTCGACAGGGGCACACCTAGCTAACTTGGCCCTGGCTGTCCAAGAGCGAGTGACCGCGCTCTGTGATGCAGACCAGTTTGTGGAGCGGTTCGTGTACGGCCGGGACCACAAGCCCATGCGGGCCACGGACGCTTGCGTCCCTGCGGACTTTGAATACGGAGCTTGGGGTGGCTGCCCTCCGCCGTCGGTCCGAGATGTCCAAATTTCGGTGGGCCTTGACAAGGGAGGGGATCCAGCATCGGTGAAATTCGTTGTGAGCCTCATCAACCAGGACCGGCCAAATAACCCAAGCAATACTAATCTCGCGGCGGTCTGCCCGTGCCGCCAGGACCAGTACCCGCAGGTTGCTGCCATGATGGCTGTCCACTCGCCACGCGTGGAAGAGCTATTGGCGCGGGGGGTTGAGGTGCGCGGGGAGCGGCGGCCGGTGCGGTTATTGCTTTCGGGGGATTTTGAGTCGCAATGTACCGTGGTGGGGCACAAAAGCCCAAACGCGACAATGCCGTGTTACCAGTGCAAGAGCACCAAAGCACCAAGCACCACCCAAGGCACCCTTGACAAACAATACGGGACGCTACAGGACGTGTCAGGGCCTTGGTACATGCGTGACGCCGATCAGTACGCAACTTGCACGGAGGAGCGCGCTAATTGCGGCCCGGACGACCACCTCTCGGTGACCCGACCGGCTCTGGTGTCCCCGCATCGACGCCAAATTGTGCCAATTCCCGTCCACCTCACAATCGGGATCAATTCCCGGCTGCTGAGGTTGGCTGTGGAGGTAGTCATTGATTGCTGCGGGCAAGCCGCGGCGCTCGCTTTTGCTTATGAGCTGGCCGAGCTGCTGCACGCCGAAGCGCGTGTTCACCCCGTGCCTTACCACGGGGGTCTGTTTATCGGACGGGACTGCCACGAGATCGGCGAGCACAGTGACGCCGTGTGCGCAGCTCTAGAGAAGAAACTCTCAGGGCTGAACGGGGAGAGCGCAGAGATTGCCATTCGCTACTCTCCGGCGTACAAAGACGCATTGTGTGCCTGGAACAGGGTCAGAAAGGTTCTTAACCGCGTAACCATTGCGACTGCCGCCGAGGCCACCGCGTTCCGGTCTGACGCTGCCATGTTTGTGGCCGGCCTGAAGCACTCATTTGGGTGGCTCAACGTGTCGCCCAAGCTGCACCTTTTGCTCGCGCACGCCCCGGACTTTTTGGATGAGTTTGGGAGTATCGGGCTGTACGGAGAGCAAGGATTGGAGGCCTGGAATGGCCGTTTCGGTCAAACGGCTCTGCTGTACCCGGAAGAGACGGACCTCGCATCTGCTGCTGCTTTTGTGAGAGCCACGGCGTTGGCAGGGGACTCAAGCCCCACTGTGTTGGACCGACTGGACCCGAAGCGGGCTTCAGCCGCAGAGGGGGCGCACAAGGCCACCAAGTCCGGCGACAAGAGGTTGCGCGCCAACAAGCCCGCGCTTCCCGTCTGCGACGAGACGCGAGAGAAGGTCAAGCACGAGCGTGAACTGTGGGCGGACAAGGTGTTGGCGGTGTCGGCACAGACGATGACTACCTTCGAGGGTCGGCTTGGTAAGCAGTCTGGTTGACTACGCGTGATAGCTAATCTCGGGTTGTGATGCACTGGTTTGTCGAGGGCACCGACAGTGGCTGGGTGGGGTGGTATCCCGACTTGGTGCGAGTGCGCGGGGCGGGTCGGCACTGATCTCACCCTGGGGAGATGTCCGGCTCAGGAAAATTCCCCGCCCCTCCCAATGCACCTCTGGGGCCGTTGACTTGTTCCACGTTGCGATTCCGGGAAAAGGAGAGAAGCTTTGAGCGCGATGGGTCAGGAGGATGAAAGAAATTCGATTGGACCAGTGGCAGGTTGCATTTGAAGGCAGAACCCAATGGGACGTTGCAGCGGAGGCTCCGATCCAGAAGAGCCGGAACACTGGGTCTTGACTAGGCGTTCTCCCCCTGTGCCCATCCCCCATCTGTACGCATCCAGCAACACCATCCTTCATGGAAAACGACCGCCCCCCCCCGCTCTGGTCGCTTGACCCTGCAGAGCCGTCGTCGACACGCGAGAACTACGCGGGCTTGCTGGCGCTGCTCGGCTCGGACGTGTCCAATGTGGGATTAATGACGTTGGTTAAAAAACCAGTACATGGCGACCGACCGTGGACGCGCGATGAAGCGAACGCTATCGCCTTAGAGGCGAGGAAGAAGAACCTTTGTTCGTGCAACATCCGATGGGAACCGGGGGTGCCGACGACAGCGAACCCCGGTCCCATGGTGCTTTTATTATCAGACGGTAAAGGGGCGGGGTCGATCGACCGAGCGATCATAAAGATCGAATAAACACCAAAATAGAGACGATACGAGAAAGGACAGATATAAAAGACGGAAGTAACCTCCCAAGAGGCGAGCCACAAGTCAGTTCAATCCTCCACGTGAATACTGACCAGTCAGGGGGGCTACCGGGCCCACTATCCGAATATTAAGGAGATATGCTACATACCCCTGTAATGAGATTTGAGCCGTCCCGGCGAGTGGGCGCAGATCGACTGATCCGCCACGACGACCGCCACAAGTGGCAACCAATCGGGGTGTCGCGTAACGACGCGCGAAGGGGTGTGTGGGCGTCACGCCGTGGCCGGCGCCTGCAAAGGGGATCGAGGAGACCCCTGACACCCTCGCGCGAGGAGGGGTGTGGGAGCCCGCGGCCCGAACGGTCGCGAGCGGCCCAAAATGGCCGATGCGTGCCGGGGGGCAAGAGGGCGTGAGCGGACAGCCTCTGGGTACCCAAAGGGCAGCAGTGGCCGCGCAGGCATCAGATCGGCCCCTACAGGGGTGGAGGGAGGGCCCGTGCCTGCGTGTTGCAGAGGACACAGCCAGGGGCAGCTGGGCGGGCCTCTGGGATCGCCCCATGGTATATGTACTGGGGGATTGGGGGACGGCGAGCGCCTGTCCGGTTCCCCATGCCATTAGGCGTCCGGGTTGAGTAGCCCATTTTGGCAGGTTGCGGTGGCCTGCGCTTGCGCACTTTGTTGACCTCTGGCTCCCTCGTCGGCCGTGCCCCGTCCGTCGCGAGGCGAGGCTATCACGGCCTTGCCCTCGGCGGGGGGGGGTCGCTGCGCTTTGGCGCACACGGTGGGCGGGGGGACGGGGTCGGGATCATAGCCACGGAGGAGTCGGTTGCGCGGCTTGTGCACAGCCGGTTGACCTTTAGGTCGTGGGGAGGAGAGTGTGGACTCGTGTCGGGGTAGAGTTGCGAGGAGGCGCGGAGGTAGCCAAGGTCCTTCGCCCGCCGCGGCGGGCCGGCGGCAAGTTCAAGGCCAAGATGGCGGGTGGCGGCAGCGACGTCCAGATGGCCGACGCGGCCGGCGCGGCGGGCAGCGGTGCCAATGGCGCGGGCAGCCCAGCGGGGCGGGCCGGGTCAGAGGCGAGCGTCCGCTCGGGGTCGCGGCGCGACGGGTCGTCCGCCGACAATGGGCGGGACATGCACGGGGGCGACTACCCCGATGGGGCGGACGACCAAGAGGCTAAGCCGCCGCTCGTCGAGGGGGCGGGGCCATCGCCCATCCGGCGGACGTACTTTAGCCCTCCGTCCCTTGGGACCCGTGACGGCATCCCTGTCATGAGTGACGACGTCCTCATGGACGCGGCGACAAACAACCGCCGCGTGGCCCTAGTTCGAATTGAAAAAAGCCATTGGGGCGTCCCCGCCGGGGTTTGTGGACCTCCTCAACGGGGTTCCCGACGACCATGTTGACGCCGTCGTGGCGGAGGTGCATGGCAACTCCAACTATGGCAACCAAGGCGAGGCGCTGCAGGCCTATGAGGTCCTGGCCTATGCCAACGAGTTGGTCCGTTACGGACGTCCGCTCCACGACTTCCACACGCGTCTTTACGCTCGGGCCCTTTTGTTCCCGGTCCGCCAGATGGGGACATTCGAGGTAGCCGCCAACAACTTTGGGCGGCTGCGTCGGGCTTGGCCGGAGGCCGTCTTCCTGTCGCACCGTACGGCCACAGAGTTGTCGGTGCCTTTTGCCCAGGAGGCGGGCATGGAGTACTACCTCGAGGAGCTCATAGAGGCAGCTCGCGAGGCGGAGCACGCCGTGGAGGAGAAGTTCGACGCGCGCACATTGGCGTTGACTTCCCCCTTTCGGGCGCCGAGCTATGCTCCCGCCCATCGGCGCGCTCAAGCCGCGGCTCGCATTACGAGCCGCGGGCTGCTCCCCACCGCTTGGTGCTCCGGTGTTATCCGGGCGCCACGTCATTTCGACTCGTCGCAGTGGTTTCCGCGTTACCCCCGCTGGTGGTTAAACCGCGGGGTATTGATGGAGATGCCTTATGCACTCTCGTACATGGCTCATAAGCTGGTTGACGAGTTCAGTGCCGTCTGGCACGTCGTCAACGCGGAGTCCTACTACTTCCTCGCGGCCGGGTGGGTACACACCCTGTTGACGGACAAGGTCTTTGCCTGGCTCGATGCCAAGGCGCGGAAGCGGATGTCCAAGTTGGACCTGCACCGCATGGCCAGTGGGCCGGGTGGCCAGGGGATGCTGGACACGTTCCATAAGATGGACAAGGCCACGGAGGTCTTCCCGTGGACCATTGTAGTCAAGGACGTCATTCGACGTGACACGCAGACGCGCGCAGCGCGTCAAGTGCACGTCCATTTGGACTCAATGGCCTAGTACGGGCTCATGTTGAACCACCCTTGTCGGGGTTTTTCGTGTCTTCCCGTCGGGGGCGGGGGGTCGGACGACGATGGGGATACGCCCGTGGCGGCAGCCCAAGGCAACGCCGGCTTTGTGCGCCAAGGGACGCGGGCGGCCGGTGGCAACACATGCAAGTTGAATATTTTGTGTGTCATGTAAAAAGTATAGCGCACGGGTGAGTAATACGTAGAAATTTATCTTAAAGTGTGGTAAATACAGTCGTTCCACAAAAAACCTAGCACTCAGCCGAGCTCAAAAGTACCACCCATATGCTCCTCGTTTCGTGTAAACGTGGCTCAGAACCAGTGACGTGTCAATGAATAAATCTCAAAGCCGCTTTTATGCTCAAAGCCTTCGGGTGCTCAGACACACGAGGCAGCACATGACAGCAATGAGCTCTCAATCACACTTTCTGGCTCCCCACATCGTGGAGCCGGGGGCCCATCGGCCAATCTGGCTGGTCTCCCACTGGGGGGCGTGCCAGGGGTCACATGTCCCGTTGGAATTTCAGAGCGCGAAGGCGGGCCCGCCGGCCAATTTGGCTGACGGCCCAGTGCGAGGTCGACAGAGACCAGCATA
>Ga0209093_1000627_pt1 | contig 19415 bp, 11 predicted proteins | sample SidtaG_4_FD_187450 | JGI IMG/M metagenome (GOLD analysis project Ga0209093, IMG submission 187450) | Marine algal microbial communities from Sidmouth, United Kingdom - Sidmouth_Male1 metaG (SPAdes) (version 2) | ecosystem: Host-associated > Algae > Red algae > Unclassified | place: Sidmouth... | reverse complement strand
GCTTATCTTTCTCTTGAAGACGAGAAAAATATAAGACCATCTTTTCTTCTATTTCTGTATTATATTTTGTCATACTAATTGTGACGACATCAAGTCCAAAATGTAACATTTATTTTTTTCGCGTTCCTTAGCTGCTTGAAAATCTTCATCTAAATGCTGCACCATTTGGTCTATCATAAAAGCCAAGAACGTGAGTATGGCAAAGTTAGTAGATAAGTACTTTTTACCATGTCCGTAACTGTGCTCTAAATGATAGCCTTGATTTTTAAGGGTATTAAAGGTCTCGTTTTCGATTTTCCATCTGCAACGGGCTACACTAACCAATTCACGAATATTCTCTTGGGTAATCTTAATATCTGTTGCCCATGTTGAGTAAAAAGTTTGCTCGCCCGTTTGCCTGTCTGTTTCGGTGTATTCAAAATAATTGACCAAAATATCTTGGTGCGTACCGTTGAGTATCAACCCATTAGCAAAATATGCAACACCTCGTATCTTGTTGGTTTCCCATGTACACTGTTGTAGTTCGTTATTTTCTTGCAAACGCTCTACCTGTACATCTAAGTAGGTTTGCCCCTTTGTGCCAATAATAAAATTGATACTTTTGTCTTTGAGTGCTTTTATGTGGGGACCGTTCAGATAAAGTGCATCGAATACCGCAATAATCGGTTCATCTTCACCGAGTGCTTCCCGAATTTGCGGAATAATTCGCTTAGAGGCATTCAACCCACAGTCATTTTTGGTACTGCCGTCTTGTTTGGTAATCGCTTCACAAGCGACCGGAAATACCGTAGCTTCAGTCGGATGGACAGCTACTGCACCAAGTAATTGATGATAGTAACTTATTTTGCCCTTACTGCTTTTTTTTACCATGCAATGGTCACAACTTTTTAACCCTGAACAATAATGACCTGTACCGTCCACCGAAACAACCGTATAACGTCCGCCTAATACCCGGCGTTTCTGCATCACACCCAAAGCAAACAGTAAAGCTAAGAATGGTTTGAAGAGTTTTTGTAACTCCTTGGGTATCAGCTTGTCAATGCCTTTACGAAAGGCAGTATCTCCAACTAAGTGTTCTACACCATACACGGTACGTAAGTTATCCGAGCGGACATCGTACTGCTCTTTGTAGGTACTCAAGGAAGGGTCTTTGAGATGGAACATCGCGAAGCCCATATTCAGTAAATTACTGAAAGTATAGGTCGAATTATCGCTACGAGGGTCTTTTATCCCTTCAAAACTCGTTCTTACTGACTTAATCAACTTATCTATTATCTTCATCTAACTTTTTAAATGAAGGTAATTCTTTGTAAATTCATTTGCAAATAGATAGCAACACATTTAATTTAAATTAAAGCGAGAATAGCTGACGATGACCTAGTTGAATATTCTAAAATTAAAGATGTGGATGAAAAAGGACGCTGGATGAGAGAATATTCAATGTACTATATAGGGGAGAAAACAAGAGAAGACCTTCTTAGTATTTCTGATGAAAGCGAAGCAGATGGAAGTCTTGAACTCAACTTCGTACTCTACAAATTTGAAGACTCAAAAGAACTTCGAGCTAAATCCGTAAGTACAGCGGATAGGCCTATTAGTGGGGCTAAAGCAGCTCATTCTGATAACAAAAAAGAAATCCCTAAAGGCACAAAATTTATTGCATTTGGACATAGTCATACAAATAAAGGAGCGATAGCCAAACATGGAACAACCAAATTAAGTGTTTTAAAATTTACTGCCCCCACCTCAAAATATCTTGCATTAATCGATTTAGATCGTCTGGATAGAGATTTGCCAAGAGATCTTGCTGGTCTTCAGTTTATTGTATCTCCAGTAGGATATAGAATTTACTCTTCTGTTTATATCAGTATCACAGGGGCTTTTGTTGCACCAACGCCTAACTTTGGACAAGGCTATTTGTATAATGGAGAAATGGTTGGGGATGATAGTTTCGAGAATCAATCAAGAAGGTAATACAAAATATTTTTTATGAAAAAAATGCTATTTTTAATTGCCGTAACTATATTATTTTCATGTAAAAAACAAACATCATATACACAAGGTGAAGATAATCAATGGTTATTATACCAACAAAAACTTCACCTACTTCTACCTCTTCAAACAAATTATAGTACTGCATATAGAATTATGATAGCACCAAGTGCAAATCATTTTCCAGCATCAGTTGTAACAGTTTGGGAAGAAAATAAATACAACTATATATACGTAACAAGCATAATGGGAAATAGAGGTGATTTTTATTCAGAAGGTACTCGTAAACTAAAAAGTGAATTTAATTTGAGAGAAATAATGAGTTGTTATTATTCTTCTAATCAACTTGGCGATGTCAATTCGTTATCAAGTGTATTTATAGAAAGTAATTTTAATGACCACTATTCGTTTAATGAGTATAGTTTTGATAAAAATAAAGATTGTGTTATTAGTACATATGATTTTATAAAAGATGTATTTCCCAGTTTTGAATTACATGTTCCTAATCATTTGTTAGAATAGTAAGTTGAAATACGCGGCATAAAACTATATTCAAGTGGGATGAAACACATCAAAAAAAATAAACCACCACCTTCTTAGAAGGTGGTATAGCGCAAAGCTGAAGGCACAGCCTTCTTTCGCTCAATGCTCGGCTTCTCCAAACGCTCACGCCCAAACAAAACTAACGTGAACATAAAGGCGTAAAAAGTACATAACCACCACCAAAGGAGGTGGTTTTACAAGTTTTAATAAAAATATAAAATGAAAAACCTACTCCACCTACTTATCGTTTTTTTTACCCCAATTACCCTCATGGCTCAAATAGACGTAGCCTCCCCAAGCGGTCACGTTGGCATCGGCGGTATCACCACTCCTGCCTATAAGCTGGATATTAATGGTGATGCCCATGTACGTGGTATCGACTTTATGTTGGGTGCTGATAAGGGCTTGCGCTTGCATCGCTACGAAAACGGGGTCACTCGCATCGGTCACTATGGCACACAGGCATTACAGATATGACATTAGTTTTAACTCACAACTACAGCTTCTATCAAATATCTAAAACTGAAAAATACAGGATTACTAATAGAGCATAGAATCTGGATATTGCCCCGTTTCAATCATGGCTCCTAAGTCAAATTTGACAGCAGGGCTCCAAAAAACATTATTAAATTTATGAACATCAAAGTAAAAATTCAGGAGTTCTAACTCAAATCCAATGTGTTTACTATCAACGCTCATTCCAAAAAGGTTCAATCCGATTTTAGCGTCAGATTCGTTGGTCGGTGTAGGTACGGGTTTTGTGAGATAATTGAGTTCACCATAGAAACTACTTTCCTTAATGAGCTTCTTTTTTCCGCTTTTATTTCTTTGTCCGGCATTTACTCTCAAAGACAATTCAAACACACTTTTTTCAGATAAATCTTTTGCCGGACTATCAGTAAAAATAATTAAACTTAGCCCAAAAGCAACATAATTATAGGAAGCGGGTGAATAAAACAGGGGAGTATATATGGCAAGTTCAAAGGGAAATGCTATTGCATCCTGATTAAGTTCTCCAAGCGCATTCCAGTTTAAAAAAGTCCCAAAACCCATACTTACATCTTCAAAACCAACAATGTACGGATTTTTGACCTTGACCCACTCTGAATTACTTTTTACGCCCCTATAGCTACCTCTAAAATAGTATTCTGCTAAAATTTTACGATTTAATTTTCCGCTAAATTCTAATGTTTGGGTATTATCCGGGTTAAAAAGCCTTTTCAATTTTACGGGACTTTCTGTGAGTTTTGTCGGGTATCCATCTTTACGAAAACGGACGTCCATTGATTCTAATTCCCAATCTTCATCAGGATAGTTTGCCAAATCAAATGTCACGGAAAAATCTACCTTTTGGTGCATGAATTTTCGAGGTCTAAGAAGATATTGAGGATAGCTTATTCTCTCATACTGTTTTGGGAAAGGCGGGACAAATACAAGCTTGGGAATATCAATAATCTCAATGTTTACAGTATCTTCTTTGGAATACTCAATACCATCGTAAATTTTCACTCCAATCCAATACACTCCTGTCACGGTCGGGCTGATATACTGTTCGGGTATATTTTCCGAAAAACTAAGTTGCATTTCTCCCGGAGGGTTTACTGCACCATCTGTACTGATTTGCCTCCAATGATAGCTAAAGTCCGAGCGAAGATTATCTATGTCATCAGACTCCCAAACGCTCAAATGAATCGTATCACCTAAACCCCTGACAACCTCATTTTTTGGAATATAAGGCATACTATCTACCTCAATACTGATAATAGAGGGCGTATTGGCGATGTCTTTAAATAGACGCTTGATAGTATTCGTCAGTTCCTTATTTGCCGAAGTCGAAAAATCATAAATACACGAAGCGGTTTCCTTTTCTGCACCAAACCGTATTGTAGGTAATTCGACGGTTTTACGAACACCGTCCTGTGCTACCTTGCCCGACGCAATCGGATATAATGAAAATGTAAAAGATTGTCGGCGGTTGGAGTTGCCTTCGATTTCGATAAATAGGAAGTAATCGCTACCAATAATCTGTTTTTGCTGTTCACTTAATAGGACTGAAAACTCTTTGGAGACGACTATTTCCTGATTTCCCAATTCATCCGTTGAGTTTAATACCTCAACAAATAAATCGCGACTCTGCGTAGCTTTTTCAATCTCATTCAGCCAGTATATGTTGTCAAAAAAATCTTCGGGAACAGAGCCCTTGATGCTATTGAATACCCGTTGGATAGTATCTTGTTGCGAAATTTGCAGACTCGGAGCATAAGAGAAATAGACAATCAGATTCTTCCCCTCATAAGCCTTTTGAGCGGATAATCCAGTACAACAGAGCGTGAAAATAATGATTAAATATTTATACATGCCTTGATTTTTTGTGCGATTTCGATGTGATGTTGTTCCACTAAATCATTGATTTGTTCTTTCATTCTGTTTTTGACCACGTTGAGTTTATTGCCCGGAATATATGGCATACCCTTTAATTGGTATTTTGTTTCTTCAAAGCAACAGCATTCCGCTTCATTGATGAGTACTTTGAGATAACATGGTGGAACGTAGTACAATTTTTGACTGGAATCTTTTGGGACAGGAGCTTCTGCTGCTTCAATCTTTATCTGAAATTTACGGTTGTCTGAATAGGTTTGAACGAGCCCGGTCACTTCCTGAATACTTTTGAGCAACGAGCTATTACCATTAATCCCGGAAACAGAAAAATCGTCTTTCTTAACTACCTTAATCTTTTTGGGTTTAGTTACTTCTTCTTTTTTCTCTGGTGCTTTCTTTTCACTAAAGATTCGGGAAAGTTCATTACGGTACATCTGAAAATTTTTCTCTTTCCTGTCAAACCTCTCCTTATCGTCAAAATGAGGAGCCTCACAAATCGTCTCGTCCATCACGCAGTAATATGTCCTGAATGATTGCAATTCAATAATTATCTCATCATGGTCAGGGAATTGGCTTTTTAATTCTCGTATAATTTTTTGCGTTTCTTCTTCCAATATTCCGGTTGATTCGTCCTCCAAGCCTCTTTGGGCAAATTGCTTGATTCTATTTTTCAATGGGCTGTCGTCATCCCAATTAATAGCCTCGCTCGTTCTTTTATATTCAATGGAATCAATCTGATAAGATTCTAAGGGTATTTGCTCTATACTGCATTCGCATATTGTGAGTGGCTTTATAGGAGTAGAACATGAACGAATTTGAAATAATAACAACACGGCTATAATTCCTCCTATTCCGAATAACAGAGCTAAAATATAGGAGGCAGGATATTTTTTGGGAATTTGTCGGGTGTCGTCATTACCCGTCGCATCACCAGAAAGAGGGAACATCTTCTCGCGCTTCACTTTCCAGTCTTCTCCATAGGCATAATATCCGAGTACATTTATCAAATCGGCATTAGCACTTTGCTCTCCTGATACTCCTCGTCTCAAAGTTTTTTCATCAAAATAATAACCACTTTTACTGTCTATCTGCTCATAGTTTTTCGCTAATGAAGCATCAAATTCATTGAGTGATTTATCAATAAATTCATGGAGAATAACATGGAGCTTGGGTATCCATCTTCTCTTTTGGGATACCGTATGACTGTATTTTAACGGGTCTTCCGATAGCTTGTCCTTTACAGCTTTTATCAAGTTATCATCTACTTTAAAATTCTTCATTTTTCGGTTTTTGTTGTGCCTTCATCTACTCAAATTTCCTCCACATTAACTATGACACAAAGTTAATCAAGAAATGCTAAAAATTTATGCTATAAAAAGTCTGCAAAAACAATTTGGGCGCAAATAACTGATAAGCAGGTGATTAAGTGCAGTATTCGCAATCCAGAAAGTCGGACAAAGCAGAAATTTCAGATATGTCCCGGACATGTCCGACATGTCTGAAATGCTTTCTGCTCCTTTGCATCATAAACGTTTTAATCGGATTACGTGATCCTATTCACGGAAGAGCTCTTCCATAACACTTTTAACGAAATTTGTTATGGATTTCAAAATCATTTTGTTTTTTACACTCCTCACAGGAACTTTATTAATCAACTCTTCGGCTTATGCTGATACCTCGAAGATTACTTGTGAATCAATTGAGGCTACTTATTTGGATGCTCCTAACAGTACAATCGTCATGCACGATGAAGTATTGAGGACAGATTCCGGCAACAGCAATAATCCTGTTACGAAAATTCAGGTTTATAATGCTGAGAAGAAACTGGTACATACTGAAGGTAATTGTAACAGCAGTAGATGTGCTACTTCACTTAAATCACTGCCTGCGGGTACTTACTTTGTTAAAGTATCTACCAAAAATGGAAGCACATTTACAGGGTATGTTGATTTGAAATAGGGCATCTGACTGATACAGTTAAGATGGGCAAGGGAGAATATCTATGATGTTCTCCCTTCTATTGTTTTTTCAAACCAGATATAATCAGAGCTAGGCAAGTTATGCTTCATGTCTTCTAAAAGGTCTTGGTTTGAAGTCATATCGTAATCATCATTCAACATCTTTCGTAGATATTGACAAAAAGCCAGTAAAGCCTTTTTCCGTTGTTCGGTCAGTTTTTCATTTCGGGAAATAAATTTATTGAAAGCACTAATGCGAGATATGATAAACTGCTTGTTTTGGGGTAAGTAAGTTGCATAGGAAATTTGCAACTGCATTTTCCGACAAGCAATATCGTGATAAAAGTCGTGTGTATTCAAACAAGCACTATACAAATTATTTGCCTCCTTGTACGCACCATCGTGAATATGCCTTAACACCTTACAATAACTGCCGATAGCTTCTGCATTTTCTCCATTAATTTCTGAACGATACTTACGTTCAAATTCGTCCAACCAAAAGGAAAGAACCGAGTAGGTATATGTAAGGTTTCTATTTTTTGCTACGTATTGAGCTATCAAACTCATATTGATAAAATTTTTATACAGTACTGGCGAAATTTTTTCTCCATTGAGTAAGACACCCATTTTTTCAATTCGTTTTACGCATAATATATAGTCAATAGCATAACGCAGGCTACCGGAGTTTATTTGAAATGTACATTCGTTCATCAAATACTCATATATAGCTTTAAGAGTATGTTTTTCAATGCCTTTTCTTGATTCCTTGGCAAGTTCAGCCTGAATTTTTTGATAAAATTTGTTGGAGCTATCATCGCTTCGCCCGATAATCATTAGATATATCCACATATACGTTCTGACAAGTTGCGATTTTACAATGGTGTCATATTCTTTTTCCAAAAGATACTCGACTTTAGAGCCTTCAAAAGCAGCATTCACGATGTTACTTCTTCCTGCCTGCTCACAGGCAAGACGAAGTTTATTTTCCAGATAATAAAATTCAAGTGCTTCGTCAATATCTGCCGGAGAGATTGCCTTCTTTCGGTTATTTTTAGTTCTCGTGACCTCCAACTGCCTTAGCAGGTAGTTGTGATGATGGAATTCATTGTCTCTTTCTCTTTCAATTATATTTTGAACCTTGGTAGCGTAACCGTTATAATTTTTTTCCAGATTATGTTCATTATAGTATCGAAGCAAAGTCATACTGCCAATGAGACTATCTTTAGTCAAAATTTTCATCAATAGAAAATCATTGACGAACTCAGTAAGTTCGTTGGTCAAATCATTGAGCCTTTTCTTAGATTTTGGATATTTTCGTTTTAGAGCAACTTCAACTTTCTCTCTATCAATAGCTTTTGAGTTGCTATTGAATTTAGCAAAAAGCAATTTCATTAGATAGTTTGCCTCCTGATGTTTCGGCTCCATCTTAATATGGTATCGCAGTAATTTTTTTTGGTCATCCTGAGAAAGTGACCTCAATAATTCTATTAGCTTAGTTTTTTCCATTTTTCCGATTATTTCAACCTTAATAAAGGTACAAAAAGATAACACAATGAATCTATAATCAAGGATTTATACTGCAAAAGTACTGTGCCACTTCCATTTTTTTTGCTCAAAAAACTCCGATTTTTGGCTTTTTTTGTCGCTTCGCTTTTTTGTATGTCCTGAAAAAGTGTTTGTAACTTCACAGAATATCAATCAATGTTCCTGTAATCCGAAAAATAACCCCAAACAAACAAGGTTATTCCCTAATTTTGTGTGTATTCGTTTTCGTGAATTAATTAAAAAATGTCTGTCATGGTTTCAGTTCAATTTAGATATATCGGCTTCCTTATTGCTTTTATTTTGTTGCTTTTTGTTGCTACCAATTTACAAGCACAAGAACTCAAAAGAATCCCCCGACTTATCCAAGAGGCGAAAAGCCAAAAAGGAGCATTTCCCAAAGTCGATGTCTTTGAAAATCAGGTGACAAAACACAGCGATGTCAAAAGTCTGAAAGGCCAATCCATAGACGGCATAGTGCTGACGCTCAAAGATATGTCAGCCATTGATTTTAAGTCTGCCGCATACAAGCATTTGGAGTTCCGTATTCCACAGGAAAATGGCGCATACATCGACTTGGAGTTGATACGTAATGATAAGTCTTTTGCCAATACCATTATCAAAAATCAAGATGGGGAGGTGCTTGATATGGAGATAGGGGTGCATTATCGTGGCATCATCAAGGGAGATAATGAGTCGCTTTGTGCGGTTAGTTTTTTGGATAGTGGTGTTTCGGGATTTGTATCGAATAGCGGAGGTAATAAGTTTCTTTCTACTTCGGAGGAAAAGCGTGAAGAAGTTTTATTTTTTGTAGATAATAGAAGATTCGATCCGTCAGGGTGTGAAACCGATAATTCTGAATATATTCCCAATCAGTTTCCTGATAATGCGAATACAAAGTCTAGTAACTTTACGGGATGTATTAATGTATTTGTCGAAACAGATGATGATGTCTATGCAGCAAAAGGAGATGGTACCGCAGCGTTTATATTTAATTTGTTTCATCAGTCTTTTAGCATCTATGAAAATGAGTTTACGTTCACTATGGGAATTTCAGAGTTGCTAATTTGGGAACAAAATAGCCCTTATAATGAGGCTACGGTGCAAGGGTTGTTAAATCGGTTTAGGCTAAGATACTTAACTCGCTACCTCAATGGTGACATAGGACATTTGATTAGATATGAAGGCTCTGGCGGGTTGGCACACGGAGAAGTTGGCAAAATCTGTGACTCTAGTGCAGGTAAGTCATGTGTTAGTAGGCTCAATCAGGAAAGTACACCTCAATACTTTGGGAGTATGACATACCCAGTTTGGATAATCACACACGAAATGGGACATCCACTCGGTTCACAGCATACCCATGACTGCGTATGGTCAAATGATGCATATACTCAAATAGATGATTGCGGTAGTTTATCTACCGGAGATGACTGTGACGCAAGTAACACATTGATACCAACCAATTCATCTATAATGAGCTATTGTCAGGGACAGCAATACGGTAACCAAACTCTTCCCACATATACGTATGCGTATGGCTTTGGTATGGAGGTAAGAGATAGAATACAAAATACAGTAAATAATTTAAGTTGTTTAAGTGGTAATTGTAACGAGTGTAATATCTTCAATGATGAAAATAATGACTCTCACTTACAAGCGCGTGAAATATTTGTTGGATGTGGCGCAGAACCTTTGTATGATGATTATCAAAGCATAATTTGCGACCAAAACGATGATGATTATTTTTCATTTGAAACTACTTCTACAGGTAAAATTAGAGTTAGACTCAATGATTTAGAGAGCGAAATTAATCCGATTGATAATGCTACTTACACTTTAGAGCTATGCTATATGACTACTCCACCCGGTGGAACTATAGCACCTCAATTTTGTAAGAGTGCAACCTATTATCCCAACAGTTCTAACTCATGGTTAGAGTTCCCTCAAGCAGAAACCGACTTACGAGTATTTCATTTAAAAGTCTCCAGCAATACTACGACTCCCTCTACATATACCATAGAATTAGACTGGGATTGTACCCCAAATTCCAATCTCACCACAGGCTCATCTGATGTATTAAAATCTAACAGTGCATTCAATATCACCGCTACACCTCCTACATTATGCAATGTTAATAGTGTACAGTTAGATGTACAATATCCACATGATGATTTTATTTATATAGAGGTCGTCAACCCTGAAGTCTCAAACGTATTATGTGCTAATTGCGGACCTACATATACGATTCAAAATGCTTATCCGGGCATGAATATTATTGTAGTTGCATTGGGATTAGATGGATGTTCACTTTTGTATGGAGGAGTCACAATAGGCGATAGTGGCGGACCCGATGTAGAATTGCAAGTATCAGATTTACAAGTATATGCAGGACAAACCGTACAGTGTTTTGCCTATGGAGCTAATAGTTTCGATTGGTACTTGAATCAGACTTTGCAACCCGTCAGTAACTGGAACCCGAGTTTTACGATTTACAATAATACTGTCATCACCGCCAGTGCGACTGATGCCTATGGTTGTGTAGGAGGGGATGCTGTTGTTGTGGAAGTTGTTGATGATGGTAATGGTGGTGGTCCTGTCAACGGTATAGATTTATCACTTACATGGGATGACGAGGGAATAAATCAATTTGAACAAGGAGATACATGGTCGGGAGAAGTAGATGTTTCCAATAATGGAAATCAGACAGTGGACAGTTATTTCATTGCAGCATATCTCAGCCAAGACCTAAACATCAGCCTTCCACCGGATCAATTATTTACTTCGGTTAGTGGCGGGTCTATCAGTCCGGGGCAGACTCATAATAGTGTAGACATTTCAGGGCAGATTCCTAATTCTGTATCGGATGGCATTTATTACCTTTTAGTAAAAGTAATTCCATTTTCGGGTGTAGATGTAGTACCAAGTAATGACGTTATAGGCAAGTCAGTAGGTGTTGGTGAGTCACCTGATGAGGATGCTCCTGATTTGGATGTTACTGTTTTGAATTGTACACCAAGCAGTTTACAGCCCGGACAGCCTTTTGAGATTGAATTTGAAGTAGAAAATAAAGGAGATGATGATGCTTCGAGTACTGCCATTCGATTTTACTGGTCAACAGATAATGATTTCGACCTAGGAATTGACCAGTTTTTATCTGAACGCACGGTATCAAGTTTAGAACCGAATGAAGAAGATAACAAAACTGAAGATGATGTATTTGTTCCCTCAAATCTCACCTATACAGGTACATACTATGTGATAGGTGTTGCCGATGCCTTAAATGAAGTGATTGAAAGCGACGAGGATAATAACGAAAAGGCAAGGGCTGTAACCATATCAAGTCTTACTCCGGCTACACCTGATTATGTTACCGAAATTACAGAAATATGGGATTGGACTGCGGGGCAGATGTTGAATATGAATAATGCAGTGATTCCGTATGGACATGAATTAGTTGTATATCATGAAACAACCAATCAAGGATTACTAGATGGTAGTGAGTGCGATACACGTATTCTTTTGTCACCAACAGCAAATTTGACGGAAGTTCATTTAATCATTGGCAATGAATTTCACCAATCAACGGGTATCGATCCCGGTGATGTTGATACGGGAAGTGACGATAGAGAATTATTAGGTGTTCAATCAGGCGTAAATTACTTAATGGCATGGACTGATTACCGTTCAGAAATGTATGAGGGTGTTGTCGGAGAAAATAATAATATTAGCACAATTATTCCCATTACGGTCACACCACCTGATTCACTGGCAGAATTAGAAGGAGAAATTCTATCAATTACACCACCTGCGGCAAACTTGGGAGATTCTATTGATATTCACTATCGTATATGGAACTCAGGAAATTTGGATGCTTTACAAGTAGATGTTGATTTATGGATTTCAGCCGACCAATATCTGCAAGGGCGTGATGTTGATGGAAGAGTACCCAGTTATCCTTATCAAGTAGATATTCTGGCAGGCGATACGATTGATGTCGTGTATCGGGTCGTGCTTGGCGATGAACCGGGTGTTCCTGTACTGACCAGTCCGGGCGAGTATTATATGATAATTACAATTGACGAACGCTGTGATGATATTTTTGAAGAAGATAAAACAAATAACATAGCGATAGCACCCGTAGGGCTACAACAAGTACAATGTTATGTAAATATGAACTGGCATGACTTATTTTACGATGATACCATTCCAGCAACAGGAGGGAATGTCGGTTGGTATCGTACTCGTGCGCCAGAATGGTGTTCTTACACAGTGTCATCACCGCAAGATTGGGTAAATTATGTTCCGGTTGACAGAACCGGAGATGACATTGCCGTTGCCAATATACATCCTAATGACACTCCTTACCTGCGTATTGGTTGTATTTATGCGAGTCCTGAAGATTCATTGTGTTTTGTGCAACAAGGAATTGGGTGTACAGACTCTCTCACTTTAGTCGCTTTATACAACTCCACCAACGGACCAAACTGGACAACCCCATGGAACTTAGCCCAACCAATAAGCACTTGGTATGGAGTCACTCTAAATGAAGCAGGATGCGTAACTAGACTTGATTTACCTAACAACCAGCTTAATGGTAATATTCCAACTGAAATAGCGAATTTAAGCGAATTAGCAGAATTGCATTTGTATGATAATCAACTAAATAGTAGTATTCCTTCTGAACTTGGGAGTCTAAGTAATTTGGTTGCCTTGTCACTGTCTGGTAACCAACTTATTGGGAACATTCCTTCTGAACTTGGAAATTTAAGTAATTTAGAATTTTTGAATTTATACGATAACCAACTCAATGGTAATATTCCCACTGAACTTGGGAGTCTAAGTAATTTGACAATCTTATCTCTGACTGATAATCAACTAAGTGGCAGTATTCCAGCAGAATTAGGGAATCTAAATAATTTGACACATTTATATTTGTCCAATAACCAACTAAGCGGTTGCTACAATGAAAATCTATTGAACCTCTGCCAGTTTTCCAATTCCCAAATTTCTAATGGTAATAACTTCGATATTCCATGGGAAGACTTTTGCGCCACAGGTACATGCACGCCACAACCTGTCAACTGTCGCTACACGGATTCCCTCGCCCTTGTCGCTTTATACAATTCCACCAACGGAGCGAACTGGACAACCACTTGGGACTTAACTCAACCAATAGATACTTGGTATGGCGTTACTCTAAATAATGGTAATTGTGTCACACAGTTAATGCTTTCCAACAATAATCTTCAAGGGACTATTCCTCCTGAAATTGGTAATTTAAGCCAACTAACCGACTTGGAGATGCGCTATAATCAATTAAGTGGAAACATTCCTATCGGCATAACTAATTTAAATAACCTGTCCGTACTTGACTTACATTACAACAATTTAGAGGGCAACATTTTACCGGAAATCAATAATTTAAATAATCTCATAATTTTAAATCTTTCGCATAATAATCTAACAGGAAGTATTCCTCCACAAATTAGTAATTTGGGCAATTTGATTCAGTTAAATTTAAGTGCAAATTCACTGGTCGGGAGTATCCCAACAGTATTAGGTAATCTACAATATCTAGAGTACATTAGCCTTAGTGAAAATGATTTAACTGGTAGTATTCCCTCCGAATTCGGTAATCTGACAAACCTTGTACGAATGAGTATGTATCAAAATCAACTAACAGGTAATATTCCACTTGAAATATTTAATTTGGGTAAACTCGAATACTTGAATTTACATAGCAATCAATTAAGTGGCAGTTTACCACCCGAAATTGAAAATTTAGTTAGCCTAAAAGGGATATATTTGGGGTATAATGATTTAAGTGGCAGTCTTCCTCCTGAAATCGGAAATTTAACTGAATTATCTGTTTTGTGGATAGATGCAAATGACCTTAGTGGTGATATTCCACCCGAAGTCTGGAACTTGACTGACTTAACACAGATACGTTTACATAATAACAATCTTACAGGTACTATTCCTTCGGAGATTGGCAATTTGACCAAAATGAATTATCTGTATTTGAATGGTAATCAATTTACAGGTGATATTCCTTCGGAGATTGGAAATTTGAACAAAATAAGATACCTATCTCTGCATAATAATGATTTAACAGGTAGTATTCCTTCCGAAATCGGCAATTTAATTGATTTGGAAGGATTGTATTTGTTTAATAACCAGTTTAGTGGCTGTTATGATGCCAATTTGATAAATGTTCCCGTTGGCACCAATTCCAATATAAGCAATGGCAATAATTTTGATGCACCGTGGCAGGATTTTAAACAAAATGGGGCTGGAGTATGCAATATCCCCTTTCCAAATTGTCGTCAAAATGATTCTTTGATACTTGTTACCTTATACAATACAACTGACGGAGCAAATTGGAGAAATACATGGGATTTAACCCAACCTTTAGATACATGGCATGGCGTTACCTTGAATGTTTTTGGCTGCGTGGATAGTTTGGACTTGAACTATAATTACTTGCGCGATTCCATTCCCGCAGAACTCGGAAGTCTAGGGAGTTTAAGGTTTTTACGTCTTTCTCGAAACTATCTAAATGGTTCTATTCCGTCAGAACTTGGGAATTTAACGAGTTTAATGACTTTGGATTTAGATTTTAATTACGCCTTGAGTGGTAATATCCCTACAGAAATTGGCAATTTGAGTAATCTGGTTCATTTGTATTTGGGGTATACCTTACTTAGTGGGAGTATTCCTGTAGAAATTAGTAATTTGAGTAGTTTGGTGGAATTACATTTACGTAATAATCAACTAAATGGGAGTATTCCTCCTTCACTGGATAATTTAATTCAACTGGAGAGTTTGTGGTTATATGGAAACCAGTTAATAGGTAATATTCCCTCTGAACTTGGAAACTTGAATAAATTAGATGATATATCTTTATATGATAATCAATTATCTGGTAGTATTCCTCCTGAACTTGGGAAGTTAGATGAGTTAAGATCTTTGAGCTTGCAGGATAATCAATTAACTGGTAGTATTCCCTCTGAACTTGGAAATTTGTATGACTTGCGGTATCTTTCGTTATCAAACAATCAACTCACTGGTAGTATTCCTCCTGAACTTGGAAATTTTCGTAATTTATGGCGTTTATTATTGCACAACAATCAGATAAGTGGTTGTTATGACGAAAACCTAATGAATCTTTGTAATCAATTATATGCCTATAACACTGATTATGGAACAAACGAAAACATCTCAGACGGCAACAACTTCGACACCACATGGGAAGACTTCTGCGCCACAGGCGCAGGCACATGCACCAACATCCAATTCGACGTAAAAGCCATGCTCGAAGGACCTTACGACCCCACCCAATCCAAAATGACCACCATACTAAACACAGAAAGAGGCTTACTACCCGGACAAACGCCGTCAAGCGAACTTGCAGCACCAACCCCCGCCGGGCAACCTTACAACCTCCCACCGTGGAACTACACGGGACGCGAAGGCGTAAATTTCAACGATACAGACTACCAGCCAACAGTGGTAGATTGGGTCTTAGTATCACTGAGGACGGGCGTAGATAAAGCCAGTGAAGTCGCAAGAGTAGCGGCATTGCTTCACGAAGATGGTTGCATTGAAACCCTTGAAAATCACCCATTGGCTACCAGTTATCAAGGACCTTTTTACATAGTTATTGAGCATCGTAATCACATGGGTATCATGTCACCTACACCTGTGGCAGTAGTAAACGGTGTACTCCAACACGACTTCACTGCCCAAGATTCCTATACCGCTTTGGGAGTAGGTGCAGGGCAAAAAGCTATTTTTGGAATGTACCAGATGTTTGCCGGAGACTACGACCAAGTTTCGGATGCATTCAGTTATGACATCACAGGTGGTGACAAAATCATCTGGGAAGAAAGTAACGGTCAATTCGACATCTATATACCTGCCGATTTCAATCTTGACGGCGATGTAAACGGTGCCGATAAAATACCTTGGGAAGTTAATAATGGTACAAGTTCACGAGTGCCGAAATAATCACTACTATTGGCGTACCGATGCTTCAGGCAATCGGTACGTCAATATGCTCACCGCTGGATTCTTTAAAGTCGTACATACACCGTTTTTACACCTATGAAAGCGTCACTACGGGGTCTTGTGATTGTGCGATTCCCGATATGCCGACTCCCTCAGTTTCTTCTAATGCCATTGAAATACTTCCAATACCCGATACACCCCAATGCCATGGAGCCGGACTCTATCTGTTCAGGAGAATCTATTTTATTGGAAGCCAACTCCAGTGGAAATCAATTGATTTGGAAGGATGAAATTGGGGAGGTCGTATTTGTCGGGGAGGACTTCCAAACACCGCCGATTTATGAGGACGTTATTTATCAAGTATTTGCCTTCAACGGTGAATGTGAGAGCGAAGTAGGGGATGAAATCAATATCATAGTGAATGAATTGGATGTACCAATAGTCATAGGCAGAGACACGATTTGTGAAGGAGCAAATGCTGTGCTTGAAGTCACAAACGTTTTGGCAAATGAGCAAATCCACTGGTATGCTGATGCACTGACGATAAACCTTCTACATGTCGGGAGTTTATTTACGACACCTGCGCTTTCCGATTACACGGTTTATTATGTGAAAAAAGTACGGCAGGGCTGCGAAAGTGATATTACAGAAGTCTATGTTGTTGTTGAGGAACTTGAACCACCTGTCGTTACAAATCTTAATATTAGTGTTTGTGAGGGCGAATCTACCATATTAACAGCAACCGGAAGTGGCACTTTACATTGGTATGCCAATGGTGCATTGCTTGGTGTAGGGAATAGTATTGAATATGCGCCAACGGCATCAGGCAGTACCATAACTGTTGAAGCACATTTTGATAATTGTGTGAGTGAACCTACCATTGTGAATGTATCGGTGGACGAGTTGCCTCCCATGCCGAAAATTGACAGTATATCTGAAATCTGTGAGGGCGAGACGCTCACTATTACTTATAATAATCCCAATGACAGTTATCAGCATTTTTGGGATACGCCCAACGTAGATTATAATTCAGGCACATCACTAACTATTTCACCTGTTGATGCGACATATACAGGCATTTATCAACTTACAGTAACCGATTTGAATGGTTGTGAGAATAGTTCTCAGGAAATTTTTATAGAAGTTTTGTCTTTGCCGTCTATTGGTTCGCAAGACACCATTTTTACTTATGAAGGGGAGCAAATTCAATTACAAGCATCTGGTGGTGTAACTTATCAATGGCTACCTGAAGATTATTTGAGCAATTCCGGTATTGCTAATCCTCTATTCACACCGCCTTATTTAGCTTTTCCCGAAGCTGAATATTACCAATATAATGTGACTGTAAATGACGGAGCATGTGAAAATATGGCAGCGACGAGTATCATTGTTCACCCGAAAGAAGAAATTATAGTGTATGATGTCATCACACCCAATGGTGACGGTCATAATGACGAATGGTTTATCAGCTTTCCTTCAAATGAAGAAACCTACCGTATTTACATATTTGACCGACACAATCAACTCATATTTCAATACGAAGGCAATGACTATAACAGTAATCGTTGGAACGGCAGAGCGAGGGGCGGGAAAATAGTACCCAATGCAGCCTATTTCTACAAAATAGAATTAGAAGCCCCAAATGCAATTTGCCCCTCATGTAGCGGTATGATAACCGTATTGAGTAAATCCAATAATTAATCACACAAAATAGAACAATAATGAAAAATATAATTTGCCTTACGATACTCATGGGCGTATTCAACTTTATCGCAGCCCAAAATCCCTATACTTTTCAATACCTCAACAATCCTTATGTACTGAACCCTGCAAGGGCGGGTTTTCCGGAAAATGACGAAGCCTGTAATTCAAGGACTTTTTTGAGTCACAAGCAATTTTGGGAAGCAATACCCAACGAGCATTCATTACAAATATTAACAACTGATATAGGTTTTCCCAAATATAATCATGGAATTGGTATCACCGCCTATCAAGAGAATGTACACATTATCAAAAATATGGGTGTACAATTCGCTTATGCCTATCACATTAACTTTGATAATAGCAACACGCCTCAACGACTTTCAATTGGCATAGACGGAGGATTCAACAATACAAGTTTGGATTTGAGTAATGCCAATGTGCGCGATATGGAGGATGAATTACTTCTTGGAGGTGATTTTAATTCAAGTAATCTCGGTTTTGGTTTTGGCTTTACATATCAACTTGATGACTTTTTCTTTGACGGTGCTTCACAGTTTTTTATCGGGAAAAATATCAATAGTCAGAACACTTCATCTCGTAGTGAGCAACAGTACAACCTTATGGCTTCTTACAATTGGGAGGTTAGCGATGTGCTTACTATAAAGCCCATTTTGTTATCTCGTTTTTATGGAACCGGGCCTATCGAAATTGGCGGTAATATAAAATTTGATGTATCGCCCAAATCAGATGCTTTTCAACCATGGGCAGCCATTGGCTATCGCAATCAGTCTCTGGATGGCACTAATCACATGAATTTTTCATTGGGCGGTGTAATTACGAATCGGTATCATTTCGGGCTTAATTTTGACACTGGCATAGATGGTTATGGTGCTATTGCAGGTAATACTTTTGAATTACAGTTAGGTTTTTTATGGGGAAGAGTAGGTGAAACTCTAAGACCCGTTGTTGATTTATGAGTTCATTATCCCGAATATCAATTTGGCAACTTTTTTAACAAAATTAAATACTATGATTTTACTATGCGGCGGTCCCGACTACGGGGCGTACTTTATGAGCGTACTAACGCTCCTTCTTCATTGCCTTCATTAGAGCACTCCTTAGTTCTTCCGTTGTTGCCCGTGCAATGAACCAAAATGGTTTGAGTGTGGAAGGCATTGAAGTTGCTTCGGCAGAATATTATCAGGCAATGAAAGAGCAACTTCACACACATGGGATAAAGGGATTGGATACAATCATTAAAACGCTCCCCGAAGGTGGCGCATACAA
>Ga0209093_1000626_pt1 | contig 19418 bp, 27 predicted proteins | sample SidtaG_4_FD_187450 | JGI IMG/M metagenome (GOLD analysis project Ga0209093, IMG submission 187450) | Marine algal microbial communities from Sidmouth, United Kingdom - Sidmouth_Male1 metaG (SPAdes) (version 2) | ecosystem: Host-associated > Algae > Red algae > Unclassified | place: Sidmouth... | reverse complement strand
GGGCTCTCGGGGGGGGCCCTGGCCGGGGGTGCCGGCGGGGCACATCGCGACGATAAAAAGTAAATCTATTGTGGACTGAGGCACGGTTGGACTCACTACAATGACCAGTGCCCCAGTAACATTTCGGTATATTTCTGGACGTGACGAATCGATGGCTGTCCGATGGATGTGAGCGTCACAAGACAGAGTGTGACAGCGGGCCCCAGCATGTTGTGCTGGGCCACAAACACTTCCCGGGCGGGCCCCTCCTCTGAAACTGCCCTTCCCCGACGCCAGGTGCTCTTCAACAGACACCTCGCCGCCGGCCGCCGCCCCCGCCACTCGCCGCCACCCCCCTACGGGCGCCGCCCCCGCCCATGTCCGCTCCGTCCGCCCCTGGGCGCGGCCCGCGCCGCTGGCGCCGCCCCCTCCTCTGGCCGCCTCCTCCGGTTATGGCACCGCCCCAGCCGCTGCCGCCGCCCCCACCGCTGGCCGCTCTCCCAGTGGGCGGTCGGTGGCAGCGACCCCGGCGCGTGTGCGGGCTGCCTGAGGGAGGGCATTCGGTGTCGGGTGGCGGGTGTTGGGATGGATCAGTCGCGGCCGTAGGTTTTGTGTGACGAGGCGGACATGGTGGGGGGAGGCAGCGGCGGCGTGGGGAAGCATCGGCGATGTGGGGGGGCAACAACGGTGGGGGGGTGCAGCGAAGGTCTGGGGAGGCAACGAGTGTGGGGAGAGGCAGCAGGGATGGGGGAGAGAGTGGCGGTGTGGGAAAGCAACGGCTAAGGGGGGGTGGGCGGCGGACGCGAGAATGAGCGTGGTGGAGAGCGAGGGCGCATCGGTACTGGGTGAAATAGACGGGAAATGGGGGAAGGCGGGAGATGAACCCTTCTGACTGCGTGTCAGACACAGTGTATACTACAGAAACGCACTGTCGACGGCAGTCGTAGCCGTCCTGGCAACCAGCTGAGGGGGGCACGGAGGCAGAGGAGACTGTACAGCCGTTCTTCCAAAATTCCAGCACTCCAACAGTTGCAAAAGAGTTCCAAATCGGCCTTTACGACCCCGCAGAGGCCGATTCGGAACACTTTAGGAACAGTGGCAGTGCGGGAGTCTTCAGAGAACGGCTGTAGACGGCTCCACCAAGCAGCGTGACTGGACCCACTTCGACAGTGCTTCAAATCCAGTGTACTCCGCAGATCGAGACTGACACTATCCAATACAGCCGTTCTCCCGAAAATCCCGCCCTCCAACAGTTGCAGAAGAGTTCCCAATCGGCCTCTACGACCCCGGAGAGGCCGATTTGGAACTCTTTTGTCACAGTTGGAGTGCGGGATTTTTGGGAGAACGGCTGCATAGTGGATCATGTATTTTCTCTGACACTGTTCAATCCAGTGGGTTGCGACCCTGCGCTTCTCTTGCTGCCTATAACAGTTCTGCATCACTTCTTGCAAAAAACGAAACGGTGCGCACGTCCTACAGCACCCTTTGCCCATTCTGTTCCCTATTGTTTGGAGACGGAACGGTCTGGTCACCACCGCGTCACTCACTTCCATCTGGTCCAAGAAGGAGGAGCATGCGGCACGTCGGGGCCGAAGTCGACCAAAACGACACTTCTTCAGAGAGAATCCTTTCTCGTGCTTTGAAGGGTGCTGGGAACGGAAATGCAGGTGGCTAAGTGTACAAAGGCTTCCTTCCTACTTTTCTAGCCCCTTCAAGTTCAAATACGCCACTACTTCCCCACGGTGCTCTGTCTGTCTGCTGGCCAACTCTCTATGTGCGATGGCTTTGATACATCCCATACACTCAATCAAGGCTGAAAATCCACATCAGGGCGTTCGTAGGATGCCCATGGCACGTAGCGTCCTTTCCGCCAACCGGGCCGCCTCATAATCGTGTGTATTAGTCGCCTGCGGAGGGGAATTGCTGCCAAAGCACCCTACAGGCCCTCCCTTAAAGTCCCGTAAGATCCTCGCACACCCGTAGCCGTGGCGCATGAACAGTTGTCTGTGGATGAGTTACTGACGCACTGAACCAACGCCGGCCGCTACCACCCACGCTGGCTCCCACTGCCAGCCACCACGACCAGCCGCCCCACCCACACCCAAAGACCACGGGGCGTCCACTCCCCACACCCGCCACCTGCCACCCACCACTCGCCATGGACAGCCCACCCACACGCAGACCGCAAAGACGCCGGGGTCGCTACCACCGACCGCCCGCCCGGGCGGTGGCAAGCCGCGGGGGCGGTGGTCAGCGGCGGGGGGGGCGCCAGCGGCGGAGGCTGCGGCCGGGGGCGGTGGCGCCCGCCAGAGGCAGCGGCGGCGGCGGGCGGCGGCGGAACCAACAGGGGCGGCGGCAGCATCAGCCATGGGCGGTGCCGGCAGCGGCCGGGAAAGGCTGCGGCAGCAGCCGAGGACGGGGGCACCAGCGGCCGACAGCGGCGGCGGCAGCCGCCGGGGGCGGCGGCGGCAGCAGCTCGTGACGGCGGCGGCAGCCGCCGGAAGGGGCAGCGGCAGACGCCGGGGGCGGCGGCGCCAGCGAACAAGAATGGCGGCGCCAGCGGCCGAGGGCGGCGGCGGCAGCCGCCGGGGGCGGCAGCGGCAGCCACCAGGGGCGGCGGCCCCAGAGGCCGAGGGCGGCGGCACCAGCGGACGGGGGCGGCGGTGGCAGCGGACGGGGGCGGCGGCGGCAGGGGACAGGGGGGGCGGCGGCAGCGGAGAGGGGCGGCGGCGCTAGTGGCCAGGGACGACGGCGGCAGCCGCCGGGGGTTGCGGCGGCTGGGGACGGCGGCGGCGGCCGCCGCGGGAGGCGGTGGCGGTACCCGGGGTCGGCGACGGTGCCGGTCGACGGCGGCGGCGGCAGCGGCTGGCAGTGGCGGCGGAGGTAGGCGAAAGCGGCGGTGCCAGCGGCCGAGGGCGGGGGCGGGAGCGGCGGCAGGCTGGGGCAGCGGCGGCTGGGGGCGTCGTCAGCCGCGGCAGCAGTTAGAGGTGGCGTCGGCGGCAGACAGGGGCGGGAGCGGCAGGGGGTGGCGGCGGCGGAAAAAACCGGGCGCCAGTGATAGCGGGCGGCGGCGACAGCGGCAGCGGCTGGTGGCGGCGGCGGTGCAAGCTGGCACGCCAAGCTATGGCTGCTCTTCTGGGTCTGAGCTTGACACAGGCCAGATGTAATCCAGGCTGCAACGTGCTAAAGATCCACTGGTGCAGAACATTTGGGAGCGTCCCAAGTTTCTAGGACGCGTCCCAATTTTCTAGGCCTTCACAGACTCTGCGAGACGAGTACGTCGTTCATAACCCAGGATGATCCGCGGACGGCGTGTCGTGATCCACGGCGGATCACGTCTTGCCCGCGCTTTTCTGCGCCTGTCGCTTGCCGGCGCTTTCACAGGTGGCTTCGCAGTCGCTGTGCAGTTCCTGTCTTACTGTGGTGGTGCTCAACATGGTGGATGATGATGACGACCGGACGTAAGTTTAGTCGATGTGTGCCCTACCCTCCCTCTATTTGCGGCCCGGCTCCACTGGTCATCCCGTACCGTTCCCATGTATTGTTCTCTTTCTCGTGACAAACACGGGGCAACTACATCACAAAATCGCGCAGGCGTCTCTCGGCAGGATATGGGCGTACCAATGCGTTGACTGCCATCGCCGTCTCCTCAAGCCAATTTCCGGGATGGCCGCGTGGCAGGAGTGGGCCCGCACGTTCCCGTCCGGCTCACAGCCAGTCGTCTTAGCTCGCCTTCCAGTCGTTCCCAGAAAGCAGGGCGAGGCAGCTTTGAAAAGGGACACTTCAGGAACCCCCCGGGGACTGTGTGACACCTGTTGCGCTCGGCACAAGAGAGCGGCACGGTACGGACGCTTCAGGTCACGCACCCAGAAGCTCCCTCTATGCCTTACAGCGTGACTCGGGGCCCCTAAGCCCGTTTCTGCAGTCAAAAAACGAATCCGAGCTCCTCCGGCACTCTGGTGGCCACGTGCATTCGTGTGCCGCTCTTACACAAAAAACGCAGACCGGCTGCTATTGAGACAAGTGAGCATGTAACGTTGACAGCTCCCCTGCGTTCTTCTCAACGAGACATATCAGATGCGCGAAAGAACAGGCGGAACGCTTTTATAGAGCCGGAGTTATGTCCCATCGCCAGTCGATAGAAGCGCAGCGTCGTGGATGCTGCTCCGCCTATTTCCTTTCCGCGTGCGGAAGATGCCGTTCGGGAAAATTCGCGTGGTCCGTGAGGGATTCAATTCCAGCCCGTTTTTGCATCACACAATCGAAACCACTATTCCGCACCGGCTCCTGATTGCCAACCTGAGCAGTGGAGCCTGTACACATTGAATGTCGGCATGAAACAAGTGTGCCTTTTTTGAAGGATAACCGTGATTGCTGACAACGGCGAGGGCGACCAATGATCTGTCGCATTTGAAGCAGGGACAAACCGTGACCGACAATACTCTTGAAAACCCAGAGGAGCAGGTACACTGGGTCTTTACTAGGCGTGCCCATATGGGAGCTACCCGCGGCGCATGGAAGGCTGCCGCTGACGGCTGCCGCTGCACCGCGCTGCTGGGGGAGCTACCGGACTTACATCCTGCCGTCATCGTCATCCGCCATGTTGAGCACCACCACAGTAAGACAGCAACTGCACAGCGACTGCGAAGCCACCTGTGAAAGCGCCGGCAAGCGACAGGCGCAGAAAAGCGCGGGCAAGACGTGATCCGCCGTGGATCACGACACGCCGTCCGCGGATCATCCTGGGTTATGAACGACGTACTCGTATCGCAGAGGCTGTGAAGGCCTAGAAAATTGGGACGCGTCCTAGAAACTTGGGACGCTCCCAATCGCTCTCGACCAGTGGATCTTTAGCACGCTGCAGCCTGGCTTGCATCTGGCCTGTGTCAAGCTCAGACCCAGAAGAGAAGCCTTCACTAGGCGTGCCATACAGCGGGGGCGGCCGGCATGATGGCTAGCTGGTTGGACCTGTGACGGGGAAACGTGATTCCGGCACTGTGAATGATGTGATGGTGGCCAGCTCGCTGGAACGTTGTGACGCTCTGTTCTCTGGCCTCTTGTGGTCATTCACCTGTGCTGGACTTTCCGTCCGTCGGTGCATTTGAATCCCAACCGCATTCCATCCGGGGAGGGGCGACCGCCGCTGTAGGGGGCCCCCTCCAGTCGAGTGTACTGAGGCGACTTGATTGTGATTCTCTTTGAACTACAGGGCTCTGAGGCGTTGCAAACGGCACACACGACGAGTTTTCCTTGCACAATCAACCGGGTACCTTTCTGGATGAGATACAGTCTTTCTCCATTCCTGTTGGTTCCTTTGCTATCCACCCCTGGATAAGAACGAGAAAGCTTTGCACTGCCAGGAAGGGAGATTGTGCCGTCTTCTGCACGAAAAAAGAAGGCTCCTTCGGTCCCTGTCAGGCGACGACAAGGGTGGACAGCACTGGAGATAGACCGCAGTAAGAGTGTAGTATGGCAGATCCCTGTTCTTTGGACCCCCCTCAGTTTCCAGGTCGGACCTGAAGTAAACGTGTTCAAACGTGCTGTCAACAACTGACACGGCCAGCCGCCCAATCGCAGGCGCGGCTTCGTGGACCGGTTGAATTCATACATTGGTCACGGGAGCCTCGTCGTATATCTCGAGAATGTCCCAGAACGCACGGACTTGGCGTCGATTGGGGCGGAATCTTGTGGGGAAACTCTGGCGACCTCTGACAAGCGGCTCGACGCCGCATGTTCCTGTCTCGTCGACTTGGCCACGGTGGAGCAGTGGATAGGTGGAGGCCGAACTCGCGGGAGGTGTACGACGGCGTGCAAGTTGCCGCTTGCGTTTGGCGTGCAGCTTGCGCTGTTTCTAGGCGTGGTGGCGGCGGACGTGGAGCTGGGCGTGGTGGCGGGGGCGGTGCCGTTTTTCGCGTGGGACGGTGTGCAAGTTGCGGCTTGTGTTTGGCGTGCAGCTGGTGCTGGTTGTCGGCGTGGCGGCGGCGGACGTGGAGGTGAACATGGTGGCGGGGGTGTTGCGGTTTGTCCGGCGGGACGGTGTGCAAGTTTCAGATTGTGTTTGGCGTGCAGCTGGCGCTGTTTGTCGGTGTGGCGGCGGCGGACGTGGAGGTGGACATGGTGGCGGGGGTGGCTCGGTTTGTCCCGCGGGACGGTGTGCAAGTTGTGGCTTGCGTTTGTCGTGCAGCTGGTGCTTATCGTCGGAGTGACGGCCGTGGACGTCGCGGCGAACGAGCAGCTGGACTTGGGGGATGGAGTGGTGTGGTTTGTCTCGCGGGACGGTGTGCAAGTTGCCACTTGTGTTTGTCGCGCAGCTGGTGCTTATCGTTGAAGGGACGGTCGCGGACGTTGCGGCGGCGGACGAAGAGCTGGACGCGGTGGCGGTTATGGTGCGGTTTGTCGTGTGGCACGGTGCGCAAGTTTCCGCTTGCGTGGGGCGTGCAGCTGCTGATTATCTTCGGAGTGGCGGTGGCGGACGTGGAGCTGGACGTGGCGGTGGCAGGGGTGGTGCGGTTTGTCGCGTGGGACGGTGCGCAAGTTGCTGCTGGCGTGCGGCATGCAGCTGGTGCTTGTCGTCGGAGTGACGGCCGCGGAAGGTGCGGTGGACGCGGAGCTGGCCGCGGTGGTGGAAGTGGTGCGGCTTATCGTGTGGGACGGCGTGCACGTTGCCGCTTACGTGGGACGTGCAGTTTGTGTTTTTGTCGGCCTGGCGGTGGCAGGGGTGGTGCGGTATGTCCCGCGGGACGGAGTGCAAGTTGCCGCTTGCGTGCGGCGTGCAGCTGGTGCATGTCGTTGGAGTGACGTCCGCGGACGTTGCGGCGGTCGAGCAGCTTGACGTGGGGGAGGGAGTGGTGCGGTTTGTCGTGTGGGACGGTGCGCACGTTTCCGCTCGCGTGGGGCGCGCAGCCGGTGCTTACCGTCGGAGTGACGGCCGCGGACGTCGCGGCGGACGAAAAGCGGGACGCTGTGGCGGGGGGGGTGCGGCGTATCGTGTGGGACGGCTTGCACGTTGCTGTTTGCGTGGAGCGTGCGGTTGGTGCTTTTTGTCGGCCTGCCGGTGGCGGGGGTGGTGCGGTTTGTCGCGTTGGACGGGGTGCACGTTGCGGCTTGTGTTTGGCGTGCAGCTGGTGCTGTTTGACGGCGTCGCGGTGGCAGGGGGGGTTCGGTCTGTACCGCCGGACGGCGTGCATGTTGGGGCTTGTTTTTGGCGTGCACCTGGTGCTGTTTGTTGGCGTCGCGGTGGCGAACTTGGACGTGGGCATGGTGGCTTGGGTTGTGCGGCATGTTCCGTGGGACGGTGGGAAAGTTGCGGCATGTGTTTGGCGTGCACATCGTGCTGTCTGTCGGCGTCGCGGTGGCAGGGGTGGTTCGGTTTGTCCCGCGGGACGGTGTGCATGGTGGGGCTTGTGTTTGGCGTGCACCGGGTGCCGTTTGTCGGCGTCGCGGTGGAAAACGTGGAGGTGGACATGGTGGCGGGGGTGCTGCGCTATGTTCCGCGAGACGGTGTGCAAGTTGCGGCTTGTGTTTGGCGTTCAGCTGGTGCTGTTTGTCGGCGTCGCGGTAGCGGACGTGGAGGTGGTTATGGTGGAGGGGGTGGGGCTGTTTGTCCCGCGGGACGGTGTGCTCGTTGGGGCTTGTGTTTGTCGTCCACCTCGTGCTGTTTGTCGGCGTCGCGGTGGCGAACGTGGAGGTGGACATGGTGGCGGGGGTGGTGCGGTATGTTCCGTGGGACGGTGTGCAAGTTGCGGCTTGCGTGGCGTGGGGCGTGCAGTTAGTGTCGGTGTTGGTATATCCGCGTGGGTTGGTGTATCTGTATTGGTTGCGTACATGGGCGTTGGAAGTGTGGCACATCGATCAGTATTCGAAGTAAAGCGTAGTGGCTCAAAGCAAGCAAACACACGTGCACCAGCGTAAAGCAGCGCAGTACCCCCTCACTCAGCACAGCCTTTTCCCTTCCTCTTGTACGCCTGGCACACATGCGCCACGTAGTCGTCGCCAGAGCGGTAGTGTCAGCCGCACCGCGGACACTCAAACCAAACGCGGGCGCCCGGCGGGACCACCACCGCCACTGGGACGCAGCCAGCCCCAGTTGTCAATGACGACGACGCGCCTCCCGGGCTCGTGCGTGCAGAATACCCACTCGCCCATGTGTTATCGCCAACACAAGTCGACTGCGGAAAAGCACCGGACGAGTCAGAGTGGCCAGACGAGGTCGGTAGCCGTCCCCCCGCTGCGCGAGCAGCGTCCGCAAGCCTCTCTGGCCCCGATGCACACGCATCGTCGTCGCGACGGCGCTTGTGCCGGCGGGCGTCAGCAGGAGGTGGCCCGGAACGACCTCCACCAGCAGCCACACCAGCGCCAGAAGACCCGCTGCGGCCGGCCGCGGGTGCGCGCTCGTGAGACGGAGCGGTGCGGCCCGCATCGTGAGCGGCGGCCGCAGGCGCAAGGATGCCGGCGTCGTGTTCAGCGTCACGCAGCACTTCTGCAAAACGAGCATCGTCGTCTCCTGCGCGCCTGACGTCTCTCACCGCTGCACGCAGGCGAGGCAACAGGACATGGAGCTCGGAGTTTCGCCCGCTGTCCTTCAGAACAGCCACGGCACGTCGGTGGCCAGCGCCACTCACGCGACTGATGAGGCTTGTCGGGGCATCGTTGCTATCCAGGCACGTCGGGCACGTCCAACGAGTAGAGCGGCTGGCGTAGCCGGGCCCGTGCGTCGCGGCGGCGCGGAACGCCCTCTTCTTGTGTGGCGCAACGCGGACGTGCTCATTCCAGCTTGCCTCCCCGGTCATCAGGATGTTGCACGTCTCACACTTGTAGAAGCCAGAAGGCTCAGGCCGCGGGGGCGGGGGGGAGGGAGGTGGTGCGGTGGCCATGTTGTGAAAAAACACAGAAAAGGAGGGCAAGGTGAAGCAGTGCAGCAAGCGGCTGCAACACCAGTCAGGAAGACCACCGACGAGATGTGTGGAGGGGACAGGACACAGGCATTGCTGGGAATGCACCCGACAGAAAGTCGTGGCCCTCGGCGGCCGCGCCACTGCCGGTGCTGCACACTGGGACCCAATTTGTGGGCCGAAACGATTCCGTCTCAAATTGGGAGTTACCTTGACTTTTTACAATCTGAAGACTGAAAGGATGCATTACACAGCGTCTTTCCCCAGGGTTGGCCAATGAGGCGACGGCGTCCCGAGCGAGTGTTGTAAGCATGATACTCAGTACCCCGGCGTCGCAGTGTAGTCCGCGACTGCGTCTCCAGTACATCAGACGTGCCAAGCCAATGCTTCCAATTCGACGCGCGAAGCCGCCGTGGGCGAAGCGGGGACACAATCCGGGGCACCACGGCTATGGCATGGTGCCGTCCTTGGCCGCCGGATGCATCGCATCCGAGTGCAGCTCTGTAGTTGCGTCCGACGCATTTCACCCCTACAACGAGCTGCCAAGGCCCGGTCGGGACCGGCTCCCGCAGCAGCGCCCCGCAGGAAAGAGAAAGAGTACGGCACATTCGTCATGACCGTCTAGTGGGGTTCCGGCTCAATTACACGCACCCCCCCGCATCAAATACCACTCACATATGTACTCTGCCAATCCGACTGCTGTCAAGTAATGATGCTCGACTGTTTCATCCTCCATCATGTACGGCCAACGATCGATCGGATGTGCGCCACGACCGTGCGCGCCAAGTGTAAAACCCCCTGCTATGCATGCGTCGTGTTGTCTGTTGCGCGAGACAGGCACGCCGCACTCGTCTTGTCGCCACATTCTGGTTCTCCTATCTCAGCTTCGCAGTCCGCTGTTTTCGGAGCAGCTGCGCACCGCTGGCAATGAACGACGTGAGGCAGCACTCTTTTTCTGTCTCGCTCCACAGTGGAGCGACATCGTCAAAGAGCGGGACATGAAAACTGCATCACGTGACGCGAGGAGACGACTGGCGGACGTACCTCGAACCTGTTCGTAATGTGGTTTATGTCTTCTGCCTTTCGAAGCTTCGTCGTCGACGGGCCGGACGACAATCTGTCGCCAACTCGAGTAAGTGCGTGTGCGGAGAATTTTCAGAGGACTTCTCAGTGGGTTTTCACTTTCCTAACGCTGATCCACGGCCTTGGCGCCTGCGTCGTTTGCCGTGTCGGCGTGTTTGGCTGCCAGAGCGTCGCATCAATCGTCGTTTGGTGAAACTCTGTCAACATTTCTGAGGGAGGTAACCTGTGGAGCAGGGAGATCGCCTTCCAGCAGACGAGCGAGTGGCCACCAGTGTGTCTTTCGTGGAAGCGCTCTCCTGATTGGCCGAGACAGAAACCTCCAGTAGTCCGCGTAGGTTGGGGTGGCGGACGGCGCTACAGTCGGGCTGTCGTCCCCACCACCGTCGAGCGCTTCGTCACTGTCATGACCCGCTCCACATCCGCGGTCACCATGACCGTCGCTCTTGCCGGCTCCCCAGATGCCTACGTCGTGTGCTCGCCAGCGCTATGCGGTACGCCTCAGAATGTGGGTGTATTCAGTACTTTGACTGTACCCAGCGGGTCATGTTTCTTTTCGCTTTTTCGTGTGGCCGTGAGCTGCAGAATCTGTACGGTCTCTTTTTACGCCGTGGTGGGATGCATGCAGCACATGCTGTTGTCGTGGGCGACGCGGCCTGTCCGACTGCGAACCATGTCACTACATTCACGTTTTGTTACCCGTGTGTCTCTCCCCATTCATCATGCAGTCTCGCATGTCGCTACTGCGTCTGGGTGCTGACAGGGCCATTCCGCATTGCTCCGCGCATCCTCAAGATGACCGCCCGACGTCTCGTTTTCATGTAAAATCCCTGTTCTATTCTTTGTCGTAACGATTTCAGATACGTCGGTAGAAGGCAAGCGCCCTTTCATGCACGAAGGCCTCCTCTACATTGTGGTGGCGGTGCCGATGTTCGCCGTGGCCAGTTGTGCACGATGCCCACGGCATACAGTGTGCCGTTTGTCTTCATTCTTGATGTGACAGTGGCCGTGGTGAGGGTGGCCTGAGCAGCGGAATACGTGCAGTCTGATCAGTGGGGCGGCGTCCAAGTCGCCGCCTGCGTGCACCGTGCAGTTTATGCTCTTTGTCGGCGTGGCGGTGGTGGACGTGGAGCAAGACGTGGTGGCGGGGGCGGTGCGGTTTGTCGTGAGGGACGGTGTGCAAGTTGCCGCTTGCGCGCGGCGCGCAGCTGGCGCTTCTTGTCGGCATTGCCATGACCGACGTGGAGCTGGACGTGGTGGCAGGGGTTGTGCGGTTTTTTCGTGTGGGACATCTTGCAATATGCCGCTTTCGCGCGGCGTGCAGCTGGTGATTATTGGAGGCGAGGCGGCGGCGGGCGTGAAGCTGGACGTGGTGGCGAGGGCGGGGCGGATTGTCGAGAGGGACAGTGTGCAAGTTGCTTCTGGCGCGCGGCGTGAATTTTGTGCTTCCTGGCAGCGTGGCCGTGGCAGACGAGGATGTGGACATGGTGGCGGGGGTGGTGCGGTTTGTCTCGCGGGACGGTGTGCAAGTTGCGGCTTGTGCTTGGCGTGCAGCTGGTGCTGTTTGTCGGCGTCGCGGTGGCGGACGTGGAGGTGGACATGGTGGCGGGGGTGGTGCTGTTTGTCGTGTGGAACGGTGTGCAAGTTGCGGCTTGTGTTTGGCGTGCAGGCGGTTCTTTTTGTAGGCATGGCGGTGGCGGACGTGGAAGTGGACGTCGTGGTGGGGGTGGTGCGGCTTGTCGTGTGGGGCGTTTCGCAAGCTCCCGCTCGCGTGGGGCGTGCACGTGGTGCTTACCGTCGGAGTGGTGGCCGCGGACGTTGCGGCGGATGAGAAGCTGCAATCGGTGGCGGGGGTGGTGCGGTTTGTCGCCTGGGACGGTGCGCAAGTTGCCGCTGGAGCGGGGCGCCAGCTTGCGCTTATCGTCGGAGTGACGGCCGCGGACGTTGCGGCGGCGGACGAAGAGATGGACGCGGTGGCGGGGATGGCGCTGTTTGCCGTGTGGCACGGTGCGCAAGTTCGCGCTCGCGTGGGGCGTGCAGCTGCTGATTATTGTCGGAGTGACGGTGGCGGACGTGAGGCTGGACGCGGCGGTGGCGCGGGTGGTGCGGTTTGTCGCGTGAGACGGCGTGCACGTTGCTGCTGGCGTGGAGCATGCGGTTTGTGCTTTTTGGCGGCCTGCCGGTGGCGGGTGTGGAGAGGCTTGTCGCGTTGGACGGGGTGCACGTTGCGGCTTGTGTTTGGCGTGCAGTCTGTGCTTTTTGTCGGCCTGGCGGTGGCAGGGGTGGTTTGGTTTGTCCCGCGGGATGGTGTGCACGTTGCGGCTTGTATTTGGCGTGCACCTGGTGCTCTTTGTCGGCGTGGCGGCGGCGGACGTGGTGCTGGACGTGGTGGTGGCGGCGGCGGTGCGGGGTTTCCCGAGAGATGGCTTGCGAGGTCCGACGCGTCTTGCGTCAGGGGCGTCGTGGCTGCGCTCAGAGTGGGGACATCTCGCCGGACTCGGCATGTGACGTCGACATCTGGCTGATGTGATGCTGTCGCTTGGCACGTCGCGGAGTGAGTGAGGGTCTCTTTGCTCTGGAGGACGTGTAAGCCTCCGTCGTTGAACAGAAGGTGACGCTGTGATGAAGGACTCGGATGTAGCTGTGGTTGAACGAAAAACTGTCGAGGACTGTACTCGACTACCAGCGCCATGTCATGCAGGAACAGTAAAAAAACGAGCTAGGGTAGAATGGTGTGAGTACGACAAGCAACGACGCTTTATGAGAGAGGTGGATCAGGCACGACATGGTGAGAGGGTCAAGCAAAGTCATTGGCATCCAGCGGACGTTGAGGCCGAGAAGCGACCACATGTCCATTGCGCAGCTCCCACCGACCAGCCCGGGGTACCTGAGAGATCGGTTCGTGGACGACCCCCTTGCATACCGAGCAAATCCTGTTACACACACCCCCGCCGTTAAGATCACCATGAAAATGAACGGAAAGAGAAAGATAAAACGCATCATCGACAGGAAGAGTATGGCGACGAGCAAAGTCGCTGTGCGGGCACGTAGATGCGTTGTGATGCTGATGGCCGATGGGCAGCACCCTTGTGCTGGTTTCGCATGTCGTCATGCCTGAAATGGAGGGGTCTGGGTGACAGAATGAGAAGTTGACATCAGCGAAACACGGCAGAACGATGATCGTCAACACCCATTTCACCACGTCATGCACGCTGCACCCAGCAACACAGGCGGTATACCACGCTGCAGCAATCCACAGGACGAAACAAAAAACAGAACTTCAAACAGTACTCGACGTTAAGATTCATTAGCATACCGGGCCTCCCGCATACAAACATACCGTGACGCCCGGAAAACTGTGAGACAGAATGAGCGACCACACCAGACAGTGGAGCATGCGTGGTGAGCGCAGGAGCGGGGGGCTGTCTCTTGTCGTGCAGGAGGGGGCTTGGCACCAACTCACAGATCGCGTGCTCCGAATGGTGGTTCTCAACACCGAAGGAGGGGATGGCGCAGTCGCTGGCAACGGCAGGGGGGCACGTGCGATTCGATCGGCAGCAGGGATGGCGATCCTCGACGGTGACGGCGGTGGTGTCGACGACGGTGACAGCTGACCCGACCCGAATTCGATAGCAAGATCCAGCGCAATGACGGATTCTGTGGTCTACTTCTTCAATTTTTTTTATTCAACCAGGCGAACCGCCTCTGTGGACGATCCATGCAGTCGAGATCCGTAGGTTCGACACGAACGTGTCCACCCATGACCACCGGCCACCAATCCTAACGCGTTGGGGTGCTGCCGTGAGCACCGTCTGCGGACTGAGTGCAGCGAGACTTGACAGAAACGTATTTCGCTGTCTGAGCCTGGAGCAATGAAGTGCCCTCAGCCCCGGGCGCGGGCCAAGTGTGCCCGCATCACTTCGTGTTCCGCACTAATGCGCTTCACGTCATCAATGCTCGTACGTCGGCATCGCGGAACAAACGTTCTTCTGCACCGCAATGCCCCAGCAGCCGCACATGCCGCTCTCTCCGGCTCCTCCCTACAGTGCCTCAGTGGCAGACATCTGTCCACCCGATTGCATGTTCGTCCGTTGCCGACCGACTGGGTCGGACAGATGGCGCATCCAGCATGGCCACGCCTGGTGCTCGTCTGGGGCGTGGAGAGCAAGGGTCTTGGCGAGAGGCACTTCAGTGTCCGACGCTCTTCCCCATAGCAAAAGATCGAATCAGATTGAAGACAATGTGAGATTTATTCGGCGATGATCGATTCAAGGACCTTGCGAACCCGATCGAACGGTCCGATGATCTGGCGTCGAGAGAGCTTGCTTGCCGCTGTCGCCTGCAACAAATGCGGGTCGTCCAACAAGTCCGGCATCACGTACACCAAGTTCCGGATCACAATCTTCCAGTCGTTGAAGACGCCCTCTATTGGCTACAGGTCGGGACTGTACGGTGGTAGACGCAAAAAGGGGACGCCGTTGTTTCCGAGGTGCGTGTCCCCACCAGCGTTGTGGATGGGCGCATTATCGAACAGAACGACGCAGTTGTTCGACTGCTGGCTCCACGGGCGCCCCGCCACATACACACCCAGCTCCGGGATGAGCAGTTGCAGGAACAGTCGCCAGTCCGCCGACGTCAGCGCGACTCTCCCCACCGCCACGGACTGCAAGCCCAAGATGCGGCTATCACTTGACACCGCCATCGTCGTGCTTGTCCGCGGAACTGACCGGGGGTCCCGACCGTGGACGTTGTCGCGCTCGCGAGCCAACGCCCGCCCGTACATTCGGAAGACATCGCCACCGTCTGTGTGCGTCTCGTCGACTGACACGATGTAGCGCTCGGGGATGCTGTCCCGGACGAGGGTGTGGACGCGCCGCACGGCATCCGACAACGCACCAAAAAGACGGAGCGAGCGCTTGCTTGTGAAGCCCAACTTGTGCAAGTGCCGGTCGATCATACTCTTGGATGCACACAGAGAAATAAACTCGCCGCTGGGGTGGTTGCGCATGCGCTTGAACATCTCGGAGTGCTCTCGCAACAGAGCCCGCGGGTGCTGTCGCACCATGTGCAACATGGCCGTCATGAGCGTCCTGTCAAACCAGCAGCTGTTGTGATGCTGGTTCTGCCGCAACGGGCCCCTCCATAATGACCCGTGCTCCCGGTAGTATTTGGACCAGCGCTTGAGAGTTGACCGCTTGACGCCAATGTTCTTATAAATGACGCTCTCGCGCACACCATTCCGCAACATCGTGACAGCTACAAGACACATGTCGACGCTGTCAATCTCAGCGAGTCAGGATAGGACAGGTACAAGCTCTCAACGACGAAGCTCTGCACAGAAACGTGCTCGAAAAGCCTCAGCAGCACGCCAACCCGCATTGCACGACACGCAACAGCAGCACGCCGGCTCACACTTGCCCCCGCAGCAGCACCGCCAGCAGCACCGCGTGCACGGCCTCAACAGCTGTGGGGCAAAACGTGGACCCGGTGCACCGCGTCCGCCGCCGCCACCGCGAGCTCCGTTGCAACGCGGACGACGAGCAAAAGCAGCACGCCGTCCCGCACGTGCCCCCGCAGCAGCACCGCCAGCAGAACCGCGTGCACGGCCTCAACAGCTGTGGGGCAAGACGTGGACCCCGTGCACCGCGTCCGGCGCCGCCACCGCGGGCTCCGCTGCAACGCGCACACCGTGCAAAACCAGACCGCCGTCCCGCACGTGCCCCCGCAGCAGCACCTCCAGCAGCACCGCGTGCACGGCCTCAACAGCTGTGGGGAAAGACGTGCACCCGGTGCACCGCGTCCGCCGCCGCCACCGCGAGCTCCGCTACAACGCGGACGATGAGCAAAAGCAGCACGCCGTCCTGCACGTGCCCCCGCAGCAGCACCGGCAGCAGCACCGCGTGCACGGCCTCAATAGCTGTGGGGCAAGACGTGGACCCGGTGAACCGCGTCCGCCGCCGCCACCGCGAGCTCCGCTGCAGCGCGGACGACGAGCAGAAGCAGCACGCCGTCCTGCACGTGCCCCCGCAGCAGCACCGCCAGCAGCACCGCGTGCACGGCGTCAACAGCCGTGGCAAGACGCCCACGATGTGCACCGCGTCCGCCGCCGCCACCGCGAGCCCCAGAAGGCGAGCTCAAAGCACGCCAGGTCCACGTCCTCGGCGCTGGCTTCGCCCTGTCGCTCAGGATGCTGGGCTGCGCGCTTTACGCGTGCCTTGGCGACCCACCACCCGAGAAGCGAACTCAGCCAATCACGTCCGCGTCGCCGTCGGCGCACGTCCGCGACGCCGACGGCGGCCGCGTCGAGATGCAAAAGCTGATCCGTCACGCGCGTCACGCGCGCCGCCGCCAACCTCCCCTGACATAAAATTCAAGGCGACCACGTCCGCGTCGGCGACAGCGCCCGTGTCGTGGCGCGATGCCGGGTGCGCTACGCGCTCCCCGCGCGCCTCCTCCACAGCCCCCCGGAGCCTTACAACGGCTCTCCCGACCGCGCCAGCATGGTGCCGCCGTGAATGCGCAGCGACTCGCTGCGCGTGCGCAACCTCTTCAACTTCGGACGCCACGACAGCGCCCGGCACCAGCAGGCAAACGAACGCAACGTGAGCACCGCGCGTGTGCGTGTCCGACCGGCATCTTCGTCGTGCGACTGCACTTGCGTGTGTTGCTCTCACTGTGCACTGGCGCGCGACCATTGGATGACAGCTGTCAGGAAACTTACAGAGATCCCTTCCACCGCCCCCCTCTGTGGCGCGCGAATCCACCCGACTTTGTCTTTTTAGAAAGTGATACGAACAAATAAAGGATCGTGTTGTGCACGCAATAGGAGCCGTCTTTGAATTAGCGTCGACTCTCGGGCGCACACGCTGGGTTCAGAACAATGAGGCGCGTCGTATGGTTGTTATTGCACAACAATTTCAGCTTCGTTTCCAGTGGCACGAACGACGCGCTCAATGCACCGGAGCAATGAAAGCCTTGTCCAAGAAAAAAGGACGGGGCACAACGCGAAGCGCGCATGAGATGCTCATTTATGCTCCTCCCCGACGGCCGACGGCACCCGGTCCTCGTAATTCCGTGAGAAGCATCACACGCACACGTCACTCAACCCACCCTGGCAACTCGTATCCATAATCAAAGAACAACTCCTCCCCGGCACACAGCGGCGCCTTGGCGGACAGCCCGACTCTAATCTCGCCGCACACGCTCAGCAGCTTCGCCTCGACGTTGGCATGCTCCGTCGTGCGGTGGTTCATGAATTTCATCCGGTTGCCCACCCGTGTAGCCTCTATGTTCACCGTCTTGGTGATGGAGTACAGGAAGCTCACCCCCTTGGCGTCGTACACGCGCCCACGCGCTGCCGCCTCCGCATTTGAGATGAGTTCACCGACGTACTCACCAACAAAGTCCCCTTCCGCCGCACCTTCAGCAGCGAAGACGCCGAATCCGTGAGCGTCCCAGCGACCGAGCATGCAGCGAACGCGGGCACCGACTTGGAGTTGGACGTTGCGACAGCGACGGTGGCCTACAACGCCTCCGGCAGCGACACCCCCGCTCTCAACGTCAGCCGCAATCAGCAACCCCACTCCTCGTTGTACCTGCGCACCGGCACGGTGCACGCCGTCATCCGGTGAGTGAGGAACACCGTCGACCCCAGTGCTTGGATGCCAATGCGCACCGCAAGTGTCGCAGGCTTCGGGGTCGCACTCCCTGTCGACCGCGAAACACAGGCACTCGTCCGTGTCGCACCTCGACGGCGGCACACATGCACACCAGATGCGACGACCGCACAACCGAGCCCCAGGCGCTGGGACACTCTCGCCGATTGAGTCCAGGGCTGCCAAAGACGGCGAGCCCACCGTCCAGCGATACTGAGCGCACCCACACGTCTTCTCGCACGCCAACCCGGTGCGCGCGCACCGACAACGCTCCTTTGTACACTCCCCGCTGTGAAAGCAGGGCGCGAAGTCGTGCACCTTGTCCGGCGCGCAGGGGTCGTCCTGGCTGTTGATCGTGCCCGATTGACGGGAGGCGCGAGAGCTGCCAAGAGAGCAATGCAGGGCAGAAGAGCACTGCGACGCCGTTGCCGACCCCCCGCTGTCCTCGTACAACCCGGCGGCGCCACTCCCCGCCGTCGCCTCATAGCTCCCGACAGCTTCCAGGTCAGGGTCCTGCAGCGGCTGCTCCACCCTGACGCGCAGAGCAGAGAGAGACCCGGACCCGCCAAAAACTCAGCCACGCGGCGACACGTCCTGCCAGCCACAAACAGAGCAAGGCGGCAGGTGTCCTGCACACCGACAATGTCAGCTCCCATCTGCAGCAGCCCCACCTGTTCGACTCGCCAACGGCCCACAGCAGGAGCCACGGAACGCATAACAGCTCGCACGCGAGGGTCGAGACGGCACTCAACGCACCCACTGGCCGCCTCTGCGATTCCCGAGTGGTGGACTCGGGCGCGCCGCCCACGCCAGAGAAAATACAACGACGGCCGCTGCCAGACGTCGTCAACTCGTGCAACTTCCGCATCCTCCGCATGAATGGTCGGAGGCAGTGGAGCATCGGCGTCGCCCATCGCCGAGAAGGTACCAGCTGAAACGGCCGAACCATCGCCAACAGAGGCGCCGACAGCGTTGCGAAAAGCAGGTGACCCAGTACCACCCGCAGTGGCGTGCCTGGTGCCATCCACGAAACGCCCGGCGAAGTCGCCGTCGCGTGGGGCAACAGCAACGCTTTTGGCCACAACAGTGGATACCGGCGGGCTGCCGCGCCACCCTGCATCTGGTCCAACGTCTGTTCGCCGCACGTCGGCGACGGCCGAGCCAACACGTAAATCAACGCTCGGACCTACGTGCAGACCCGTCGCCTCCGCCCAATCGAAGAAAGACGAGACCCGTGCGCTTGGGCCGGCGCGTGGGGAAACTGGGGCAACTGTCCTGTCGCCCCAAGCGCGGTGGGGAGGTCACGCTAGCCCGTCCGCGTCGGCGCCGTCGGCGCCACGAGGAAGACCAACCGGGCGAGGGGGAAGCGGCACAGCTAGCGGGTCTCCGTCACGTGCGCCGTGCAGCCGACACGCGTACCGCAGGCAGACACTGTGACAACACGCCCAGCCTACCCCACCCAGTCGGGGGGAAGGCGAGCCAGGCCGTGTCGCCGGGTAGTCCTGTCGGGGAATACCCGCCCCGGAAGGAAACCCCGAAGAGCACACACGCACGGCGACGACCGGGGGACGACGCCCCGAGCGACAAACACGAGTTGTGTGACCGGAAGTTTACTTGCCCGCGTCGAGGGCCTCGAGGCGACACTCGCGCCTCGCCCTCTTATCCCGTCCGTTCCCCTCAGACCCTCCGAAAACCCCCCTCAGACACCCGCAAGGGACCCTCAGAAAACCCTCCGGAAACCCCATCTCAGACACCCTCAAAGGAACCTCAGAAAACCCTCCCCTCAGGGCACATGGGGCCAGTCTCAGCGGAG
>Ga0209093_1000625_pt1 | contig 19434 bp, 14 predicted proteins | sample SidtaG_4_FD_187450 | JGI IMG/M metagenome (GOLD analysis project Ga0209093, IMG submission 187450) | Marine algal microbial communities from Sidmouth, United Kingdom - Sidmouth_Male1 metaG (SPAdes) (version 2) | ecosystem: Host-associated > Algae > Red algae > Unclassified | place: Sidmouth... | reverse complement strand
TTGGCGTCAATGAAAACAGGAACTTAAGAAACATCTCCATTCAAAAGGCCTCAAAATAACAGCAATTTAGTGCCAACTTTAACTTTTAAAGACAACTCATTTAGGTAGTTTGCGCAATGTGGGTTAAAACCTGGATTTGATTGTCATTGATAATCAGTAAGATAGGTAGTTTTTGCTTTATTCGTATTTTACCGTCCTTTTCTTACTTACTTTCCAATACATAAAGTGATAAATATTGACAATCAATTAGTTAGGCTAATCGGGCAACAGATGGGCAACAAAATTCTGATAATCAAGAGAATACAAAGGTAAATAAAGACAAATACCTTAGAATGATTGGACAATCGAATATAGACCTTTTTTCCTTCTCTTAGCCTTTAAATGCAATTCTTGATAGTTGGGTAGCTCATTGCAATAAGTCTTATTGAAGGGCTTCGCATAGCCTTGACGGATCAATATTTCATTCAACGAATTGCCGTTAGGCAAGAGGACGTATGCAAGAGTTCTTCCGAACCTGTCAGTTCTGTTTTTAAGCTCTTGAACAATAGTTACAGGTTTGCCAATCTTAGCTCTTTGTTTTAAAAACTCGTAAGACTTCATTCCAAGTTCTCTTAATAACTGTGCTGGCATATGTGTCTCTCGTTCATCACTTTTCATCTTTCTTCCAATGCTTAGTTCTGGAGCATCGATTCCATAAAGCCTAATTTCTTCTTCTTCATTAGTGAAGATATTTTTGACAATTAAACCGTCTCCATCCACCACTTTTACTATCTCAAAATGGTTTCTAATTATCATTTGATGGGTTACATCTATTTGCATCTGCTTGCACTGTTTAATGAATTGAATATCAATAAGTTATAAACTAAATTTATAACATTATTCATTAGAAGTTAATTCTATAAAAATTATAAAATTATGGCACGACAGAAAGGCCCATTAAAGTATGTAGGAACGTTAGGAGATGTTCGACATTTTAAAATTAAAGGAAACGAAGGTTTCTTCGCTGGAATGATCGGTGGTCCTACTGCTGAACAAATAGCATCAGATCCCGCATTCAAAAGAACTCGTGAAAATATGAACGAGTTTGGAGGAAGTGCTACCGCAGGAAAAGCACTAAGGACTCCTATCATGGGATTGATCAGAAACAATGGCGATAGCCAGGTGACTGGTCGATTGACTGCAATCATGAAGAAGATCAATTTAGAAGATGGAACTGAGGCAAGAGGTCGTAGAGCCGTTCTAATATCTGCGGCACCGCAATACCTACTTGGATTCGAGTTCAACAAAAACACCTCGTTAGGTGGAGTATTCAATGCAGGCTACACCATAACGCCAACGTCGACAAGAGATAGTTCTACTTTAGATGTACCGGCATTCAATCCTTTAGATAGACTTTTCATTCCATCAGGTGCAACTCATTTCAGATTGATTAATTCTATTTCTGTTCTTTCGGATTATGAGTACAATGAAACTACTAAGGTCTACGAAGCAAAGGACGCCGCCAATAATGGTTTGAAGGATGTGCAGTATTCAGCTTACATGCCTGTCAATGCTATGACTTCCGCAGTTAGTTTGGTTAGTACTCTTCCTAATGCTCCAACTCTTACAGCTGATGTATCTGTGATAAATATTTTAGGAGTGGAGTTTTATCAAGAGGTCAATGGAACACAATATCTTTTTGCTCAAGGTAATGCAATGAAGATTGATACGATATTCTAATTCTCCCATCAGTTAATTAGAGATTTCAGAAAGTCGAAGCCTGTCCATTTGGACGGGCTTTTTTATTTGCATCAAATTTCAGTAGAAAGGTGACTCATAGTGCCTTTAGGTATTATTTAAGCATAGCTTATGTATGAGTCAGATTGATAACCCCAAGTAGACAAGATCTACTCAGGGTTATATCAATTCTTAATACTCAGAAGGAAAAAGCATTGTCGTATGCTGTCTATCAGCTTCTGTAATAATCCATACCTTCTCATTTATTGCTTTAATAGATGGTGGCAAGTTATAAGACGAGATAATTCGACTGCCATTCTCTAAAGAAAATGTGTTTTGTAATGCATCATCTTTACAGACATCTCCCCAGTCACAGTTCTTGTGTCTTGCTATTGCAGAGACTGCAAACTTTGCAAAGGCTTCAGATTCTGCAATTAGATTGTTGATGGTTCCGGTTAGGTAAATTCTTCCTGTTTGAAGTTTAGACATTTTGTAGAAATTTATTGATTAAAAAATATTTGGTCTTAAAAACAGACCTGCAGGTGATAAAAACCATATGCAACCAATTGAGCTAAGGAAGGATTTTTACAAGGTGGATCGCTCCGTAGGAGTGCTGTGTAGAGCATTGAGGGTGGGAGACCTTGTAATAATACTGACGCAGCCTACCTTGCATTTTGGTTATTTTCTCTTGTTGAAACGTAAACTCAAAAGATCATTAATCGAGACTCATTTATCTCTTTGATTCTAATGCTTTTAATTTTCGCTGTAAACTCATACAAGCCACAAAGAAGTGGAGCTGTAATGCAATGAAAGCGGAACGACGACTGGTGCAGGATGACACGGGCAGAAAGCGGGCGACGGCAAGGTGTGAACCGAGAATGTGACGTAGGAACATGTAGGTGAAGTTGCTGCTTTTGCGTTGGCTCGTAATGGCAGCCAGACAACGACTGCAAGGAGGCGACTGGTGAAATGAGAAAGGGTTGGCAGCATTGTGGGTAAGCCGCAGCGAGCTAATATCCCTTTAAGGGATACCGCTGAAAACATACCACCAGAGGTGGTAATACTACTAAGAGATTAGCGAAGCCGCAGCCGTCAGAGCTGCCCGCAAACAATAAGTGACGGTCAGATACAGAGTGCTATAACGTAGTGGTACGGAGAGAGAGAACGAGGCGTTAGCCGTAGCTGAACGAATGTAGTAATAGCTCTATGGATATGAGATTAGTCACGTGTGACGAAAGGAGGTGAAGCTGCAGATATGATGACAAAGCTCTACGGAATGCAATGGAGTAGTGCTGTTACTCTGAGAATGACGATCTGATACTAAATGCTTGGCTTTGTGGGGTTGCTTAGTAGCGGTGAGGAATGAAAGAGTATGGCGACATATATGCCAAGCCGACTGTAGGAACGCCGCTTTACAGCGACTGGTGAGGAATCCCCTCGATGGGGTGACGAGGCAGAATTATCCACATATGAATTGAATGCTTTACTACTGTGGTAAATGCTTGAAAAAAGACTCAGTATGCGTCAGAGAAAGTGTTAGAAACTTAATCTTCTCAACCTTAAGGAATTAGCAATAACTGAAACAGAACTAAAACTCATTGCTAATGCTGCTATCATTGGTGAAAGTAGAATACCGAAGAATGGGAATAATACACCAGCTGCAATAGGTACACCTAAAGTGTTGTATATAAGTGCAAAAAACAAATTCTGCCTGATATTTCGCATCACTGCGTTACTTAATTCTTTGGCTTTTACAATACCGTGTAAATCACCTTTAACTAAAGTTATAGTAGCACTTTCTATGGCTACATCTGTACCTGTTCCCATTGCAATACCTACATCACTTTGTGCCAATGCTGGTGCATCGTTAATTCCGTCTCCTGCCATAGCTACTACTTTTCCATTTTCTTGTAATTTCTTAACTTCTTTTTGTTTGTCTTCTGGAAGCATACTTGCTTTAAAATCTGTCAGATTTAATTCTGAAGCTACTGCTTGTGCTGTATCGTGATTATCGCCTGTAAGCATTATTACATCAATGCCTTTATCCTGAAGCTCTTTAATAGCTTTAGCACTTGTTATTTTTATTTTATCGCCTATGACAACATATCCTAACACGAGATTATTTATTGATAAATAAGAAACCGTTTTACCTTGCTTTTGATATTTTTTTGCTTCGGCTGCCATTTCAGACGTAATTTCTGCTTTCGCATATTCCATCATTTTGGGATTGCCTAATGCTATTTTTTTGCCATCTATTACGGCTTCAACACCTTTTCCAGTGACTGCACTAAAATCCTCAGACTTCAATATTTCTGCATTTTGTTCTTTCCCATAATTCACAGTTGCTTCAGCTAAAGGATGTTCGCTTTTCGTGTTTAATGAAACGATGTATTGAAGTACCTCCTTTTCATTTATATAACCGCCAAAAGAACCAACTGTTACTACCGTTGGTTTTCCTTCGGTAATAGTTCCTGTTTTATCAACGATCAGGGTATTTACTTTATCCATTTTTTCAAGTGCTTCAGCATTTTTAATCAACACTCCATTTTGAGCACCTTTACCAACGCCTACCATAACCGACATTGGGGTAGCTAAACCTAATGCACAAGGACATGCGATAATTAGGACTGCAATTGCGTTCACCATCGCATATACATAGGCAGGTTCTGGACCCCAAATAGACCAAACGATAAATGTGATGATTGATATGATTACTACAACTGGCACAAAGTACCCCGAAACTTTATCTGCCAAACTTTGAATAGGGGCTCGACTACGGCTGGCATCATTAACCATGTGAATGATTTGTGACAATAAGGTATCACTACCTACTTTTTCGGCTATCATTAAAAATGATTGATTGCCATTGATTGTTCCGCTACTTACTTTATCTTCTTTTGATTTGTTAACAGGGATAGGCTCCCCTGAAATCATAGATTCGTCAATGGTGGTTTCGCCATCCGTTATCATACCATCCACAGGAATTTTATCACCTGGTTTTACTTTTAGAATATCACCTATTTCTATCTTATCAATACTAACTTCAACTTCTTCATCATTTAAGATTTTAAAAGCTTTGTTAGGGGCTAATTTCAGTAGCTCCTTTACTGCTGAATTGGTTTGGCTATGTGCTCGAGCTTCTAACAATTGGCCTAAAAGTACCAACGTTAGAATAACTGATGCTGCTTCAAAATAGACGTGTACAGCACCTGATGAGGTTTTGAATTGCTCTGGAAATACATCTGGAAACAACAATCCTACTATACTAAATAACCAAGCCACACCTGCACCAATGCCAATTAGTGTAAACATATTGAGGTTCCAAGTTTTGATGCTTCTGTAAGCTCTTTCAAAGAACATCCAAGTAGCATAGAACACAACTGGAATGGATAATGCAAATTGGAACCAATTCCAATATTTCTGTTCCATTATGTTGTATAATGGATTATTGGTGAGCATTTCGCTCATAGCGATGAAGAAAATAGGCAAGGTGAATGCCGCAGCCACCCAAAACTTCTTGAGCAGTTTTTTATAGGTTTTTTCTTCTGCGGAAAGGTCAGCTTGCATTGGGACTAAATTCATCCCGCAAATAGGACACGAACCTTCTTCGTCTTTTACAACTTCTGGATGCATAGGACAAGTCCATTGGGTTGTTGAAATGGTGGATAGATTTACTTCTTCCACCAAATCCATTCCACAGACAGGACAATCCCTTGGCTTGTCATAAGTCTTATCGGCTTCACAATGCATAGGGCAATAAAATGTGCCTGTGCCTTTACCTTTGGCTTGCACTTCCTTTTTAGCTTCTGAATACTGATAGCTTTCACCTTGTGTATGAATATTGTATCTGTCACCACTCTTTTTTAAGGCTTCTTGAAAAGTTTCTATAGGAATATGGGATTCCATTTCTATAGTTGCTTCTGCTTTTTCTAAATCTACCTCAACATTTAATACATCATCCAATTTTGAGAGTGCCTCTTCTACGTGATTACGACAACCGTTACAGGTCATTCCATGTATGTGATATGTATGTATCATTGTTTTATTTTTTTATGCATTCCAGTTCTTAACTCGTAAGAGCTATCTGAATGCGATATTATTTCAAAATAGAATGCAGTAGGAGCTTTGTAATTTCCATAGTTTCTGACACCTTGCATATCGCATTGCAGGTTATACAGTCTTATTTTTCCGTCTTGCTCAGCTACGGTATAAAAGTCTTGGGAAAACCATTTTAATCTCTCGCTCAGTCTTTGATTTACACCTGCCAACAAATGATTATTGATTGGAAATGAATGAAAATCTACTGCTTCGTTTTTAAATCGAGAATACTTGCCAATATACAAGGTGTCTTTGTTCTTAGCTACACCATACCAATTGATACTTCCAACTCCTACAGGAATAGTTTTCATTTCGTCATAGGTAATGTGACTCGCCATTAAATCTGACTGTATAGCATTTGACACGAATTCTTTATTAACTAAAGTAAATAGAAGATAGACTGAGCTTACGACTAATCCTATGTGGTTTGCTCGACTCCATTTTTTGTTTTTTGACTGATGATAAACTGTGATTACTAATCCAATAAGTAAGGGAATTGTGTAAACTGGATCAACAATATTTATGCTGTCAAAACTTACTCTGTTGTCACTAAAGGGTAAAAACACTTGCGTACCGTAAGCGGTAAAAGCATCAAGCAAAATATGTGTAAAGAGAGCAAGCCAATTGAAAATAAATAGTCTCTTTACGGAGAGGTGCTTTGTCCATTTAATTCTTGTTAAAATATAGGTGAGTAGCAGTGCTCCAAGGATACTAAATAATATGGAATGGCTAAATCCCCTATGAATACTTATTCGCTCTAAAGAATCGTAGAGCGGAAGCAATACAACATCAAGGTCAGGAATGGTAGCCACTATGGCACCAAGAACGGCTGCTTTGCCACCTATTTTCTTGCCGAGCAGGGCTTGTCCAATCGCTGCCCCTAATGTTGCTTGTGTTATGCTGTCCATTATTTAAGTCTATTGTATATCAGTGCTAATAGATAGCCAATAACTCCCCAAAATATGAACGAAGCGAGTGCTCCTAAGAGGGTTTCACTTATAGGAATATTCATCCGAATAATATTATTAAAATCCATTCCGTGAAAAAGCAGATTGGACAATTTAACCAAACTGTCCTTTCCCAGTATTGCCATAATTAAGAAGCAACCTAAATAGATTACTACTGAAGTCAGACCTGCTGCAAGTGCAAACTTCTTTTGATGTAATGATTCCATTTTATAATGTTTTTTTTTAAAGATCTAATGATTATGGCCTTCGTGATCATCGCCTTTAATGGGTGTTAAATCCATTCCGCATTTAGAACATTTGTCACCTTTGATACCTGTAATTTCAGGATGCATAGAACAGGCATAGGTGCTATTTTTTACATAGTCCATATTGCAAACGGGACATTTACCTGCTTTGTCACTTCCGCTTCCTTCGCAGTGCATTGGGCATACATAGGCTGACGTATATTCTTTGCCTTGCTTTGCAGCTTGTTCCGTTTTGGTAGAATTGTTCGCCTTGTTACCACAAGAAGTGAGTGTAAGTCCGATAGCAAATAATGCTATGATTGCGAACTTGAATTTTTTCATATTATTACCGTTTTAATAAGTGAATGATTTGATTAATTTATTGGGCGATCGTACTGACAACAACCAGGTAAACTATTATAAACCTCATCTTTTGCTCGATGAGAATCACTATCGTAGCCCACATCAGCAATTTTTTGCTTAATGTCTTCTAAGGTTACTACTTCTGGATTAAAAGTTACAGTCAATACATCTGTCTCTCTATCCCAATCACCTTCACTAATTCCTTTTACATCCTTCAAGGAATTTTCGATAGTTTTCTTGCACATACCACAATTTCCATAAACGGTAAACTTTTCAGTTTTATCTGCTTCGATTGGAATATTGGAAACGAAAACTGCTTTCACTTCTTCACTTGCAGCGGTCTTCTCGGTAATTGCAGTTTTCTTGCTGCTAGTAGTTTTGTCCTTAGCTTTTGAACTACAGCAACTTTGGGCACTTGCAGAAAAAGTGAAACTGACTAAAGCAAATACGATTAAAAAAATGTTCTTTTTCATGTTTAAAAATTTTAAAAAGTTATTTGAATAAAATTGAAATCAATACTCCTGTAAAAAGGAGTCCAAGTAACAGAAGGATAATTCTGTTATATATTTTTCTTGCCATTGATGGCTTGTCACCTGTTTTACAACATTCTTTCATCATTGATTTTTTATTAAAACCTTATACTCAATCCACCTCCTGCGCCAAAACGATTATCGTAATTTCCCATCAAGGAAATATTTTTGGAAAGGATATATTCTGCGCCTGCACTCCATACAGTCTCACTAGAATAATCTTTACCATTTTCCAAGTTATTAATGACACCAAAATCTGCTTGATATTCGTAATAACCGAAAATTGAAAAGCGAGGGAAAAGCATGATGCTTCGCCCTATACCAATTCGGGGACGTAATTTATTATCCACTCTTAAATCGAGGTCAAATAAATATGGGGTCAAAAATCTTAACCCAGCTACTGCCGTTACATTCATGGTATCTAAATTATCAGGAATTTCATTTTCGATATTCACCCCTCCAAAAACTCTCGCATAATCATAGATATAGCGCTCATATGTAAATTCCGCTTCGAGATTTTTATTGTAACCAAACTCTGCGGTGAGGTTAAATTGGTTTCGAATATTTGAAGACACTAAGTTCAATGCGCTCATTTGAGAAGCAACATCTAGTGTCCCCCATGTATAGAATAAATCTGTTTCGTGTACTAATTTTGATTTAGGAAATTTCGCCATTCTCTCATCAAGAGGTGTATCATAACTAAACACTCTTGCCATTCCACCCATCATATGATATAACACATGACAATGGAAAATCCAATCACCATATTCATTTCCATAAAATTCAATGGTGACTTCCTGCATGGGAGGAACATTGACGGTATGCTTTAATGGAGAATATTCTCCATTTTTATTGAGCACTCTAAAGAAGTGTCCATGTAAGTGCATCGGGTGATGCATCATAGTAAGATTGTTCAAAGTAACACGAGTAATCTCTCCTTCTTTAATTTTTATCTCATCAGTTTCCGAAAGAGGAACGCCATTCAAACTCCAAATGTATCGGTTCATATTTCCAGTAAGATTGAGTAGAATTTCCTTTACAGGTGTTCCTTCTGGATAGGTCGTTTTATTTGGAGACTTTAAAAAATCATAACTAAAATCATTAGACATATTCATACCTGCCATCTTGTCTTCTGGCATATTCATCTTCATGTCCTTTTTTCCCATTGACATAGAATCTTTTGACATCTCCATTTTGTCATGATTCATAGTTTGCATCTCTTCTTGCTTTTTCATTTTCCCATGTTGCATTCCTTCCATTTTCCCTTTTTCCTTTTCACTCATGTCCATTTGCATCCCATATTTTTTCTTCATAGCAAAACGAGTATCTTTTTTAGGATTGGCTTTCATAGCAGGAGCACCCATTTTCATATCCATTTTTGCCATAGATTTCATCATTCCAATTTTATCAGGTCTTGGCACATCGGGTGCAAGTAAAATTTCACCATCACCCAAAAAAGCCGAAGTTTGTCCAGAGCCATCTTGTGCAGTTGCTTTGATTTCTAATTTCCCATTAGCTGGAATGGTGATGATAAAATCATAAGTTTCTGCAATCGCAAAAAGGAGTTTGTCTTTAGAGACTGGCACAACATCTAATCCGTCATTGGCAACTAGCAATGGAGAATCTCCACCGAAAGTCAACCAAAAATAAGTGGATGCAGCAGCGTTGATAAATCTAACTCTGACTTTTTCTCCAGGTTTAAAATCATTATATTCTTGAGTAATTTTTCCATTGGTTAGAAAAGCGGGATAATAAATATCAGCAATATCTGCACTTTCCATTCTCTGTTTCCAGAAATTCATTTGCGCTCCAAATGCACCACGAGCAATCACTTGATTAAGTGGTGTTGATGTTCCTTTCTTTATACCGATCCATTCATTCCCTCTTTTTAAATTCCGCAAAACATTCATTGGTTTGTCATTTGTCCAATCCGAAAACATGATTACTAAATCAGAATCATAATCCAGTTTTTTCTCTTTAGGTTCTATGATAATAGATCCATAAACACCTGATTGTTCCTGTAACATCGTATGAGAGTGATACCAATAAGTCCCTGATTGCTTGAGTGCAAACTCGTAAGTAAAAGTTTCTCCTGCTGGAATGGGTGGTGTATTTAGATACGGAACACCATCATAAAAATTTGGTAATAGTAAGCCATGCCAATGAACGGAAGTTTCCATTTTCATTTTATTAGTCACATGAATGACAGCATATTCCCCTTCTGTAAATCTTAAAGTTGGCCCTGGAATAGAACCATTAATTGCCATGCCCATCACTTCTTTTCCTGTAATGTAGACCTTCATGTTTTCAATGGTCAAGTTATATTCTCGTACAGGTAAATTACCTATATTGCCTTCAACAGACTTCTCTGTTTGGGCGACCAAATTACTTAGCATAAAAAAGAGTAAGACGGTTGCTGCTATTTGTTTCATTTTTATTATTCATTTTTTATTTTAAACGGAATCCCCACTTTTGTTTTTTCCCAAGCCAAAGAAATAATTCCTGATTGTTCATCAGTTTTACTGACCTGATATTTAAGGTGTTCTTGAATGTTTTCTAAAATAGATGGAGTAACTTCTATTCGGAAAACATCTTCCTTTTCGCTGTATTTATCTGTTCCATGTTGCTTCCATCTTGTATTGAAAACTATCGTCCATTTCTCATTATTCGGGATAGCAAAAATTCCATACTTTCCCTCAGGAAGTGACTGACCTCCTACCTCTAAATCTTTATTGGTTTCTATCCATGTAGCATCATTAGCCCCTGCTCTCCATAATTCATTGTAAGGAATAAGGTTTCCAAAAATAGTTCTACCTCTCACGCCAGGCGAAGAATAGTCGATATGGATGTGTGTATCACCGATCATTAACATAGCCGTCTCATGAGGACTTAAGGACTTCTTTTTTGTAACTGTATCTTTATCGCTTTTAGAATTGCTATCAGAACCGCAAGCAATGAACCCAATCATAAGAATTATAAAGACTAAATATCTCAACATAGCTTGTTATTATTTAAAAGTTTTCTTGACAATACCGCACTTCATCATCTTATCACCGAAATATGGGTTTTGGATCTGCTCTTCAGTAGCTATCCAATCCGCACCTTCATTACTAAATGCCATTGGGCAGTGCTGCACATAGAGTGCATTCCCTTCTGTACCAAATGCGCTTATAGCATTTATGAGTGCATCCGAAATAAATCCAAATTGTTTACGCTGATATTCTACATCCTCCGACTCGATGATATTTTGTGTATGAGCCGTCAAGCTATTAAGTTGATCCATCCAGTATAGATGGGCATCTCCTTTAACTATGGCCATATCTACCTTTTCATATAGATCTTTTAATGCAGTGGCTTTGCCCATTGCTTGAGAGGCATCTGTTGCTACGAAAGCATCCTTTAATTCTATGTAGCCGTTCGCAACTTGATTTAATTGTTGCTTAAATGCTTGTGGTGTTTCATCTTGGTAGTTTGGCACCTTATCTATTTTATCTTTTTTGATAGTCACATCTCTATTCATCATGCTCATATTGTTTGTTAGTTGTGCTGCTGCATCAACAGAGAACGCACCATGAGTGACGATCTCTTCTCCTCGCTTTACGCCACTACTGATGATCGTTTGTGAGCCAGATTTAGATAAAACAGATACTTCCCTAAATTGATAACTGGGTACCTCTGTATCTTCTAATTTCACATAGACAACAGATTTATCACCAGTCCATAATACAGCAGAAGATGGTATGGCAATGGATGTCGATTTGCCATCTTTGTTAGAGCGCTCAGATGTGGCTATTATTTCTCCCTCTATTAGCATACCTGGTTTTAATTTGTTGCCAGTGTTATTGATCTCAGCTCTGATAGATGCTGTCCTAGATGCGGAGTTTAGTAGAGGATCTATGTAGCTTACTTTAGTTTTATATAGCTTGTCAGGGACTGATGGTGTTTTGAATGAGATCGATTGACCCTTTCTGATATTAGCCAAGTCAGATTCGAATACATTGAAAATCAACCACAACCTTCCAGTGCGACCTACCGTAAAGAGCGCTTGTCCTTGTCGTACATAGTCGCCTTGTGATACTTTTTTCTGAAGCACATATCCACTATGATCTGCGTAGATATCTATAGTCTCAATTGCTTTCCCTGAATCCAGAATTTGCTGTATTTGAGCATCTGATATTTTCCAGTTTTTTAGTTTTTGAATACTAGCATCTTTTAATCCCTGCACTTTGTTATCAAATTTTGCTGCGGTGATCAATTCCTGTGACGCCGATAATAATTCTGTAGAATAAATAGTAGCTATCTTTTGACCTTCCTTCACATAGTCACCTTCAAAATTTACTAGCAAAGACTCTATTCTGCCAGAGACATGAGTCGCTTGGGAGTTAACAGATCGTTCGTCCATCTCTACGGTACCATCTACTTGTATGGTTTGGCCCGTAATGACATCGGCTTCTCCTGCTTTTGATGAGCCACCGATGATAGTTGTTTCTATCTGTGCTAACTTTGCTGTGGCATTGGTCATTTTTAATATGGTCGGATCATCATTAGACATATCTGTGTCCAGAGGTATAAGATCCATCTCACAGATGGGGCATAATCCAAACTCGTTTTGTCTGACCTGTGGATGCATAGAACATGTCCATATCTCCTCTTTTGTATCTGTTGCCATTGTGCTTGATGCATCATGTGCATGTGTAGCTGTGGAATCTATATGAGCGGTCGGTTTCACAAACCACCCTATAGCTATTCCTCCAATTAGAATCAACAAACTTGCTATGATTAGTTTTATATTTTTCATGATTTTAAATTATTGGTATTTGTTAAGATTTGATATCGCAAGCTCCATTTCAAAGTTTGCCTTTGCTATCTCTAATTGGTAGTCGATGAGTTCCATCTCTAGTCTTAATAATTCTTCGAACCGAGTACCCTCTGCGGCATACTCTTGCCGCATGAGCTGTATCGTTTCTGCAGTTATCTCGAGTAGAGAATTATACTTATCCTTCTGCATGATAGCATAGGCAACCGCAGATTGTGCCTGCATAATTTCTGCTTGATATTGATCTGATAGATCTATCGCTTTAGCTTTTATTGCTGCTTGCCTCATCTTTTCCTCCGCTCGCTTAGCTTCATATCTGCCTTTGTGCAACGGTATAGATATACTCCCCATAGGCATCAATACATCTCTACCATTCTTAGGTATATCTACATCATTCCTAGCATCTATAAACCCATAATCTATACCCACCATGATCTTAGGCTTTGCGTTGAGCGCAGTAATATCAGCTGACTTTTGAGAAGCAAGCATCATGGCATCTAGCACTTTTAATTGTGGATGATCATTAACGGCATATGCTAGATAATCTTCATTGCCTAATAACTCATGAGTCATCGTCTCGGTCTCTATTTCAGCAAGCAAGGTTCTACCTGATAACCTATTTATCATGATCGTTGGTAATTCCATTTGTTTTTTTATTAATACTTTGTCTGCATTTAGTCCTGTACGATTACGTTCTATAAGGAGGACATTACTCAGTTTTCCTTTACCTGACCTTACAGCAGATTTAGCAGTTTCTTCAAGGATATCTAATAAGCTTAATTTATTATCTATGATGGAAATTCGCTCATCTAGAAAGAGTAAACTCGCATAAGCTGACCTGATGCTGTTCTCGATATCTTTTACCTTGACCTGATCAGTAGCCGATAGTACTTCTGCTTTTGCTGCCGCTAATCCTTTCCTTGCATCAAGTGTACCTTTCCACAGGATGGCTTGAGATACCCCAACTTTAAATCGCTGCGCTCCTACCCTAGTCTGTATAGGTAGTACACCTAAGCCTAAGCTTACTTGTGGATCAGGATAATCTCCTTGTTGGTCGATTCTGTATTTAGCCGCTTCATAATCATATTGTGCAGCCTTAAGGCCAGGATGGTTCTCATAGGCCATAGCTATGAATGTTTCCACACTTTGAGCATCTGTTTTTGCAACTATGCATCCAAGTAAGTAGATCGTGATATAGATGTTTTTCATTTTAAAATTTTATACTTATTGATGAAAAGTCCTACCTCCTTCCATAGGCAGAATAACACGGGAACGGTAAACATGGTAATGACTTGCAATAGCATACCGCCAAATGAAGGGATAGCCATCGGAACCATAATATCTGAACCTCTACCACTACTAGTTAGCACTGGAAGTAAGGCTAGTATTGTCGTGGCTGTAGTCATCATGGCAGGTCTTACCCTTCGCTTACCTCCTTCTATCACCGCATCTCTGATAGCCGATTTTGTGTATGGATTATTTTTTTGGAAACTATCTTTTAGGAAAGTTCCAACAAGCACACCATCATCAGTCGCTATTCCGAATAGGGCTAGAAATCCTACCCACACCGCAACACTAAGATTAATTGCCCTCACCTGAAATAGGTCTCGCATATTAACTCCACCAATAGCAAAATCCATAAACCATGGAGTACCATACAACCCTATCATAATAAAACCACCTGCGAATGCAACAAAGACACCAGAGAAAACCATGAGGGAAATAGCTACTGATTTAAATTGTAAGTATAGGATCAAGAATATCAGTGCGAGAGCAATCGGCACGACTAAGCTCAATCTTTTGTTGGCACGTACTTGTTGCTCATAGTTACCTGCAAAATTATAATTTACCCCTGCAGGTATCGTTAACTCGCCGTCTGCTATCAACTGATCAAAGTGAGCTTGTGCATTATTGACTACATCTACCTCTGCAAAGCCATTTTCCTTGTCAAATAAAACATAACCTATCAAGAATCCATCCTCACTTTTAATGGCTTGTGGGCCCTGCTCATATCTAATGTCAACTAACTCACCTAGTGCTATCTGTCCATAATTTTTAGTTTGAATGAATATGTTTTTAATCGCATCGACACTACTTCGCGCATCTAATGGATACCTCAGCCTGATCGGATAACGCTCTCTTCCTTCTACTGTAGTAGTCATCGTCATACCTCCGATGGTCGCTTGTATTTGTTGTTGTACAGATTCTATATTCAGTCCATACCTGTTTATTTTCTTTCGATTGATATCTATGAGCAAGTAAGGTTTGCCTACGATTCGTTCAGCAAATACTGCTGCATCTTTGACACCTTCCACATCTTTGAGATGCTGCTCCAGTTCGAGCCCTACTTGTTCTATTTGTTTTAGATTTTGCCCTTTTACCTTGATCCCCATCGGTGCCCGCATCCCTGTCTGCAGCATCACCAGCCTAGTTTCTATTGGCTGTAGTTTAGGCGCTGAGGTTACCCCTGGCAGCTTTGTTACTTTCACGATCTCATTCCAGATATCATCAGGTGATTGTATCTCATCTCTCCATTGTCGGAAGTATCTACCTCCCCCATCAGGAATCAGTTCGCCATCATCATCGTAGACATATTCACCATGTTCATATCGATATCTTATTTTCCTTCCTTCCCGATCAGTTCTGTATTCTGATTTATAGGCTATGACATTTTCATACATGGATAGTGGTGCTGGATCTAATGCACTGTTGACCCTGCCCGCTTTGCCTACTACAGATTCTACTTCTGGAATTGCCGTGACAGCCATGTCCAATAATCTTAAGTTTTTGATATTCTCAGCTACACCACTGTGAGGCATAGAGGTAGGCATCAATAAAAATGAACCTTCATTGAGCGATGGCATAAACTCCTGACCTGTATTGGTAAAGACTTGATATCCACTGTAGAGAATAAAACCCACAAGCAACAGAAATAGAAGTTTAACTTTTAATAACAATCGAAGGATATTTTCATAGTAGCGTATGATTATCCAAAAGAAAGTCAGCAAAACAGCAATGATACTTATGACAAAAAAACTGTTGACAAAAAGTGATTTATTAACCCCTAAAGGCATCCATGCTCTGGTGAGAAATATAGCTATAAGAATAGCAATGATAATATTAGAGATAACAAGGAAGGCCCTACTACCCCGTTTGAAAAAGTGATCAACTAGCCACTGAACTAGTGCGATGGAACATATTAAAGTTACCACAAGTATGACCTTGTGTGAGAATAAGAAGTAGGCAACCACAGACCCAATTAGGACTAAGACGTTTGCCCACAATCCGATTTTCTTTTTGTCGAGTTTAAGACTGAACAACGTATGAGCTAAGGGCGGAATAAAACATAAGGCTACAATCACCGCGGATATCAGTGCGAATGTTTTAGTATAAGCCAGGGGTCTAAATAACTTGCCTTCAGCAGCTTCCATAGCAAAGACTGGCAAGAAACTAATTACGGTAGTAGCAACTGCTGTAAGGACAGCCGATCCGACTTCTGTAGTAGCCTCAAATACAGTTGTCATCATAGATTCAGATTCTCCAGCTTTCTCTTTCCTATCAATGATACTTTCTGTAAGTACGATAGCCATATCTACCATAGTACCGATGGCTATGGCTATCCCTGATAAGGCGACTATGTTAGCATCTACACCAAAATAGCGCATGGCGATAAAACACATCAACACCGCAATGGGAAGTGTACCCGCAACTAGTACAGATGACTTAAGATTAAACAGTAACAGAATAACTACTATAGCCGTAATCAATATTTCTAAGGTCAAAGCCTCTTCGAGTGTTCCTATCGTTTCATTAATCAGTTGAGTCCTATCGTAGAATGGGACTATAGTTACCTGAGATACGGTACCGTCTTTGAGTATTTTGGTAGGGAGTCCAGGAGCTAGGTCTTTGATTTTTTCTTTTACCTTATTGATAACATCCAAAGGATTAGAGCCATACCTAGCTACTATTACTCCACCTACTGCCTCTGCCCCAGATTTATCTAGGATCCCTCGTCTAGTAGCTGGCCCGATATATACATTTGCCACATCTTTGATTGTGATGGCAACATTGGACTTTAAGCTGATGACACTCTCTTCTATGTCACTGATAGACTTTACATAGCCTAGTCCCCTAACAAAATATTCTGCTTGATTGATTTCTATCGTTTGAGCACCGACATCGATATTACTACCCTTGATAGCATTCATCACATCAATAAGTGCAAGCCCTTTAGATTTTAATAATTCAGGATTTACATCTACTCTATATTCTTTGACATAGCCACCGATGGATGCTACTTCAGAGACCCCTTCTGCAGCAAGTAATCCATACTGTACATAGAAATCTTGTGTCGATCTAAGCTCTTGAGGATTCCATCCTCCTGTTGGTTGACCTTCTTCATCTTGCCCTTCAAGCGTATACCAGAAGATTTGTCCTAGTGCTGTTGCATCAGGGCCAAGTGTTGGGCTTACCCCTTCTGGTAGAAGTTTACGAGGAAGAGAGTTTAGTTTTTCCAGGATTCTACTTCTGCTCCAGTAAAACTCTATGTCATCTTCAAAAATGATATAGATACTTGAAAATCCAAACATAGAATTACTCCTGACACTCCTTACTCCAGGGATTCCCAATAAAGAAGAGGTCAATGGATAAGTAATCTGATCCTCAACATCTTGTGGAGATCGACCCATCCATTCTGTAAAGACAATCTGTTGATTCTCTCCAATGTCAGGGATTGCATCTACTGCAACAGGATCTCTCGGTAACCAATCTATATTCAGATCAAAAGGTGCTGTGACAATACCCCATCCAATAAGTAACACTAGAAATAACCAAGTAATTAGTTTGTTTTCTAGAAAAAACTTAACTACTGCATTAAGCATAATTTATAAATTATCAGTAATAATAAATTCTCGAAACCTGTTCGCTCCGAAATACATTACACGATCAGTCGTAACTAAAAGTGTGCATTATCAACTGCCACAAACCCATTGGATTTGTAAGCCACATTGAATGCCTACTGAATAATTATTAAATTAAAAAAGATTGGTAAAGGACAGTAAAGTCCTTCTTCGATAAGGGTGGAATATATTCTTCAAACTGTAACAGCTTGAGTTGAAAATTAGGAAAGTCTACTAACTTAATTTGGGAAAGCACATTGAAATCTATCTCTAAAACAGAACTGTTAAAGTCTTGAATATCAATATTGTCAATATCTAAATCAAAGCTTATAGAGTCATTTTCACAACACCCATTATGATTGCCATCATCAGAGCAAGACTTAGAAGCACCATGGCATGATTTAGCTTTTTTACCACTGCACTGCTTCATCATAACAGCCATCTCAGCACAGGTCTTTGCAGATCCTACGAGGCTTACTCTCTTAAGCTTACCTTGGCAAAAGTGCATATCCATAGATATACCAGAGCTGCTAATAAACAACAGCATGGCCATTATCAAGGAGAATAAACGATATGACTTTCTAATAATCACAATACAAAGTTAACTAAATTTTAAATTATTTATTCTATTTTAAAAGTTGTTATGATATATTTCACTTTAGTTCCACTTTAATCTTTGTAATCTTATTGCATTCAAGATTGCCAATAATGCTACCCCTACATCTGCGAAAACAGCTTCCCACATTGTGGCTAATCCTCTAGCTCCTAATATGAGCACAATAATTTTTATACCAAAGGCAAGGAATATATTCTGCCAAATAATCTTTTGAGTGGATTTAGCAATTTGAATACCAGTAACAACTTTTGAAGGTTGGTCTGTTTGAATGATTACATCCGCTGTTTCAATGGCTACATCACTTCCCATTGCTCCCATAGCTATACCCACATCACTTGCTGCTAATACAGGTGCATCATTAATACCATCACCAATAAAAGCAATTGTTTTTGTAGCATCTTGTTTGAGCAATTCTACTTCATTCAATTTATCTTCAGGCAGCAAGCCCCCTTTCGCTTTTGAGATACCCAATTCAGTTGCTACTTGTTGTGTGATACTGTCTTTATCACCTGATAGCATCATGATTAAGTCAATACCTTCCTTCTTGAAAGCAGCAATCGTCTCTTTGGCATCTTCTTTCATCTCGTCTGCAATAGTTACATACCCTGCAAACTGATTATCAATACCAACCAATACAATTGACTCTACAATACTGTCAATTTCCTTTGGTGTGGAAATATTGAAGTGAGTCATTAGCTTTTTATTACCTGCTACTACTTTAGAATTATTTACTTTACCTTCTAGTCCTTTACCTGCAATTTCTTGTATATCTGTGGCCTCTGGAATCTCATTATTTAATTGGTATTCCATAATTGCTTTAGCAATTGGGTGAGTAGATTTAGACTCTATTGCTAAAAGAAGAGTCATAAACTCTTCTTTGGAAAAGTTACCTATTACTTCAATATCCTTAATCTTAAATACTCCTTTAGTAACCGTACCCGTCTTATCCAGTACCATTGTATTTACCTCTTTTAGCTTATCCATATAGGTTGCTCCTTTGAATAGAATACCGTTCTTAGAAGCTGCGCTAAGCCCGCCAAAATATCCCAAAGGAATAGAAATGACTAAAGCACACGGACAAGAGATTACCAAGAAAATCAAGGCTCTATATAGCCAATCACTAAACACATAATCATCCACAAAAAAGTAAGGAACAAAGCATACGGCAATGGCTAAATAGACCACAATAGGTGTATAAACTTTTG
>Ga0209093_1000624_pt1 | contig 19466 bp, 21 predicted proteins | sample SidtaG_4_FD_187450 | JGI IMG/M metagenome (GOLD analysis project Ga0209093, IMG submission 187450) | Marine algal microbial communities from Sidmouth, United Kingdom - Sidmouth_Male1 metaG (SPAdes) (version 2) | ecosystem: Host-associated > Algae > Red algae > Unclassified | place: Sidmouth... | reverse complement strand
CCTGGCGGCCGCCCCCCCTGCTGGCGTTTCCCCCGCCGCCGCCGCCGCCGCCGCCGCCGCCGCCGCCGCCCCCGCTGCCGGCCGCCGCCCCCGCTGCCGGCCGCCGCCCCCGCCGCCGGCCGCCCCCCCCGCCGCCGGCCGCCGCCCCGCCGCCGGCCGCCGTCGCCGGCGCTGCAGCTGCCCGAGCCCCTGGCTCCCGCCTCCCCTGCCGGCGCTGCCCCCGCCGCCCGCCACCGCCCTCGCTGCCGGCCGCCGCCCCCGCCGCCGGCCGCCGGCCCTGCCGCTGGTGCCGCCCCCGCCGGCGGTCGGTGGCGGTGAGGACCCCGGTGCATGTGCGGTCGGCAGGAGGGCGGGCCGTCGGTGGCGGGTGGCGGGTGGCGGGTGTTGGGGTGGGCGGTCCGCGGCCGTCGGGTGTGGGTGGGGTGGCTGGTGGCTGTGGCTGACGGTGGGTGCAGCCGGCCGCCGTAGATGCCGGCATCAGTGAAGTGTATCGGTGATACATCCGTGCATATCTTGTCGTTCGGCGCGTCTACATGTGGGCAGTGAGCTTACGGGACTTTCAGAGAGGGTCTAGACTTCTTTGGCTGCATACCGCCTCCGCAGGCGACTCGTACGTACAAAAATGAGGTCGCTGGGCTGGCTGAGTGGACACTACGCGCTGTAGCCATCCTACGTCCGTCCTGGTGTGTCTTTGTTGCATCTGTTGAGTGTATGGGATGTACAAAAGCTAACGCACACATGAAGTTGGCCAGCAGACAGACAGGGAACCATAGGGAGGTAGCGGCATATCTGCCATCTGTGAACTTGGAGGGGCGAGAAATGTAGGAAGGAGACGTTTGTACACTTAGCGACCTACTTTTCCGTTCCCAGGGCCCTTGAAAGCACCAGCAACGGTCAGCTGCTCCCACCGCCAGCCACCACCACCAGTCTGCCACTGTGTGGCCAGCCACTTCGCTTTGGCGTGAACAAGCTGCACGAAAGGAACACGACAAAGGTGGGGAGGCTCAAAGCTACGGAAACGAACACCCCAAAGCTGGGAGGGGCATAAGCTGCGGAAATGAACACGCCAAAGCTGCGAAAATACTCACACCCCATTGGTTCATCAGCCTTCGTGATTCCACATCTGCCTTCGTGATACCACACCTGCCTTCGTGATTTGACATGTCAAATCACGAACCCTGTGGTTTCCATCTCGCTCCGGACTCGCCGGTGTCCGAAGCCCTTTGGCAACGACAGAGAGCAGATCACGGCCGGCCACACGTTGCAAACCGTGAAACATGGCGTGATTTGTCCTCTAAAGTACGTCGAAAACGAATGGAAGCTGACACGTATGCGGCAACGTGGTGCGTTTCGCGGATGCGGCGCACGTTCTAGCTGCAATTGTCGTGACACGAAGCAGGCCAATGCCGATGTGAGTGCTTCCCGAGGGCACTCAGCCCGTTCCCGCCAGCTCGATGGTGTTGGCGACTGCACTGCCAGCAAAAAGGGGGACACTCGCCATCTGGGCGCCGGGCGAGCAGCATGTGCCAGTTGCTTGTGTGGTGCTTAATCTTTGGTCAGCGTCCGCCAGCAAGCCCCAGCAGCATCGAGCCGGCCACCGTGAAAAATCTACCGCGGTATACTTTTTTTCAGAGCGGCGCTAGGCTGTTTTCGTGCGACTGATGGAGGCGCGAAGCCGTCACAGCCAGAGTCCTCAGCGTGACCTCGTCGTGACAGCTTCTCTTTTGAGTCCTACGTCGAACTCTATATGCTCTGCGAAGTAGGAAACAGACGTTTCATGCTCGTCTGTTGCGCCTGAAGCTGCCACCAGTACCTTGTCCTTTTCGTACCGGCCGGTGTACCGTTCAGCCGTATTCGTCTCGACCTCCTTTTCGAACACTGTCTTCTCCGAGGTGGCAACAGTAGTGACCACACATGCGCTTGTATTCGCAGTTGTATGCTATAAAAGAAATGATATAAAGAGCAGCGACATCGTTCTCTCTCCCCTGTCCGCTCCCTCCTCCCCGGTTCATGCCGCGTCACGACTCTCCCGCACCCTGAGCGGGCCCCGTCAGGCGTCTCAAACGCGCCCGCGCCATCCATCTGCACGGCGTGCCCGAAACATGCGGACCCTTCACCGCTGGTGCAGCCGCCACAAGGCTTCTGGCTCCTATCCACCACCCCGACACCGCCCACCCCACCGCGTCCGCGCGATCCAACCACGTCGCCGCCGCGCCCACCACGTCGCCGCTCCCCCCGCGCCGTCGCCCCCGCCCCCATTCCGTCACCACCCCCCCCACCCCCTCGGCACCACCGCCACTCCGTCGCCGACGCCCCCACCCCCTCACCACTCCCCCAACCTCGTCGCCGTTCCGCACACTCCGTCGCGGATCCCCCTACCCTGTCTCCGCCGCCTACACAGCGTCGCCGCCGCCCCCACCGCGTCACCTCCCTCGTTACCCCGTTGCGGCGGCTAAAACCCCGTCGCCACGGCTCCACCTCGTCGTCGCCGCCCTCACCGCGCCGCCGCCGCCCGCACAGCGTCGCCGCCGCAACCACCGCGTCCGCACCGCGCTCACAGCGTTGAAAACGCCCGCACCGCGTTGCCGACGCACCCACCACGTTGCCGCCGAACGCACCGCGTCACCGCCATCCCCACCGCATCGCGGCTCCGCTGCCCCTCCCTATCGCGGCTCCCCCCAACTTGTCGCTGTAGCATATCTCCTAAAAAGTTGGGATATTGGGCCTGGTAGCCCCCCTGACTGGTCAGCATTCACGTGGAGGATTGAACTGACTTGTAGCTCGCTCTTTGGGAGGCTACTTCCGTCTTGTATATCTGTCCTTTCTGTTATCGTCTCTATTTTGGTGGTTATTCGATCTTTATGATCGCCCGGTCGATCGACCCCGCCCCTTTACCGTCTGATAATAAAAGCACCATGGGACCGGGGTTCGCCGTCGTCGGCACCCCCCGGCTCCCCATCGGATGTTGCACGAACAAAGGTTCTTCGTCCTCGCCTCTTGGCGGACAGCGTTCGCTTTATCGTGCGTCTACGGTCTGTCGCTACTTACTGGTTAGTTAACCAACGTCATTAGCACCACATTTGGTTGAGCAGCAGGGGATATGCTTGCCTGCCGTGTGCATCTTCACGCGGTGCCCGAGAGCTGTCTCTTGTTGCCAAGTGGCACGTGTAGTGGATCCTGCCATCACAGCCGACGGGGTATAACCGCGCCGGAAAACCCAGCACAGGATGCGGAACGCCACGCCAGAGATACAACGCGAACGCCGGGATCACTGGGCGCGAAGCGCACCAAAGCGACGGAAGTAACGCAAACGCAACGATGATTTATTCGAACACGCACAATGACCCCAAGGCACATACGCATATACCCTAAGAAACAAGACGCAGGACGTGCACCATCCCGACCCCCGGGCGCTACCATGGGGGGACCGGTACCCAACGGGCCACGGTCTCAGGCCCGGGCCTCTAGTGGCCCCTGCCCAGTATCCCTGACAACCCTTCCACTGGAAGAGGACCGCCGCCGTCTCGGGCGGAAGCAGGAAAATCCCTCAGACTTCCCAGATTTCAGGATTTACCCGAAACCAATACCTCGGGACTTATCCCACGATTTTTCAATTCTCCCGGAAAGAATTCCGGTGGAATTTTATCCCTGGTCGAGATCATATCTAGGTCCGGCTTACGCTCGGATTGCGGAAGCTTCCACAAGCTTCCCGGTCCCTCCAGAGGGCCCGGATTCGGGAAGACGTGTGTCTCCCTTGTGTGTGTCAGACCCCTCCAGGGGGGCCCAATCGGGTGTTCCTCGCCTCGCGCCCCTCTAGAGGGGTCGTTTCATGTGTGGCCCTGGGGCTCCCTGGACACCCGCCCAAGGGGGCTGTCCCACGCTACCCCCCTAGGGGGGTGTTACGTGACTGGTCACGACCCGTCCCCGGCTCATGCCGGGGGCCGTGTCACCCCTGACAGGGGGTTTCCCCCACAGCACGGTGACGCGTATTGCACCCATTGGTTTGACGTGCAGGGCGCGTCTCCCACTTGTGTGTGCCACGACGCTGGGAATCGTGGGTGGTGATCTCCAATTGGAGAGCGGGGCGCTTCTGTTGGCACTGTGCCGGTTGAGCAATGACCCCTGGTGGTGCCGATGGGCAACGTGGCAACGGGAAGGGTAAGGGCAACGCCCTGCCTTCCGACTACGTCCCGCCGGGAGGCGTTCGTACGAACATGCGAGACGCCAACACCCTAGGTGGTTCTCTCTCGGGATCACCTGCGTTGAACGCGGCGGCCTCTGGCCAACAGCGACGCGGAGATCCTTACGGCGGAGGTGGAGACACTTCGTCTCCGTCTGACGGCCCAACAAGCGACTGACCGCTCGTTAGCGGAAGCAAACGACAAACTGCTCGCAAACGTGGAGGCTATGCGCCAGGAGGACATCGAGTCCGATGCCCGGGCGGCAAAGTCGCGTAGCAAGACGAAGAGCAAGACTAAGGTCAAGGTCGACCCCAAGGGGGGCGAGTCGTCTTCCTCTCGTCCAGAGCCAGGAGGCCAAGCGACCGAACGTCGGGATCAAGAGCGTAAGCTTCGTAAGAAGATGCGTAAGATCTGCGAGGAGACCAAGCTGGCCCTCTCAACATCCTCAGTTGAGAACGCCAACATGTCGGCCGCGAATGAGTCAAGATCGTCCAGCGGGAGAACTTCCTTTTAGTCTTCCGAGTCCGGAGAATCCCCGGGTTCCCCGTCTTCCCCGTCGTCGAGCTCAAGCTCCGAGTCTTCGGACATGTCATCGGACGCCGTGTCTCGACGATCGCGCCCGGATTTTTACAAGAGTCGCCCCAACTCTAAGAAGCGGTTGGAGAAAGCCGATCGGAAGAAGGTCATTAGACCCTCCAACAGTCGCTTCAAGTCCCTATTGGACTATCGTACCTACTTCGTGATCCGACGTGATCTGTCCCAAGCTGTGAAGGATGTATTCATCAATGGCTTGTCCGAGATTATCCAATCTCCTGTCCGGGTATTGAAAGGGCAGTTCCCCAAGCGCACCCTGGCGGACACTATCTCTGACACGCAGATGTATTGGGACGGGACGAACAAGCTTCGCCTCTCGCTTAAGCTGCCTCGTCTGCAGACGACTAAGGTGGTATACGCCTCGCCCGTGCCAACCAGGCACCCCAATGTCGACCGCCCCTTCCCGGTTACCCAACCGCGGGCCCGGTCCCGCTCCCCTCCTCCGAAGGAGTCGCCACAGGCGAGGACCGATTTTTGTTACTACTGTAACAAGCCCGGCCACTTTGCTGCGCAATGCGCTGAGCCGTATCGGCCACGTGAACGCCGCAGCCCTGTTATTTCCATGAACTCCGTAACGGAGGATACAAAAACAACCGCTGAAAGCAATAGTAACGAGTCCACCGACTCGAAAAACGAATGAGCCGGGTGCCCTTTGGCGGGTTGCCCGGCGCAACATCACCAACTGGTGAAAGACGCAAAGTCACAGGGATACTAAGCCCGGCACATCGGCACTATGAGATCGCGGCCACTATTGGCCTTTCCAATGGGAAATGCACAGCTGTTGCCCTGTCTTGGACACGGGGGCCGGCATTACCCTGGTTCGACCTAATGTCTTACCTGCCAACTGGCAGAGTTATGCTGAAAAGCTCGAGCGCTCACCCCGCATCAAATATGCAAACAACAACCGCCTCATAGCAAACTATGCCATACATCTGTATAGAGATGTTGGACGCGCCAAGGTGTTCGAACGATTCTTTGTCGCCGAACACCTATCGGTGCCATGTATCCTCGGTACCGAGTTCATGGATAACCATGTCGACGCCATCTTCACACGCCTAAAGAAGGTTTTGTGGCAAGAACACGTCGGTGGTGTCACCAGGAACCTAAGGCGAACGCCTATCCTTGCCACTCTACTTGCCAATAAGTGGGAACGGCCGTGGGAAGACCAACCTGCTAAGGTAAGGGCATGTCGCCAAGTTCGCGTCAAAGGACGAATGAAAGAATGAGTTTTGGCGTCCTGCGCCACCCCTGGACTCGTCACCATCTCGCCCAACATCCGCTTATGTCGGCACAAGTCAGTGTCAGTCGCCCGTGGCGTTGCACTGGTCAAGCCCGATGAACCATTCTTGGTTAAGGACTGCAACTTCGGGCCGGACCAGGCCATAGTTCATAAGAACAGCATCCTCGGGTTCGCAGAACCATTCCAAGGGCCCATGTTGGCCGCCATAACAGAGGAGAAGGCAACCCAAGACACACCAACCTGTGAGGACACATCGTTCTCCGACGACCCTGTCGAGGATGTGGACCTTAGTGAAGCACCGGAGCATTTGCACAAGCAAATCCGGGAGATGCTACGCACGCATTCCGCGATGTGGGACAGTACCCTCGGTACTATACACGCCACTGAGCATGACATTGTAACCCCAGCGGATGCCGTCCCCATCCGGGCACAACCGTATCGCACGGGCCCATTCAAGCGACAGGTCATTGCTGATCAAATCAACAAGATGTGAAAGCTCAATAGAACCTAGCCACAGTGCATGGGCAAGCCCCGTCGTCATCGTACCAAAGAAGAATGGAAAAGCCCGCTTCTATGTCGATTACCGACGACTCAACAACATCACCAAAAAGGATACTACCCCTTCCCCGACTGGAGGATTTTCTGGACTCCTTAGGAGATGCGAATGTCTTCACCTTGCTAGACTGTACGGCCGGCTACTGGAAAGTGCCCCTACGCCCGACCGACAGAGAGAAGACTGCATTTACAACGCATGAGGGCATTTAACATTGGCTGTCCATGCCCTTTGGACTGACCAACGCCCCCGCTACTTTTTACCGTGCGCTCGATATTATGTTGTCACACAACAGTCGCTTCAAGTCCCTATTGGACTATCGTTGTCGCATTACGCGTCCCGGCCCACGCCCCTTGACAGGCCAGGAGGTCGTTGGCGCGCCGGGCGACGCGGATGACGTGTCACGCCCCGGTTCGGACAGGTGGCGCTGTCGGTGCTGGGTAGGGTCTTGATTGATTGTGGGTCGTTTGCATTTGTATGTCAATTGCTTGAATTATCTGCTTTACAGTAGGGGGGTCCACTGTTATGTATCCCCAGATCTCCCCATGGGGAGGCTACTGCGTGGAATTCGAGGCCATTTGGGCCCGCTTGCTCGGTTAGCTTAAGGGGACAGCGGGGCGCCCGTGGCCCGGCTTCCCCACAAAAACATTAACTGTGCTCTCACCTCCTTCCTCCCTCTTCGTGCCTTCGGGTGTTTTCCCAGGTGACCGTGTCACCGGGCGAGAGTAGAGCAAGGGTGTGCGGGTGGGTTCCTTCAGCTGGGCAGGTGTCCCTATCTGTTTCTGTGCGCTGGGGTGACACGGCGTGTTCTGCGACAAATTGGTGGAGCAGTAGGGGACTTTTCTGGCTGACATCCGGTGCCGGTACGCGTGTAACGGGCGATCTCTCCCGGGTATCGGGTGAGCTCTCGTGTGCGTGGCCGTTCCCGGACGGGATTACAATCTCCCGACTCGTGTCGGGATTCCCACCTTGTTCCTCATTGCCACCCCTTCTCCTTTTGTCGTACGTGTCTCCCGGTTCGCCTGGTTTTTGAGCGCCAGAGACCACTATGCCGACCCCGACGTCCTCTCCGGGGGAGACGTCGCCCCGGCATACGTCGACGGACACGCCCCCCGCTCCGGCTGGGGCTGGGATACCTGTTTCCTCGGGCCTGATTCCGCCCCCGCCGACGCCGGCTGACGTGGCTGGGCCTGGTGGTCCCTCCCGGGTGACAACGACGGTCAAGACCGAGATGCCGAGACCCGCGGTGGCGGGCACCGGCACGTCCAAAGGCAAGCAGGAGTGGACCCCGACTCCAGCTATCCCGGGTCGACGTGATGCGAGCGGTGCCTCCCCGGCCGTCGCTTCCTCTCCAGCCGTTGTGTCCTTCCCGGAATCCCTCCTCGAGGACCTCCGGGCGGACATAGTTGGGGCGGTCGAGACGCTGACCGCGCGGCGAACACCCGGCAGGCTGGCATCCTCAAGCGCTGGTATGGGGCGGTCAGGGAACCGGGTGGTGACGGGTGGAGACGGAGGTGACGACGGGGGACCGGACGGGAGTACCAGTGGGGACTCTCGCCGGGACAGTCGGTCGCGCCGGAGCCGGCCCAGCCATCGGCGTCGTCGCCCCCCGTCTTCCTAGAGTGACTCATCCTCCCGGAGTGACGGGGAGACGGTCCGGCGGACGCTGGTGGATTTCCAGATTCCTGTCCACAAGGTCAGGGACAACGTGCTCAACAAGGTGACGGACTGGCACTCCTACCGCCTGGACAACCAGAACCAGACCTTCACTGGCCGGATGCGTCTACGGATTACACAAAACCGGAAGAAAATACGGGTTTCCATGGACCGGGTTCGCTTGGACGGGACCAAGCCGGCCGAGCTCTTCTCCTTCTGGCGCCGGTTTGTCCGGGCCTGCAACGACAGCAACGTCTGGGAGGGCAAGGCGCTCTACCTGGTGGGCTCGTTCCTGACCGGGGCAGCCGCCACTCGGTTGAACAAGATCCTCCCTGACACGGCCGGGCGCATCTCGGGCCGGACTGTTGCATCCTTCCCGGAGGCGGTGCACTGGCTCCCGGTCAATTACGCGGACTCTATCACCCTGAACCAAGCCGTGTCGGACGTGAACCGCGCCTCCTTGGGCGCCCATGAAGTATCCGATGCCTTCGCGGCCCGTTTGCGGGACCTGGGGGAGGCCTGTGGGAACGTGTACGGCGAGGACCGGCTCGAGATGGCGTTTATCCAGGGGCTACCCAAGCACTTGCAGGTGGACCCCCACCAATACAACCTCCAGTTCACGGAGCACACCCTGCAGCAGCTCGCGTCGTTCACCCAGGGCAAGCATGAACAGGTCAGGGCGCTCCAGCGACTTCAGCCGACCCCCCCCAAGATGTACCTGGCCCGACTGTCTAGTCGGGCAGGACCTAAGACGCCGGTTCTGGCCGTGGGCGAGTCCTCGTCCCAGGCCGTTGGTCGCCTGGAGGGTTGGCGCGGGTTTTTCACGCCGTCTACGCCCCGGGTCACCCCGGGGGGGGAACGCCCGAGCCGGGTACGGGCGTGCTGGCTGTGTAACAAGGAGGACAACATCGCGGCTGCCTGCCCGGAGGTGCCCAAGGAGCTCCAGGAAACGATAGCCCGCCAGGGGATCCAGTTCGCCAAGGCCGTCCGCTGGGCTGACCGGCAGGACAAGGGCGCCTCCCCTGGACGGCGGGACCCGAAGACGGTGCACAACCTCCGGGTTGCGATCCTGCAGAGCATCCAGGAGAACGTGTCTAAGGAGAGTCCTGAAGACTGGGACTCCCATCCCGAGGAAGAAACCACGACCACGGGTACTTCGGGATCGGGAAACGAGGTGGGGGAGGTGCGCCCGTAAGCGCCCTCCCGTCTGTTCCAGGCCCCGGTGACCCTGTGTCGGCCTCAGTTGCACTCCTGGGCCGGTGCGGTCGTCGGCTACGTGCCAAGGTAGCCGCATGGACACCGTGTGCCTGTCGGGGTACCCTGCGCGTTTTGCGTAAGGACAATTTCAAGGTCAAGACCACCTTGAGTTTCGGGGGTGAGGACCCGCATTCTGTGGCCGCGGTGGTGGACACAGGGGCCCGACCAAGCGTCGTCAGCGAGGACCTGCTCCCTCCGGACTGGCGTGCCCATGCCTGGCGTGCGCCTACCCGCACCCGGATCGTGGATGCCTCGGGGCAGGCTCTCAAGGCTCTCGCTCGACTCCCTCTCACCCTGCATGTACATGACAAACCTATGCATTTCCCGTTTATTGTTGTGAAACGCCTCTCGGTTCCGCTTATTATCGGGTGTGACTTCCAGCGCCAGTACACCAAGGCCATCCTGCCTCAGGACGGCAAGATCGAGTGGTCGACGGGCGCCGTCTCAGACATCCTGGGCTACCATCTAGGCGCCAGGGGGCGACAGTACAAGGCACAGGAAGAGCCCCGGGTCCGCCCGAGCGAGCTGACGCTGGCGAGTGCAACGGTCCTTCTCCCTGGTGCCCAAACCGAGGTCCAAGTGGTGACCAGGTCGACGGGCAGTTGTCTCATCAAGGGCCGGGCGGAGTTCGTGGCCCAGCACGGGCTACACGTGGCCCACGGGCATCACAAGAAGGTGCACCGGCGCGAGCCCTTCTCTGTCCTCCTGGGCAACCTGGGTCGCAAGACCAAGATGAGCCAAGGCACCCGAGTGGGGGTCGCGGAGCCGTATACCGGCGAGGCGCGACCACCTTCCGAAGGGGACCTTCTGGACGTCCAATTGGAGCTGGCGGCGCGACAGGAGCTGGACACGCAGGCGGCCATGGCCAAGGCGGAGGGTCCGCCGGAGCACCCGGTTGTGCCGCCCCCCAAAGAGCCGGAGACGCCCGTGGTGAACTGGGCGGGCGTGCCTGAAAGACTACATGGCAAGGTGCACGGACTTCTTGGTCAGTTCAAGGGCATGTGGTCGGGGAAACTGGGTGTGCCCAAGGCCACCACGCATCACATCCAGCTCGAACCAGACGCCAGGCCCGTGTACTCTGTTCCATACAGGGCCGGACCATATCTTCGCCTGATAATCGGAAAGCAGGTCTCGACCTGGGTTTCATAGAGCCCTCGGACGCCGAATGGTCTTTGCGTGTCGTCAGGCCCTAGCCAGGTGGCCACTTCCAGTTCTGTGTGGACTGCCGCCGGCTGAGCGAGAGCAAAGTCAGGGATGTCTACCCGTTCCCGAGGATGGACGACTGCCTGGACTCCCTCGTCGACGCCACGGTGTTCTCTACCCTGGACTGTAACGCCGGGTACTGGCAGATCCCGGTGGCCGCCGAGGACAGAGACAAGACCACGTTCACGTCTCACACGGGCTTGTGCCGGTTTTTCCGGCTCCCGTTTGGTTTGGTAAACGCGCCAGCGTCCTTCCAGCGGGCGCTTGACATCATTTTGTCTGGCTTACAGTGGAAAACGTGCCTAGTGTACCTGAACGACGTGATCGTCTTCTCCCGGACCATAGGCCAGCACATCCGGCACCTCCATGAAGTCCTTCTCCTGCTGGAACAGGCCGGTGTCTCCCTCAAGCCCTCCAAGTGCCAGCTGTTCCAGCAAAAGGTCTAGTACCTGGGGCATGTCGTCTGTCCAGGTCAGCTGCTGGTGAACCAGAAGAGAATCAAGAGCCTGGCGCAAGCGCTTCCCACGCGTAACCAGACGGAGCTCAAGAGCGTCCTGGGCATGTGTAAGGTGTACCGGCGTTTTATCAAGGATTACGCGCACATCGCCAAGCCCCTGACCAAGCGCACCACCAAGAATCTCTAGCACGAGATCCCTCCCCTGGATGCCTCCCAGTTCGCGGCCTTTGAGAACCTCAAGGAGCGCTTGACGTCGACCCCGATTCTGGCGCTCCCCCGACGTGAGGGTCTCTTCATCTTGGATAACGACGCGTGCGCCGTCAAAGTCGGCTGTACCCTCCTGCAGCAACAACCAGACGAGAGCATCCTCCCGGTCGGCTACTACAGCTGGGGCCTCATCCCGGCCGAGAAAAGATATTCCGCGACCGACCGAGAATGCCTGGCCGTGGTCTGGGCATGTTTTCTTTTCCGCCCATACCTCGAGGGACAAGAGTTCCTGATCCGGACGGACCATTCCAGTTCTCGCTGGCTGCTGAACATGGACAGTGCCCAAGAACGGACTTCTCGCTGGCTGTTCAAACGCAGTGAGGATACGGAATGGGAGACCACGGTGAGGTGGTTGGGTGGCTTGAGCTTGTGTGCGCTTGTGCGAACGTGCTTTGTTGGATGTCCTGAGGTTCGCCCACTTCTCCCAGCCGAGAGCACCTCTCAAATAGTCCCCACCGGGCCAATTTCTCCCCCCTCTCGCGCGCACGCCGACGCCCACGCCCTTGCACCAAATCGAATCACTCACCAAATCAAAATCCACTAGAGCAAAGCGAAGATAAAATCCAAACATGCCAAAAGTACCGCCCCAAGACGACCCAAGACGAATGTGTGCAACTTGAGCACGTAATGCCAATGTACCAGCTGGGGTACCATAGGGGTCACCGACCATAATCCATCCGCGAACTGCAAGTGGAATCGGCGACGAGCTCCACGTTCCAACACTGCTCCTTGCTCGTTGCCGCGGCGGTTCTTGTTTTCATCAAAGCCCCATGGCCTCGACATGCTTGTCGTGCTGGGTTTTGCCAAGCTCCTTCGTCATCCGGTCCGCCGCCATGTGGTCTGCTGCACAATGCTCCAGTGTCACCATGTTTTTCGTGATGGCCTCGCGAACGAAGTGGTAGCGAATGTCGATGTGCTTGGTGCGCTTGTGCTCGACGGGGTTCTTGGAGAAGTCAATGCACCCGCTGTTGTCGACCTTGATGTCGGTCGGCCCGCCCGAGATCGCCGTCAGCAGCTCTTGAGAAACCACACCTTGCACGGGCTTGTTGAGCCAAACAGCTTCCCTGCTGGACTCACATAGAGCCATGTACTCGGCCTCAATTTTCGAGAGCGCCACCGTCTTCTTCAACTTAGAACCCCAGCTGACGGTTGCTTCGCCAAAGATGAAGGTGAAGCCCGTCGTAGAACGTCGCGTCTCGTGGTCACGCGCCCAGTCGGCATCACTAAAGCCTTGTAGAACACAGGAAGAGTTCTTGTCGAAGACCAGCCCCGTGTCCATCGAACCCTTGACATATCGTATAACGCGCTTGATCGCCGCCCGATGCTCCTTGACGTAGCACGAGACAAGCCGACTCAGCTTCCCGACGGCGAAGGCGAGGTCAGGACGCGTCCCGACCATAAGGTACATAAGACTGCTGACGGCTTCGCGTTGAGGCAGCGCGTCGTCGCTCTCGTCGGCCTTCACCAGCTGCAGGCCCACCTCCAGCGGCGTTCCGATCGGGTTGCACTCCGCCATCCCGAACTTCTCCAGCACTTGCGCCGCGTAAATGCCCTACGACAGATTGAGGGTGCCCGACTCCTTGTCACGACTAATCTCTAGCCCGCGGATGACCTTCGCCTCGCCGAGGTCCTTCATCTCGAAACGCTTCTGGAGAGCCTTCTTGATCTTGTAGATGGCCACCGGGCTTGATGCCGCCAAAAGCAGATCGTCCACGTACACGAGGACGATGATGATTTCGCTGTCATCCATCAGGAGGTGGAGGCATGCATCCGGGTCGATGTTATCGAACGCCTGCGATTTGAGGAAGTCGTCGAGCTTGGCGTGCCACATATTCGGGGCTTGCTTCAGCCCATACAGCGCTTGAAGAAGACGATACACCTTGTCAGGATATGTCGGATCGACATAGCCGTCTGGCTGCTCCCTGTAGACCCCCTCATCAGGGTCGCCGATGAGGAAGGCCGTCTTGACTTACATGTGATGTAGCTCCCACCTGTTCGACGCCGTCAACTCCAGGATGCATCGAATGGTAGTAAACTTGGCCACCGGCGCGAACGTCTCGTTGAAGTCGAGCCCCTTGATCTGCCGGTTCCCCATGAAAGACAGGCGCGCCGTGTGCCGCGTGATGTTGTTTCCGTTCTTGTCCACCTTGTTCTTGACCTTGTAAACCCACTTGCCCTTGAGCACGCGTCGACTGGCCGGGCGATCTGTCAAGCGCCAAGTATTGTTCTTGCGGATGGCTTCCTCCCCCTCGTCCATCTCAATCTGCCACTCAGCCGATTCTTGCACTTGAACTGCTTGCACGCACATCATTGGCGCCTCGTGAGCAAACAGGCTCACCGGGCGCCAGTACTCGACAGGTGGTCGCCACGCTGTGCCGCTCAGACGCAGCGTGTCTTAAGAGCCGCTTCAAAGCTTACTGTCGCCCGCTGATTTGTCAGATCCATCGTCTTGCTTGTCATACTTGTCGTCATCTTCAGCATCTGGGGCTTCTCCGTCGCTTGCAGAACGCAAGCCCGTCTCGCCTTCCACGACCTCGTCTCCGGGAAACTCATCTGCAACTTCTGCGACCTCTCTTACTTTCGTCTCCGCGAAGACGACGCTTCGTGCCTTGACGGCCTTGCCGTCGTCGAGAATGACCGTGTAGGCCTTGCTGTCGTCGGGATAGCCTAAGCAGACGCCCTTCGCCGCCTTGTTCCCAAGCGTGCCGTCGATGTGACTCTTGGGCAGCACCACCCAGCATGTCGACCCGAAAACACGCATGTGGCTTACGTCGGTCTTGTTCTCGGTCCACAGCTCAGAAGTCGTCTTGCCTTCGGGAAGCGCTCGGCTGGTAACGCGGTTCTTGTTGGAGACCTCCATCTTGATGGCATCCGCTCAAAGATCCTGATCGACGTCCTTGTGTCGCATCATGGTGCGAGCCATCTCCACGAGGACTGAGTTGAGTTGCTCAGCAACCCCGTTCTGCTGCGGCGTGTCGGGAATCGTCGTCTGGTACGTCATGCCGATCTCATCGTGAAGAGCCCTGAATGCGTTAGACAAATACTCTCCGCCATTTTCTGAGCGCAGGACTTTGATCTTGCTGCCGGTGTGCAGCTGGGCCTTAGTCAGCCACCTCTTGTACTCCGAGAGAAAATCGCTTTTCTTCTGCAAGAAGACCACGTCCGTCCAGCGGGAGAGGTCGTCGGTGAACGTGCCGAAATAGAGCGCTACGCCACGTGACGGCTCTGACATTGGCCCGCCCAGGACTGAGTGCACGAGCTGCAGGCTCTTGTTCACTCGACCTCCTCCTGAACTAGGCATCGGCGGCATAGCCGCCTACCCGTACACGCTAGGCTCGCAGACGTCCTTGACCTCCATGGAAGAGCACTTGAGTCCGTCAATGTCTTTTTTCTTGATCATCCGCTGAACGCGAGCCACGTTGACGTGCCCAAGGCGCTCATACCAGAGCTGAAGTGGGGCCACCACAGCAAGATCCGACAATGGGGCCATGTCCAGATGGGAGAGCCCGCTCTTCCGCGTGCCGCACGCAGCGACCTTGTCCCTAATTTTGATGATGGCCTGACCGCCCTTGAATGATATTTCCGCACCGCGTTCCTCCATCATGCCAACCGACATGAGGTTGAAGCCAAAAAAAGGAACGTGAAGCACCTTCTCCAGCTTGATCTTGCGCGTCTTGCCTTGAACGATGACGTTGAGGACGACAGCTCCGACGCCCGCCGCGGCCACGAACCCCTTGTCACCCATCGTGACGCTCCGTCCTGTGGTCGTCAGGGGTGTCCAGGATATGCATTTTGGGCCGTAATAGAATACGGATACACGCCGATGCTTCGTATCTAATTACGGACAACTCCCTCAGCTCAGATCCGGATACGGTTATTTGCCTCCGGAACCGGATTATTAAGTAGATTATATCCGTATCCGGATACGATTATCGTATCCGATTTTATTCCCACAGGTCCGACAGACAGCACAAATAGAGCTAGGGAGGGATGCCATCCAGACACGATTCGAGTGCTAAACGGAAGTCAAGAACGACTTGAAACTCAAATTTGATCTGTGCGGCCTAACGAGCGCGGTCCATGCGGTTCCCCACCGTTTTTGCAAACGGACGTCAGAAGGACCATTCTGAATATCGCGTCACATTCTGGTGAAAACGCAAGCGGGCCGAGTCACGTGACTGAACGGTTCCTTCCGCGTCGGGCAGGATTGCCGCTTGTCGCTGCAGCATGTTTGCACTTGAATCCCGCGATTGTTGGATCGCGAAATCAGAGGTCGACTGCGGTTTTCTGAATTCTGCTGGCGCGAGAAGTTTCATAATATTATATCCTTGTATCCGGACTCCCATATCTGGGATACGGGTCAGGTATAGTCTCGCAAGTTTTGTCGGAGGAGGGATGTAACCTCTCCTCTCTTTCTCAAAATGCATTTAGGATACGCGTCCTCGGCACGTATCCGAAGTGGATACGGATATATTGCATGGATATATTCCTCAGGGATATATCCATGACAACCCCTGGTGGTCGTCTGCTAGTCGTCGAAGCACGCGCGCATCCAGCACATCTGTGCGAACGCCGCAGAGTCGACAAGCAACGACTTGCAGATGTCAACGTTATCAGCCGCATTGCCGAACAGACAGATGGCGTCGTCGCTGTCGCTACCGTCGTCTGCCGCAAGAACGGCCTCCTTGTCCTTGTTCTTGTTCCTAGCCGAGAGCACGGGGCAATCGTGAGAGATGTGCCCGAACTCGTGGCAGTAGAAGCACTCGATCGTGGACAGGTCACCACGGCGGTCTTGACCTCGATAGTTGGCTCCTACGAGTGACATTCCACAAATGCGCTTGATCGCCGGTGACTTGTCCGCCTGGCGATGCTCCTCCTGAAGCAAGCGGCTCTTGACACAGTCTAGGCTGAGCTGGCCCTCGCCCTTGGCGTCCAGAGCCACCAGCAAGGTCTCATACTTTGACGTCAGCCCGTTGAGATCGCTCATGGCAAAGTCCATCTCCGTCACCTCGCCGAAAATGGCCTTGCGGTTCTCACCGAGGTTGCGCACGCGGTTGATATAGCCCAGAATGCCCTCGCCGACGTTCATCTCGACGGTGTACAACTCGCGTCGCGCCAACATCTTGTTCATCATACTCTTGCGCTGGAAGACACCTTGCAGCGTCAACCACATTTCCGCCGTCGTCTTGCACCCCGACACGTGCTCGAGCTGCTCAGACACAAGGGTCAGCCTGATGATGGCTCTCGCCTTCGTGTCTCGAATCTTCCACATTGCCAACTCGTGGTCTTCCGCGTCCGTTGGCTTATCGTCTTCGTCAAGCATATCAGAGAGATTTTGCAACGCGTGTGAGAAGGGTTTGTGAGAAGTTCTCGACAGCTTTGGCCGGATGAGCTCTGTGTAAGGCGCCGGATAGAGCGACGGATACACGGTTCCTTCTCACGTCCTTCTCACGTCGTGACAGATCCGAGAAATCTATCACGGGTCGTGAGAACTCGGGGGGAGACCTCGACGCACCCGTCGTTGCTTGCGTGCACGCCGCCTGTCACCTTAACGCCGATGCGCTCACCCCGTGTCTCGCCTCTGGAGCACTTCGTCCCCCCCCTGCAACCACCCTCGTCCGCAGAGGTCCTCCTACCCCCTTCTTCTTGCACCAACGCGTCGTACGAGTCGTCATGCACGGTGCTCGACCGAGCGGCCATGGCGTAGCACCGGTCAGAGACGACCCCCCGGCGTCGACGGGCGTCCACGAGATTGCGCACGGCGGCAGCGAGAGGGTCGCAGCGGCTCACGCTGGTGGTGACAAGATCGCATCCCGCGTGCACGTGGACGAGGGCGGCGCGCCCGCCGGGGGGGGCGGCACGCCCGACGGGGAAGACAGTGCGCCCGATGAGGGCAAGCAGAAGCGGCGGAAATGGGAAGACGCCCATGATGTCAAGCTTCTCAACGCGGCGCGTGCGGCCAACGCCCACGTAGCACCTAGAGTCAAAATTGCCGAGCGGTTTGAGAAAGCTGCCGTCATTTTCAACTCACAGCCGCAGGCTCCTTTCTCTGTGACGGGGAAAGTTATACAGGACCGCTTTGGCACCCTACGGAAGCTGTACACAACCCAAGACAACGCCGAGCGCAGAAAGACGGGCTACGAGAAGGAGAGTGACGACACGGAGCTGGAGGTGCTACTGCGCGACGTGATGCCCAAGTCGATTGAGCTGCGGCAGCGGGAGGCCAACGAGCGCAACGAAGCAAGCGAGCGAGAGGAGAAGCTCGTGGCCGACGGCCCTACCATCCGGCAACTGGCCATGGAGAGGCGCCGCAAGCGGTCCAAGGACGCCGAGGAGGGGAACGATGACGAGGCGACCGACACGCACTCCACCTGCGAGTCAATGGCGACCAAGAACTCGGAAAAAAAGAGTCGGCGCCGCATGCACAAAGAGCTGGAGGAGGACGATAATGACATCATCGAAGTCATCCAACAGAGCGAGAAGCGGCGCCAGGAGCAGGCCAACCGGCAGATGGCGCTCGAGGAGCGGCGTCTGGACGAAGAGCGCCAGTACCGTCGCGAAGAAGCGGCGCGCCGAGAGCGCCAAGATGCTGCTCAGCGGGAGGAGCGGGAGGCGTTCATGCGTGTGCTCCACGCCATGGCTCGAAAGCTCGGGTGAATCGTGTTCGTCTACTAGTGTGCTGCTCTCTGTCATTGACAAAGATGTTCGTGTTTGTTGGCCCCATGCAATGAGAATTTGCCAGTGTCTGAATGAAATACAATGCACACTAAAAAGAAAACAAGGATGCGCGGTGAGAGGATGGTGAAGACGTGCGAATTGCGCCCCCGGCCCGCGCTGCCCCCGTTCGCCCGGGCCGCAGCTGCCATGGCGCTGTGGCGCGGGCGCCATCGTCTCGCAGATCGTCGCGGCGACCCCTGTGATGGTCCCCTCCCCGCCGCCATCCCCGATGCGCGCCCCGCCGCCGGCCGCCACGCCGCGCCTGTGTGTGATCCCCGTGTCTTTTCCGCTGCCGACGGCGCCGCTGGCGTGCCGGGTGAGGGCTCTCGCCCGCACCACCGACCGTACGACCGCCGCGCGGAAGGCGCCTCCGCCGGCGAGTTCGCTTCGCGCGTCGGCGACCGTGACGCCCGGCGCGCCGGTGCCGCTTGTCTGCGCCGACGCCGCGCGGTCCGCCGCGGCGCGGACCGATGACGTTGCGTCCTCGGTCGCCGCCCACTCGTGCCGGGTGCGGACTCCCGCCGGCTACGCGGAAGACTGGCCGTTCAGCGCCATCGACGCCGCTTCGTGGCGCCGACGTTTCGCGATTGGCGTTGTAGGGGGACCGTGGACGCCCCGCTGGCGTCGGTGCGCGTGGGATGGCCGCCGGCGACCGGCTGACGTCGACCACGAAGGCGCCACCGCCCGTCTCCACGAGGGGGGACTTGGGTGTGGGCGCCCACCGCACCGGCTCCCCCGCACGTACCCCGCCCACATGCCGACGGGTGACAAGCCGAGCACCTCTTCACACGCCCCCCCATTCCACGCGCTTCCCCCCCGCAGCGCCACGCAGCGGGCAGCGGCTGAGGCGAGGACCGCCACGTACGGCATGTACCCCCCGTCCGGGGTGCACACCTACAACGCCACGAAGTTCACCCCGGGGAGTGGGGGATGCCCGCCTTCAACCCGGTGGGGGGCGGGGAGCGTCACGGGGGTAGGCGTCGCGCAGGCGGCGCGTGGCGACGACCACCGTGCCGGCGCCCCAGTAGGGGCGCCACGGCGGAGGCGGGGGGGGGAGGGGCGTTGCCATCGCCGTCGGCGGGGTGCCCGCTGATGATGACGGGCGACGGCCACCGTGCCGCCGCGCCACTAGAGACGCCATGGCGGAGAGAGGGGGGAGGGGGACGTTGCTGGTGCCGTTGGGGGGGCGCCCGCTGGCTGCGTGCAGCTTCCCACCCGCCCGCATTGCGCCGGCGAAGAGTTCCTGTACCGGGTGGAGCGTGCCTGTCGAGGTGCACTCGTCGGGTGAACCTCGTGGACGAACGGGTGGGGACGGGGCGGAGGGGCGGTGGGCGGGGGGTA
>Ga0209093_1000623_pt1 | contig 19474 bp, 25 predicted proteins | sample SidtaG_4_FD_187450 | JGI IMG/M metagenome (GOLD analysis project Ga0209093, IMG submission 187450) | Marine algal microbial communities from Sidmouth, United Kingdom - Sidmouth_Male1 metaG (SPAdes) (version 2) | ecosystem: Host-associated > Algae > Red algae > Unclassified | place: Sidmouth... | reverse complement strand
GCGGCGGCCTCCTGCTCATCAGACTAGACATCGTAAAGGCACCACACCCGGGTTGGGTGTGCGTGCTTGGCGGTGGGCTACGTCGCCCGCTTTTGTGTCTGCGCTTCCTGTCGCTGATTTTCCACACGTATACTGTGTCCTTCTAGTGTGTCGATGGAATTCTCTTTCGGTGGAGGTATGCACTATCGGACGAGAGACACTGAACTGAGCCACAACGGCCAATCGAGGAATCGAGCTAGTATGCGCAGCGACACGGCACTTGAGCTCGGCTAGTCGTCGATGGAAGACATGAATGGGATGGAATCCGCTCGGGAATCAGTATATCTGTGCCAAAATAGATGAGCGGGAGTTTCCTGTTCGGTCAATAGGCGGCCTTGGGGGTTCCCCTGCGTGGGTCAAAGTTATCATCAGCGTCAAGTTGTACAACTCAGAGATTTGCTCGGTCTATTTTTTCGCATCCAGTATTTTTCTGTTTTCTGAGCAGTTCCGTACTCCGCGAAATCGGCTCGTGCGTTTAATGCTGAGCTGCGTGCATGGGTGTACCCCCAGCCGGTGCCCTGGCGGCTATTTATACGACATCGAGGTGGCCACCGCCGCCTCCTGCTGTTCCTTTCGTAGGGGGAACTGGTCTCTGGTCGTCCTCACGCTAGCGGTTGCGGCCCGCAACACCGATGATGGCGCGATGGTCACTGTGATTGTGGCGGCCAGCGGCGGAAGCCATTGGCCTCAGCCAGTCCGACAGAAGAGAATAGCGCACTGCTCCTTGGCTCGCTTCTGTAGCAGCATATGGTCGCGTCTTGGATAAGTGCATGTGTGGGAGACGGGCATAACATGAAAAAAGGAAACATATTGCATTGCACACGACACCCACAGATGTCAAGCTCTACGCTTCTTCCCCCGTGCTGCACCAGACATCACTACATAAAAAAGCAAAGAAATGCGCAGCTGATTACCGTTCACAGCAAACGACGTCATGTCGATCCCGCAAGCGAAGCACGAGAGCAAAGCGAGGGAAAACAACCCAAAATTGTAGCCCTTCATCTGCCGTGGCGTTTTGACCTCCTCAAAATGACACTCAACCGCACCCACAGCTGCGTTGGGGTGTGTGGCTCGCCGCCGTTGCTCAGCGTATCGCGCAAGGATCTTGAGGCGGGTCGTGATGTGTGTCTTGGCCGGGGATGCCCCGCCCAAATATTTGTACAGAGTCCCTTTTCCAGTCAGCAAAGACACAGATGCAAAATTTAAATGACAGATATCCACGTTCAAAAGCATAACAAACCGCGTTACGGACGCGCTCCACGAGTCAAGCACCTCCAACACCCGCGAAACAGCATTCTGCAGGCTTTCCTGCTCTCCGCCAACGTGAGTGAAGGATGCCAAATCTGAAGAGGAGAGCACAGTGACTGGAACGGACCCGGCATCGCACCAGATGTGCAGCTCCGCCAGGTCCTCGTCTAGAAGCGCATTGGTGATCCACTCCTGCTGCCTGGCCTGGCAAACGCCTCGCACGTTGACCATGCAGCCGGAAAGCATGCCGGTCGCAATCTCAGTGCGCGCCGACCCGCAGCGAAAGAGAGACAGAGACCAATAGCGGTCGCCGAGCAACCAGCAGAAATGCTCTCCCGCACTTGGTTTCCCATCGACGAGATGGCCACTGACTCTCCCGCCCAAAGGTTTAGCGGCCCGGGAAGGTGCGAGTCGGCAGACGCGAGCGTGCGCATCCAGCAAGCGAGCTTGGCTGACGACACAGAGCCCTAGTTGAAGGCCAATACTGAGCTCATCCGGTCTAGCGTCGCATCAAACACGTGGACATGGTGGTCGCCGAGCCGCACGGCCAAATAGTGCCCGACGGGGAAGCCTCCATTGCTGCTGCGCGCGGCGGCGGCCCAACTACGCGAACGTGTTCTTGGGCAGCGCACGGAGGAGTACCACACGCACTTAAGTTCTCGCTTGCATGGCAGCAGCAAGAGAGGATCCAGAGAGAAGCACGACGGAAAGAACCGTTGTGGGGCGAAGAACCGGGACCACACGCCGCGTCCACAAGCCTTACATGCGGGGTACAGCGGCCGCTCGCTCCAGCGACCACAGTGGGTCCGGAATGCAAGACGCGCTGGCGCTGTCACCGGCAGTATGCCAACGTGCAGAATCACAAGGTCCTGGGCGAGCGCTGCTGGGTCGGCCATCTTGTAGTGATGAGGTGGCACGAGGGCGGCCTCAAGAAGAAGGTGCGGGGGGAGAATGAGCACCGGCTTCTGGGATTGTACGTTCGAAAGAGAATCAGGTCACCATGGCCGTTTCAGCGGCCTTGTGGGCACGAGCTGCTTTCGCCGCTCGCTCAGCGGCGATGCTCCTTTCCACCTTGGCTTGAGCCTTCTTGAGGCGTGAAGCGGTAGCCGCCTCGGTGTGCGCCTTTTCTTCTGCCGTCGTGTTGTTCGCTTCCCGGCGCCGCTTCTTGGTCGTCCTGCCGCGTATGTTCCCGGCGCCCACAAACTGGTGCTTGAGGTGGTTCTGCTTCTTCAGTCCGCTCGCACGCGATGCAGCAAAATGGACTTCAAGGACATTAGCCAAAAACAGTGATCAGTGCGCCGCCACGCACAGTACCAGCCGCTACCTGTCCATACCATTCCCCCTCGAAAACAGGTCAGCTAACGGCAGGCAGTGCAATCCGTAGACGGCTACCGTCAAAGCCGGCGTTGTCCACGTGCTTCCCAACAGCCGTCGTGGGCAACAGGGCGCCAAAGAGAGCGACTTTGAGACGGCCTGCTGCCGCAAGATGCGGATGGCGGCCGTAAACAGGTCCGAGAAGTCGTCGGACGTAGTTTTCTCTCCCGTCTTCGAGCCCCACATGGGCGAGGATCTTGTTGAGGTCGGCTGTTGTGTACAACCAGACGCCCAGAATTCCACCAGCAACAGCGGTGCTGGTGCCGCGTGTGTGCATCTTCATGGCCGGGTACTCCGCGGAGTCGGAAGAAGATGCGTCCCAACTGCCTCGTACCTGGTCATTCTCGCTCCCGTCGCGTCGTTTCCCGTCTCGACCGGCACCACCGGGCCCACCACAGCTTACACCAGGTCCTCTGACGGATGATGTGCCGCTCGACGGCCGGTCCCCCGCCCGAGCGTGTTGGGCTTCCGCCTGTTGACCCCGCCACCGACCGTCTCTGCTGCCGCGGAACTCCCACCAGTCTTGGTGAAGTCATCTTGCTGCACAGTTGCGCCTAACGCGCATTTAATGACCTTTCACGGGAACGGTGACGCCGCGGTCCCGTTTCCGGCCTCAAGGACAACCCAGAAGCTCTTCTATCTGGGCTTCAGGCCAGCCATGGTCAACAGATGACGTCCGAGGACACACACCATGGTCAGCACCGCCCCGCCTCTTGCAGCCAGCTGCCCGCCAGGGGTGGGGCGGAGGTCCTGGCCTTAATTGATGGTGAGGCCGCATGAAGAGTGGCGCTCATAGCGCTGCGACAGTCCGCCTTCTTGAGGATCCATCCGCCGGTAGCTGCAGCGCCCGGCAGCTGAGGTACGGCCGAGGCGTCCTCCAGCGACAGCGGAGATGCCGCATTTGCCGCCGTGGACGGCGGCGCTGCAGGGAGGAAGAGAGCAGCGCGCTGCCTCAAAGAAGACAGTGCAGTTGTAAGGAATGGCTCAGGCGAGCGTGGGAAAAGGGGCCTATGGTGCGTGTCCCAAAAATGAGACATGCGCGTTTTCTGGAAGACTGGCACATCACTGCACGGTGGCAGGCGGGGTGTGGTACGAGAATGTTCTCAATTGGCCTCCATGGCAAGAGCCTCTCCCGAGACGTTCTTGCCTGACAACTCCTTAGTACCTGCCTGTGGGCCCTGTTCTGTGGACCTCTCAGCTAACTCCGATCTTGGAGCCAGTCTTTTTCATGTTCTTGGGGTTACAGGTTTGCAACGCCTAAGCTCATGTCCTAGCTGGAGCTTCGACGAGGGGTGTCCCAAATCGTGTTTTCATCACAGGGGGCTACATGGCGTTCTTTTTCACGTTTTTATGGGTAAGGTGGTGCCCTTTTCTTCGTGCACAAACTGTCAGCACATGCCTGCCCTGGCATCTGTGCATTTGATTGGGGGGCGTGATCGTCACCTGTCGAAGCTGCAATGAATGACACTTCCCCGCCATGACACATGAGGATGTGCCGCCTCTGATAACACTGTCAGGGGCCGATCTGGCAACGCAGAGGGTCCGAGTGGGTCACATTACATCGTCGGACCGCTGCAGAAGGCCAGTGGGCCGAGAAAAAAGAAGAAACCGCGATGTCTTTTTTTTGGGACACGCACCAGAAGAACAGCGCCAACAACGTCCGCATCGAGCCGCTTCCGAACTATTTAAGAGCGCCACGTAAGTAAACGTGTAGTTGTTTGATTGGGTGTCGAACTGGCGTCGAGCCTTCTCGAGCTCATGCTGACAGAGGCCATGTACTTGTCAAAAAACGGGTAGGCTACATTATTTCTACATGCGAAAATAAGAGCGCGTGTTGATGGTTGTGACCTTCCGAACTCAACCGGCCCAGAAGTCCCAGTTGACTCTGCCGCGCACGTCGCGTGTCGACGAGCAATCGTAGCTGCTTGCGAGGGCGATTATAGCTCGATCGTTGCTAAAATGTGTGACACGAAGCCTACTGGGAACAGTATCTGGCCTAAATGTGCGGTCATGGAGGCGATCGTCACACGAATAGATGCCAGTTTCATGATCACCACGTGTCTCAGGGCATATATTGTGCAGTGCGGTGCTCAGAACGGTGACACGCTCGACCTGATTTGATCTCGGAAGCGCAGGCACGGACTACGTTGCCAGGGGGAGCGCGAAGCTCGTCCGAAGCGACGCAGCACGGCTTGGAAAGCCACTCAGGGCAGGGCACGTGGAGCGCCGATGACGGTGTCGGTGGCCCCACAGCCGAGCTGGTTGAAGTTGGAAACGGGTCCACGGCCGTGACGTCCGTCCCCGCCCAAAGCGAACGTGGGGGCTGGTGGCATTCACTCGCACTGGGGTGGCAGCAACCGCCGTCGCTCGGGCGCTTGGAACTGAGCGAACGTGGCGGCTTATGGCATTCACTCACACTGGGGTTGCGGCAACCGCGGTCGCTCCGACGCTTGGAACTCACCGAGCACATCCTGAGGGATGCTGACGGAGCGTCGGAGCTCGAGACGAGCGACACTGGGTGTATGTATCGCTGCGGCCGTTTCAGGGCCATGCATCGCTGCGTGCAATCGCACATGCAGCTAGCCCTGCTCAGAACGGTCTCGCGCTGCACATGCGCAACGAAGCACGACGCGCTAGCGCGCCCTGCGAGTCGTCTGCCTAGTCGGGGATCCCTCTCACCAACGCTGCTGATCTTCTATGATTGCCATGGATGAAGCGGCCTCGTCTGCCCGAAAGGCCGCGCTTGAGCACGCTCGCGCCGCGGCACGAGACGGGGCCCGTCGTCTCCCTGCTTTTATGGCTCAGCAGGCCAAGGCGGCTCGGCACCGTCGCCGATTGGCGGAGGCGATTCGTATGGGCATGGCGGCGGCCTCGGACGAGGCCGACTACGACGCGCGGAACAAGGCGACGGGCGGCAGCTGTACCACGGACGCACCAGGAATGGCGGCGGCCTCGGACGAGGCCGACTATGACGTTCGGTACAAGGCGTCGGTCGGCAGCAGCACGACGGACCCGCCGGCCTCCGACAAAGCCGAGAGCCTTGCTGATATCAAGGGCAACCACTGATTGCCGACGGCGGAGGAGGTCTACCTGTACTTGCCAGGTAATCCCTCGGTGAGCAGCACCGGCGCGGCGGACGACAAGGCCGGACCAGAGAGCAAGTGCAAGGCTTTTGACGGCCTTTCGAGTGCCGACCTGGCGTTTTCGGACGGCGCCTCGCTAGAAATTCCTGGCGGAGGCGGCGGTATGGCCTCGAACTTGAACAGCAGCGCCATCAAGCGCGATACCGGAGCACGGCAACGCGACAGGGTCGGAGCAGGAGCTAGAGGAGGATCCAGTACAGTATGATCCTGTTTCCAACCTTGCTGGGGACCCAGGGACGGGAGGCTCGCACCCAATTCGTGGCGTCGGGTCGATTCGCGAAGAGCGTGAGGTGCTTTGCGCCGTCCACGTCGAGGCGACGCTCAACTCCGAGGTGGGAACCGACCAGCGGATGGAGACGTTCAAGAGCGACTACTGCGGCCGTTTCCGTGCTAGGTTGCCTGACTCCCTGCCGCAAGTGGAGCGACGCCGCGCGCGATCAATGATGGCCATTGACAAGGAGCGCAAGTACAACATCTTACCCTTGGTGGAGAGATTCAAGAACTTGAACATGTCGGTTCTCAACGCCAAGCTCACGGGCAACCCGACGCCGTCGGACCTGATCAACGCCACTGCTGCCAAGCACAACGGCCTGAGCCCCTACGAGGGCTTCAAGGCCGAGGTGGTCGCAACGCTCAAGTGCCCTGGGCTGCCCTACTAGAGGATCCTGCGGCGGCTGGACCGCTGCAGCGGCGCCGCTACTGTGGCGGCTATGCGTGCGTCGCACCGACCTCCAAGCCCGCACGGTGCAGTGGGTGCGGAGCTGCGGGATGAGGATCCTCTCGACGGCGTGACGGATGAGGGAGAGGACGTGAGCATGTGCCCAAATAGCTCAGCGTACGCGCGTGGCTGGCAACAACGCAAGAGGAGCGTCCTTCAACAACGGCCTGTCGGCAACAAGGCCGCCAAGGCATCTTCCCTCATGGAGGCCACCCTGCAGCGTTAAGCGGTTGCCAACACTGTGGCGCTCAACGCCTTGGCCAGGTCGGCAGCAGACCGCGCCGAAAGCGCCTTCTGGTCTCCCCCGGCAGCGGCCAACTCCTTCGGGGGTCGGGCGGGAGTGGTGGGCCCGCGAGATGCGCCGTCGGCTGCAAGATGCTGATGGCCATCCCGCGGCCAATTCCAACTCTCCAGACGCCAAAGAGGAGGCGGCATTGCAGGGCCGACTTGATGCGACCCCAGCAGCCGCTGATGCCGCTTCCCCAAGGAGCAACCGCGGTGGGCGTGGCCGAGGGTGCGGGGGCTTTGTTGGTGGCGAGCGCGGAGCTGGACGCGGCGGCGGTCGGTGCGCTGCGGTAGTCGCTCGTGGCGGCCGAGGCGGCCGAAATCGTGCCCGCGGTCGCGGCCGTGGAGATAGACTTGGCCGTGGAGGACGCAGCAGCGGACGAGCCTCATCGGATGACGAGGAGGAGGGGACGGTCCCCGAGAGTGATGACGACTCGGCGGACGCGCTGTCCCCTGCTCTCCTGGAGCTTACGCGCGCGGCGAGCAGCACCACATCCCGGCCGCCTTCACCGACAGACCCAGCACCGGCGACCACCATTGAGGCCGCACGCGCGGCCGCGGAGCTGATTTCCTCGCAAGTTTTGAGCACTGGCGACGCTATCGACGCTGGGGACGGGGACGCACCCCCAGGCAGCGGCTGTGAAGAGTAAAAAGACCAAGGTCGGGAGGTATCTGTCGTCCAAAACCGGCGGCGTGTGAGCGACAGCGCCATCGTCTCGGCTCCCCGCCCCCCGCTACCGCCTCAGCGTCGTGAGGACCTGACGCGCGGCCGTGCCTCGCAGGCGACCAAGCGGCGCCGCTTTGAGGAGATGGCCGGCGCCGCCGACTTCGACGTGGACTCGCGCATCCTGGACAGCATGGACTGGGACGAGTGGACCGACGGCGGTGCATCGAGCAGCGAAGAGGCCGACGAGGAGGATCCCTAGCCGGACGGCCGCTTGTATCTCGGCCGAGGACACGGACAAAAAACTTGCATCATGGACCGCTTGAGTATGTGCGCAGCCTGTGGCTCTGTTTTTTTGACCTCTGCCTTGATGGCCAAAGACATGGGCAAGCTGGATGATCGACTGCGTGGCTGTGCTTCGTTTTCTTCTCTGTGGTTGCCTTGTACGCTACATCACGTGCACGATTGCAACGGAGAAGTTTTTTTTTTTCTCGTCACGGGTTTTTTTTCCTTGTCAGCAGTGTCATTGATGGTTGCCTTGCCTTGTCGTGAACGCTTGCAGTACATGGTGTGCAACAACATCGCCGCACCGCCACGCGCACCGCAGATGTGACACGCAGGTCTTTGAGAGCAGCGCCTGCGTGGGCTGTTGGGCCAAGACAACGAAAAACACCTTGGTCTGTGTGCTGGCGTCCGATGTAGCTTGCTTGCGCCAATGTGCCTAGTTAGTTAATGACTTGTGTTAGGAACTTTGCTGGAATTATAGAGAAAAACATTGCAGTTGCAGGCTCGCATGCCATGCACTCTTGCAACGCGTGCAGATCTCGCTGTGTAGGCAGCAAATACACGTACGGGACAGGATGGCACATCGGGAATCCACCTTTAATATTTATCGAAAGTCCTGAATCGCCTTCACATCGCGCAAGTGGTGGCTCCTACAACACGCGTGGGCGTGACCTTGACGCGGACGGACTACGACCCCTGTGAGCCTGTTGTGAAAGCAAGTCTCGCATTTTGGGCGGCGTGGCGCACAGTCACCAGGTACTGAAGGGCGTACGTTGCAGCACTCATGCAGCCCCAGGAGCGCGGTGGCAAGACGACTGGTGCTATCTGTCGGACGCTACCTAGCCGAATACGGTTGTCACGCACACAAATAGGCAATGCGCAGTCTCCAAGAGGAAATGCATGAGCTGTACACCACCCCATGGGCACCTGATAGTCGTGCTACACTGCTGCACACTCACGTATCGAAGGAAGAGTGTTTTCAAGGAAAAAAAAACCCTGCCGAGCGGGAAAAGAAATCTTTCATTCACGATGCCCCCGCCCCGCTCAACGAAGCACAACCTCAGCCCCACTCGCCCTCTCACTCATCTCACGTACATCGGAAAATCTCAAGTAGGGAGCTAGAAGCCTACCACGGTCTTTCCACACGTGCTCCGTAAAGTCATTGAGCAAGGAGAAGCGCTTGTGCGTGTTCTTGGTCTCGGTCTCGGCCATACGCATGTACCTCGCCGTCCCAACAGGCGCGCCTTCACAGCCACATCCGTCATTGACTTTCCGATCAGATAGAGGCGCAGACGCGCCCCACACGCCGCCACAGATTGGCCCATCGTCCTTGACAAAGGCCATCCCATCTCCACTGGGGCCTTGGTCGTCACCGTCGTGACGTCCGCTCCCCGCACCGTGTACCGCCGCCGCCGCCTCCATTCGCGTCGATGCAACAAAGCCGTGACGCCGGTGCTCCACGGCGATGTTGTGGAGGATAGCCACGGCTGTGGCCGTGTTGATGAGGCGCGGCAGCGTCATGTAGCGTGCCGGGTACTTGGTGATGAACCATCGCGACCACCACACCGCGTACAGGCGCTCCGCATGCTTGCGCACCGCCTCCTGCAGGCGGTTGTACACTAGTCGTCGAGGCGTGTCGGGATGAGAGAAGGTATGAGCAACGATAGCGTATCGGGGGTAGCCTTGGTCGGCGGCGTAGAAAAGCAATCAGCGAGAGCGGCCGTTCAGTGTGTACTTGTACATCCTCGGCGGCTACGCTTCATCTATGACGTCCAGCATCAGTGGCGACGCGGCTAGCACCTTCTTGTCGTTGTAGGTGCATGGACACCTCACAAACAAGTGCCTGATGTACAGGTCCTCGTCACACACCGTCTCAATCACTATTGAGATCTTACCGTTGCGGTCCTTATGCTGCCCGGCGAGGGCCTTTGGGCTCTTGGCCCACGTACAGTGGGTACAGTCGATGAAGCCCATGCAGCCCGGCAGGCCGCGAGCAGCGTTGCGCGTGAGGATGTGCTCGAGCCCCTCGGCATTGGGACGCCGCAGGTACGTCTTTGCCCACTTGTCAATGATGAGGTGCGGCAGGCGGCGGGTGTACATGTCAATGGTGGAGCCGGACAGGCAACAGTACTCGTCAGCGCGGTCAAAGGGCTCTCCATACCCAAGAACCCTCAATGCGGCAGCCACGTTCTGGATGGCATGGGCCTGCGGGCGACCGGTCGCGTTGACGGTGCGCCTCCACGCGGGCTCGTTGCAGATAGAACGGAACAGCCGGTTGAACACCGGCCGTGGCAGGTGGAAACGCTCCTCAAACGCGTCTTCTCCGTAGACCGGCGGCTTCCCGTCCACACCAAAGTAATCTCTCAAAATGGCGTGCGCACCTCGGTCAAAATCGCGAGGCCGGTTAGGGCGACGGCCTGGACAAGAGCCTCCAACGCGCTTGCGCACGCGTCCTTCACATACAGAGAGAAGCGCACGGCGCGTGGAAAAGCTGGATCGAGCCCCGAGAACGACGGCCATCTGAAGATCATCATCAGCTATATCGTCGTCCATGCTCCCCGGGCCTGGCACAAGCCGAAAAAGCAGAGCGGGAAGACGACGAAGAAGGCAGAGCGGGAAGATGACGGGGCCCACGAAGGCAGCGTGTCGTCGACCACGCGACGTCGCGTGCGTCGTGCCGTGCACGTCGCGCTGGCCGCGAGAGCCGGCGGTGTATATACTGGGCCCACGAGACGCGCACCGCTGGCGCCCCTGCTGTCACCCCCGCGATGAGGAAGCTCTGATCATGGGGCCGCCTGCGCTTCCCGCCCTCCACGTGGCCAAGGAGGCCTTTTCAGAAAGGTACAGCGAGGGGCACCCCCTCGTGCGGCCCCTCACGCCGACATGGCGTCCGGTGGCCAGGTAGCGAGGCTCTCGGCCCTGTAGTATAACGATCAGGGGGGCAACGTCAGTAGGAGGGAAGTAACGGCCGTCTACGTCGCTCGCGCGACACCCGCTTTGGGACTCGAGGTCCAGGAAGTCGGGCCGATCGAAGCGGCAAGACAGGAAGACACCGTTCACTTGCCGGCGACGACGGTGCCTCCCACCGTCGTCACCGTTCGTCCTAAAAGGGCGGAAACCGTCGCCCGGGCCCAATTCCCTGATAGGGACTTGACCCGGGCCGTCACCAACCAGTGCAGATACTTCTCTCCATGCATACAGAGTCCCCCGAAGCGATAATTACAGATGAGGGGGAGTGACTGTTCCGCGCGCAACGCGCTGCAACAGCCGCGTGGCGCCCGGTCGGTTGTCGCCTGCCGCGCCCTCCGGCAGCGGCCACTCGGAGCTCGCGGCGGGCGTCTGGGCCAGGCGCGCCCCATCGCGGGCTCACACCTGCGCTCATAGGCGGGCCCGCCGTCCCCGTTCCGCCCGAGCCCGACCTCGTCGGCGCCGCCGACCCCCCTCCGCGTCCGCCGCACCGTTGGTGCTCCGCCGGCCGCGCCACCCTCGCCGGCGGGCTCCCGTAGTAATATATCCCCTTCGGCTGAGATGGAGCCGTCCCCGGCGACGCTTCCCGATAGCCCCGGCGGGGCCCCGTCCGCCGCGTCCCCGATGCGACCGGGCACCGACCGCGCCGAGGTTCCGCCCGTCGTACCCCTGGCGAGCCCGTCTGCGGCTGACGCCGCGTCGGAGGCTATGCTCTCGCCGGCAACACCGGCGACGCCAGGACCGACGAGGGCCCGGCCGCCTGTCCCCGCGCGCCCGACGTTGCCGCCGGGCTTGCGGCTGCCGTACGACCCCAACGGTCGTGGGTGGCGGAAGCCGCCCCGACAAGCGAGAGCGGCGGCGGCGACGAGTGGCGGGGTTGGATCCGCAGCGTCCCCGGCCGCCGCCGGGAGCTCGGGTACCTCCCCAGCACAAGGCGGGGTTCCCGCGGTCGCGTCGGCGGATCGGCCCCCGCTGGTGGGGCAGGCGGCCTTCGCCCTCCCATCCTGACCGGCGGCGCCTGCCGTCCGATCGTGGCTCGCCCTGCTGGGGCCTGCCGTGGCGGCGCACGACTGGTCGCTCGTGAGTGACGTATTCCGGTCCGTCCATCCCCAGGATGTCAGCGGGGCGCAGGCTGTGTGGCGGTACTTCCGGGAGTTCGCCGTGGCGGTGGGTTACGACGCGCGGCCGGCGGCCGAGCGCGATTTCGGGTCCTTCATCCGCTCCGTCGGTAGTAGCGCCGCGTGGTTGCGTTGCATGTTGCGTTGCACCCCGGGTTGGGTGCTTTTGGTCCCGCACCCTGCGGCCGAGCTACCGTTTGTCGCCGGCGGCGAGGAGTACGCCTACCTCTAGGACTGGCACTCGCGCCTGCACCACCGCCCCGCGGTCCCATTCGGCCACTCCTTGGCGCTCGTCATCTTCAGCGGTGTGGGCACCCTGGTCGCCCTGAGCCCGGTGGGCCCGCCGACCGCGCCGGCGGATTTGGCGTTGGAAGCCGCACGCCGTTGGCGCGGTGAGCTCGTGAGCACCAGCCGGGCGGGGCACGGGGCTATCTCCTTGCCCGTGCGGTCAGGCATCGGGTTGGCCCCGGCGCGCGCTCCGTTGCCACCGGAAATGGCCTTGCGGTGCGCGACGCCCCGGCCGCTGACGTACGAGCATCCGCCCGTCCTTCACCAACAGCAGTCCCTGCTCCAGGGGTTCCCGTGTCACCCTATCCAGGGGACGGGCTACGTCATGATGACGGCGGCTATCGTGTCGGGGTTGCTTCGCGCGTACCGCGAGACGCACCGCGTCCTCGAGCCGTCGCCGTGCTACTACACCCTGACGGAGGAGTTCTCTGTCGACGACCTGGCGTCGCGCGATCGCTCTGCCGCGAATGCCTTGGCGGTGTACGACGCCATCGCACGGGCGGTGCCCTGGGCAGCTGTCCACGAACGGCTACCCTACCACCACGACCCCATCCGTCAGGCGCACAGCACCCTGCTGCCCCACCAGGTGGGTACCGTCGCGGACCGCCGGCGCCACTACGTCCGTGTCGTGGGCGTCCCGCGGTGGCCGCAAACCCCGTGGGGGGTCATGCTGGCGGAGCCGCGGCTCGCGGATGCCGTCCCCCGGTCACTACCTGTGACGGAGGAGGCCTGGGCGGTGCCCTCCGGCTTCCCCTTGTCCGACCCGGGGGATGTCCTGCCGTCGACGGAGGAGGCGGCCGCGTCGGCAGCGTACCACGCCCGGAAGCGGCCGCACGCGGACATGGAGCGCGGCGGCCCTGCGCAGCCCGGGTGCGCCAATCCGGGGTCTCCGGTCGGCGCCGCGCCCGATGGCCCGGTTGGGCCCGCCGCCTTCCCCGCGCCGGGCGGTCGCTGGGCTGAGGAACAGCATGACGACTACCCCGGCATGGCCGGCGCCGAATTTGGTGACGTGTGGCCGGCCGCTGCCGTCGGCGGCGCCGGAGGCGCCCGCCACGACCCCGGCGACGGTATGGACGAAGGAGTGGGCCGCGGTGCCGCCGTTTGGGATCACCGCGCGTGGCCGACGGACAATCAGGGCGACGGTCGCAGCCGTGCTGCTGCCGGCCGCGAAGACCACATGAGGCGCACCGATGGCGGCCAGGGCCGTGGGCGCGACGTTCACGCAGGCCGCCACTGGGACGCGGAGCCCCAGCGCGACGATGGGGGATACGCCACCGGAGGCGCCGGGGCGGCCGCCGGGTCAAACCACGACGCCTACGCCGGCCGCCACTGGGACGCAGAGCCCCAGCGCGACGGCGGGGGATACCCCACAGGCGGCGCCGGGGCGGCCGCCGGGTCGCACCGCGACGCCGACGCCGGCCGCCATTGGGGCTCGGAGCCCCGGCGTGACGGCGGGGAATACCCCACCGCCGGTGCCGGGGCGGCCGCCGGGTCCCAATGCGACGTCCGCGACGGCCGCCATTGGGGATCGGAGCCCGGCCGGGACGGCGGGGAGCACCCCGCCGATGCCGCCGGTACGGGCACCGGGGGTCCGCGCTCCGCGCGCTGGGACCCCGGTCCCGACAACGACGGCCCGGCGGCGGCGCTGCTGGAGCTTAGGATAGTAGGTCCCGTCGCAACCACCGTCTCGATGCAGCAGGACGTCGCCTACGACTGGTGGCTGTCCTCGCTGTGGGAGCCTCCCGCCCCGATGCCAGCCACGGCGTGGCGGGACTCGCTTACGTCCGGGATGATCGTAGCCCTCTTTGGGCACGACGGGGCCGTGAACTGGGCCGTGGTGGGCCCTTCGGAGCTCACCGCGGCCCTGGTGGAGTACGCCCGCACCGGGCTGGCCGGCGTCGTGAGGCCCTGTCTAGAGACGCCGCGGACTCGGGCGAAGCGGTTTCATGCCGCCTTGCGCCGTGTCCTCCATGGGGAGGGCCGCCCGGTCCACATTTGGTAGTACCGCGGCCGCGACTAAGGGCATCGCCCGAGCCCCGTAGATGCCGCGATCGTCTGGACGGCGCTAGGCCGTCGCTGCCTTGTCGTACAGCCGCGGGCTTTCTCCTTGTGTCCTCGCGTGTAGGCGGGTCGATGTGGCGCTGCCGCGTGGCGTCGACGCCCCGCGACCGCTGGTCCGGGCGACCCAGTGGCCCGACAGCCCCCGAGGGCCCCCGAAAAACCCCACCCCCCCCGCCCCCTCCGTCCGCACCCGGCCGCCGCGCCGACCCAAGGCGTCAGGCGCGGATGGTCGGGGGTGACGGGTCAGCGACGGCTGCGGCGGCCCCAACGGAGGGGCCCGGGGCACGCGAGGGCGTCGGCGGGGGGTCGGCGGACGTACGGCGTAACCCCGGGCGCGCCGCGCGACGCAGATAGACGCGCAGCGTCTCGTGCGGGGCGTCCGCGGCGTCCATCCAGGTAAGATGGGGGTACCCGGTCCAGTAAACCTGTGCCCGCAGGGTTCCGTCGGGTAGCATGGCGTGGTCCGCGATCCGGTCTATGGCGTACCGCTGGCCATCGGCCTCTGCCCCATTGAAGGAGCGGGCCGTCCGCAACGCGGGGCGCTGGGCGGGGCCCGGGACGGCCGCGCCCGAGGTACGGACAACGTGAGCCACATTTTCCCGTCGGTGCTCCCCATCCACGTCGAGGAAGATCGTGCGACCATCCGTGGAGACTACGCGATAGGGCCCGCGGGCCACGTGCGTCAGCTTGCCGCCGGCGCCTTCGTCCTTGGTGTGATCGCGTAATCACGCGACGCCCCCGAAGGGTAGCTTCTCCGCGCGCAGCGCGAGGCGTCGGTCGTGGTCGCGCTTGTAGCGCCCTTGCGTCGCCCTGAGCGTTGCCCGCATCTGCGGGACGAGCTGCACCAGGCGGGTCTGCAGGTCAGCCTGGGCCCGCTTGTCTGCGGCTGTGCCGCGTTGCGCCGTGAGGGGGTACGACCCTGTTCTGGAGACGTCCTTGAACGCCCAGCTCGACACCCCCAAGGGGTTGACCAGCTCCAGCGGGGCGACTCCGGCGCTTTGGTGCGTGCGACTGTTGAACGCCAGCGTCAGCGCCCCAAGGAGCTGGTCCCATGACCGCGGATTTTCCGCCACGTAATGGTTGAGGATGGTGTGCATGGTGCGGTTGAGCCACTCCGTCTGCCCGTTCGTCTGCAGGTGGGACGAAGACGTTACCTTCGGCTCGATGGAGAGCAGGTGGCACACCAGGCCCCAAAAGTGGCTGGTGAACTGCGGTCCCCCGTCGGACAGCAACCGGTCCAGCGGACCATAGGCGGCGACCCAGTAGGCCAGGACCGCCGAGGCGCAGTCCACTCCCGTGGTACCATCCATAGGGAGTGCACGCACCAGCTTGGTAAACCGGTCGGTTATCACCAGGATGAATCGGTGGCCAGCGGCAAACCGAGCGAGGGGCCCGTAGAGGTCCACAGCAATGTCCTGGAAGGGCATGTTGGCGGGGAACAGGGTGAGCGGCGAGCGCCGCGCCAGAGGGCGCAACCGCTGTCGCGCGCAGCTGTCGCACTTCCTAACGTAGCAGACGACGTCCTCCGCCATGCCCACACAGTAGTATTACCGCCGCATGGCCGCGTACATGCGGGACTCCCCGGGGTTTCCCGCGAGGGTCGCGTCGTGCTCGAGGTGGAAGACGTGCTTCTGCATGAAGGCCGGGACCACCACCTGGTGAGCGCCGTCGGGGACCGCGCGGCGGCGGAGGATCCCATCGGGGTCCTCGAAGAACAGGATGTGCCGCCCAGCGTTCAAGGCGGTCACGACCTTCTGACAGTAACAGTCCGCGGCCTGGGCGGATAGCACCTCGTCCCGGTTGATGCCACGGACCGTGGGACCGCCAACGTAGTTCGCGGCGTCGAGCCCCCGGACCGTATTGGCCCGAGTGGCAAATTCCGGGACGGCGTCATCGAATGCCGTCTCATCGCTGGCCCCGGCCTCCAGCGGGAGATGCTGTCTGCCAGGTAATGCGTCATTCCCGGTTCGTAGGCGACGTCAAACTCCAGCTCGCTCAGGCGCAGGCGCCAGCGCGCCAACCGGAGGTTCCCCGAACCCTCAATGTTGAGGATCCACCGCAGGCAGTCGTGGTCGGTGCTCACGAGGAAGCGTTCACCCTCGAGGTAGGGGCGGAGTTTGAGCGACGCCCAGACGACCGCCAGCCACTCCTTTTTCGTGACCCCGTAGGGGAGCTCGTTCGTGGCCATCCGTCGGCTGATGTACGCGACGGGTTGGAACTTGCCGTCGTCCTGCTTCTGGATCAGGGCGGTGACCACCTGCGTTCCGCACGCGTCCACGTCGAGGACGTACTTGCGCCCGCGTCGCGGGAGTGCAAGGAACGGCGGGGTTTCAAGGGCCTCTTTAAGCCGGTCGAACGCCTGCTGCTGCAGCGGTGTGGCGGGGGGCACGAGGACAGGGACCGTGGACCCCATAAGGTCCGTCAATGGCGCTGCCATTCGGGCGAAGCTCGGCATGAACCGGCGGAAGACATTGCACATCACCACGAAGCTCCGTCCTTGCGTGCGGGTCGTGGGGAAGTGTGCTTTGCGCAGCGCACGCGTGTGGGCGTCCATCACGCCAAGCCGGCCCGGCTTAATCCCGTGCCCGAGGTACTCCACGGTCGTGCGGAAGAATCGGCACTTGGGCATGCGGAGTGTAACTCCCGCCTCGCGCAGCAGGCGCAGGACATAGTCGCCGTGACCGATTTGCTCTTCTTCCTTCTTGGAGTACACGATGACATCGTCGAGATAGATGAGGCAGCTCTGCCACTTTACCCCGGAGGGGATGATGTCCAGTGCCCACTGAAACGTCGCGGGTGCGTTGGTGAGCCCGAACGGCATCCGCTTGTACTGGTAGGCGCCCTCGTGACACACGAAGGCCGTCTCTTCCCGGTCCTCGGGTGCGATGGCGACCTGCCAGTAGCCGGCATTGCAATCCAGTGTCGAGAATATGGTCGCCTCGCCGAGGCTGTCAATGCATTCGTCCATCCGGGGAAGCGGGTAGGAGTCCTTCTTGGGCACGACGTTCAGCAGTCGAAAATCGACGCAGAAGCGGAGGGTGCCGTCCTTCCTGCGGACGATCCCGACCGGGAAGCCCCATTCCGACGATGTCGGTTCGATGACGTCCCCTTCCAACTGCCGCTTGACCTCGGCCGTCTCGGCCTCCCGTGTGGTAAGCCCCGCACGGCGAGGCGCGAACCGGACGGGCCGGGCTCCGGCGTTGAGGTCGATGCGATGTTGGGTGGCTTTGATGACACCCAGCGCCTGGCCCGTCCACATCGCTTGGTGCTGGCCCAGCATGTGTCGGATCCGGGTTTGCAGTGCCGGGTCGGCATCCAAGGGGTCCACGTCCTCCACGTGGACCGAGGCCACGGGCGGTGCGCCACCCGGGGAGAGGCCCGCTTCGCCAAGGTCCCGGGGCCGCGCTGGGGTCGCTACTCCTCCCCCTGCGAGAACGGCCGACTCCGGGCCCTGCCTCGGTCTCGGAAGACCCCGCATGGCGGACACCGCCCCCACCACGCCCTCCGCGGGGGCCGGCGTGGTGACGGCCGGGACGGCCAACGTCCCGGGGTCCCTCGCCAGGGGCACGTGCACAACGCCCGTTGTGAGCAGTTCGACATAGCCGACGTTGGCTCGCTGCCGGAGGACGACCTCCCAAATACCGAAGTTGGTCACGATGAACGGGAAGGAGAGTCCTGGCACAATGTCGTGGACACCATTGGCAATGGTTAAACCATGCGTCGTGAACAGGCGCGAGGCGCCGAACACCTGGCCCAGGCCCCCCCAGATGGTCCGCACCCAGGCGACTGAGGCCGCCGACGGTGGTAACCGCGTCTTTCAGGTGAAGCGTAGCACGCATGAGGCACCCATCGAGCGGTCGCCATCTTCCAGCGGCCCCCGCAAGATTGCGACGACGGAGCAGTCCGTCCAACGGATGGACCGGTCCTGGCGCAGGATGGAATGCGCGTTGTCGTCCATGAATGTGCACCCCAGGAGGACCGGCACTGACAAGTCGTCGACGAAGAGGAAGGTCACAGGGACGATCCGTGCACCCGTCTGGAGCCACAGCGTGACGGTACCGCTGGTACGCAGCCGCGCGTTGTTGGCGTCCCTAAGCCGGACCCGCTCCTGTGCTTTGGAAGTGACGACCTGGCGGAGCCAGTCAGGGGCAAGGGAACTCCGTCGGACCAGGAAGGGCCTCGCCCCGGTGTCCACGACGACCCCGCCTGCGACCAGGGACAGCTTGTCCAGGCCCAACGAGGCCACGATGCGGTAGTTGCGCAGGCTGAACAGCAGCACCTCCCCCTCCCCCGTCGGGGCACCCGGCGGGCGCGGGAAAGCCGCCACTGCGGCCGCATGGCAGCGGAAGCGGGTACGCTCCCGGGGGGCGCGGCTACGGAGGCGGTGCCGGCTCCCACTGCCCACGCGGGCCCAGGTGGCGGGCAGATCGGCCGGAAAGCCATCCCCACAGCACGACAGCCAGAGCGCGAAGTGGCCCAGGGCCAGGACTGACGCGGCAACCGGTGGCATCGCGGAGGGGCCCGGACCGTCCGTGGAAAGCGCCCGGACAGGGGCCCGGTACGGGCCCTCGGACGATGCGCGGGGGGCCCCCCCGTCCACGCCAAGACCCGCGGGCAGAAGGCGGGCGCTGGCGGAAAACCCGCTGCGGCCCGCCTCTTGCGAACCTGGCGCAGGCTGCTCGCCTTGATGTAACAGTGTCGTTGTGTCTTGAGGCGGACAGCGTTTGTGGGCAGCCCACTTTAGGGGCTGCCCCTTACGCAATTTCCTGGGCGTGGCCGGGGTGCCCGCCGTCACCGTCCCCGGCGGACCACTCCTCGGGAGAGTTCCCGTCGTCGTCGGCTGCGCCGTCCGGGTAGGCCCGGTCGTCCGTTTCCACGGCGTGGACGAACGAGGCGCTTGTGAAGCGGGCAGTGCAATGGGTTGGTGCATTAAGGTTCTATCATGGAGGTGGCGCGAGCCGTAAGGGGGCAGCCTGATAAGACCCAGGCGCCCCCACGCTCTCAGCACCCGCAGACACCCCCTCTCCCAGCATGCATACACACACCACGCACCTCCGCGGGCGGAGGGCGCACGGGCCACGAGCACACACGCTCACCGCCCCTCAAAATCCCGACCATGCACCTCGCTAATCTCCCGGAGCTCATCCCCTAAAGGGTGCCCCCAAAATCAAGTACATGCGATAACATCAAATACAATGTCAAAGTACAGAACAAATTGCAATGTGACATCCCGCCAAAGCATTGAGTGACATGGAATTGCTGAGCAATGCTCAACACTCCCCCC
>Ga0209093_1000622_pt1 | contig 19512 bp, 31 predicted proteins | sample SidtaG_4_FD_187450 | JGI IMG/M metagenome (GOLD analysis project Ga0209093, IMG submission 187450) | Marine algal microbial communities from Sidmouth, United Kingdom - Sidmouth_Male1 metaG (SPAdes) (version 2) | ecosystem: Host-associated > Algae > Red algae > Unclassified | place: Sidmouth... | reverse complement strand
TCACACCCATCGACATCCCTAGTGCCCTCCGTCGTCGCCCCCATCGTCTTAGGCGGGGCCTTCCCCGTCAACCGTTGCCCCTCCCGAGTACGTTTGATTCGCCACGTGTCCTGGCGGGTCTTACAGCCAGCACGCGTCGTGTCGCCAAGCGACGATGCGCGTCAGGAATGTTAGACGCTGGTTGGTCGCGCGAGCAATCGCGTTCCGAATGTGTCTGGACTGTGCCGGGAAATATTATGTTGCATCTGCGTGGAAGGAAGATCGCAAGAAATGGATTTCCCAATTTGTTTTCCTCGCAGTACTACACTGTTCCATGCTGTGAATCTTATCCGAATCGCGAATCCTAACCTGCACATCCTTCGTGAACACTATCCCTATGGTCTATACTCCAGTAGCTTTCTCTTCCGGTCGTATACGACGACATTTTTGATGGTCCACCGTCCTGCCTCGGCCGCTCTCGGGTGCCACCACTGGAGAGGGCGGGGGGCAGTGGCCTGGTCGACCCCCCTTCCGACCACTCGCCCAGCGTACCCGCCCGGAAAGTGGTTGGGTGCTCGGCAGTAACAGACTCTCCACAAGGGCCGGGTTGAAGCGTCAACGTTCGGCTCGGTTCGGATCGTTCAAAATGAGGGTACTGCTGATCCCCCAATTCTGTCCTCATCTCCCCAAATGCCTTCTGGGAACGGTACCGTTCCGAGTCGATGACGACAGAATTGGGGGATCAGCAATAGAACGACCAAAACTTCGAGACGGTTCGACCCTGTGAATAAAATCGGGGAACACGAAAGACTCGAAAACTCGAAAGCAAAAGCGGTGACGCAGCCTCCGGTACGACGCAGCGTTTCTATGAGCACCACTCCTGGTCGGGGTGTTTCTGGTGGGATGGCTGCGTCTTCGCTTTTGCTTTCGAGTTTTCGAGTCTTTCGTGTTCCCCGTTTTTATCCACAGTAGCTACTCAAGATAATATCCGGGACCGTACCATCCTTTTCCCCCCTAAGCTGTTGCGCCTTTCTTTTCTCCTTCGGGAGCTCCCCCCATCCCTGTTTGTGTCCCGCTGCCCCGAGCGTACCGACCGGGACCGTGCCCCTCTACCACGGTTGTGTGCGCGGCGTGACCGCGGGGGTCGAACGTCTGCGCCTTGCGGCGGCGGCCGTCTCGCTCGGTGCCCGCCCTGGGGTGGACCGGCCCGTCTTCTTCCCCGGCCGCTGCTGCCGGCCGGTCGTCCCGCCCGTGTGTGTGGGTCGGGCGGTGCTGTCCGTGCGTGGGGGTGGGGGTGGCTGCCCGTGCGCGTCTGGTGGTCGGCTGTGACCCGTGCGCTCGGTTTGGGGGGTGGTGGTAGTGTGAATCTACGGTTCTGGCCACTGTCAGCCATGGCTCCAACCTCGCGCACGGCGTGATGGGGGCCCTTGGCGGTGGCCAATGACGGGCGACGGCGGTGTAGTGGGACCGCGCGCGGCGTCTGAATGGCTGGATTGAGCGCCGCCGGTGGTGGGCCGGGCGGCGCAACGTTGCGGTTGAGGTGTGATCTGACGGGCGGACCCGCTTGGGGAGGACCCGAAAACGGGTCCTACCAGTGATCATTGGCCCGCAAGAACACGTCACAATCGCAACGTGGCGCCACCCGGTCCACCACCACTGGCGCCCATCCAGCCAATCAGACGACGCGAGTGTCCCCAACCCACCACCGCGACGCGTCAGTGGCCAACGCCAAGGCGCCCCCCATGCTGCCGTGCGGGAGGTGGACACCAAGGCCGACAGTGCCGAATCTGTCGATTCACGGACCCGAACTCTGAATGCCAGGTGAGTACATGCAAAATACTTATGCCTTGTGGGCGGTGTTGCTGCTACGAAGCTCAAGTCCCGGCGCCCCTATCGTGCAGAGGCCTTGAGAGATGGTGAGCACCACGCACGACAACGTTGAGTTCATGGATGGATTGCGAAAGTTGTATACGTTTATATTTTGTAATTACACATTGATAAAAAAGAACTATTTATCATTGCGCCATCGCGTAAAAGTAAGCAATCTCTCATATAATGCTTGGAGATGTCTGCGGGTGACGCCTCGACCGGCGGCGGCACACCCGCCGGCTTCCCCTTTTTGGCCCCGGGTGTGACGGGCCCCGCTCCAGCAGCGATCGCCCCTACCCAGCCCACGACGGCGTCCACTGTACGCTTCTAAGAGAACAGGTAGGTGGACTTGCAAGGCAATACAATCTACAACATAATTGATTCATCCAAAAGTGATACAGTTCACAAATTACTCCATAGATTAGCGATTCTCAGTGGATGAATCCATCTCGGCGAGCACTGTTCAGTTTTTTTCCATTCATGGGTGAGAGCGCCGCTCTGGGCGGTGGGGGGGCGGTAGAGCGCGCGGCGGAGGGCGCGTCGTCGCCTCCGGCGTCGGCGCCAACGGCAGCGCTCGGCGTGGAGATCGGCGCGGGGCGGGTGAAGTTCGCGGCGGCGGGCGAGTCGCCGCCGTCAGCGCTGCGGGCGGCTCTGGCTGTGGCCTTGTTGGCCACACGCGTTTGGTGTCGTCAATCAGGGGCCGCGTTCGCTAAGACACCCTGGACTTGGATGGATGACGCCACTGTATATCTGACAAGCGCCTTCGCATGACACTACGTATGGATTTCAAATGGAATGCAGAAGAAACAGAGCGGCACGGGCTTCGGCTCGGGCGGCGGCGCTCGCTAGTTTCAGTCACAGCCGCGGCCGCGGACGCACACCACCCGGCAAAAAATTCCCTCAGCACCACATGAGAAAGGTCGGTCAGTGCCAGTCGGCCACCGCGTCGCTGGGTTCCGTGGGCGACCCGAGCGGCAGTTGGATTTGATGCGACTTCACAGATCGTGGCGATGGGCAGCCAGCCGCGAGGGATGGTGGGGGCACCGCCCACATGCGTGCAGTGTGGTTGTGGGATTAATGACGTTGGTTAATTAACCAGTAAGTAGCGATCGACCGTAGACGCACGATAAAGTGAACACTATCGCCTTAGAGGCGAGGAAGAAGAACCTTTGTTCGTGCAACAGCCGATGGGAAGCCGGGGGTGCCGACGACGGCGAACCCCGGACCCATGGTGCTTTTATTATCAGACGGTAAAGGGGCGGGGTCGATCGACCGAGCAATCATAAAGATCGAATAACCACCAAAATAGAGACGATAAAAAGAAAGGACAGATATACAAGACGGAAGTAACCTCCCAAAGCGCGAGCCACAAGTCGGCTACATACCCCTGTAAGGAGATTCGAGCCGTCCCGGCGAGTGTGCGCAGATCGACTGATCCGCCACCACGAACGCCACAGGTGGCAACCAATCAGAGTGTCGCGTAACGACGCGCGAAGGGGCTTGAGGGCGATACGCCTCGGACGGCGCCTGCAAAGGGGATCGGGGAGACCCCTGACACCCTCGTGCGAGGCGGGGTGATGGAGCCTGCGGCGCGAACGGTCGCGAGCGGCCCAGAATGGCCGATGCGTGCCGGAGGGCGTGGACGGGAAGCCTCTGGGCACCCACCGGGCGGCAGCGGCCGCGCAGGCGTCAGATCAGCCCCTACAGGGGTGGGGGGGCCTTGTGCCCGAGTGCTGCCGGGGGCACAGCCGGGGGCACCTAGAAGGGCCTCTGGGCCCGCCCCGCGGTATATATGCCGCGGGGTTGGGCACGGCGAGGGCCCGTCCGGTTCCCCATGCCATCAGCAGATAGCTTCTGCCAAATGTTCCAGAAAGACCTGAACACCACCGATGCCACCCGCTTGTACGCGAACGGAGACGGCATACTCTACCGTCAGGGCCATCAACAAGGGGTACAACAAGTGGTTGTCCCTCAGTCCCTCACGACAGACATCCTCCAGCGGGAACATTCCTCCCCGATGGGCGCAGACCCAGGTGCCACTCGGATGTACCAGACCCTCAGGCGAAGGTATGACTGTCCTTCCCTGGTCGCCGACGTGTTGGGTTGGATGGCGGCATGCCGCACATGTGCCAAGAATATGCTCATGGAGACGCGGAGTACTGCTTCCATGCGTCTGTTCCCCGCGAAAGAGCCCTTCGCGGCTGTTGCATGGGACCTACTTGGCCCTTTGCCACGCACCCCCGAGGGGTATGAATATTTGTTGGTCATATGTAATCGATTCACTAAGTTGACTCCTGTAGTCCCTCTGAAGGACGTCACGGCTCTGGATGTACTGAGTTCCTTCTTGGACGCGTGGATTTCCAGTGACAGCATACCCGATTCCATACATTCGGAAAACGGGCCACAATTTGCATCAGTACTGTCTCAAGGAGTCCTACAAATGCTGGGGATAAGTAAGAACTTTGCTACACCCTGCCACCCTCAGACGAAGGGGCAGGTCGAACACTTCAACCAGAAATTAGTGCGCCAATTGCGACACTATGTCAGCGAGCACGTCTCCTCCTGGGCGAGGTACGTGTCACTACTTGTGTGACCGCATACAACTCCCAAGTGTATAGTAGTACGGGAGAGGCACCTTTTTTCTTTGTGTGTCCCCGACGGCTTAACCCGATAGCCGTTGAGTGGCTGACACAGGGCACGGCAGAGGGCGAGTTAACCCTCACGCCAAGTCAGGCGAAGGCCAGCTTTCTCAAACGACTGGACGAGATGATACCTATTGTCCAAGAGTCAATGGACAAGGCACAAGCCCGATACAAGCGGCACTTTGACAAACGAGTCAAGAGCCGCCGTCAGGCGCTCCGAGTTGGAGACTGGGTCTTCGTGAACTAAGGAGGAAAACTCATCTTCCAAACCCGCGGCCCCTATCAGATACTAAAGACCGATGGGCGGCTGCTGACCATCGAGAGTGACGATGGCATCCGCACGATTAATGGCAATCATGCCACACGGGCACCGGAGCCACACGAGGGCGACCCTGTCTGGGAGCGGGCTCTCGCGGCGTGGCAAGTGCCCACCCTGCCTTCATCGTCAACTAAAACGATGGAGGCGGTGTTCGACCAGTTTATCGGACGAGGGTATGACGAGAAGGGGAGACTCATGCTCCGCGTGCGCTGGTGTGGGTATGGTCCCCGAGAGGACACTTGGGAATATGTCGAGGACCTTCCGAGTGAGAAGGTCCGCCGATACTGCAGTGGGCACAACATCGCGCTGCGGCAGACACCCGAGCAGGGGGAGTAACCCCGGACGACGCGTGGTCACCACCCGCAAGGAACGATCCCGACTGTGGAATGCAAACGGGCCCTTTACGTGTGTACCAACGCAAAGCAAAGCGAACTACGCTCGACACCGCACAAGGCCCCCGGCTGGGGCCGTCACTTACGGCTCAATGCCACAGGGGTGGCCCTGTCCTTCCCTGCGCGGCGACGCATCCCGGTGGGCCCCACTCGGTCCACCCCAACTCCCGCGACGGAACGTTCCCGGCGCGGACGGGACACCAGGGACGGTAGACCGCTTCGCCTCCTACGCCTGCATCAGTTGTGCATGCGTCGGCGCGGATCCCGTCACGGAGGAACCCGTACCGTTGGCATATCGCAGTTGCGCGTACCCCGGCGCCGGCGGGGAGGAGTAATCCCCGCGCTGCTCAGCGGACCCATACTGTCCATAAGATGCCCCAGTCCCGACGCCCCACTGCGGCGAGGATGAGTGCCCAGCCGGAGGTGCAGTGGGTCCGTGTCCTCCGCCTTGCGACCAGGCCAAGTGGGCTCGGCGTTCCTCCAGTCGGGCGACCAAGTGGGCCCCGACCGCGGGGAGAGCGGTCTCCCCCAGTAGAAGGAGCGCCGCGCAAGACTTGTCAGCCGACCCGACCTGGGCGGCCAAGGAGGCGAGACGGCGGCTGAACCACCCGACCGTGTCAGCCAAGGCCACCAGGGTGGCTTCCCCGGCCGCGTCCCAGATGACGAGCGCCACGGTGCCTGCACCGCCAACAAGAGGTGGCCGAGCTCGTCGCGCGCCAGCCACTCTTGGCGCGGCGCAGCGTGGTTGACGCGTGGGTCCGCCTCCGCCAAGTAAGCCGGGCATAGCGACGCCGACGCCCAAGAGACGGCCGCACTCTGGCCGTCGATTTCCTTGTCCTCGGGGGCGGCCGCCAACAAGCGGTGGGCGGTCATGACGCCCTTCTCGTCCCCGGCCTCAAGTAGAGCCGGGAGACAGGTCTTGAACCCCAGGGGGAACTCCAGTTGGGTGGGGAACTGGGCGCACCAGCGCTTCCAGGCGTCCAGACGACGTGCGTCCGGGATCGCCAAGTAGACGTCCCGGAGGCGACCCACCTTCATCCCAGTCGGGTGGGGCGGCGGCTTCCACAGGCTCTGTGGCGCGGGAGGAGTAGTCCCCGCGCTGGCTGCCTCGACTTGGGCCGCCACGAGCGCCGCCCGTTGCCCGCCGGCGCCCTGCCCGGGGCGCGCCCCCCGACGCGAGTACACGTCGAGCACGCGCGACCCATATACGGGCGCGTCCAACACGGCACCCCTGAGTCACGGGCTGCCGATGGGCACTGGGAGGGCGATGGGCTCGCCCTGCCCACACCAACGGGGGTGAGTAGCCTCACGCAGGCAGGACAGCACGCAACCCCCCCCTCTCAGACACGAGGGAATGAGGGTACGCGAGGGGGTGCGCCAGAGGCAGACTGCGCCTCGGGCAAGCGACGCCACACAGTGCGGCTGCCTACGCGACGACACGCGGCGACGCCCCTCGTGTCCTTGTGACCTAGGGGCGGGCGAACACCCCCGCCTTGCGACTGATTGCATCCATACTCGGACCCTTGCACTCGGGGCCCGAGCCGGAAAACTCTTCCGACCGCGGCCCGCCAAGTGGGCTGACCGCATTGCTGGCACGTGCCACGCCACAGCCCCGGGCGAGTGACCCCGTGGGTCCCCTGCTGTACGAATCTCCCAACACCCGCCAGCCGGGACGGCCGACCCTAAGCAAGGGGGAATTGTGGTAGTATGCCACCTCCCGCGGTCACCTGTCGAGATCCGTCTCAACTGGAGGCCCAGATCGCAGAGGGCCACACAGCCCCAGGGTCACTTACCAGGCCATATCATTGGAATGGTTCGGAGGAAGGTCACTAAGTATGTGTCCCAGTTAACGGCTTAACGGGCGACTTGCTTTAGTACCGAAGTTCGGAAGTATACACCCAAATCGGGTAACCGTCACATCTTCCTAATCGTCCTGGGTTTTCATCCTGCGCTAATGTTTTGTAATTTACGCCTTGCTTACTTAATGGGCTTCGTTTGCGCGGGAGCGATGCGTGGTTTACTGCCTTCGACTCCCAGTGGGAGTGGGTGGCCCTGATGGGTCGGGGTGCGTATCTATGCTGGGACCCATTTTTGCGTGTTCTGCGCGGGGTCCCCGAGGGTGTATAAGGGGGGAGGTCTGCGGTGCTGGCCCCAACCCCCTTCGCCCACCAAGTGAACAGTCGGCTCCAACAGTGCTGTGTCGTGCTCGTCGGGGTGTACCCGGCCACGCCAGTTGTGTGTTGGCGGTTCCGGTGTTTTCTTCCGAGGTCTTTACTCGGGACTACCGGGCACACGCCACGGTCGCACCCCCGGGCTGGGGGTGGGCGTGCTGTGTTGCCACATTGCGCCGCCACGCTTCGGCTCCACAAACAGGCGCTACGGGAGTTGGCTCCAACGCCGCGCGGGCGGACGCGGCCCACGCGCGCTCCAGTTCTCCTCTCTGTGGAAAGAAGGTGGGCCTGCTGGCGGCGCTGTCAATGAGCCACATCGGCTTTACCGTTGCTTGATGGCTCTTATAGGAGCCCGCAGTGGCCTGGCCAGCCTTTTAACACTACGTGAAGCCCGAAAGGACATGAAAAGCCTGCTTGGCACACAGGTGGTCGTTATTAGCTCTGGCGCGCACCTCAATTTTCTGGCGGCTGGCGTCTAGGGGAAATTCACTGCCCTGTGCGACGCAGACATGTTCATCGAAATGTCCTTTAGCAAAGCCCTGCTGATTCCCACCCCATCGGAACACGAACCGGCTGTGTGCGGCCTGCGAGGCTCGCCTCCCGTTTAGATGCAGGACGTGAAAGTTAGGCTTTAGCTGGACAAGGGCGGGGTTCATGGGACGGTGAAGATTTTTGACACAGTCATTAACCAACCCCAGCCCAACAGTCCGTCCAAAGCCCTTTTGGTGGGTGTATGCCCTTGTCTGGATGGTAAGTACGATGACCTGGCTTTGATGCTAAAGACCTACCTTCCTCAGCTCCACGAGCTACAACTGGACGGATTCTGGGTGCGTGGTGTGCGTCGACCCGTGCAACTGCTCCTGGGTAGTGACTACGCTGCGCAGTGCACTTTTCTCGGCCACAAGGGTGCGTCTGCGACGCAACCCTGCCTATTTTTCAGGAGCACTCGGTCTCTCAGCGGTGCGCAAGCGGAGCTTGACGCGGCCTATGGGACCCTTCAAGGCGTGTTCGTCAGTCGGCACCTACGAGAGGTGACCCACTCCTCCGATCGTATGGCAGCTGACGGCGGTACGCCACCTGTGGGGCAGCCTGGCACTTCCGAGCACTGCTGCTTACTGGAGCGGAGCCCGCTACTTGCGATCAACCCGAAACAGATCGTGCCAATTTCTCTACATACGACCCAAAGAATTTACCACCGGTAATTGCGCGTGGCAATTGAGATGGTAATGTTGGTCCGGACCGCGAGTGACGGAGCTGCCGCTGGACGTCAGGCTCGAGCCAACTTCGTCTTGGAGCTTGTCGCGCTACTGCACTGCATAGTTCGCGTGCTGCCCACGCCCTACTACGGCAGGATGTTCATTGACCTCGACTGCCACACCATTGGTGAGAACAGCACAATCTTCTGCGCCACGCTGAAGGTTAAGGTCTCGGAGACGCACGTGGCATCTTACGAGTTGGCATGATCGCCGTGGAGCGGCGTGCGGAAGACGCTTAACCGGGAAACCGTCATCCCCCCAATAGCGGTGAATTACCCCGGTTCGACGGAGTTCGAGAGCGCTGCAGGATTCATGTGCACAATGGAGTACGCACCCGAAGCCGGTTCTGACCTGCTGGCGCGGTACTCGCCATCTAGGAGGTCTGATGTGGCAGGTGCCCGCAATGCGGTAGAGGCGGGTGACGAGCAGCGTAGAGAGAAAAATCCATTATTACCACTCTGCGCGGCCGAGACGCGCAAGGCCGCAAAGAAGATAACACAGTGGGCGGTGGGTATAGCTCAGGAGGCAGGCACAGCTGTGGGTGCGCATCTTAGGTGTCAGGGGGCGTAGAGGATGGGAAGATCATTCTGAACTGCGACCATCATTTGTACACACAGCAGCCGCCGTCCGGATAGCCGCATCCGCTGACATCCCAAGTTTCTCCACCTAATGAACCGCGTCGTCGTTACTGAGCAACTCTCAAGGCTTCGCCATAAAAAACTCCACGCTGACTGGATGCAAGTGCACTTCAAAACACCGCTGCTAACTTTGTATCTCTTACGATCCCGCACTACCACTCTTCTGGCGACGTTGCGTTGTTGGCCACCTGCCAAGCGCTCCGAAGAACGGCCCAAACGAGTGCATACAGTCACACCCAGCTTGCATGACAATCGGATGACATGAAGCACCTTGATACAAACACGGTGGCGTGAGAATACACCGCGCAACGCATGTTTCCAGATTCTCTCTCTATGCTAGCCTGGACAAACATGGGGCTCTGAGTCAGAATCTGATGTCAAAAAGCATTTCTGATGACATTCGTGGCTCTGACGGGTCTATGTACACCAAAGAGGCGTCGTACAACGAAGCTCACTCGTTTCTTATTGTGAAGTTCAACGAAATGATGTTACGCCGAGTTGGAGTTCTCCGGCGTTGGTCGTCCAGGACCTCCATGGTTGTTCATGCGTGAGAGTTCGGCGGGGCCATCTCCCTCGCCCTTGCGCACGTGTCGTCGTACATATTGACATGGCACCACCGCCGTGGCGCGGATGCGTCTTCGCTGCTGGCTGCTTTTCCCCGAAGCGACTCGAAAACATCATTGATGCACCAACCATTGAAGGCCTCTGAGAGATGGTGTTGTGCTCCACGTTGCACCTCTCCTCGAAACATAGAGACTCGGTCTAAAGTATCACCACCTGGGCTGACATGAACGCAAGTGGCCCATCAGCTACCTTATTTGAGGAGCAACTCAACCAGGAGCCATAATTTTCTTGAAACCCCAGAAGAGCCAATGCCCCCACTGTTAACTGTGCGTGGTGTATGCGGCAGGGTGCTTCCAGTTCATATAAATGTTCTTCTCTCCTGGGAAGTGGGGTCAGAAGATTATTAGCTATACTCCTGTATGAGACGGACACGGAAAGAGCCCCTCCATCAGTCCCAATAGGGGCGCTGATTGGTCAATCCGGATTTCTCCAGGTGGTGTGCTTACCCGGTTCCTGACCGCCTGTTCTTTCGTCGGAGTCCGACACTTGGGTGATATATTCTTTGATTGGTGGTTGGTGGAGCTACACTCCTTGCCCCGTTCTGAGGACGTTACGTTTCCGTATTGTGTTGGGAATGGAATTAGAATGGCGATTGACAGTGCGGTTCCTTGGATGGTGAAGCCTTTTCAAGTCACGAGAGTGACAGGGCCACTCCGGCCTGGTTCCTGCAGCTGTCCGCCTTCAGATAGGTCGGCTGGCGTATCTTAGGTCCTGCCCGGATCTCCCCGCCCTTCTTGTCGTATGGAACATCGACAAATGTGGGAGAAAACCAGAACATTATTTGCGTTTTCCGATCAATAGATTCGAGCGAACGACATGCGCATTTTCCGAAGCAGCAAAGCCGGGAATCAAAGCAGGCGAGGCCGCCCCGAGGAGCGTAGAAGCTGGAATATGATTATGAATTCGAAAACGAGTGTGGAAGAACAGAAAGCAAGCACCGTATTTCGACTCACAATAAGAGTTTAATCGGTTTCCGCCGGCGGTGTCCGCGCCCCTGGCCGAGGGCCAAGGAGATCGGAAGGTTGTCAAATTGGTCCAGATCGGCGATGGCGCAGTGGTGGCAATTTCCAGTGCTTGCCTTAAGTGGCCTTCGGCACACTGATGAGCCAGCTCTTCCCGGCAGAAATCCCTCCAGTTCGCCAGAATCGTCAGCTCCTCGAATCATCGCTCTTCTTGTGGCATCGTCCCCGCATCACCGACCGGCGTTCACCGCCGCTCCACCACCCGACCTCCTTGACTCGTTTGGTAACATGCACATGCCCCACGTCGAGGTATTTTACCAGGCTTTCGGTGCGCTGCGTTCTCCAAATTTTCCCTTTGGTACGCTGCAGTGCTATCTGCCTTTGTGGCCTGCAGGAGTTCTATCGGTGTTGATTCCCTCTTTGATGTGTCTCGACCGATGCCGGTCCTCTTTGCATTTTTCTGACTGACTGTGTCATCTCTTCACTCTTGGCTTCAATTGCATATTCTAGACTGAACTGTCTGCTGCTCTGCTTTTATTCTGCTCTTTGTACGGATAGACTGAGCGTGACCATGCCCTCCATCTGTCAAATTCAGCAGGGCTCTCCGCGGTGTACATGACCCCGGGTGCAGAAGGAGGCGACACGTCCGCGCGCCTTCCTCGACATGGGCCCCGCGAAGGGGAGGCGCCCGCTGAGCGCAGTCGGCTTCAGAGTGGTCACCGTCGAGTGCGGCGACTTGAGAACAGACAATGTGATGCAACTCCTGGTTCTGCGCATGGTGTTATCAAAGAAAAGCTTTACAGGTGGCCTTGGAAAGCGATAGTGGGCAGACACCAGAGCATGAGCGTCGCCTCTGGAATCGGGTGCACAGAGAAAGGGCTATCCCGACAGGCACAGCCTAGATAACCGCGCGCGATGTAGTCCGGTACCGGAAAAGATTAGAACTGCCCCGGAAGCCATACTGCTCATGCAGCGTAACTCCTGGTGTCGCACCACGCTCTGAGTGGCCGTTCCGAGCAGCACCAGTTGTACGACTGGTCCCCAAAGAGCAGAGCACAATGGACGTTCTTTGTGCCGTGTATCCATCGAACGCCGGATACGATCGGTACTGGATCTCTATAGACGCAATTGATGGCAGATCCCATACAATTCTGCTGTGCAGCAAATGCAGGAAAGATTTGAGCTCCAAAATTGTACACAAGTTCTCAAAACGGAATGGGCTCGATATGTTTGACAACCACCCGAAAGAGCTCGTAGACTTGAATCCTCTCGAGATAGCTCTCCTCAGCATTACGATCCCCACAAATCGTATTTTTCGGCGGAACAGGTATCAGCAGTTGCATGGTTTGGGACAGACAATTACATATTGGAACTCAACCCAAACAGCAATCGACTCTGTCCCCAGATCTGCCCGAGACCTGCAGATTATTCTCATGCGTGACGAGCACGGGCGGTCGTGTATTGATGACGCGCGGCTTCGGCACTCACGCTTGCTCGCAGCAATGAGGTTCTCAACAAACGAAGAGAGGCATTACGATCATATCCGAACGGACAAGGCTGCCTTGGCGGACTTGTGCCGCAGTGTGACACCTTTTATTCTCGAAGACGATACTTTGGATGGTACGGGGCGTGCGAGTGGTGGGAGAACGCATGAAGAATGCCCTTCTTTCGGACAACACGGCTCTGCAACGGTGTCCAGCAGAGAGGATGATACTGTCGCAGCAGAAGAATCGGATGACGCAATGGATAGTCCAAGTGTACCCGCGAATGTGTTTGTGATAGACAGCGCTGATAAGAAATTGTTGCGGGACACATCATTAGAGGCTTTGCTGGTGTAAACTATCCAAAGGCGTCTGAACCCAGTTACGACCGCAACCACGGCTCTGCGACAGAAAAACGCGCTTTCTCAGCACTTCATAGCAACAATTGATGGTATGAAATCGCCTTCCCGCATTGGTTCTTCAATGGCACTGGTGGCCCGGACCACAATCGACTACGAGCAGTCACAGAAGCAGAACTTGTCGGACATTTATGGAGGCTCCATCATCGACGGTTTAGTCGAGATGCTCAGTTCCTGTACTTCGCGCATTCAGTAGTTCAGAGCAGGACAGTTATGGGTTTCACGGGAACTATGGACGAGTCAGATCGTCTCCAGTGTCTTCAAAAATACCTCATAGACACTTTCGAAGAACCAGAAGCGACACAGAGCTCGAAAGAGAAAGCGCTGGACCAATGTCTCGACTCGATGACACCTCAGATGTCCACTGTGAAAGGCTCTCGCGGCTGTTGGCAATCCAGGAGTAAGGAACTCCCCGGAATGGTCAGGTCGCCCTTGGTGCAACCGCCAACGCTCTTCATGAAACTTAGCGCAGCCGATTCGTTATGGATGGACTGAATACAGCACGCATTGCCTGACATGGATCCACTGGACATCGCAGCGAAGAGCAAAACTGAGCTCGCCGAAGTGTTCGCAACGCATCCGGATCTCGCTGTTGAAAATTTCCATGTTCGGTGGGCCGCTTTTTAGGATCATGTTGTGATGGGCGAGGGTCGACCCCTCGGGACAATCGTTGACTATTTTTGGCGAATTAAATTCCAAGAGGGAGGATCACCGCACATTCACAGGTTGCTTTGGGTAAAAAATGTACCAGATCTGTCGACTTCAGGAGAGGGAGTAATCCCCCCCGGAAATGAAAACGTGTGTGGACTCTATTGTATGCGCACAGCTAGGATCAGAGATGAACGACTTTGACTTCTCTGAAGTTTTGCATCCGTGCAAGATGCGTGCCCCACTGCATTCAATGGAGGAGGATGTTGTGAAGGTACACGTTGGCGCCCTTGCTCAGTGCGTCCAAACAAATCGGTGCAACTATTACTGCAAGCCCGGAGGACAGCATCGAAAGTGTCGCTTTGGATACCCTCGCCCGCTGTCCAACGAAAGTACGATACAAAAGGGTGTTTCGCAACTGAAAGACAAAGCTGGTGGTTTCCCCTGCCCGAACCCACGGCCGCGTCAACGGGTGTAACCTGAGTGTTTTGAGTTGCTGGGGAGCCAATATGGACGTTCAAATAATACTCGACGCGTACGGGGCGGCTGTGTACACAGCATCCGATTTAACCAAACATGAAAAGAACAAACTGGCGCCTCGGATGTTGTACCGGCTATCAAAGAACACGCGGAACAGGACTGTGAAGCGAGTGGTGCGCACAGTGCTTCTTTCTATTCTGAAAACGCGAGAAGTCAGCGTTCAGGAAGCGCTGTCGATACGGACAGGGAAGAAGTTGTGCAATTCGAGCCGTGTTTTTATCATGTTACCTAGCTTGCATTTTTCCCTCGGAACTCTAGGAACGCCGGATACGAAGAGACGTGTTTTTATGGCTCCAGACAGATCCGGCGCACATTCGAATGCAAATTTGGACTTCTATTCTCAAAGACCACCTGATCTGGAAGACCTTTCACGGTTCGAATTTATCTATAACTTCCAGAGATTTAAGGTGGTCTCGCCGCCGCTGAAGCTTGTTGCCGAGGGCTCACCTCAATATGCCGCCCGGAGACGCGTACCGGAAAATTTTCAGATCCGGGCTCGCATAGATCTGGAGGAGCCGGAGAAGTTTTCTATGGCAGTGTTGTGTCTCCGCGTGCCGTGACGGTCCGTCGAAACGATTCTGCTTCCAGGTGTCACAGAGAAAGGGGTCCTGGTAGCCCGGATCACGTCATCGCTTGACGCACCTGATAGTTCGCACCTGTCTACAGTGATCACGCACTACGAGGGACTCATGGATCAGGAATCTCGAATGCGGGGCCTGGGGGCTTCAGATGCGCTCAGAACAGAGCACAAAGAGGGCACTTGGGATCCTAAATCTGACGATGACGGCCCTGATGGAGCAGACAACAGAGAAGAAAACGAATGGGGCCCTCCGGACAACCCTACGGACGCAATAGATATGGATTGTGGGCTCGATGCAGAGCTGTCCTCGCTGCCAGGCCTCGAGCGCTCTCCAATTTCCGAAACGCGGATTAGCAGAGCGCGACACAGCGGGACCGACCAGGCAGTGCGTGCTCTTCGTCAGACAAATGGAATTCTCTCCACGAAGGGTCATACTGAAGAGGAATGCAAGTGCCCGAGCGGAGACGGATTGGATCCAGCGAGGGAGGATCCAAATGCTCGCCAGAGTCATCGGGTAGCATCTCTCAATTGTGAGCAGCGCCAAATATATGACCTGATTCAAGCAGATCTGGAAGGCGGGACTCAATCTAAAGCGCTTGTCAACATAGGACCCGGAGGCAACGGAAAGTCTTATTTGATCGACACTCCCGCAATTTATCTGGAGATCTCAAGAGAGAATTCCATCAGGAAAGCCCCAGAAGCGACCACAATTAGGAGACACAAGTGACTAGTCAAAATGGCCTTTACTGGAGTCGCAGCGGCGAACATGGGCGGCTTATAAACTCACAATGCTCTCGAAGTCAAAGGCAAAGAGATAAGTTCTGAGATTCCAGAGAGGACCCTCTCCCGCTTGCAGGAGGACTGGATGGACGTCACGGTACTCATGATCGATGAAGACAGTTTTCCATCACCATCTCAACTGTTTGCGATCAGCGCGCGCTTGGGAACAGTTATCCCGAGCAGGAGACATCTGCCTTTTGCTGGGCGTCATCCTGGCCGGGGATCCGTTCCAGCTGGGTCCTATTGGAGGAAAAACGCTCTGGTCTCGGGATGGTGAGCGCCCATTGAGTGTTTACAAGAAAATAGGGAGGGATTATTTCCTGGACTGTGACAAGTTCTTCGAGCTAACGATTGGACAAAGAAAATTTGGCCCGTTTTACGATGTTCCCTCTAGATTGCGGGTTGGTGCAACGACTCAAGAAGATATTAATCCCTTGAATACACGAGTGCTTGATCCGTACGGTCCTGCTGTTGGGAAATCGATTCAGGACGCGGCGGTTGTCGTTGGAACGAATCGGGAGGCCAAATCATGCAACGAACAGAAACTCCAATCTACATGCGCTGCTCCCTCTGTAGACGGATAGATGAAGCAGACAGTCCGAATGTGGAGCCATGTGCGTCTCAGCAAGCAATCGCACAACGGACGTTCGACACAAGAACTGGCGCAGATCATATCACGCTGTCTTAAAAGGGAGAGAGGCGCGAGTACTGGTGAGAAATTCGTGGCCAACGCCTTCTGCACCTTCAAAGACGATCGCGTACGGCTAACTGAAATCTTGTGCGTGGAGCTCAATCTGTAGATCGGTGCTAGTGGCACCGTGCTCCACATTTTCAGTGCGGCCACCGTGCAACCGCACGAGACACGCCAGACTGCTGCAACTCGAATGTCGCACGAGCAATGTGAGGTGGATATGCCAGTAGTCATTTTGCAACTAGACGAGGGGTCCTACAGAGGGCCTTCAATATCATCATCTGCGCCACCGGTCATCGCAGTTGAGGCAAGAAAATTTTACATCATGGCGCCCGTGTCTGCAACGATCTGGCAACTTCCTCTTGTCCCAGCGCACGCTTCTACAGTGCATAAGACGCAGTCGCTGACAATTCCACAAATACTAGTTGACGGTACGCGATTTCGAGCAGCACCGTCCTGGTATGTGTCATTTTCCCGAGTCAAGGAACTATGTCACTTGGCCCTGTCTCACCCTTTGACATGGAGAGATCCTGAGAAGCACCGAGATGAAATACGTATGATTTTCAGACATGTGAAGACATTCGGGGAGAATATCACACGCTAGTATTGAGTTGTTATGCCGCCTTTAGAGCCCGTTCACCATGTGTTCTAATTCTGTTGTAGATCAGGCAGTTGCACTTCATGTCAGATTGGGATCGACCGCAAACGGGCTTGCCCACTAGAGCTGCTCGCGAGAGAGGTTACGAGTGCCAGGCAGCATCTACTCTTTTCCCATGCAGGCGCCAGATTCCACCAGGTGTCCTATCTCGCTTAGGGATCTCAAAATATGAGCGGGGGCTGACCTCCTCGCTAGTTCCATGGACCGCTGGTCGATTCTCGCAGAGGGGGCATTGCAGGGCTCACCGAGATCCCCCACGCGTGGGCTGCGCGGCGCGCTGGGGCATCGCGGGTGGACCGGTCGTGGGCGACCAGTCCCAGCATCTGAGCAGCACACGGAGTACAGTGTGTTCTCGTTACAACAGACAGCTGATTGACCTAGAATATGAATCAGAGTGGCCTCTGCTGGCTGGAAACGTCGATCGAGTGATGAGTTTCTGTTGTAGACGATTCTCTTATAACGAGAACACACTGTACGAAAAGCGCAACGAAAGGGCTTTTCGCTTCCCACAGAAGCTGACCTGCAGCACCCGCTCGCATTGCTACGGCCACCGTCCTCACGCTTCCCAATATGCACGCGCACCATTTCTACATCAGTACCCTTACCCAGCACTATGCCTGCCACGCCCATCAACAAGTTCCTGGTCCGAGATGCACGGCACCCCCGTGCCCACGCCAGCCCGGCTGCTGTGGTTGCTGCGTCGAAGCTGTCGGACATTTCTTCCTCCCTCGTTGGGAACCTCGCTTTTGTCGCATGCCTCTCTGAGGCGTTTGTCCCCGCCGGGCTGAACCAGAGCACAATTGATGACTACAAGAAGGGCGGCGCACAAGTGTTTTATGACGCCTCGGCACCTTTGAAGCTGCTCCTCACCCAGGACCAGAACCGCAAGTTCTTAACTTCTCTCATGAGTGGGCCGTTTAAGGTTGGCGATGTACGTTCAGTTGCTTTCTCCGAATTTCACTGTGGGTACTCTGCTATGTGCGCAATTCGCGTGCTTCTGCATTTCTGGGTCGCGCGTTTCGCGAAATCAAGTTCTTCGACTGACAACACGTTGCTCATGTTCATGGCTTTTTGGCACTTTCGAAGGTTGTCACTGTCAAAGTGCACACGTCTGCCCTGTCTCGCCCAGATTCCTGCACGATCCGTGCTACAAGCAGCTTGGTGATTGCGCGGGTGCCGGCGCACCAGCCGTTCACGTTTAAGGGCCGCATGCCCGTCCCCCTTGCTTGGCGCAAGTGCCTCCCACCGTGGTGTGTTTTTGCAACAGTCCTGACGATTAATGTCAACACCGTCGTGCACCTGGGGTCGAAAATCATGGTGCAGGTCGTTGACGCCGTAGGTGACCGCGCCCTCCTCCAGCTACCGTCGTCGAAGCTCTCCAATATCCTCGGCGAGCTCAACCGAATCAACGGCAAAGATGTGCTCTTCCACTCCCTGTGCACCCCATCGACTCGGAGCCGCGCTTTCGAATTTTTCGACGGATCCGAAATCGGAGGTGTTTTCAAGGAGGTTACTTTTCTTACCGCCATGGCATTCAACCAGGCGTACTGGTGGACGGGCAATGTCGCTACTCCTATCGACGGCCCCCACGCCGAGCGTGTTGGCCGCCATTGGATGGCGCTGGCGGACCCCGGCGCCAACAACGTTTTTTAGGACCTCGTTCCTGCTTCAGTAGGCGACGCGGCGGACGCAGTGGTCAACCTCGTGCAGTCTGACGGCTCCTCGAACTCGGCGGTCGACGGCACTGTCGACATGGTCCCGGTCGCAGAGAGCGGGGCGAGGAAGAGGCTTGCTGGCACTGGGACGGGCGCCGCGGGGGGTGTGGATGAAGTCGGGGAGGGCGAGACGGCCACTAAGGGGCGGCGCACAGACAGCAACGATGTTCTCGAGGAGGCCGGCCGAACTGCCGAGGAGACGGCAACGGAGGCGTTGATTGATGACGTCATCGGGCCGGCAGGCGCGTCGTCGTCCGATACCCGCCAGGCATTGACGTGATAAGTACTCTTACAGGTGGGAAATTCGCTTATTACATGCCTACATATCTGATACCGTCACTGCGCATCAGCATTGTTCTCCTCTACACGATGCGTCATACCCACTTTATGGCCACAAAGAACCCACACGGTTGCGTCCCCCACCCCCCTGCACCCCTGTCGGCAGTAGAACCCCTGCCCCGGCACGCACGAGCGACAAAAAATTGGGATTGACGTCAGGGACGACGTACGACGCCGCCGTCAGCACCTCCGACTTGCTGCCGAAGACAGCAGCGGACATGTCCTCGTCGTCCTTGATGACGCCCAGCACCCCCGCGCACACGCAGACACCGACGGTGGGTGGCGCTCTTTGTCATCGTGCAAGAGGCCAGCTTGGGTGCCTGCAAATAGTCTCGGTTCACATTCGAGTGTAAGGCATGCGAGATGCACTTGAAGGAGATTCGCTAATAGCCCCCCCTACCCCAGGGGGGGCTTCTATTGATTATTGGCATCCCGACATTCAGATGGTCCCAGTGCCAGAATGTCAAGCTTCCACCTGCCCCTGGGCGGTGCTGAAAAGCCCCTTTTCTTCGGTCAAATTGGGAAGCCGGATAGACACAGTAGCCCCCTTCTTTCAGTTCTCTTGCATTCAACAGCTGAAACCAGGTGCGTTCATGGGTATACGAAGAAAGCAGGGACCTTGCACGAATGTCGAAGCGGAATCCACCGCTCAATCGGCGGTCGAAGCACGAGCTTAGACCGCCCCGTGCAGGCATTGGAGGGGGGTTAGACAAGTGTGCCTCAAGGTCGTCTGTGAGGGGTACCCATGAAACCGACGGTCTGGGCCAAAATAAAGCAAATGAGGCAGATTGGGAGGCTCTACCTGAACG